>Ga0065711_1000242_pt1:0-72500 | contig 79339 bp, 57 predicted proteins | sample Hoacrofraction12_FD_59098 | JGI IMG/M metagenome (GOLD analysis project Ga0065711, IMG submission 59098) | Hoatzin crop microbial communities from Cojedes, Venezuela - Epithelial fraction 12 v2 (version 2) | ecosystem: Host-associated > Birds > Digestive system > Esophagus > Crop...
CCCTCTCTCTCAGTATTTTCCATCTTGGTTGTATGCAGAGAGGGTGTAACATTTGTCCCTTGAAGAGTAGAGTGAATTTATTAAATACTGTGAGATGCTGGATAGGTAAAAGTGAAATGGAACACCAATATTATAGTTCAGGTCATAATGTTTAGGTTTGCTTTGTGGCTGTTTCATCTTCCCTATTCTAAAAGATGTTTTATAGAATAGAATTAACAGAAAAAACTAGAAAGTGATGCTTGCTTTATTGCTGCTGTATAGGAGCTTTTGTCCTGTGTGTCCTTTGCCAGGCAGTCTTTTATTGAGAAGGCACTGGTTACCTTGCTCTTCCGTCCGCAAGGTAGCAATAGTAACAGCTCTCTGTATTTCTTAGTTTCTCTCTTAAGTATTTAATCAACAGAAATTTTTATTTTGTGTGTGACTTTCTCTTGAAAAACACTGCCATGTGCCTAGAAGTATATTGATATATCATCCTAAGGAGTTAGTGCACCTATTCTTCTTACGAAACAAAATGCATTTTGTGTCTATGAAACTGTCTAAACAATTTACTTTGAGCCAGAATTCAGAAATCTGCAGGTTGTGGAGTATAACTAATACAAAAATGTTTTTGTTGCTCTTCTTTAAAGAAAATCCATTTGCACAAGTATCAGTATGTGGGGGAATTTAATTTTGAAAAGAGCCTCAGCCACTTTGTAGAAAAATATAATGCAGTACATAAACTCATTTTAGACACTACGTATTCTACCGTGTCCCATTAGTTGATGTTTACATGCGCTTTGAAAATGTAAAGCGCTATATAAGTGCTTATTATTACTATGTTATTATTATTCTCCCTCTTGAAAAAAGACCCTCTAGGGAGAGAGAGACTTGCTTTGCATTTCATCTGTAGTGCAGATCCCACAAGAAATATACCCGTTTGTTTTGGGTTTTACATTCTTCCCTCCCCACTTCCACCCTTCTGGAAAAAAAAAAATAAGTGTTGTGTTTTAGAGATTACAGAGCTCAGTTTATGCTTGGTAACTACACCAATGAGAACATAATTTGAAGGCATATAAAAATCTTAAAACAGCTTTTTATTCCAATCTGTGTAATAAAATGAATCGCTGCCCTGGTCTTGGCCCCTGTGGTCTGCGGGTGCTGCAAGGCCCCTTGCCCAGCCTGGGCACTGAGGGCTAAGCAGGAGCTGGTGGTGATGCCCTTTGCTGGGCTCCTGCTTGGCCCCTCTGCCAATGCGGGCCCAAGGACAAAAACCGCTGAGTGAAAGGAGTACAGGGATAGAGCCAGCAAAGCCTTAGCAGAATTTCTTCTTATGGAGAGAAAGCACTACAAGTTTTTTCTGCAGTATCAGAAGTATTGTTTTTCCATGTAAAGAAAAATTTGTCAGTCCCTCATCTCCTTTACTCTCTTTCAACAGCAGCCTGTATCACTGCAGGAGAACAAGATTTCAGCTTAAGTTATTTTAACCCCCTTTATCCCTTGAATCCTTATCGTGAGAAGGACTTTTAGTGGGCAGTGTTACCCATTTACATCCTTAAATTTGAGAGTGATTCCCTGTGCCTCTGCATTTTATACTGTGCCCTACCATGGTTGAGGCTGTAATCATGGCTGATGAAATTTGGAGTTAGTTTTGCCCAGGTACCCCCAGACTTGCGTTGTCATAAGCTAGGGAAGCAGTAACCATAACCCTGCTTGAGTACCGTGAGGGACATTTCATTTCTCTTCTAGTTTTGCCTTGTGTTGTGCTTCTCTCTGGTCCCTGCCCGGCCCTGTGCTGGGCTCCCCACGATGCAGCTGTTCCACTTCCAGCATTCCCTGCCCATTGCTGCTGGCGGCTGTGTTTTGGGAAAAGGTATGGAGGAAAGTGGAAGAGACCTCAGAAAATGTGCAGGATGGGAGAACCTGAAGATGATGTTCATTATGGAGCATAACCTGACTTAGATTTGTCACTGGATTTGGCCCTTGGTTATGTCACCGCACACGGCCACTAAATAATGAGGTCACATGCAGCATTTCAGCCTGCTTTCCACCAGAAGTGGGGTTTTTTGCAGCCATCTTTGTCCATGTGTGTGCATGCGCCCTTTGGTGGTGACTCAGTCTGAGCTGGTGTCCCCCAGCCATGGCAGGGGGAGGTGGTTGCTGATAGCTGTGGTCCCAAACCTCTACAAACGACCGCAGGATGAAAGAAGGGGGAAACCCTGGGAAATCTGCTGGACAGGCTTCAGCAAATGCCAAGCAGCCCGTGTAGGTGAGCGCTTGCAGTACTGGCGTGACTATGGGAGTGGCTGCAGCACGTGGCAATGGGGATGTGGTGACAGGCTGGGCCAGTCCTGGTTGCATTCAGAGCTCCCTCTCCTCTGCTTGTTTCAAGTGATGAATAGTTCAGCTGTGTGACTGACCACATTTCCAGGCATTGTCTAAATCAAAGCTGAAGTGTAAATGTGGTCAGATAACTTAAACCCGTGTGTTATGTTATTATTTTATCAAGGGTTCATCAGCCTTGTCAGTGCAGGTCGGATGCTTTAGTTGCAGAGATGAAAGCACCAGGCTGCAGGGAGGTGCAGGGCAGAGGTGGGGCTGGCGTTGGCCAGGGAGAGCAAGGGAAGCGCTTTGCCCCTTAGGCTGCATCCCTACCAAGGCTGCCAGCCCTGAAATTACAGCCCAGGGAATTGGCCGTGGGCAAGCTTTGCTGTGCCCAGGGACTCGTCAGTGTTGGGAAGGTAGTGGGATGAGTTGGCACAGCCTGGCATCCCTCCCTGCTTCATTCCTTTCTAAATAGCTATTAATTTTGGGATGGAAAAGTGTAAATTTTTGTAGACTGGAAGCTTAAATTCAGAATGAAAACCAGTTCGCTTGGGCACCCTGGGTTGCTTGACTGATTGCGGATGAATGCCTAGAGACTGAGCCTGGGGCAGCAGTAGGCGTGCATACTTGATATAGTTAAAAAGCACCAAAAAATTACACAACTTTTCTTGCCTCTTTCTGTCTAAGCCTGCAAAGTTTGTACAAACCTTGTCAGTGAGAGCAGACTTGTTACTGCAACCTGGCTCCAGGCAATGCCCAGCACAACCCCTGGGTGATGGAGGGCACTTCCCATACCGTGCAGAGACCCAGTGTAACTGGGAGAACTCCAGAGAGATCAGATTTACCTGATGTGCCTTAGCAAAGGTAGTGGGACACAATGGGAGTGAAAGTCATCAGACCTGCATGCTCATCAGGCTGCCTTGTCAGTGCTCCTCCCTTCCCCTTGGGGTGTCATTTTCTACTTGTGTTTTAATGACAAACATGCCAAAACAGAAATGAAGGTGGGAGTCATTGCCCTCACTCTGGTATAAATCATGGGGTACGGTAGCAGAGCTCAGTCTCGGCGCAGCCGTGTGGGATGGAGTGGATGTCACCGGTTCCTCAGTGTCCCCAATCTCTCTAGAGGACAGAGGATTTCCCAGCACCTCTGTGTGCACACCAAGTAAACCCCAAACACACGCAGGCACAAAGATGCTCCAAAAACACAACCAGTTTGCAGAGAGGTGAAGGAGAGCAAGTAAATGCCCTGCAGGAAATAAAGCACAGCTGCCCATTTCGGCCACCGAGCCCTGGCCGTGGTCAGCCACACGCAGGCGTGGGCCGTTGGGCAGCGGGCTGGCTCCCGGGCTGGCCCCGCAGCAGGGACAGCCCGGGGCCGGGCAGATGGCTCCCTCCCGGCCGCGGGGCCCCCTCTTCTGGGAGCGAGCCCCGCTGAGACTGCAACAACAGCATCCCGGGAGCCGGGCAGATGGTCTGCTGGCGGCCTGCGGGATAATTGCATCAGCTGGTTACTTCTGCAGCCAGCGGAGCCTCCTATTTGTACCGCTCTGAAATGATCATGGCTTTTTTTCTCCCTTCTTTTTTTTTCTCCTTCCCTGCCTTGTTTGAATTTATGTATTTTTTGTGAGATGTGGGGTGAGGCCAGGGGGCGGCCATCTGCCGGAGGGGGTTGATGGTAGGGTTGGAGGAGCCTCTGGCAGCCCTGCGCAGACAGACAGACACCTGAACGGGTGAGGGGACTGCAGCAGCTCCTGCATCGCCTGTCGCTCCGGGCTCGAGTGATCTTGCAAAGAGAAGAGCTGGATCGGTACAACGCTTTCCAGCCTCAGTGGTGCACTGCAGTCTCAGTCCGTGTGTTGCACGCCGGCCAGACTTTACCTAAATTGCTTCACATACCTGAGCGGCTGCTCCCGTGAGGGTGCCAGCCCAGGGTCTGAATAATGCAGCAAACCCCCTCAGGTCCCGTCCCTCTGCCTTCCCCTTGCTGGGTCTGCACCTCAGTGCCAGGGCTGCGGTAGGGCTGCCGAGATGTCTGCGGGCAGTTGCTGGGGCTGCTGTGCAGCCCTGCTCGCCTGCCGCCCTGCCTGCACTCCTCCTTTGGGCTCTTGCTGCATAGACAAAAGATCTGCTGCTTCCAGTTCAGCTCTCTTCTATTTACGGGGATTGCTGACAGGTGTGGGCTCTGCTGGCATTCTAAGCTGCAAAATATTTATGGAGGGTAGGCAGAGGTCCCCTGGAGATGACTGGTGTCCCCCCGGTTGGTTCCTGAGTGCCTCAGTGCTCCTGTGCATCTTGCTCTGGGCTCAACAGGGAAGGGCCTGGGAGCAATGAAGTGGCACCTGCTGTTTGCTCGGGTTTATTCGCTCTTTCTTTAGCTCTCAGCACGGCACAGGTAGTTGCAGAAGAGCTGATCTCAAGTTGCTGCTGACCTGGAGGTCCCGTAATCCCTAATAGTAGTAGGATTAGTCTTCCTGTCCTTTCTCTCTTTATTCTTTTTTTTCCCTTTTTCAATACTTTACACCCCAGCTGACATGCAGTCTGCCTCCTGCCTCAACCCTTGCCTGGTTACTCCAGCTCTCAAGAAAAACTTGTCCTCCTTTTGGGAGAAGCTTGTCAACCTGGCCCTCCCCTTCGTGCCATCCTCCCTGTCCCTTCACCCCTTTCTGTACACGAGATTGAATTTGCTGCTGTGAGCCTGTTTCTGCCCCCCCTGCTCTCATTAGGCAGACGAGATCTCTCGCCTCGCTTTCTGGGTACGTGACCCTTTTCTCTATGGTAATTTTAAGGCTTTGGTTTGTACCTGTCTATCGGACTTTTCCACTGGCATGAATTCTGCAGAACTTCCCGAGTTCAGCTGGCTGCGGTGTGATGCTGGTAGTCCTGAGCTTCCCATTACAGTTTCCAAGAGGGATGGGACGTACGGATGCACGAAGGGTTCTTAAAGCACTGGATGAAATACATCTTTATAATCGAAGAGGGACTGCCCAAACTCTGCACAGCTTTAGTCACTGCAGCACTGTGGTGGATTCGGTTAGCGATGCGATGATACCGATATGAAAATGTTATGTTGCCCAATTCTATGGAAGTCTCTTTATCTGCCATAAGCTCCAAATACGCAGCTGCTGGTGTTTAACTGAAACTTTGCAAATCTCCTACCGGGCTCTTCAGGATCAGTTCTTGTGTAGCCTTATTTTTTCTTTAGAAATAGTAGGTGTGCGTAATTATATGTATTTTTGAAAGCTCTAACTATGCCTCATTTAAACTTCTGCAAACATTTTTGTGAGGCCAATTAAATGCCTACAGAAGAAAACGATCGAAAAATGAAACGGGGAAATGTGCATTTACCCAGATGGAGCTCGCAAGCCAAGCAAAATGTTACGTTAGCCCAACAAATGGGTTATTCAAGCAAAGTTCTACCAAGACAAACATAGGAGAGTCAAGGGTAAGTGAGTTTTGAAGCAATACGGGATGTGACCTTCTCAAGTTCGGTTATCAAGATTGCAGAGGTTGAGAAGATGTGGCTGATTTAAGGTCTGCAAGAAAATGACATTGGAAAGACCTGGAAAAAAGCAGTCTGAGGTAAATTTTTTAAGTACTCTCCCCAGAATTTAAACTGGGGTCTGAACCTCTGCACCACTGGTTTCTTTTATTTGCATGTATTTACTTGAGTATTGTAAAAGAAGCTGGTAACAATGAAGTCGGTGTAATTCGGTGAGAAGGAGGGATGTGTTATCGTGCTCATGTTGAAGATAACACACCCTTTGGAAGGTGCAGGGCAGGGTATTTTCTCCTTGGGTCACCCTGTCCAGCTTTGGGAAGAAGCCTGCCCTGCAGGCACCAGTGGCTCCTGCCCATGCCTGCTCTTGGGGTGCTGGGGTCGGGGCTGCCCAGGGGCCTCATGCCAGTGGGGCCAGGGTGCGGCACAGTGTGGTGTCCGGCTCTGGGGGCATGGCAGCGCCGAGCGGGACGCAGCTGGGCGCCAGGACGTCGTGGCAGCACAGGGGGGTTTGGAGAGGAACAGCACAAATGCAGTCACAGGCTGAACGCCTTAACTGTGTTTCAGGGAACCGATTCTGCTGCACTGAACTTAATTCCCGTGTAATTTCCATCAAAGTTAAAAGCAAAATTTGTAAGTAACTGGATTGGGCCCAGTGTGCTTGCAGTCTTTGCTGCTGATGATCACAAGCAATACTCTGTTTATAATTTGAGAAGGATTTTTTTTTTTTTAAGTAGTTTAAAAGAAGAGGAAACTGTCACATCCTGAGTGACATCCTGTGTGCTATGGCAGCATTCTTGCTGCTCAGGGATCAAAATTTCAGATGAGGGAATAAAATCCAATCCGTGTAAAAATGTATTTGCTTTGTGAAAATCTTGTAATATTGCAGAAGCTATTTTCTGATGGTAAAATGCAAATCTAAAATCTATATCCAAGCGAACAAAAAGATTAATTAAAATTAGTTGTCTAGAGGTAATATAGAGGAGAGAGTTATTGATTTGATTTTAGTCAATTCATTTTAATATGCAAGATTACATTTTTAATACTTGAAATTATCGGTGTTTCACAGTGCAGTTAATTATATCTCAAATTGTATTTTGTTCAAGACAGCTAATTTGGTATCCAATGCCGCCCGACTGCTGACATGCTTTCTGCCATTTCAAGTGCCCCCAACTCACAGCGAGCTTGCAACTGCCTGGGCTTTCCAGCCCTGCCAAGTACCTTTGGGTGCTGCTACTTCTGATTTAGGTTTATTTGGTTTTGTGTTGTTCCCAGGGGTGTGGGCAAGTGCCTGCCCTGCGTAACTCTGCTGCTGCCTGTCCCGGACCAGGGGGTTTGATGCACCACGGCACAACCCTGAACATCTCCTAAGCAAATGTTCTGCCCAGGAGCAGGGTGATTTTTTTGGCACCCAGCTGCTGCGCCCAGCTTCCTCAGCTTGGGGAGACCTGACCACTGGATCCCAAAGTGGCTGGAGGGGTGAAAGTCAACAATTTGCTCCCCTACCTGCCTGCGAGGGTGCGGGGGCTGGCAGGGTGGGTGGTAGTGGCATGCGGTGCCTTCTGTCTTTGTACACCACAAGGGGAAAATCTGCCCAGCATCCCTGTTCTGCTCATTCTTGCATGGCGTGAGCGGCCAAACAAATGGGAGTTTTGGTATCTTGGCAAAATGCTACGTGACCTACAAAACATGCCCTCCCTGCATGCCGAGCTCTTCCCCAGAACCAGGGAGAGGCGTTCAGCCCAGACTGTGCCTGTGCAGTGTTGTTGCTGGGTGTAGAGCAAGGAGGACCCTGTCACCCCGCAGCAGTCCCCACTGTCCCTGGGGCCTCGGCCACCTGCAGCACCCCTGCACACAGGGCTCAGCCGTGCTGGAGGCTCAGGGAGGGAGGGGCTGCCTTCCCTAGCACGGGTGAGCACATGAAACCAAAGGTGTTGATTTAAACAACACTGACTTAAAAAGAGCAAGTTTTAATAAATGTAGCATGTTTTACTAACTCCGTAGTTGCGCTCAGTACTGCTGGAGCCCAGTGTGCTGGCTTTGGCTGTGACACTTGCCTGTGACCAAGGGCCTACAAGTGACCTTCAGCATCTTTGGGTGAACCCAGCCTGAGCATGGAGAGGAACCATCTAAAATTTATTCAGCTCTGCCCGCAGTATCGAGGGGTGGTTTAGTCCCATCTTTAGTATTTGGAAGTCAAACTTAATGAAGATACATAAGATGTGTTGACTCCTCTCCTTAGCTAATTTATCAGCTTTTAAACCTGAATATATCTGTTAAGGTATATATTTGTATTGCTACTGGAAAGCTGGCAGCATAGTTAAATTTTCTGTTTTATACTCGACATTAAACTGCTGTATGCCTTAAAACACCCAGAGAACACAAACCAGTCTTTTAGAAATATGCTTAAGAACACTCTTATTGAGATAACAAAAGCACTAAAAGGGAAGAGGAAGATGCTGCCCTTTAGAGTACAAATACCCATGTTAAGACGGATGCGGGTGAGTGCGTGTTAGCCCACAATAAACACTGCTGTGTATTCGCGGGGGTCGTGGCACGGTTAGGTTACACACTACGGACGTGAATACGCAGGCGAGGAAGCAATGGGAAGGCGGGTGCTGCGCAGTCCCGCTGTCTGGTCACCGTCTCCGCGGCACCCCCTGCCCATTGCAGATGGGGTCAGGGGGCTGCTCCCGCCCGGGTACTGCAGTACTGGGCTCTTTCGCCCAGCAGTTTGGTTTCAGCTCAGCAAGGGCTACCTGCTGGGCAAGGGAATTTCTTTAAGGTTGCAAGTGTGTCTGTAGTTTGGAATATTTTTGTTACTTACTTATTTATTATTTACTCTTTCCTGTCTATTAAACTAAAAGTGTAAATGTTTAGCAAGGATAGGGAGGGGAATCACTTGAAACAATGTTGCAAATCTTGAAGGACAATATTTTTGTTTTTGAAGCCTTCAGTTGTCAAAACAGGGCAATGTAGGAACATGTGTCCACCTGCCCTGCCTTGCCACAGTGATACACAAACTCCCAGCTGTAAATCGGGGTGAAAAATGATCCTGCGGGCCATTCCAGCCTAATTCTGTCAGGATTCATGGTATCCAGCAACCATTGCTCTGGAAAAGCAGTCTATGTAGCCAGGAACTGACTTTAATTTCTAAACTGTGTTAGTCAACAGTGCACAACCTGATTGCCAAATAAAAAAAGTTAAATAGATCCCCAAAGTGGATGCTCCCTCTTAAAAATAAAGAGGTTGCAGATAGGCATACAAACATACATATACACATACAGATGGTTATGGTATGTCTGAAATATTAGACTGAAGGTACACATCTGCATATGAATCTGTGATATCTCCCAGAACAAACTCCAAACTTGTCTGTAAGTACATCGCGTTTCCAAGTGCCTGGCTGGAGAGAGCCCTGAGCTGACAGATATTAGAAAAATAATACCCTGAATGGTTAGCACAAGAAATATCAATGTTTGGGATAAACTTGGCAGTGATGGCAATTCTGTTCTCTTAAGAGACTGTGAAAATGATCAGTGAAAGCTTTGACATCTAAAAATGGTTCGTCCTTTCTGTGCATGTGTGTTCACCGTAGCTCTTGAGCATCTTTGTACTTTTCTCACCTCGCGTCAGACACATGGGCAAATGCAACGAGCATCGTTCAGGAGTGGTAACATGCCATAGAAACAGGCTGATGAAGGGATGCTGGGAAGGGTATGTCGTTCTTCTCGGGTTTGTGTGTTTAAGTGCAGATCACTGAGACCTCTCTCCAAAAGTTCAGTTCTTCTTAATTGTGGTTCTCTCTCCTCCTAGTGCAGCCACTGCACTGTGGCTGAGTGATCAGAAAGTGTGTTGGACAGCCAGTGGTCCCTGTTCTGTTCTTGTCAAATACACAAATGTTGGATTTAATTAAATGAGAAATAACTTTTACTAAGAATTATCCAGGCCTCCAGAAAGAGAAGGACTTCAGGATAGAGTTCATGATAAAGCGTGAATGATGGAGACATTCATGTATTCAGGCTCATTTTTTGCTGTAGAAATGAATCTCCTGTTCCACTGAGTTACTCTCTCAGCATTACGTTTTCTGCTGTCCCTGGGATTGCCTGGGCAGGACCCGCTCCTGCGAAGCAGCTGTGTGTCCCCAGGCAGCAGAAATCAGCAGCGTGTTTGGCAGGGTGGTGGCAGTCAGGGCGTCTCACCTGTGGCCCCGAGACCCTCTGCTCCAGAGACCACCATGAGCAGGAGGTCAGCACCCATCGCCTGGCGAACAGGTGAGGGTCTGTAACGGTTACGGGCCTCTTCCTCCTCAGTGGGCTCTTAGGCTGATTTTCAGCTTTTCCCAGTGAGGGTGGGCAACCAGGAGCCGCTTCTGGGAGCCAGTGGGAGGATCCAGGATGGGAAATTATTTCAGCAGGAGAAACATCAGTCTCTTTCTATCAGTCTCTTCTCATTTGGGAGCATGCCTGTCTTTTCTTCCCTCAGTTAAGTGTAGAGAGACAAAAATTCATGTTTTTTGTCTTAAAAGTTACAGAATAAAAATTAGGTGAATATGTATGCTCTTATTTTTACTGTTCTACCCTGTGGGATGCTTTCAGAAAACTGTTGTAATGTACGTGTAAGCTGATTTCCAACTTGCTGGTAAAAGATTTTACTTTTCTAGCTCTCAAATTTTATTAAATTTGACTTTTTGTTCTCATTTTGGTCCAAAAAAGTGCGGAAGACTGCTCTGAAGCCATACCCTTTTTGGGAGATTTGAAATAAATGATACCCAATCCCTATTAGGTTAAAAATAAAATAATCTGACTTATATATGTGAATTGGACTCCAAGGTTTAAGAAAATGTAGAGTGGCAGGAGGTGGTGTCATAAATTGTTGGAGGCTAATTCCATGCTATGTATTTAAATATTTTGTGAGCGTGTGGATCCTATAGCTTGATCAAAGCTGTGCATTTATACTCTGTGAATGCAGAGTTAGTGTTAATAGCTGGGGTAGAACAAGATGTTTCTAGCTCCGCTTTTTTCAACAGTCCAGTAAAAATTCTCCTAATGTTTTATTACTGCAAGAGTTGTACAATATTTTTTCTTTCTTGTTAAATTTCTGTGCTGTTTCCACCCTCTGCCCCAGTGGCAATGTTGAATCTTGTTTTATAAGAGAAGGATCATTATGTATAATCAAGCAATTTAAACAAATGATCTCGTAGTTCAAGAAGACACTATAATATAAACTTGCTGAAGTGAAAAGCTGTTGTTCAAAACACATTGTGCTTTATTTTTTGAGTTATTAAAAGCCCTCTTATTTTGGTTTTGAAAATGGCCCTGGTTGCCAGAAGTTTGGGGTTACTCGCTGATCGCTAACCTGGTGGCTGATGCTTTGGTGACAGCACAACAGTGACAGAGATCGAGGAGTACTAATCTGTCTCGTTTCCAGTTAAAGCTGAAATGACATTAACTAGCTGTCTTTGGGGTTGTAGTATCACATAATTCAAACACAGCTATGTCAGCACACTTGGGAAAAAAAAAATCTGTAGCTGGTGACAATTCAGAAGGTGTTATTGCTTACAAAGCCAGTTGGTGGTGGGTTTTTCGTGTCGTGCAGACACACAAGGCACGTGGAAGATGATCCTTCACTGCTGCTGAAGCAAAGGGGATTTTTAAAAGTATCGGTTAAGCTATAGATTTGGAAGCATGGTAGGCTGGTTTCTTTGCATATGCCTGTTGTTTGAGGGGGAAAAAAAAAAAAATCGGTGTTTGGCAAGAGTGTTTTCCATAGATAGTCTGTAGCCAACTTCAGCCTTGCATCCCTGAAGTCAGCTGTGGTGCTGACTGTGGTGGGACATCCAAAGTGTGCAGAAAGAGGGGTGAAGCTGGAGGGAGGGAGCTGGGAGCGAGCTGATCTACCTCCTGCCAACCCTGGAGTTGCTTTTCAAATTCTCCTCTCCCCTTTCGGTCCTTTCAGAGTGTAAGTTACATTTCTGTGGGTACCCAGTAAGCATCTGAGCTGTACATCATTACGCGGGTGCCTCTTTTATGATCTTGTTACTTCCACATAAATAAGTGATGAGTCTGGTTAGACGAGAAGGCTTTGCTCCAGATTCCTATGACTCTAGTAGCCCAGAAACAGACCTTTTTAAAGCAATCTCCGGGTTTAGCCGAGTGAGTGGTGGTGTGCTGTTTTTGGAGACCGATTTGTGGTGTTGACCAGCATCTATCACATAAGCACAGATGTGAAAAAGAATAATTGTTAGTTGGTTGTTTTTTTTAATTCAACAGTGCTTTGACTTGTTTAAAATCCAAGTACATTCAATTTTTTTGAATGAATGTCTGTAGATCATTATTTCAAGAGAGCAAGAGGTGTTTGGTTTTTTTTTTTTTTCCCTCAAGGTTTAAGGAATTAGAGCAAGTGTCAGCTTTTTCAGGTGTTAGACTCTCTGGAAACATGAATGAAAATGTCCAAGCTTAAACACAGCATCTGCTGCGGTTCCTGCTTCAACAGGAGCCACTTAACACGTCTGATTTTTAAAAGTTGATTAGCAACTCTCTTTGCCAACCGCCCCCTCCCCCTCTTCAAGCAGGACTTAAGATACTGTATAGTGTTAAATGCTTTAAGGTCTCAAGCTCTCTAGTCTTTCATGTGTTAGGGGTGTCGGTGAGCAGACATGGAGGCTGCATTATCGGTGTGAGCGGGCAGAAATACCCACATGTTCTACCTTGATGTCAGGCCACCTGTTGGTATGTGTGAGAAGTGGGCAAATGCAATATTGCCCATATTAGAAGTAAAATATTCCCAGTTTGTCTGAAAAGATGTGGAGAACATGTCCCATTCCCCTGAATTTCAATCAAAGAGATGATTTTAGTAGTCTACAAGGGGGAGAACTTCAGACTGTGAGGGATGCTCGGGGTTGTTGATCCTGAGCTGGTACAGTGAATAAAGTTGTGGCAAAGAGCTCACTCGCGAGGTACCAGTACTAAGCAGTACATGAGGAAGCCTCTGGCGTGGTCGGTGCCGAAGGGCTGACATGGGAAGAGCCAGGAGGTCAGGGACGAGGTTCAGGTTTCCCTGAGTGTGATAGAATTACATGATGTAGTGGAATTAGATGATTTGTCTGTCACTTCCCAGACAGAGACTATCACAAAACCTTGCCGTAACAAAAAAGCATGGTTTCACATCTTACACAAATCACTCGCATGATGGAGGAGGAAGGATGTCTGCGCCTTTATTGATTACAGGGTTGACTTTCTGATCAATAGAAAGTTTAACATATGCTTGAGTGACGTTCACCTTAACAGCCCATCCTTGAAACCAGTCAGCACTAATACAAACTGATGGTTTCCCAGAACATGGCAGTGTCCGTAATTCATACAGAAGGGATGTTGGCAGTCGATCCCCTCTCTACCGTGTTGCTATTTGGACAGTTCATTTGTCAGTGTGACCCAGAGTCGTTTCTGTACTGATGTGTGCATGGCCAAAGCACGCCTACATCATGAAGCATGAGTACTCGTGGGCCGAGCATGAGCACAACTTTTATTTCCCGCAGAACTTCCATAAGATGACGTAACTATCAGGGAATCAAGAGAACAACAGAGAAATCTCACTGACAAGGGAAAATACAAGTGTGGATAGGAAATATATTCAGATGTCATAAAAATTTGTGGAGGAACTCTGTTCTGCTGACCCATTGGCTATGGGTGAAATTTGCCTGGGAAAAAAAGGCTAGTTCAGCTAGGTAACCCTTTTTGCCTCAGGTGGAAATTAATTATCTTAGCATTTTTTCATAGTGGTTAGACTGGAAGAAAGTTCTTTGTTTTGAAAGGTAGGCGCTTTTGTGAATTTTTTTCTGTCTCAGTTTGGCTTTGAGGAAGAGATTTGCAGATGATAAGTCATAACAGAAACCATTCAAACTTTGGGGACTCATTTTACACACAGCAAAACTATCAGCACAGTTATAGTTTGTCTGTGTATGAATAACCTTGCATTTGCATGTGGTTCTGGTGTAGGAAGTTTATTCTGAGTGTCACTTCGTAATAACTGTTATGGTACCTTTTATTTAGGGAAGTGGAGCTATTTTCGTTTGTATTTCAAGTCCCGTTCATTTAGTCCACTGAATTTAAATAAAAAACTTTATGCAAGTTGTATTTCTTTAAGGAAACTTCTGTCAACGTACTGGTTTGAGCCATGTGTGGAAGTCCCCACACCCCCGTTCCCAGGCTTAGCAGTACTTGTAGGAGACAGGGCTTACGGTTTTGGCAGTCTTCCTCCCAACAAAAGACCAGAAATCAAAACAAGCAAATAAATATGACAAGGAAACATTGCAGAACACGAAGCCCTGACAGGAGCACTTGTCAGAGAGGAGCAGACACAATATAACTTGCCTCCAAGTAAAGATGGTTTGAGCTAATGTTATTCCCTGTGGTCTCTGCTCATGGAATAGGGATTTTAACAGCTGTAGAGGCAGGGGCAGAAGGGGTTGGCGGCCTTGTGAAGGAGGATGAGGGTGTTCGCTTGTGCCCTCTTTGTTTCTGCAGATACTTTCGGAGTCGCTGTCCCGAGCACTGCAATTACTCTTAAACTGGGCCTTTCCTTTGCGTACCACAACTGCGCATTTGGTTGGTTCATTCCCTCCTGGCTCCCAAATACTTGTAAAAATTACCGCTAATGAGACTATCCCGATGCATGTCCCCCATAGCTGCCGCAGATGCGTGCACTCACACGAGCAAGTGTGTACAAGCATACATGCATTTACACAAGCATGCAGGCACCGGGCGTTTGCAGAAGGGACACAACGATGCAGTAAAACCAGGCAAAAGCTTCCACAGTTGCCTGGAAAACTCTGCAGGCTCCTAGAGGAGAGGTTTGCTCAGGCTTCGGTCTAGTTTTGCTTTGGTTGCAGCATGCCTGAATATTCACTCGTGGTGGAGAGCAAGATAAGTACGTGTCCCTTCAGCATTTTATGAAACAAAGTAATGCAGATATCCATAAGTGAGACATGACATGAAGCGTACAGATAGTAAGTTTGGAATAGTTCTGGGAGTTAAGAATTTACATGTCTTTATTAATTATTAGATGTTATTAGTGAGTGACTAAGGAACTGGGAAGCTCTAAGCGTTCTTTTGAAGTAGTGTACCCAAATTAGGCTAAATAAATAAATAAATCTAAAAATGTTGGGGAATGTCTGCTCTAATGAATTTTCTAAATACACAAATCACACTTATTAAATCAGTGGATCTTTTAACTGTAAAAATATTATTACTGTTACACTGGGGAAATCCATTCAGAATTATAAAATATTTGGAAACCTTCTATGTTTCAGTTGAAAGGTTGTAAGTTTAATAGGAATAAAAAAAAAGTAGGTTTAGGGATAAAGTTTTAAAAGCCAGCTTTCCCCCTTTCTTTGTATGTGTGCCAATTTTCAGTAAGAACTGTGTTCCCCTTTTAGTCTTGTTTAAAATAAACTTCATGTATAACAAGATGTTGAAATTTATTTATGGTATGTTAGCACTAAGGACAGGTTGTTAAGGGGTCATAAAAAAATATTAGTTTCCACTTTATGGTGACTGAGTTGGTTTTTCTGCAAATTAAATTTGATGCTATGAAGGGATATATGTGATAAATACAACTTTCTTTCCCTCATTATAATTTCTTTCACCTTAATGCAGCAAACAAAGCCTGTCTTCCTAGCAAGAAGAATCTCAGCTGGCCATTTCCCTTGACCTGTGCAATAAAGTTCAGCACTAGTAAAGTGTGGGGCATCCACTTACATGGGGCATTCTGTGTCACCAAAGAAAATCTTCTCATGGTGAAGGAGGCAGGATGAGGTGCTGGATTTTTGACGTATTAGCTTTATACCTGCTTTTATTTACCCTTTTATCTATATTGCACTTTATGGTATTTAACGTGTTCATCAAAATATTTACGCTTGCATACAAATAAGACAGACTTTCCTGTTAGTATTTAAGGGGCAGTATAGAAGAGTGTATTGTTTTATTATTAAAATACAATTTATGAACCAGAAATGATCATAGATGCAAATGTGTACTTTGCACATTTTTTTTTTCTTAATAAGAATATGTATATTTTCATCTGGGGAGAGAGCAGCATTAAAATGAGTGAGCCTGGGGAATATTACCACACACACAGACACACAGACACACACACACAGGCATGCATACGCTTGCATGTACAAAAGAGACACAGCGAACTGTTTGCTCGAGAAACAAACTCCCACAAATGGCCCTCAAAAACCCATGCTCACTCAGGAAAGCTGAAGCCCTCTTTGCTCGGCCGTCGAGGGCCTGATCCCCTGTGATGGCAGCAAAGCGGGTGCACTGCCAGCCTGGCGCACTTATGCTTTTGGAGTTTGGGTCTTTCTGATTGGGACCAGCATCAAAGAGGAGAGGAAAGGGGAAAATAACACCACTTGACAGATGGATTTTTCTAAGCCCTCGTAGCTCTAATTAAAATGGCTGGTCAGGAAAAGCCTCCTCTCTTTTCCTTTTCCTGTGCTACCTACACTGGAAACATAGCTCACCAGTGAAAAAACATCCAAGTTTGAAAGATTAGTGGTAAAGATCAGTGTATTTTTTTTAGGCTGAGGTGTAGAAATCTGGTCAAAGATTTTCTTTTGGCTGTGTTTAATAGCCCTGGGTGCTGAATTGGGGCGTTTGTGGAGGGGAGCGTGGTGCTAAACAAAGTGTTCGGTACAGCTGCTCTGCTCCTGCTGGAGCTCGCTGCAGCAGGGACGAGGGCTTTAGGCATAACGTAGTAAAACCTGCTTCAAAGAATTATGAAGAAAGACACTGAAATGTGTGAGAGTAGAGTTGTGTGCTTTACCATTTTGTCAGTGACCCTCAAGGTAATTGCTGCTGTTTAAGTAGTTTTCTATTCTTTTTACCACATTTGTGAGTGTGACTTTTTCATAGGCTTTATACTTTCTGCCTTGAACCTAAGTCTGAAAATTGGGGTCCCCCCGCCATCTGGAACATCTCAGGACAGAGGTGGACAACGATATCATGTCTGATCCACCTGAAATGGGAGATGTTGCATCTGGTTCTGTTGGTTCTGGATGAAATCCGTAGCGGGAAATTTGCTGTGAAGTGGGGCATGATTTATGGGGATGATGAGCGAGCTGAGCTGGAGAGTATTGCATCCAGACAGCAGCTCCTCGCCGAAGGAAAGGGAAAGGCTACTCACTGTCCAAGGCAGGAGGGTCTGGAGGGATGTAGCTCTTGGTCTGACCATAGCAGGTAGGACAGTGAAAGGGGTTTTTTTGTGATCTTTTTTGTTACAGAACTGCACTTGGTTGGATGGTTTTGACTGAGCAGAACACAGAAGCACAATGCCCATTAGTAGTGATGGGGAGCAGACTGCAGTCTGAGGTAGGCTATACTCAGTCTTGATGGTGCACGTAAATCTCTTTATGTGCTTTACCAGAGCAAGAGGTAGTGTAAGGAGTTATGGCCCCACTGCCCATCTGCAGATCCTAGTTTCTACTTCTGTTCTTCCCTGGTTTGGTTCCTGTTCCCGTATAAAAGTTTATGTAAATTAATTTCAGAACATTCCCCTTACTTTGTGTCATTAGTCCATGTTAGGTGTTAACCTTCAGCAGCCTCATTAGCAGCCTCAAGAAAGGGCCAGCACATGTAAATTACTTTATTAGGTGTCCTGCTTATAGAGAACTTTATAGCCCTAATGTAAAAATAGTGCTCTTTCCTGTCTCTCTCTTGGAGAAGCAAAGCATGCAATAAATCTGACTTGGTGAGACCCTGGGTGCTCTGTGCAAAGCCCAGGTTTGGCTTCATCCTGAAACTTCATTTCATTGTAGCCATTTTGCTATGCTCAGGAAACAATAAAGGCCTTTCTGGCATCCCTTTGGCCTGAACCACCCCTCCAGCTGATCTCTGCCATGTGCACGTTGTCTCCTACAGCTGCAACTCTCAGGTCTGTTGGCTTCCAACACAGAGGCCCGTCCCCCATGTGTTTGCATAGGCCATCTTAGGTGATACCAGAGATTTGTGTACTGTCACTCACCAGGTGTCTGTGCTCAAAAGTGCATAGGGTGGTAGCAGAGCCTTCACTAGTACTTCTACACCCGAAGTTTGGAGGAAGGTGTAAGAAATTGCAAGTATTTGAGTAGCAGCTTGGTCTTTGTACTTGCTGACCCACCTCTGATCTGTCACTTTTCATGGGTCTCTCACATCATCACCTTGTGTTTGGGTCACCTCAACCTGCTTTTTGGCATTTTGGCAGAGTGAAGCATTGCTTCACAACTTGGAAATTCGACTAATGGAATTAAAGTCCTGGCCATGAATTGTAGATGTGTTAATTCCCCCTTTCTTTACTTTCCTTGTTTTGGTTTGTTAGGGTTTCAACACATATGCGTTTCTGTCATCCAGCAGCGTTCCAGATGGAGCAAGAATATTTAAACTCTTGGTTGTTGAAGTAAAATGCATGATTTTATGAGCAACATGGGGAATGCTAGATTCACCTGTTTTGTTTCACTTGAGCTTTAAAGCGCCTGTTTACTGGTAGTAGATCTATTTTTGAAAGAAGGTGCAGACACTATGGTGACAGTTGCCTTAGAAATGTGTATAATAATGCAGGGAGGAGTGCGCTCGCAGGCAGCCGGTGTTGCCATCCCCTATCCCCGTCCACAGGAGCTGGCCCCCCTGCACCCCATGTCCTCCTCGCACACCTCCACTTCCCTCCCCACCTCTCTGCGCCATGCCTGTGCTCTCACCCCACCGGGGCTGGGGTGGTGTGGGCTGGGGCTCAGCCCGCCCAGGGCAGGTGAGGGTAGGGAATCTGGGTGCTCCCATCCATTTCCAGCAGAGCTGATTGCAGATGATGCATCTGGGGGTGCAGCACATCAGTGGGAGCTCTGTGTTGGGCACAAGTGGGCCGTTGGTGGGATGGGTCCCCTGGGCTGGGTGGGGTGCGTCCCACCAGTCTCATGGCCAGGAAAACTCCAGGCAGACAAAGCAGAAGGATCCCCAAACTGTAGTCCCCTTCCTGCATTTCTGAGGTGGAAGCAACAATAAGAAACAACAAATACTGAAAGAGATTTTTATCCAAAAAGGCAAGAGGAGGATGCGGAGGCACTGGAGGTGGATGCCCTGTGCTAGGGTCAAAGGAAGGTGGCACAGCCCACTGCAGGGCAGAGGAGGGACCAACAGCACACCCAGCAAAGGGGACTGGGTTTCCCTGTGGCAGAGCAGCGGGTACGGTGCTTCCTGATGAAACCTGGGGAACACAGAACTGGGTGCTCCCAATGCCAGCCATTGCTGGGGCAGTTTTGCACCAGTGTGCTGGGAAGACGTGGTTCATGTGTGGGGCCAAAGTGCTGCTGCTGTGGGTCACATACGTAGCACAAAGCAGAGGGGGCTCCTCCACCAGGTGCCTCTTCCAGGGTAACCTCTAAATTCCTGAACATTTGACAGATCTTAAAAAACATGTATTGCAATTAAAAGCAAAAAAAGCCCACCTTTTCCTCTGGCTATTAACCTTCAAGGACAAGCTGTAAGAACCATCAGATAGGGTATCAGTCCCAAATCTATAATGTAAAGTATGGAAACGGGGTGTCTGCAGGCCCCACTTTAAGAATTGTAAGCTTAATATATGTTGATCTTGAGAGCAGCCTGAAATGTTGGCTGATTTTATTACAGCGTACATTTGTATTTATTTACATAATCGATGTTGATGGGAAATATCTGTCTCCAGTGAAGTCTGTGAATTAGAAACACAAAAACTAAATATGAGCACTGGGAATAAATATGCTCTGGCTTGTGAGTCAGGTGTGCGGTCCGTGGGAAGGGCTGTGATTAGCCATTATGTATGTCCTATGGCCTTTCTCGTCTTAAGGAGATGAGATTTTTATTTACAACGATCCCTTTCTCTAGTTGCAGTTACATTAAGTTTTGTCATAGCGTTTGAAGAGGCAGGCCGGTTAGCGGCGCACAGATTTACGGTGCGAGTTTAGCTAATGGATACTTATCAGGCAGGCTGTATTTGGTGATCGTCCATCATATGCTCATTAAACAGTGTATCTAAGTGATTCTCATTTCCTCCCTGCCATGCCTGGAAAGGAGGAAACTAGACACATTACGGTGGAATATTAATGTCCTGGAGGATTTAGCCACCCATAATTAGATCTTCTTTGCATAAACCTGCTAGTGCTACCTTATTTTGTTGTTTGTCTTGTTCTCCTTAATCACCTTTTTCTTTTTCTGTTCCTAATCATCTTTTTTTCAGTTTTCCTTTGTAATTCTGTCCCACTTGTCTCATCCTTCTTTCTTTTTTCCCCCCTTCTTTTTTTTTTGTTTTCGTGCTTTTTTTTTCTTTTCCCTGACCTAGAGAGCACAGCAGTCTGGGTTTCCCCACTCCTCCCTCCTTCACACAAAAAGGCTGACTTTGCCAGCAAAATCCACAGTCTCTGCCAAGCCTAGTTACTGACTTTGGAGAAAAGCAGCTAGAGAACTTGTACAAATTTAGGCTCTGAACTAGCTAAATAATCTATGTCAGTAAACCCTCCTGTCTTATTCCCTGGCCTGCTGGCCCATGAAAGGACTAATATATAATGGTCCTTTTTAAGGGGGGAAAAAAAACCCTCCTGGCCGAGGGTCACCAATGGCTGAATCGGCCGTGCACCAGGGAGAGAACAGAGAGGTGGCTCTGGAGCTGCGAACAATTGTGCCAAGGACCATGTGAGGTCCCGTGGGGGATCCCAGGGTTAGGGCATGGGTGAGGTATATGCCATCACCTCTCTGGGGATGCCCTGGTGCCCCAGTGCTCCTTTCCACCAACTACCAGGGAAAAAGATGGCAAAGTGTTACTAAAGCTGAGTGGAAATGATCACACAAACAATAAAAATATCTAGTAAACATGGGGAGGCCTGGCAGCAATCCTCTTGCAAAGTTGCTTTTCCAAAGGGAGTATATCGACTCAAATGGCTGGTATAAAGCACACCTGGCTGCTTCTGACGGGGACCTTTTTGCTCACCTGAATATGGGTACAGAGGTAGCAGGAGGATTTGCTTTTCCTTTTAGCTGCAAGGTACGGTAAATGCATCAGGATACACTCACAGGCACCTATTCTCAGTACACTGGCACTGGCAAAGCCCCCCAAAGCTTCCTGTTTTCCTGCTGAACGTGAAGGTTCTGCGCGCTGGTGGGAGAAGGGCCCAGCCTGCTGACAGAGAAGGGCAGCCTGGTTCCTCGTGGGTGACGTGCCGTGGCTCAGGGCTGGCTCTGCACCCTGCTGCGCTCCTGGGCAGTGGACTGCAGCTCTGCTGCAGCAGCGCTTCATTTAAAAAACAAATGTGACCGGTTTTCATACTACTCTTTGCTGCTTTTCTGCAGATTTCTGTGTTTTGTGGACTTTTGCTCACCAATATTAGGAGGTAGAGAATCTGACAGGGAACATCCAAGCAGGAGAGAGGGAAAGCCTTACACACAGCCGGGAGGTGATCTGAGCAGAAGGGGCTAGCTGGCTTCTGCTCAAAGTAGCCATGTCCAAACGTTTCTTCTTTTTTTCCTGTGTGCCAGTGCTTAGTTGTGGTAGCAGCTCCCAGGGCTGTGCAGGACTGAACTTCTCTAGGCAGTAGGCTGGGTGAAAGCAGAGATATTTTCCTCCTCTTTCAGTTTGAGGAGCAAGCATATCTGCCCCTCTCTGAAGGACAGACTCTAGATGTGCGTGGAAAATATCGAGGTATTTAAACTGTAAAGATTGGTAACATCCTTTGTGCTCCTGCCATGCCAAGCAGCTGGAAACTGGCTAATTTACAGTCCTCGGTCCACAAGGTTTTAAGCATCCTCAGCTCCCTTTGACTTAGTGGAAGTGGAAGCTGCTCTGCATTTTGCGGGATTAAGAGCGCTGTATCAAATCCCAGGCTGCAAGTGCTGTGAGACGAGTCCCGGCAGATGAATGGCGGTCGGATGGGGCTATTCTGTGTCCCACGCTGATTCGGGAGCATATAATTTCCTGTGATGGGAGGGATGGAGTGAAGGCTGGATAGGACAGCGCAGAGAGATGTGCGTCTCAAAGGCAGCAAAGAAGCCTGAAGATTACGGAATATCACAGAGCTCTTGCTTGCAAGTACCTACAGCTAGGTCAGGGAAAATATGTGATTATTGTGTGCCTGGCTTACAATGAGGATTGGTGCTAGGGTATTTCTCTAGAGGGAAAGCTGTGAATCTTGAGATGTACATGACAGCTAATACACAGGCATTGGTGAGATTTCCCCAGGTTTATCTAAGAGTGTTCTGTCATGAGCAAAATCTGACAAAATCCTCCAAACAAAAAAGTGACACCTATATTTTCTGCACTCAAACTATTCTATACATGGTGTTTTCAAAGGTTGCTCACGGGTGAGGGAGTAGCCCTGGTCCTGAGTGCAGCTCTTGGTAAAAGTCCTGATTCAGGAAAGTTCCCCCATCAGCTGAGGGAACTGCTTGTAACCCAACGTATTTCTCAGCAGTTTCTCAAACTGTCACAGTTCCTGACATTTTAGTTAGCATACTATGGAGTTTTTCTATTATGGGAAGTGTTAAACTGGTCCTTGTGGTCCTTGAAGCCTGTGTAATAGGATAAGGGAGCATACGCATGCCATCTGAATTACTGAGGGGCTGTTGCTCACTTGTAAAGCTTGATTGCATCTAGAAATCAACATTTGGTTCGGAAGCGTCTTACTTTGATAAGGTTAACTTCTTTCCTGGGAGTGATAAAGTGTTAAATAAGCACTGTGACTGTGAATGGAGTTCAGGTAATGGTAGCCCCATAAATAGATGTTCTCACTCTTAGGGGAATGGATGCTGAATCCTTTCAGAAGTTTCTCTGAGCACAAAGAAACAAAATCTTTGAGCCTACAGCACTCGTGACCTAGCAATTAAATAAGCATCCTTGGAGAACATCTGGAACGAGCGGGCAAAATGCAAATATTTGGCGTGTATGGGAGTGCTGTATTGTGGTGTTGCCATTGCCCACGGTTCCTCTCCACATCGACCCTGTCCTTATTCTGGCCCTTGCATTCAGGTCCCGAAATCAGTTGGAGCAGAACGGAGGTCTTGCCCATGGCATGACAGCAGTGCGTCCTCCTGAGCTAGGGCAGAATGGGGAGTGGAAGCAGACGTGTCTCCCACTGCCAGCAATCTCCCTGCACCAGGCCACGGGTGGGAAAGGGCTTAAAGTTACCGATCTTTTGAGTTGACCAACAATAAGATTTTCTACACTGCCAGACCAAGGCTATTTTCAAGTCAAACCCAGCATTTCTGAAAGGTTTCAACTTCACAGATGCCCCAAGATTTCACCAAAGGGCACGGCCGTTGTAGCAGGCACGCTCTTGGGTGAGTTTCCTGCAACTATCTCATAATCATCACCCTAAAGGATGCAGCTAAAAGAGTGTCTCTGGTTTTTATTTCCAGTATTTTATCTGTGTGTGCTGGTAAATACTGTGGGCGTTTTACAAAAGAGAACAAAAAAAATGCTAATGCTTTAAAAATAGAAATACAGTGCTATGAATGTTGATATCAAGGTTTAACACTTGACTTTGAAACTGTTTCTTGCCCATCTTTTTTTCTAATCAACTACGTAGTGAATTTGGCACTGGGAGACACGCATACCCTCTCTGTTGGTGTGGTGTGTTGTGTTGCACCTCAGGTGCCATTCTGTCGATGACACATCAACCAGAGTGGGACCAAACTTCTGTCCTCTTGCTGTATTGTCTCTGTATTACTGAACGAGTAGAAATATGCTCTTCCAAAGCATTTAAAAAATGATTGTTCAGATGGAGAGAGCAGATAGAGACAAGAGTAAGAATATAATTACATAGCAACTTCTGTGGTTGCATATATGGCTTAACGTGCAGGCACAGCATCATTTGGGGAGAAAATGAGGTGAGTTTGTGAAGGAAAAGGGGAAGTATCTGATAAAAACACATGAAGTGCACATGTGAACATTCCGCTCAAAGCTTAACGTCAGTGACTTTGGATGTCTTTGTTTTCAATGCCCAGTATGAAATGCCTTCAAAATCTCATGAAATGCTGTGCCGTTACAATTATGTCACCGGGACTCCCATAAAGTAGTTAGAGCTAATACAAGATCTCTAGTTGCTTTGTAAAATCTTGGCTGTCTTAAACTGTGCTGCTGTTTCCTGTGGTATTCCCAAGCTGCAGAGCATTTCAGGTACATGAGTGGCTCCTGCCCGTGCAGAACATCAGCGATGTGGACTTGTGTGTCCACGCATTCAGAGTGATTAACTAGCACAGATGGAAGTGTCTAGTCTTTGACCTCAGTTGTTACGATTGTGGCTCAGAAAACTTATTTTCCTGCTAAAGAAATAGGAATTATTGTACTGTGCAATGTGTTTTGGAAGTGATTGTGTTGAATGCTTCGTACCTCTTCACCGGCTTTTTTGCCCATTACCCCTGCTTAAATAATAGTATCCACAAAGTGAATGTTGATGCACACTGGTCACTTGAGTCAGCCTAGGTTTAAAGGAATGATGAGAAAAATATTAAGAAACTGAAATTTTAACTGAAAAATCAACTTAAGTGAATTACTCCCTGACTAATATTATGGACTAAGGGGTTTTTTTTGACTTTGTTCTTGGTAGCGAGAGCTGGAAATCCCTTCCCTTCATAGCCGTAGCAGCCAAATCTGTTCTGGACCCACTCTGCCCTCCCAGGGAGTGTTGGCCAAGCTCTAAGGTAACCCCCAGGGCGTCTGTCCCCACATGGGGGTCTGTGGGACTCCTCTCCCTTCCCCACACAGCATCATGTCCCCATGTCTCTGACCAGCCCGGCAAAGCTCCTCCTGTTTACCTGTGAGTCCAGCAACAGCTGCATGCAGCTGAGGGCAAATTTCATCTGCAGCTGCTTGGGTGTCAAAGTTGAGTTTGGGAGAAACAAACCAATTATCTTTCTCTCTGACTTCTGTGTCTTCTGCTTATTGCTGAGGCTCAGGTAAAGCCAGCAGTGACACTGCTTCAAGTGCTGGCTCCTTAAATAACAATTTATATCCGGAAGATTAAGGCGGCCACAGAGGAACCTCTCAGCTCTTGGTTTGGTGCCTGTCATGGAGAGGGAGCAGAAGCATGGTGGAGCTCAGTGTCTGCCTACAACTATGCTTGGTTCCTGTGACAAAGCTTGGTCACCTATTTTTTTGCTTCAGCCTCACAGACACCTTTCAGCTTCAAACCTCTGAGGCTTCTTAATTACACTGCTGTATAGACCCAATCTTTCTTTTTTGGATGTGGCATGCTTTTGCCCCTTGTTTCTGTGTGCCCGCTGCTTAGCTTAGTGGGTGGATGGCAGGCAGGCGAGGGTCAAGGGCTCGAGTCTGGGCTCCTGACTGGCCATCACCATGACCATGCCACTCTGTAAAACCACCTAACACCAGTCCTAAGCAGCACCAGCCTGGCCTTGCCCAGTGGTCATGTCCTGACTGGATGTGTTTGGGTACCCGCAGCCAGCACCATGGCAAGCAGCGTGGGGTCCCGACTCCCTTCTGGCAGTGCCCCCACCCCGTGCTCGCTGTCTGAGGGGACAATCTGACCTGCTGCCCGAGAGAAACATCAGTCAAATACAGCGATACCTCTTGGAGTAGGCTCGGCGGTTACTTTTTCTTATGGTTGGTCCTATGAAAGATGGTGTTTGCTTAAAAAATTCAAAAAGAAAAGAAAAAAGGGAAATAGTGGTGTAAGCAGCAGCTGCAGGGAGATGCAGCTGTATCTAAGCTCAAGAGGCTCCATCCCACCAGCCTCGTTCTTACACGGAGGTGCAGCACTGTCAGCTACATGGTGGGTCTGCGCAAGTAAAGGAGGAGAACCTGACACCATGACTGCAATAATACAGAGTGAATTTAAGTGCCGTCATCTTCACGTATATGTTCTGTCCCCTTTTCAGTCATTAGGGAGCAAAGCAAATTAATGCCAACAGAGGCTGACTCAAACCTTTGCCCTCATTTAAGGGATTCCAAAAAATGTGGTTGTGGTACGTGCTGGAGCCAGCTGCCCTACAGCAGCTCAAGGACTAGAGCAGTCTCCAGTGCTTAACCAACATGAAAGGCAGTGCATTGCTAAAATTGCCGATGACCAGTGCTGATCCCATATACTTCTGCTTGACTAGATGGTATTTATTGCTTTTGTGTATTTTTAGCAGACTGACTTTTTTTACCTCTTTCCAAGATAAAATGTAAAGACATAAAAAACTCTCAGTATAAAAGTAATAATATAAAAAACTGTCCAAACAAGACAACCAAAAAGTAGTCAAGGATACAATAAAGTTAAAACATTCCAGTTGTCTGTTTTGAGTAAGTTACACGAATTGCCAACTTAGATTATTTAGTTTTGGAGCAGAAATCTCCATGTGGATTTCGATGTTAAAACAAGAGATATATTTGTGTAACAGGGAAATCATATTTAAGATAACTACGTCCAGGGTTTTTCTATAAAGAGATGGGTCAAAATGGGAACAAGATGGTGGCTTACAGAACACAAAATGGTAGGTGAGCCCCTAGGAGAGACCACACGCGAGCTAAGCCTGCTCTGCTGCTGCCAGGGAATAGTACCGATAATGGCTTCAAGAAGCTTCGTAGCTTTGTATCTTGCTTTTCTGTATCATTCTGGAATTTAATATTATGTGACAAGGCCTTTATACTAACATAGACTTTTTGGAAAAACTATAACCATGTCTCAAGTATGATTTTTCAAAAGAAGCGGCCAAGTTCCATGCTCCTCCTTTAGTAAACTTGCAGACTAACAGAACTGGAGCTGTGCCCTTCTGTAGAGTACACATTTGTTTATGGTCTGAACATAAAATCAAAATTTGTCAAGGCACTGCCTATGTAAATTATCGTCTCTGTTCCTAATGCCACATGATCTCACCATTGACATCAACCTGATAGATAAGCTTATGGGATGCCAGGATTCCTTACTGGAGTGAAAAAAAAAGGAGGGGAGGAAAGCATAAAATCAAGAATCTCGTGATGAAAATGTAAAGTTAATGTCAGTAATCCTTGGAGCAGGTTCCAGGGCCTGGGCGTACAAATCCCATCTTGGTCCATAGGGGCTGTGCCTTTGGGTTTGCGATATGGTTTGGATTTCAGTTGCAGAATTATGTAGAATTTGTATTTGAATCCCACATAATTTAGATAAAAGGGGCAGTTCTTTATATGATCTGTTACAGCACACATTTCAAAAATGACCTCTGTGTTTGCAATAGCAATTGTGCACATGCAAGTTGTTGTGAATATACATAGTTTCAAATATGAATACAGAGCAGCTAGTGATATTTACACATCTATTAAAATTTCACATGGACTTACGTGTTCATGAAGAAGTTGCAAACAGAAATCCCATATTTAGGTTAAAACATAGGGAAATTTCTTATTACTAAATTTCCACCTTACGAATTATTTTGTAGAAAGCAGTAAGTTCTTTTTCACCAGTGCAGAAATCTGTTTTAATACTTAATGTCATAGTGGACCTAGTTTTCTGATGGCCTTGCTTTCCAGTTGGTTTGTTTTAGCATTCACAGCTTATTTTTGTTCTTTTTCAGTTGAAGAGGGTGAATCTTCAGATTTTGGTTTGACCTGGGACTCGTCAGTGACTCAATCAGGTAAATATTTTAGGTTCTTCTAATTGTAAGAACTGCCAGAAAGCTGCCAGGCTTTTTACAGGAACTGTATTTTGTATGTCACATTCCTGTCTCAAATCCAAGACTACCCACTGCAACACAATTTTTATATCGGTTCCATATGGTCAATAAAATCTATTACATACAGAGACTAATATACTCTTATCCTCCAGAGAGCCATTCTTTCTTCTTGTGGGCACACTGAAACGGGTTGTGATTTCTCCAGTATAACCACTTTGAAGTTTTCTGCAATAGGCACTGTTGCACATTCATTCCAATCTAATTACATAAAAGCTACTTTAATAGGAATTTTAAACTTCAGTCTCAACTGGAATGTGTGTATTTCTCCTCTCAGAGGAAATGGAGAGTACTGTCAAGGGCTGGAGAATAAAAGTGGTACATCGCCGTGGTAGAAAAATTTAACGTTTGAACCAGCTTTTGGTCTGCTTGATAGTACTAGCACTTCAACACGTGTCTGGGGCTTGTTCTTCTGTGTTACATTGATAATTTGAATAAAAAGAGGCTCAAGGAGCCAAAACGGATAAAGCAAGTTTGTCTGTAGTTGTGTAATATGTATTGACAACACAAACATGAGGGTAAATGTTGGATTAGTTTGCATTTAAAGTAGCTAGCCACATCTCAGTCACTGCTTGTGCCCTGTGTAAATATATTTTACTGTCTGTTAGGTCTTTAACATTCATGAAATTCTCAGAATCTTTTTGATTTTGAAGCCAATAAGTCCATTACTCTGCTTTCTTCATACTGGACTGCACAATGGTATTCTCTTAAAAGCTCAGCAGCGACGTGAAAACAGCTCAGAAACTGAGCAGCAATATGAAAATTAACAATGGTGCTGCATTCCTGGTTAGCATTGGTTTTATAAGAGTTGTGGGGAGACTGGCTCGCAGGAGACTTTTCTTACTGAAGTCAGCATCTAGCTGGTCTTGAAAGCATAAACTGCCTTTGTGTGGCACTTTGTGGCATTTCACTTTGTACCAACTGCACTCTCGGTTGTGCTGGGCGCGTTGGGCGCTACGGCTTTTCTGAATGGTTCATGTTTTCACCAGTCTTTGATAGCAAATACTGCTGCTGCTGCTGCTGCAAACCCCCAGCTGTGATGTCGAAGGCCCCTTTGTGCCTGGAGCTAACAGCGCATGAAAAGAGTGCTCGCCGGCTCTCTTGCTTGACCTTCGTCTCAAACAGCAGTGGAGTGGAGTTACCGGTGTTATCTATCACAAGTCTTGAATTGTATTAAATTTAACACAGGCTGAGGTTCAAAACGGCAACAACAACAAAAATCATTTCTGTGCAGAGCGGGAGTTAATTTGGAATTGCTGGATGCTATTGGTGACTACGCTGTAAGTAAAAGACAGCCTGTGAAAGGCTTTTCCCAAATTAGTTGAGTCTCCTCTATTTTTCTTCATTTACTCCTGTAATTACAGTTGTCATTCAAGATGTCGAATGTGGGATAAAATGTATTATATGCATGATTTATGGCAGCTTAAGGAAAATGTGTGCTAATTGTGGGATTTTCCTCTCAATACGTTTAGTAGCTACAGATGTCAATCTTGTCTGTGTATAAAGTTGCAATACAGTGCACGGGACAGAGGTTGCGGGCTGGAATATGACTGAGGAACTACACGGAAAAAGCTTAAAAAGCGCTAGTACATGGTGGTACAGCTGCGTGGAGTCCCTGGCTCTTGTGTGGTGTGCCTCCAAAGCTATATTCAGTAACTGAAACCAGTCCCTCAGTCCCAGTGTGCGAGACTTTCATTATGTTCTTTTATGATCTTCCTGTTTGCATTAGCTCCAGTAGTGTGATGTTGAACTTCAATAAAGGGTGAAAAAACATGCTTCAACTTCTTGTCTCATGCCCCTTCCTTCACTGGCCCAAAATGACAAAATTGCCTCCCTTTCCTTTACCCCCCCCAACAGAAAAAAAAACCCCAAAAGGCCAAACCCAGGACTTGTTAACTCTGAAACATTTGCCAGATGTTTCAAATTAACATATTTCTCTTCCTTCTTCTCCTGTGTGTGTTTGTACATCTCTGTGTGTGTGCAAACACATACAAAGTGACTTCTGAAAAATTCTGTTGGCACTCTGCGCAGCTGCTGTGGCCTGGGGGAACGGGGGTCCCAGGATGGTGCGGTACATCGGGACGGCAACAGCAGGTAGAGTGTTCTTTGTAAACTCCTTTTTTTTGGATACTAGCAAAGTATTTATATAGGTGCAGTTGTAGGGAGAGAAGGTGCTTTTGCTGCTATATTTTATTTTGTTCATCAAACCAGTAGAAGTACTACTGGAAGATTTTTTGTGAGTGTAAGTTGAATCGGCAGTCGTGAGGTTGTCCGTGTAGCTGTAAGAGCTGTTTGTCCCCAGGTCAGGCATAAGCTTTTGTAGGTGCAGGGCAAGACATGTCAAACACTGTGTCCAAGCTCTTCCTCTGATGGTGGCTGGCTTCTCTGCTGCTGGAGTGTGCTGAAGGCACCTGGTTTGTGCATCCCTGGCCGTATCGTGGCACCGGGCAGGGGGCTGCCTGCGGGAGCTGCTTAGTGCAGCTCGTGGAGATTCGGCAGTGGACATGCTGGCAACAGAATTGCTGCGCTTGGAGGGGTCTGTCTGGTGGTGGCATAGCACAGGGCACTGTGCTTTTTCCTAGGGTAGGGTTCGTGCGCACGCTGCTGCCTGCTCTGGCTTAACTGCTCGAGCCTGGTAAAACCTGCGCAGGTGAAATGCTTTGCAGGAATCAAACCCTTGGTGTTAGATGCACTGAGGAATTTATTCAAGTACTTCAGATACAACTACAAACAGTTTTATGGGTGGTTTTATTTTTTTTTTTGGCCACGGCTTAAAGGCTGTACATATTAACTCAGAGAATCAGAAAAATGTATAAGGAGGCAGAGGCTGCCCTCGCGCCAGGGTGAATAATCTGGGTGTCCACCAGCCCCACTGAACAATGGGCATATAGCGAATTTCCTTCCTCTTCAGATCTTGTAAACATTTTTTCCTTAATGTAAAAAGAAGAAAAAAAGCTTTTCCTCCGCTCTCTTAATCTGAGGATTTAGCTTGCAGGTCAGTAGTGTTTTGCTGTAGAAGAGGCAAGAGATGTTTTCTGTCCCAGCGGAAGAGTGCAGCTGAGTGCTCCTTCCCCTGCTTTTCCCTGTTAACAGCACGTGGAGCCCTTGAAGCCTGTCCATCTCACTCCAGAAGCGTCAGAGAGGGTGGGCTGGGCAGGGCTGCTGGGGGGCCAGGCAAGCGCCCGACTCTGCTTTGCAAAAGGGTTTTCTGCTCCTTCGAAGCCAAGAAGAAAATAAGATTCAATATTTGTCTGGCTGGACTCTTGGTTTTCAATGCTGCATTGCTGTTGTAATACATCACGAGAGTATTATCTTGAGGAGCAACAAGGGACATTTTAAAGAAGTAAAAAGTATTACTAAATATATAGAGAATTTAAGGCATTTTAAAGACCTATGAAAGCATTTTACATGGGGGTTGCTGGGGAGTTTCTCATTAGCCTGACTGTGAGGCCCTGGGGAAGTTCAGCTGAATTGTCTGGGGCAAACAGAGCAGATTCTGTCTTCTCCTTAGGAGCCTGCGAACCTAAAAGCCTGGTTTTTGTGTGTCTGCTTTTGAGGTGACTGAAGGTATCTTATTTTTGTACACAGCTACAATTTATGATATTGATTAAGAAAGAGTTTGGGAAGTAGGGGACCGGTAGCCTGAGTGCTGGGGCTGAATGGCACTGCATATGTCTTGGTCCCTTGCGTTTGTGGAACATGGGGGCATCTTTGCAGTGTTCGCAACTGAAAGGGCCTCTCCAATGCCAGTGCCCAGCCATCCATTAGCATATAAGATTAGTATCATTCAGTTGTAACATTCCAGAAATCATTAAAACAAATTACAGGTTGGTATTCCCCCCTTTCCCTATTAGCTCCAGGTTCCCTGTCGCTGGAACCGAGCTCGCTGCAGCAGCTGGGCACCCATGCGAGGGACATGCAAAGCACAGCGTGGAAAAAAAAAACACCACAACATTTTAGGACACAGACATTTGATGTTTTGCCATTAAGAGTTCTCCCAAATGTGCTTGTTTTATACAGCACACTACTTTAGATTTTTAATTGCCTTCTGCAATTTCTTTTAAAGTTTCTCTCCTTTAAGGAGGAAAAAAAGAAAAGGGGAAGCTGCAGCTTTTGAGAAATGAACCACAAAATAAAAGAAAACCACCCTATGGTCACTGCTTTTCCCGTCTCTTGCGCTTTGCATAACATCTCCCAGCTATATAAATCACAATTTTCACTTGGTATCTTTGGAGGCGGAACATTTTGATGCAGTTTGGAGACTTTCTTTTCGCTCAGGGCTATTGGAGCCCATGCTGGGGTGTTTTTGATGCTATCTCTGCTTCTCAAGGCTCTGCCTGCCTGTTCCCTCCTGGCTGTTCCTTGTGCTCTCGTTCACCATCAGTCTTCCGATCCCGGCACGGCTGCTGTCCACCCCCGAACGTTGAGCATTTCTGTTCTCCTCTTACTGTTTTGTAGGGTTGGGTTTAATTTTGGCTGCCAAAGGAGCAAAACAGATGAGAAAGCTGGGGTCTCATGAAGCACACAGAGACTTGCCCCTGCAAGTATTCGTGTGTTAACTTTTCCCCCTTCTTTTTTTATTGAGATAAGCTACAGAAAATGTGTTCTCCTTCCTCACCTTTCCCCTTTTGGAGGCCTGTTTTGGCCACACAAAGTTTGTTGTCCTCTCAGCCTCCCTCCACGCTGGGTTTGCATGCCCTGGCACAGTCCTTTGCCTGGAGCCCACCAAGGCCACCATCCTCGCAGGACCCCGTCTGCCGTGGTCTCATGCTGCTGGGCATGGACTGTGTCAGGAGTAAGCCAGGAGGGTCCATATGAGAGAGACTGCCCTCCCATAGACACCAAGCTCTTTTTCTGTATTGCTAGATGTATTGTATTTTGTCTTGTTTAACTTCTAAATGGCAGAATGCTGAACATCCTTCCCCCCACCCCCCGGATGAAATTCTGGGAGCTCTGCTGCAGAGCATTGGAAAGGTCAGTCACAATTCAGCGGGCACTAGAAACCTGTTATCTGGCAAGTACTCTGAAATCACCCATCCTGAGTGCCTTTACAAGCTCAGACATCTTCTAAAAGCTGATTTCTGTAGTAAATAAATCTCATTACAGTGCGTAAGGATTTAGAAAGAAATAAACCTTTGGACTTAGCAAAGAACATAAGAGACTTTGCTAACTTTCTTAGTTGAATATTTTTTTCAATGTGCTATGAAATGTTTGGTCTCAACTGGTTGGCTTTCTTATATTGGTTTTAAAAACATCGTCCTTGTCTCTGCATGGACCTGCAGCATGCAGCCTAGTCAGTATAGTCTGAGGTTCTCAAAATTTTAAATATCTGTTTTGGAAGCAGGCAAAACCTAAATAAATACAAATATGAAATAAAGCTAAGGAGGTTTGTAGCTCTGGAAGCTGCATTCCTCATTTATGCTAAGCTGAACTTTTATTTTTCTTGGTAATGTGTGGGTTTTTATGAGGTAACATAGTTATGTCTCCTTTCAGAAGAGAAAAAAAACTAAGTCTCATTTCCTAATTGTAAAATTTAATTTTTAGCTTCAATCTTTTATTTATAAATACTAATTTATGTGTGTGTGTGTTTGTTTTTTTTTTTAAAGAAAGTACTTTTGATAGTGTTTTCTCAAACAGAGGGTGAAGTGATAGAAAGTACATAATGCTCAGATAATGCAGTGGTGGGTGAACAACCAAGACAGGTGTAAGATTTTTGGAGCCAGGATAGTGGAAAAAGAAACAATACGAGTGATTATAAACCCTTCCCAGATTTCTCTGTTTGAGGCTGACAGCACAGCTCTGCATCTGCAGGTGCAAAGGCTTCCTGGGAGCAAGTCCTTGCTCCCAGTGCTCCCAGGCTGGTGGGAAGGGGCACACGATGCTGCCAGAGGAAGCTGTTGGCTGGAGTGACAGGGGTGTCCCTGGGGGTCCCCAAGATCTGACCAACATCCCGCGGCTGTAGCACCTTCAGGAAAAGGAGAAGTATAAAAAATGAGATTCCTTGCTGCGTGTGGTGCAGCGCAGCACTGACACATGCATCTGCCATGGAAACAGCCGCCCCGCGAATCCACCGAGGCGTCTCTGGTAGTGCGGCGCAATAGGTGTTCCCCTCTTGTTTGGGGAGGGAATCTCCGGCAAGAAGGAGCAATCTTCAGATGTGAACACAGCATGGGTGTCAGTATTTAAATTAGAAGCACACACCTGTGTATTACAGCATTTCCTAGAAAATACTTACTATTAAAAATGTTAATTGGGAAAATTATAGCGATAGCACAGAGGAGGAGAATGAATTTCTGTGGTAAAAGAGGAAAGGAAAGAAAAGCTCATTTCAAAGTGAGCTACCAAGCGCTCCCCCTACCCTATCACCCACCCGTTCCCAGGCTTTTTAAAGACAGCATCTTCTGGAAAGCCAGTCTGCTTTAGAGAAGCTGAGCAAGCGTGAAGTATCGCAGTGTGTCGTTGGTGTTGCCAAGCTTCACAGTACCTAAGGCCAGCCCCCCCGAATTGCTACAAGCAGCATCTGTAAAGGGGAGGGTTTCTGCAGGCTGTGGGGTCGCAGCCCCTGCCTGGCCGTGCTGGTGAGGGGCTGTGGACTCGCATGCACTGGGATCCTGGCAGTGCATCAGGACAGGTGGTGGGCAGCAAGGTTTCAGTCAAATCTGGGAGTATCTCTGGGGTCATCGGGTTAACCTCACCTGAAGGCTTGTGAGCTGGGTATACCTGCTGGCACAGGGCCACTATGTGTTGAGGGATGTTTCCACAGGCTCTTCTGGCAGGGGCATCTTGCCAGAAATACAAATACACCGTTAGCATGGACAGTTGCACATGTGAGTGTATCCTTCTGAGGCTGGCAAGGGACATCCTCCACGGGGTTGTGTCCGTGTCTTGCCAACAGTGTTTTTTCCCTGTGACAAATTTGGTTTTTATTTAAAGGTGTGTGCCTGTTGGCGCTTTAGCTGCTGGGAGACTGTAATGCTGTGTTTTGTTTCCTTGCACTGATGGAAAGAAGTGGTTCACCTTCATGGGTGGACCCTCAGGCACAGCCTTCCTGGCTCTTTATCCCTCACTTGAATTCAGGTCTCCTGTGGGTATGAACATCCTGGTGAAGGACACTGCCGTTGAGCTGGAGAGGAGCAAGGCATAGCATAGCACCTGCCCACCTTCTTCTCACTCCTGCTCTCCCTTTCTGTGTTTCTTTTTGGTGATGCTGCCTTGTCCTCTCTTACTGCCCGAGCGAGGGGCTGTGATTAGATGAACATTTTCTGTGGTTTTAGATGAAATTTGTATCTGTTGTTTACAATATCCTTCAGGGGCGTAACTAGCAGTAATGGGCTAAAGTAAAGCAAGGGAGATGCTAGGCTGAATATTAGGAAACATGCCTCAGTAGTGGGATCTAATAGTCTCTGGTATTATCTCCCATCACTTTGGTTATTTTCAAACCAGACTGGACAAAGTGCTTGCAAATACACTGTAGGTTTGGTCTTACATTAGCAGAGGGGTGGATAAGATTGTCTGATAAGTCCTTGGTCATTTCTAATTTATCCAATTTTGCCATGCTCTAGATTTGCTGATCTGCAGTTTTGATGACAGAAGCAGACTGAATAGTCGCGGAAATTGTGCTTCCTAGAGCTTATTTCAGTAAATATTTTTATGTGGGATCTCAAAGCACTTTACAAATGCTAATTAAGCCTCCCAACCTAGTAGAAGGTCTGCCTTGTGCCCCATGTCCATACTGCTTTGTATCATGCAGTGTGCACTTGCTGCAGGCTGACCTTCCCAGAGGGCTCCGGCTTCAGGACTGATGGGCACTTGCCAGCCCATCTTGCTTTGAGTGGTTTCTGCAGGTCAGTGGCTTTGCTTTTCCAAGTCTGCTTTGGCTGGCTGGTACGAGCAAGGCAAGCTGAAACCACGCCGCTGTCAGAAGCGATTGCAATGGGTTTTACCTTTGTGAAATCAGACAGCTGAAGAGTTGAAGGAAAGCCTCCTGGTGAACAGTTTCTTTGGTTTTCACCGGAGCTTCTGTTCTCCTGTGACTAGGTCACATGTTGCAGTTATAACTGGTAGCTCAAAGCTCCCAGCCTGAATAGATGTAAAACAGGAATAACCAAATATATTACATTGGCCTGTTGCTTAAACCAGAAAAATCAGTAAAAAATAATGCCACAGTGGTGGATCCCCAGTAATCATTCTTCTTCAGAAATAAACAAATTGTGCCGGTCATGAGAATTGGGTTTTATAAACAAGGTTGTAAAAGAAGAAAAACAAATGGAGTAAACAAGCTCCACTGCTTGGTTTTCTGGGCTGAGTAAGGACGTTGATATGAAACTCTGCAGTGAAGAACTGCATGAAATTTGTGATGCTTTGCCCAAATAATCTTTGCTTATTCAGTACGGGGAACTGGAATAATTTGGGTTGGAAGGGACCTCTAGTGGGTCTTACTCAACATTGACCTAACTTGTAAAAGTTTTTTGTAACCGTTACCACTGTATTTTTGGTTAAATTGTCTTGAAGTGTTAAGCTTATCATAGATCAAGTGTACAAGTATAGTTACTGTAGCATAAGAATCTGTAGAAAGCAGAAACTNAGGCCGAATAAGCATTAAAAAAATGGAATTTTTTAAAGTTGATATAGCCTAATGTTTCCCATTTTATAAGATATATTTGTATTTCTGTCATTTAGTGTCTGAAGTAGCCTTTTTCTGGTCTTGATACAAGGATTTACAATGTCATTGTCAAAATAAATTGAGCTCATCTCATGATCTTGTATTTGTTGTGTATAAATTCAAATGAGAAAACTGTTAAATGGGACCATTTATAATGAGGTTTGAGATACCCTATGGCTCTCACTTGGAGACAAGTGACCTTTGTCTTTTTTGGGGCTGAGTAACAGTGTGATGAAGATTTAATAGATGTGTGCAGAGACCTGGCAATAGATTGGGGTGTGCATGGAAGAGGTGCTCAGTGCGTCTTGCTCTACATATTTTTGAATTCATCACACTTGGGACTGAATTGCCTGCCTGTTTGCATGTTTTACTAGTCATGCCTCCCTTCTCCCTTGGATGGCTTTGGCCTTCGTTAGTAGAAATTATTAGACAGCCACAAAACACTAAAGAGAAAGGAAAAAACCCACACATTTTGCTTGGAAACACTGTGTTGCATAAAGCTCTGACAAGATCAAGCCTCTAATTAAATTATTTGGCACGTGGACTATTCTGTTCCGAGATCTGCTGAGCTAATGTGTAGCCATTAGCTCATACAGCCACCAAATCAGAAGTACCAAAGAGACAATTTGCATAGGGCCACAGCGTGTTTTAAAAAATTCTGGTGAGTTGTGAAGCCGGTAATGTTAATTGCCAGCTAGCACCTTGTAATTGCTGTAATTATTTGCAAGTAAAATGATGTAAGGAACTTAACATTGTACTTTTCTTAACACTTCACATGTTGGTGATCCACTAAATCTCCCACTTAGAGGTTTGCCAGTTATTTTAAGAGCCACTTGCTGAAGTCTGATCTCATCCACAAGCTTGCCGTTCTGCGCCGTTCTGCCTGTTGTCTTTAATACTGAGCAGTGGCTCTCTAAAGTCTTTATTAAAAAACTGCAATAAAATAATAAATGCGAATGTCTGCCGCTGACCAGCAAGAGCATAGCCAGCCCTGAAGCCGGCCACACTGGAGCCCAGCTGGGAGAGAGCCCTCAGCACAAATTGCCAGCCTATTGCCTCCCACTGCCACGCCGCGGAAGTGGGCCAAAAGCTCCTCCGTATGGGATTAAAGGGATGTGTAATAGATTAAAGATCAAAAATGTTAATTAAGAAATGGTCTTTTCTAATAAGATGCCTTCAAGGGCACAGTACCAAAAATGAGGCAATATCTCATTTTGGCAACAGTGCTAGGGTTGTAATGAAGCTGGAGCACAGGGGTAAGGGGAGAAGGAGGGGACGCCTCCTGTTCAAGGCATCTCCTTCAGAAGGGGTAAATCAATTAATTAGCAATAAAAATGTAAACATAGAAGTCAGAATGACATTGCTCTGAATGCCACTGAACTGTGTGGATTTAGATGTATGTGTTTTGGCTTGGTGTTTCCTTGAGGATACGTTGGCAGTTTGTGGCTGAGAAATAAGGACTCCTTCAGCTTAGTGGTATTTAGGCAGCAGCATGGTAATTCAGCTGAAAATAACCAGTCTTGTTGGAAGCTTTGATGAGTCTGAAGTGAATTTGTGCAATGCCTTTTCCTGACGTGATTTTCTAGATGTGGGAAGTTCAGCACCTTTGTTGCTGGGTTGAAACTTGTAGGCACTGTGTTTGGGGAAAGACTTGTTTCCCTTCAGAAAAGGGAAGAGCCACAACTCTGAGCTCTCATATTTCAGGCTCCTGTAGGAGGGAGAAGTTTATGTTTTACAAATAAACTGACACGCAGGTGTTACTTTTGTGTTTCAAACCCAAAAGGTGATTTCAAGAGCTGTGAAATTTTATCGTGTCATTATAACTGAAGGAAACATACAGTTTCTTAAACTTTAGCATTCTAGTTAGTGACTCTGCTGTTGTATCTTCTTAGTAAACTCCGCAAAGCTCCAAAAGGAAAACTCAGGTGTTTAACAGCTCTTTTTCTTTGCAGTAGGATGATGGGATTTCACATCCCACACTTCCCCTCTAAATGCCATAACACTGAAAGCTGCAGTATTTCTGAAGCAAGTTATTTGCTAGCATAAAATGAGGGACCCTGTAGGCAAATTTCTTCCCTCTTGGTTGGAAGCTTTCACTTGGATAAAGAAAACCACTGGCACAGTGAGGCTTTCTGCGTAGCGTGTGTATATGTTTTAAGGCTCTGGCTGTTGTTTGAACCAAAGCTAGAGAGAATTTTCAATTTCAGAGAAATATGGTGGGAAGGCGCTCTCCGGTCGCGTGCCTCTGTGTGTGCATGGCAAGCTGGGCCTGACTGAAGCAGCCAGGCAGAAAAAAGTCCTCCAACAATGGTTTGAGATTTAGATTAGTTGCTCTAGCTGTGTATATTTAATCTTCGTCTGTTGCGTGAGTCTTTAGCAGAAAAGAGCATTTGGAGGAGACAAGTGAGTGAAAGACTATGGCTCTGCGCTGCCTGGTCACCTGCAGCCCCAGACAATGTGGGGAAGCGGAGCATGGCATCCGTGTCCTTGAGAGGATGAACGATGGTTTTCCTCGGGTCTTGTTTAGTTGAGAGAGGGTTTGGAGCCTGCGGAGCTGAGCGTGGTGTAGACTTGTGCTTATTGGTATTATTTCACTTGGATGGGTTTATAGGCAACTTAAATTAAATGACACTAAATTCCCGTGCCCTGATTTTGTCAGGCAAGCAAATACACATGGAGATAGTCATTGTTTCCATCCACAGAAAGAAAATCGGAGAACTATTTCTTATCCAAAGACTTAAATCAGATCTTTTTGCAGTTCATAAATGTGTTGTCCTGATGGATTGATTAGTTCTATCTTTACTTGATTTCACTTACAGTTTTTGTTGAAAGAAATGTGTAACTTGGACTTCAATTAGCTTTCTCCCAAGAGGGCTGCATCAAGCCATTCTGGCTGACACAGCGGGGACATACAACTATAGCAACAGAAACATCATTGCCTTTTTCCTTATGATGAAGTTCCTTTAGAAGTCTGAAAGTAATTTTGTACTGGGCAATTTTGAAGACAGTGTTCTGAGTTGAAGTTTTTCTCTGTGTAATTTTGACTGTATTCAAAAAAGATGTATGTAGACTGTTGTTCTTCCAGTGACAAGAGGGAAGACTTCCATTTTGCACTGTTGATTTAATCAAGTAGGTTATATTTGCAGAAAAATTGTCAGTTTGTAATGCTGTCGTTAATTCATACAGAGTGTGTGTCCTGTATAGAAACTGAGAAAACTTGAACTTAAACTTTGATAATAGTTCATATAGGGCTCTTTGCATTTAGCACACAAGTCCAGATGACCATTTATCCTGTTAAACGAATGAGAAATGTTCTGTGTAAAAAGCATTTGGCTTCTCTTCCTTGATCATATTAAACAAAATACATTTATTGCCAAGTTTCCACAGTAACATTGAGGAAGCATACACAAAATCAGCACGGTTAAGCAGGTATAACTGAAAGCAGCATTTGGTCTATAATCTTATGAAAAAAAGGTAGTGCTGTGGAAAAAGTACTTTTCCTGATCAAGGTGAATTTCAGGCTGAAATCTTGCACAAGTTAGCTAAAAGCCAGATGGATAAAACATTTTCTGGACAGGATGGTGTAGAAATCCACGTTGTTTCTTCATTTTTTTCTTTATATATTGTGCATGCAGACAGCTACAGCATTGAAGACATGAGGAGTATCACCTCTGCAAATACTCTTTGCCTCTGTAAATGCTTTTTGCCTCTCTGGGTTTGTGTTGTGACAAGCCAGCATAGATGCTTCTGTATAACAGAATTAAACATAGAATGGCAGGAATTTAATTCTGTTCCATTTTTCACCCTTACTTCCAAAAAGTGGTGCTTGGTATTTATGGTGTTTTGTGTGTGAAACTGAAATAAGAATTGGTGTTGCTCTTCCTCCAAAATGGTTTATAAAAACTGGTGAATTTTTAGGGCTTTTTTATATCCTGAGGTTGTAGACCTGTTGTATTTTAAATGTCTTTCTGAGTTGCAAAGAAACCCACAGATACACCACAGGCACTGGAAGCATGGCAGAGCCATCAGTGAACTATTAAATGAGAAAAGACATAGTAAGAGTTAAGTGATTTTTAGCTTGATACTGTAATGAAATATTTTAAAACTGTATCTAGTTCATGAACATAGTGGCCAGACTGTATAATTGGCTGAGGATGTAGGAAGTGGAGGCGCTTTAAAAGCAGACTCCTGGCTGTAAATTGGGTGGAAGGGTCCAAAGCAAACCCCAGACCCCTCTTTGTGCCCCAGCCACGGGGCTTTGGGAGAGGGGCTGCGTGGGGCTGTGGTTGTGGTGGCCATGCCCGTGTGAGCCGTGGCGTGGGGCTGTTGGAAATGCCATTTTGTAAGATGAAGTTCTCAAGCGTGCACCTTCCTACTTGTCAGCAACTAAAATGCATATCCAATAGTTTAAGGAAAAAAAACTGGGACTGGGCCCCCACAAAGAAATGTGTCTTTTAAAAATGGATAATTTGTTATTATTACTACTTTTTACCTAGTTCAAAGTACACAGGGAATGGGGCTGCTAAAGAGCATATAAACTAAATTAGGGTTAATTAGAAGTTCTCCCAAATAGCTGGTGCTTCATCAGCAACAGAGCAGTGTGTAAATAAATCTAATTTCTCTCCAGCTAAACTCTTCACAAGCTTAATTACAACAGCAACAATATCTCCTCCCCTACCCCCCCTTTTTCATTAGTGGGAGCGGGTCATTATGAGTTCTATCTGCTGAGGGTTATCACGAGCAGTCCAGAGCTGCACCTTTCACAGGTGTCCTTCGAGGCCAGGGAAGAAGTGGAGGAACTTTCAGCGTATCTGGTAGAGCCCAATTAAGGTAGTGTGTAAGAAACTTGAGAAGCAGAAAGCACCAATGGAAAGGAAAAAACCACTATATTCTGGAGAGACTTTTGTTAATTACATAAAGTATTTCCACTGCTTGGATTATTGGCCATCTTAATTTCTTCCCCTTTTTTACTCATTTGCCAGCAAAAATCTGTACTTAGGTTTTATCTGTCCATTTGTTTTTTACCATGCATCATCCTCATGGTAGGTCTGAGGGCTCTGCCAGTTCTCTGATGCTGTGCATCATATGGCTGTCTCCTGCTCCTGCGCTTGGGACCCACCGAATTAGAGGAGCGGCTGAGGGAGACAAGACTTTAAGTCATTTTAGATTTAACTCTTTTAAATGCCTTTTCACACTTTCTTTACCACATAGGGCTAGAAGAAAAAACACAGGAAGTTATTAGGAGAAAAAGTGTTATCACTGCTAAAAGGATCACCATGCTGGAGGACTGGTGCAGCCCACTTCTTATTCCAGGGATAAACAGCTGAAAACCTCTTGCCTGAAATTAGTTATCGCAGGCAAAGCACAAACCTGGGTGCAGGTTTCAGCTGGGTGCAGGAGTGCTCTGCTGAGGGCTTATTCAGAGGGATTAACTTATTTTATTTGGTGCTTGATTTATTGTCCTCTATGATTTTTTTTATTATTTTTATTTCTAATTCTATTGAAGCCAGTGCATTCCTTATTATACGGTGTCACGTTTCAGCCGATCCCAAATTAATAAATGAGCAGCAGCAGAATAGCATGCAGCACAATTTTAACAGCATGAGCTGCACAGAAGTATATTTCACTTAGCTCCAATTTAAATACTCTGCTTTGCTTGATTTAATTATGTGAAATTACTGAATTAGTGGCTTTGTCAAGTGAAACATGTAGGACTTCAGAGTTCAGTATTAAGAAAAGAAATGAGAAAGGAAATTTGAGGTACATTATTATTTTGTGTTTGAGCTCGTGTTAAACACAAACTGAACTACAACTGAGCCCACAGCCCAAATTCACATCATGTTTTAAAACTGGGGAAGAGAGAATGAGCAGAAAATGGCAGGAAACTTTTTGAGTCGTTCTGCTAACTTAGTGTCCCTGTTGGCTTGTATTAATCTCCTCGGTGCGTCTGCTGGGCCGGAGAGGTGTGTGTTTGTGCAGCAGGGGCTGGCCACGGTCACAGAAGGTAATACTTTTTGTAGACTCTGATGCTTCTCTAATAGCTTGGCGACCTGTTAAATACCCTTTCCCATACTGCATAATACAAGATGCACAGAATTTCCTCTCTTCTGGTTGAGAATCTTGTTAAGTTAATGAATGCGAAAGAATGGCAGCTGAATTCTTTTGCTGTGGTCTGGATACCTGCATGAGGATGTTGGTGCTGGTCGTGCAGAGATGCACACGCGTAATGAGACCTGGGAATAACATTTCCGAAAGCTTGTAAGCCCTACTCTTCCGAAGCCATTTAGACACATAGGTGCCTAACTCTCATTACTTTCCAGTTTCATGGGGTTTTGCCACAGTCCGTTGCCATTCAGTGGGTATTTAGCTCTTAAATCACTTGGGCTGCCTATGGCTGTCCCCCCCAGCTCCAGCCAGGGCAGTTTAAGGTACTATTTTCCCAGTTTCTGCTCACTGTGCCCCGCTCAGAGGGCTCCTGTGCAGCAGAGGCATGAGCCTCTAGCACTCTGCCAGCAGTGCCCGGTGGCAAAGGGACGTGAGCAGACAGCTGGAAGAATGTGGCTTTGTCCTCAGGTGCGTTTGAAGAACATTTTTTCCAAAGCAAAGCAGACTTGTAGGGAGAAAGTCGATGAGCTTTTTTTCCTCCAAGATGATGTTTGATATTTGATCAGACCGTAAAACCCACAAGTGGATTATGGTCCAGGTCTAACTCTCTATACCCTGGGTGTAAACAAGAGTTTTACCCAAGAAGCTAACTCCATGAACCCGGCCCCATAGAAACCTCTCAGGTCTTTGATCACAGCTTTGAAGACTTCCAGGCACAGTTATTGCAGAAGCAGGTCCCTTCCGTGTTCCTTCAGCTGCATGTTTGTTATTCCCGCAGGAAAACGATGCAGGCAGGTTCTGAGCAAACCGAGACCCATGAGAAGGTCAGTGGAACAATTATGCTTTCTCTGATTTTCCTAAGTGTATTTTTCTTCCTGCCCCAATACATTTTTCCTTCTTGTTCCGTCTTTTCCCTTTGTATCGATTCCACCCATTGGTTCCTGGTGGTTTGCAGAGTGCTATGGCTCTTTCCATCTCAGTCCTGACGTTTTGGGGGTTTTATAGACATAAAAAAATGAAAGCGAATGCTACCTGTAGGATCCTATAGGTCGGGGTTGTGAAAGGCATTCCTCTTCAGTAGAGTTTTTAAGCAAATCTATACCCTGAGCATGAGAGAAGTGCATTTTGAACGGAAATATATTCAAGGGCTTAGGAGGGTATTTTGTATTGAGGCATTTGCTCTCCTCTCCTGTTACATCTTGCTCCTGTGGGTGTACGCTGCAGGCTGTTACACACCGAGGACGGGAATCTTCTAGGTGCCAGAACTTACCAGCAGCAAGGACAATTCAAAGTCCTGGACCTTATAGAGGAACAGTAAAGGAATCTGCATTTTGAATTAGGCAAAGAGGATTCAAACATTGAAATACATAGTCACATTTGTCACTTGTGGTAAATTACATCATCTGTAATTTTTCTCTCTTTAAAAATCAACAGGTTTATTTTAACCAGCAGTTAAAATATGAGTGCCAGCAGCTGCTGTTCTGAGCAGAACCAGTCAATACCTTATTTTTGCATTTGATACGCAGCTGCAATAACAAGCAACATGTGAATTTTATTAAGCCTTCTGAATTTTCTGTCTGTTCAGGGAGCTATAGATGTAAGCTTTACAGATATCTGGCTTTACCTTAAAATAATAATAAAAAAAAATTCATTCACACCATTTCCTTAAAAAAAAAAAAAAGGTTTTGTCATGCCTATGAATTAAAATGTGATCAAGATGTCCTGTGTTAGGTGTGAGTGGCATTCTGCAGAACGGCTGGAAACAGGACACTTGTCTTCAACAGAGACTTGAAAAATAAGTTGAGCATTTTTAAAAATTCATGTACTTTAATTTTATTTAAGTGTCATTTTTGTGCTGAAAATGTACATGGATTTTTATTAAATTACAATGGTCAGTATTATTTTAACAGTTGCATGTCAAAGAGTGAAAGTATGTTTTTGTGAAGAAGTGCACTTCACTTTGAAGTTAATACTTGCGGCATACCAATTTCCTCCTGCATATAAATGAATTTTAGATCAGTTTTGATTTGAACCTCATTATTGGAACTGAAGGTGGCAGTTACTCCCATTCGGATGCACCGTAAGAATCTGGAAGTGGACAACAACATCTTGTTTCCAGAGGCAGATAATCTGTTGCACAACTATTACGTGTCTTGAGTAAGTGGATGAGAGTTTTCTGTGTTTGATAGTGGAGCAGCTTGGACAGCTGTGTGCAAACACACTATTTGATTTGAATGCCACAGAGATCTGCAAAGCAAATTGCTATTTGACATCAGAAGAAGTGTGAGGTGTTGATACTGTGAAAAAGCAGTCGTAGCTGTTTTCTGCACTTGGATGTGGAATATCCCTAGTAGCAAACGGAGCAGAAAGGAGCCATGGCAGGAAGCGAAATGTCGCGTTCTGCTCCGACACAGGCTGTTCTTTGCAGGCCAGATGCTCACAGGAGAGGTGCCTTCCGCCTTTGCTCCACCATCTGCTAACGAACCGCCCGACCTCGCTGCCCCCTCAGCCCAAGTCACCCACCGAAACCTTCCCCCGGGGTCTGAGCCCTTTCCAGGGAGGAGACCCCAGTGTAAAAGAGGGGTGCTGCTCTCCTCGCAGCTGCACTGGGGGCCGGGGTGTCTGAGCCCCAGCCCTGGTAGGCAGGGGGGCAGGAGGGCACCCTGGGTGGGGGGATGAGATCGGTAACTGGGCAGCGTCCTGCAGCTGGGCGCTGTTTCCGTAACCGAACGCCTGGCACGCTCTGGACTGCTCCGCTCTCTGCCTTTCGGTGCATTCGCTAACACTCACTTACAGTGCTTTTTGTGGCGGAGAAGTGTTTACATCCCATATTTATACCATTAAACTGGTTGCCAGACACTGAAGAGCTGATAAACACTATGTGCTGTTAACACTATAAAGTGCAATCCCACTGCTGCTTGCATGCAAATAAAGAATAATAACTTAGCTCTTTGTCCGCTTTTCAGTGTATAAATGCATTTGTCGCATAACATGGTAACATCTAAATCATTTTAGTAAAAGCACTAGAAAGGCTGAAACATTACCTGCAGGTACAATTAAGAGGAAATTTTACTGTTCAGTGGTGGTTTTGTGATTTCCTTATCTGAATTTTCTTTAAAAACCACTTTTAAAGTGATGTGATGCCTAATCACTATTGCCGGCTTCCACTTTTTTATTTTTATTTTCACTTAGTTATTTCGCCTTCCTGAGGACTGAGGGATTAGCCCCACAGGCTATAAGTTACTATAAAATATTCATTAAATCTTTTCTTGTATCCATTACAGACATAGATATCTTTTTCATGTGCCTGGTCAGTTTTGAGGCCACTATTTTTGTTACTACCCATAAATCATTAGCAAGTATTTTTAGTGTCATCAGAGAAAGGTTAATAGAAGCCTGTAATTTGCAGATATGTCTTTTTGATGAGCTGCTCAGAAATTTCCTTAAAAAGGGGTGTAAATTGTTCCACACTGAAAAGTGGAGACTATGTCCGATTTGTCTATAAATGGAAATTGTCTTTCTAATAGACTCTTTGGAAGGTGTGGGGTTGCCTTCAAGGTAATGATTTAAACATAAACTGACCCTTGATGAGGGAGCTGGAGTTGCAGTTTAATGCGATTCTGCAGTTTTCCTTCGCCTTCAGTGCCTTCAAATTCTGCACAAATAATTCCTTCATAACAAGTGCCTTTTCAGAAGATGTATGCTGCTGACAGTTAATATAAAATTATTGCCCCTGAATGCATTTTTGTAATTACTTCCCAGAGAACTGTCTTTGTGTTAGAAGACATTTCACACTTTAGTAACATAAGTGTTTGGGGAGAACATGAGTAATAATTACAAGCAGTCTTTCAGTGAAAATAAACCTAAAAATTATAAAAAAAGCTAATGTTAAAGTTGGTTAGAGACAGTGAGGAATTTGTTTAGCACGTTATGCCTGTCTGTATATTTTCCAAGTTTAATAACCCTTCAGTAACTAAACTTAAAAAAAGCAATAAAGAACAGAGAAACTGCTTTCTAATTTTTAAGCAATAATGAAACTAAAAACTGATTAAAAGTGACATGCTACTAGAGACAGAATAACGAAACTTAATCTGAATGCTCCTATAGGAGATATCTGCTATCATGGAAAATGAAATGGCTCACAGTTTGATCAATAAAAAAATTAGCAGCATTTAATAAAAGGTTCCTTTAGCATGTTGACTAAAGGATAACTATGGAAGTCTTGAAAACCAGGAAACCTGGGGTTGGAGGGTGAGTTTGTGTATGTGAGTGTGATGTAGAAGTTACTGACTGAGCAAAGCTTGATGTAAATAGTTACTCTGGCTTAGAGGGTGTGGGCCCAGGAATGTCCATAAAAATATCCATACCTTCTGGTAGTTACTGCGTGCATACCAGCAGTGAGCTTGGGTTTGCATGGAGGCAGAACAGCACAGGGTGAAGTTTTGGTTTCACTGGAGAAAACAGGGCAATTATACCATATAGAGATAACTATATGTAGATATAGAGAGGCTCAGGTGGAAGCAAGGCACTGCGAGGCAACAAGTTCCACGCATTATCCATTCTGCGTGTGATGTCTGCGACCGTGCTGCAGCAAAGGAAGGTGCAATGAGCTGCCAGTCCTCTGCTGAGTCTTCCTGCCAGCTCTTCCCATACCTTTAAACTCGAGGTAGACGCTTAAGGTTTTCTTAAACATTGTAGCTTCTACTTTGAGAAAATTGTATCCTATCAGTGAAGTGAGATGAGCATTTTCCGTGTGAAATGTTGGCGTAAGTAAGTTAATAGAAGGATGCTGAGAGGAGGGTGCTAGAGGTGTGCAGGGCTGTCATTAACAGTTCTGTGAGCAGTGCAGAAGCAGGCAGCAGCAGTGCAGGCATCGGCAGCAGTTAGCTAGTTATTACTGGGTGTTAGCTTGGAACCCCTTTCTCATACAGTGCATCTATGAACAGATGTAGAAGGAGGTGCAGTACCCTACCAAAATAGTTTTTCTTTTCTAAGCTAAAGAAGAATGCTGAGAACTGTCCACCTACTTAGAAATTAATATGATTCAACACATAATGATGCGTAATAAGACTCTGTTGTGAAATGTTATAATGAGCACTTCCTAAAGTCTCTGACTTTTCTATATTTTATTGTTAACACACTTCACATAAAACTGTATTATTTGTATAGTCTGTGTTTTTGTCCTGGGGATTATTTTCCGGAGAGATACCTAGCACTGAGCACTCTTCCTCGTCCCTTGCCCTTCCAAAAGAAGCGCTCGTAGCCACCATTGCTGCTTGTTGTTGGAGTCTGCTGTCAGAGTCAGACAAATGACAGCTTGGAGAGGCTACAGCGACCATAGCCCTAGGAGGGCATGAGGAGGTAACAATATACAATTTTCGTGGTTCAAGGGTAGCCTTATCCAACTGTTCTTCATTACAGTACTGCAGTGAGATCAATTTTATTAAGTTGTAAGTCTTAGGAGGCCAACACCATTAACTACATGCTGGATCAAATAATTTTTTTGGTATTGTGATTGTTTTTTCCTCTCGTTGAGGGAAGATAAGATCTGATGTGCAGATCTCTTCAGCCTGCGAGGAGCATTACGCGGCGGCTGAGCGTCAACAGGATTGCGTGGCAGCCTGCGCTTCACTCACTCTGCTCTGTCATGTAGACATCCCATGCAATTTGACATTGTGTGAATCTACTGTGGTGTTTCATGCATTATCATTTCTGGCTCTTTGTTTTTCAGCTAGGCACCTTTTTTTTTTACCCCATGTGGTTTAATACTGTGAGAAAGACCTATGCTGCACTGCCTGATAGCGTACCAAACCTGCTTGCTTTCGAATGCACATGGCAAGGATTCGATCTGCAGAACGAGCTGCTTTTGATACCTGGTCCTGGTCCTAGGCCTGGGATGCAATCTGTGCTCTCTGATCTGGTCTGCGTGGCTGGAGCAGGTTTTTGGCTGCTCTGTGTGGGTACGGTTGCAGTGGTTCACATTAGGGCCCTGGCCCGCTGAGAGGCAGCACGCACCTATACCTGCATTCAAGATGCAAGTGTTTAAAAAAGATGGTTTTTGAAAAGTTGAAAAGCCACAGGCCAGGGTTACCCAGCAAAGCCAAGACTTTTCATCCTACGGGAAGTTTTCAGCTGAGGTTGGTTTGTGTTTTCATTACCGAAACATTCGTGGCTTTTTTGCTTCTGTTCATTCTTCTTTGACCACACAGACAACTTTGGACTCTCTTGCTGTACGGCAGTGCTACAGGCACCTCTAAAATGTAACAAACCACATAAAAGTAGAGACCTCCCCCACACTGATTTGGCATTTGACACGGAGTGAAACATTTGCTAACGAACGTTTAGATTAGGCTTTTCCTTTAAGTCATTTGTTTCTTTTGTTCTCGCTTCCTAATTATAGACGAAATTTCCTTTCCTTTTGTCTTGCCGGGGAGCCGAGCGGCAGCCCTGCGGCCGCGGGGCAGGAAGGCTGCACCCCTGGGCGGGCGCACCCCTGGGCCGGCGCCTCGGAGCTTCGCCGAGCCCCGGACCTGTGTCGGTTGTGCGCCGGCACCCATCGTTCCTCCATCAGTCAGCCTTTATTTCTTTAGTGCCATTTGCTTTTATCCCTTATCCTGCGTTTCTGCAAAATTGCTAGGAGTTACCGTAGCTCTTTGTGAGACCTCTGATTGTTTTTCATTTGGACCAAGGCAGAGCGGTGAAGAGATGCCTCTTTCCCCCTCTTCGTGTTATCTTTTGCCTTCCAGCTCTCAGACATCAGCAGCGTGCGTGTGTCTGTGTCTATGTGCTTAGGCAATGATTTGCACAGCGTAACTTTGGGTGCTCTGTAGATTGCAGCTGTAGCTTGGCGTGGCAAAACTGCTGTCTAGTGCGAAGTCAGTGTATGCCTTACTGTAAAGCAACAATGCTTGACGCAAACCCTGTAACTGGAGCTATTTAAAGCCAGACATGACCCTGCACTAAACATTATGTTCCAAAAAACAATCCTAGATTTAGAATAAATCCTAGCTTTAAAAGGTCCTCAGGCTTAAAAAAAAAAAAAAAATTAAAGAAAAGACCCAGAAAATTTTATGGCAGAAAGGCTTGCCAGCCCTGTGTTGTACTGATAAGATAAAAAGTTTAAACTGTCCGAATTTGATTCCACATCTGAAACAATAAGCTAAGAGGTGTGTTCCTTTTTAGTTTCTCTGGCTCATGTGTTGCGCCGTATTAGCCATTTCTATGTCTCTTAGTGGGTATTGTAGGTAGGCATCAGCATCACTTCCAGCGTGGCTCTGACCTTCTTGTGTTTGCAGTCCTGCATCACTAACTGAAATCCCCAAAGCACTTTGCTGCTGCCGTCGTAGCTGGGCTGGCACCGCGGTGCAGGGCTGAGGCTCTGCTGCCGCCAGCTCCGAGCACAACCCCAGCCCGGCAGCGGTGCCATACAGCTCGGTCTGACTGAAGCAAGGGGAAATTTGCTCTCGACTTCAGCGAGGCCGGAGTTGAACATGGTACATGTAATCTGTTTTCAAATATTTGGCTTCAGGAGCGCGTTGTTCCTGTAACAGAGCTGTTTTGAACATGGCTCAGAAGGCATTTCTACTGACTGCAACTTTCAAGCCGGGCCTTTGGGAATTCGCTTTTCCAGCTTTGCCAAGTTTGCCACATTCCTTGGACCACCAGGTCAGGCAGGAACACTCCCAGTTCTTGCTACGTCCCCTTTGAAATAGTAACTTTCTACAGTGTAAGCTGGCTTTTACAGAAATACCGAGAGTCATTAACAACATTAATGTTAGTGGCAATTCGAATAACATATTCTTGACTGTTGGCCAGATTGTTAGGTCATAGGGTAAAATATTATTCTTGTTTAAAGCCCTGCAGGCCTTCCGCTGTGCTGCAGAGGAAAGAAAAAAAAAGGGGGAAAAAAAAAAGAAAAACAAAAAGCCTAACTGTTTCCTGACATTTTGGGTAGAGTGAGGTGTGCTTTCGAGGCTGATCTCTCAAATTGTATCCTCTCTTACTCATAGAAGAAAATTGTTAAAGACATCATTAGAGATGGCAGGTTCATTTGAAAATCACTAATAACGCTTTTGTGAAATGCAGGGGCATTTTTCCCCCCTCTTTAGAATGAATTAATGATCATTTATCCCAAGATGCAGTATCAGCGGCTCCCTTCTGCTGGCATCTGCTTGTACCCTTGTGCTGTGCACAAATGTCCCGGGGGCGGGTGGGAGCCATGTGCCCATGGTGTTGTGCCGCCTTCGCAGAGGCGTTCCCCACAGAAATACCTCGCAGGCTGGTAACTGTGATTGTTGTTATTTTTTTTAGCAGTCTAGATAGAAACTATTTACTGCTGAATTAAGTTCGCTAAAATCCAAGGCCATCTTAAAAATTAGCTGTGTCAGTAAATGCACATATATGTCCTTGATGCTCCAAGGTAACCACTGATCTTTGGAGATTTCAGAAGGTGCCATGGGCTCTGGCCACCAAGAAGCCCCTTTGTGTGGTAGAGCACAGATGTGTGCCCTTGGAGCGCTGCCCAGCCCCCAAACCACCCCTGCTCCCGGCGCCAGCAGTGCCTTGGCATCCCATGGTGACCCAAAACCCTTCAGCAGTGTGATTGTGCCTGCGTGCACCCATCCTGCCCGGCTGCACTGGAGGGGGCGCTCCCGCAGTTCTTGCCAGCAAGAAAATTGTAGGTTAAATTGGTGAATTGCGACAGCAAAACTCCTCACAAATGAATTCCTGAGGAATGCTTGCAGCCTGCTGTCCTCGTCAGGGAAACTGAGCTCGCCGCAGGAGCAGCTGGGCTGCTTTTGAAGCTTTTACTTGCTGGATGGACCACCCATTCCCATCACCGCCCTGGCGCTCACTGGCTGTTTTGCTCCCCTGAGAAGGAGCTAGCATCTCACTGGGACCGCCTGCACCTCACACACCCTGCTGGCAACTCGTGGTGAAAGTAGTGGAGACAAAGGTCAAAAAACCAAGAAACACCCCAGATTTTTCTCAGCGGTGTTTGGTTTCTACAAGGCAAGCACCAAGCATGCGGCTCAGCAGAGGAACCTGTTATTCAAAGGACAGTAACACTGAGGCGTGGCAGACATGTAAAATTCCTTCAACTTGCTGAAAACAGAAAAAAAATCTCATTTTAAAGCAATGTTGCGTTTGCTAAATAATTTATGCAAGATTCACTGTTGTGTTATTTGACATACAACTCTGTCAAGCAACGATGCTTTTGAAAAGTTGCCTAGAGGATCAGATTTCCCATTCAACAGGGAATTAAAAAATGTTTCTGGAATTTTGCTTTGCAGTCGGGAATCTATTTTCTTATCTCACATTGTACAATTTATTTTTCCTAAAGCAGTGTGCTATATTATTTGTTATTGTTGGACGCGGCCGAACAGCTTTATCCCTGGTGTAGTCACAAAGAGTTGGAGTAAAACCAAGGGTGAATTTGTCACAGTGTACTCACCAGATCAGTTGGTCTTTAGGTTAACTGTCAGAAGACAATATTTCTGCTAAAAATATTAGTGAAGGTCCCTTAAACCTCCCTGAAGTTGCCTAAAAGCTTTCTTCTTTAGGTTGTGGCAAAATTAGTTCAAAATTTCTTGTCCTAGGTCTCTGTCGGCAGGCGGCATGGAAGCAGTTCTTTAGGTTAGATTTATATACTTGGACTATTTTATAGTTTTCTGTCTTATAAAACCAGAGAGTTGACATTCTGATTTATGAACTGTCAAGTCTGCAGGACATACAGGCTTTAAAAAGATTGAATGAGCTAAAATGTTTGTGATTGCAGTCTAGGATGGGAGGCTATAAAAAGGTGGGCCAAGTAAATATGACAAAATGGAAGTGATAATTTGAATATGTACATTAAATTATGTGTGAAGTAAAGCAAAGCTAGCATAGCTTCAAATGTAACTTATTTGGTGAAGTACTGGTGTAGAGAGAACCAGAATCATATGTTTTTTCATTGCAATACATTTTTATTTAAGGAAAAGTCTATAAAGCATGAGGTTCAGCAAACAGCATTAGATTGAATAAACATAGTACAGATGATGACTTACAATATGGAGAGCTTAGTGAGTGATACTTTTTATAACCAAATCCTTATATTCATTACCGCTGTGTAAGTGGCATATCTGATTTGTTAAGAAGAACATTATATCTAGCCCTTAATGGAAATTTAGTAGTAGAATGGTATGTATAATTTAACAGTAAAAGAACCTGAAAATGCGCAGATCAGTTAATTGCTAAGAGGGATGCTGTGATACACCACAAGCAGGCATTGATTTTTAATATTTCTATTGCAGTTTGAAGGGTACGTCATGTTACGAGTGCTCCATGGAAAACTGCAGAGTGTTTTACACGGTTGATTTAATGTTATCATGTGCAGTGCAGAAGATGGTATAAAATGTGCTCTGGCTGGATAGTGGTATATAGCCCTATTAGCGTGTGTCTGAATTTCAGTGCTGCTTGTAACCGGTTTTCACCTTTAAGAAGTTTTATTTTTGAGCTTTGTTTCATGTTCTCAGCATTGGTTGTCCTTAATCTTTTTGGCACCGATCTAATTTTGGAAACAATTCATCTCTCTGTTTGCTGGCATTTCCTTAATGGCTTAAAACCCAAATCATCTCAAACCAACAAGGCAGCATCTCCCTCCTCCTGGCTCGAGCAGCTCCCAGGCTGTCAGGGCCAGCCAGCGTGCGGTGTGGAAGGATCTCTTCTGTTGGAAGAGCCTGCGGTTCCATTTCACTTTGCTGGGTGGTTTCTCACGCATTCCCACCTTACCAACACGGCGTATTAGGAGCATGTGGGTGCTCGCGGAGGCAGGTGAAATGGTGCAGGCATAGCACCTGTGGCTTATTGCCCGTGTTGGTGGGACATGCGTGCAGAAGAGGTGCAGGCATCTCCGTTTCACCTGGTCACCAAAGCCTGGTCAGACTGGCCAGCAGGTCTAATGGATGCTTTCCTAGCTGAGAGGGCAACAGGGACTTAGAGGACTTTGGCAAAGATGCTGGTGCTAGCCCATGCCCCGGTCGCCGGTGAAGATAAAAAATACCTGGGAGACCTGAAGGTCAGATGCAATGCTGTTGGCTCCTGGCTAGGTCGGCACAACACAAGGATCATCTGCCCAGCAAAGTGCCTCCCGTTAGTTCAGCGGGACCTCTCGCACCCTGGGGTATACGTGTGCTTCGGGGGTCTTTGGCTAGAGTATTTTTTTTCTTGTTGTTACTAATACCAGGGCTTGGAGGCAGCGGGGAGAGGAGAGCACTGAGAATTAAAATTCAACACATGCCTTTTCTTTGCGGGCTGTAATTAATCTTGCCAATTTTTAAAGCTTTGAGAATCTGGTTAAGTGATAAAACACTAACAACTTTATATGACAGAGAGTAAGAGACTCCCGCTATACACCCACCAGAGAAGAGTAGGAGAGAGTGTTTGCAGGATTCGCACTAAGCAGCAGAGAATACAGTTGAGAATTGTTGCTCCGCATGATATAAAAACCACATTAATATAATGAAAGGTGTCGGGAATAATGTGAGAGTGCCTGTAATTAAATGTATCTTAATAAGTGCAACATCCTTCTTAAAGCTCTTATTTTTCAGACCTCTCAAACTTAGGTGATGTTCTTGCGGTTGGCAGGTGGCCTGGGAGGAGAGCTGGAGAGTGAAGTGAAGGACAGCCGGGCCCTGGAAGAGAGGAACAGTGTGACGAGCCAGGAAGAGAGAAATGAGGAAGATGAAGACATGGAGGATGAGTCAATTTACACCTGCGATAACTGTCAGCAGGACTTCGATTCACTGGCAGACCTGACTGAACACAGGGCACACAACTGTCCTGGAGGTAATGTTAAACTAGCTTTACAGTTCTGACAGGTGGTTAGCTGGGTAATTGGACATAGCAACAGCTTGAGGCCTCAAGTGAGATTAAAGAATTAATAATGTAATTTTACAGTTAATGTAATTTTATTGTGGTGCCTTGGGTAGCCTTTGTTCACTCCTTTAATAAAATTAAAATAAAAGCAACAGCTTTCCAATTGGAATCTGTCAGTAATTATGTTAGGCAAAAATGTTGTGGGGTTTTTTCAATGCTAAAAGTTTCAGGCAGGGTGTTTTTCCCTCTCTCTCCAAATGTAGGAAGATTAAAAATGTTAAATGACTGAAGTGTGCAAAACTCCCAGGAAGAAAGACCTCTGAGACCCATAAAAGAACATGACGATTTCTGAGATTAAAATTCATAGTGCAAGTTTCGTAATTCCACCCTAAAAATACACCGTTCTCCCTAGGTTCTTATTGCATTGCCTTTTGAATTTTGTGGAAGTGAGGATGGCAACAGCCTACACTGATCTTGATTTTACTTGCCATAAAGTAAGAACAAGCTCAGAGCATTGGTGTGAACAATTGCAACGTATCTTGCTTTTACATGGCTGCCTTTGCATGGCCGGCGGTAGCAGCAGGTATTCTGCAGAGCACGCTAAGCTGTTTTATGGGGGTAGTAAAAAGCTTTGCAGATTTTACTAAAGTTTAAATAAGATCTTAGGAGGGGGAACGCAGAATATGTTCATATGTATTTAAATCAGTGATTCTCATCCTTTACCTTCCTGGAATTGAATACCCTGCCATCACTTTTTCCTCTGCACGTGTCTGAAATATTTTTAGGCTGTTGCTGTTATGGCAGATGGATAGATTGAGGCTGGCAGAGGGCAGGAGGATTAGTTTCTCCCCTGGTGCAGCAGTACCCCATCCTCTTTCCCCTGAGTGCGTATTCCTCCCTGGCCACTTAATTTGTTTGGTAATTAGTCCATGTTTTCTGCTTTTCTTTTTGGGCATAAATAAAATGATGCTCAGCCAAGAAAAAAAACAGAAACGGAGTACAGCAAGGGAGGGAGGGACAGGTGGGGGCTTCGGCTCGGCCTGACTCCCACCCCAAGCTCATCCTCCCCTGTCTCGCCCTGGTCTGCAGAGGAGAGGCTCCCCTGCTCTCGTTCCTGTCTGCTTAATGGGAGGAAGGACAGAGGGACTTTGAGGCTTTTGCCCAGCCTGAAGGCCGATAGGGATTGCAGTCTGCCCCAGGGCTCCTTGATCCGCGCTTTTGTTTAAACCTTACAGAGGTTGCAAACTTGAAAATGTGTAAAATGGAAAGGCTTCTTCTTGCAGGGTAATTTCTTGGCCAGCAGACAGCCATGGCGTTGGCCTGAGACTTCTGCAAATGACATTCGTACTCTGCTGCAGGGTAGTAAGCAAGAAAATGCCATGGAAAAGAAAAATCCTTGTTTTCCAAACTGGAAGGCGAGGTGCATAGCCCATGTAGACACTGGTCCTTTCCAAAGGAGCAGTCACAGGGAGAAGTCTTTCCCAATGCCCTCCGTCAGGCAGGGTCCCCCAGGGCAGGCCGTGGCCGTGCAGCCGCAGGGCGTATCTCCAGTGGCTGTCCCCAGGCAGCCGCTGCTCCATCCTGTCTCCCAAGTTGTGCTGGTGCAGCCGCTCACGGTGCTGGGAGTGAGCCCCACCAAAAGAAAGGCAATTTTTAACCCAGGTGTCTGCTTGGGTCTTGTTCACTGTGTGGTCCCCCGGAACAGCTGTAATGGCACAACTGGGGGGAGCAGAGCAGGGTGGCGGGGAGTGGGCGCTGCTGGTGGGGACTCCAGAGGAGGAGCGTGAGGTTATGACTGGTGACCCGCAGCGCTATGAAAAGGAGCTTTTGTTTTCCTGAGGCAATTACACAACAAAACATAGTAACCTAGAGGTTTTGGTCATATCAATAAAGTTGGTGTTTTCACACCTCAGTTTGCATTTATCTTCAGCGTAATATTCTGTTAGTGAGACTAAGAAAAAGAAATTATATTTTCTGGGACTTTTACTGTCTTCACATGTGCTGATGATTTACAAAGACATTTTGTCATAAAAAGGCACCATATAACTATCTACATATACATGAAATAGGTGCTAATTATCTCCATGTGAGGATATCCTTATTCCAGAACAAGAGTGTCTGTTTTCTATTTGGTTTAATCTAGTATCCTGAAGTGATTTAAAGTAAATAGGAAGATTGCACTCATATATTCTGGAATGTGGATGTTTCCACAAAGACAATCTGGAATATTGCTTGATATTTACGTATCTTACCTTGAGGGAAAAAAAAATGAAAACCCTTTCAGATCCACCAGTTTGTTTGATAGCCATGAGAATTTCCACTGAAAGCCTGTAAAATGCATGTCTTTGTTCAGTTTATCTGAAAAGACTTGCACCACCTGGGTGAAAATCTAAGACCCCATTGGGAAGTGTGGTATATTTCAAGATTTTACCCCACATGACAGGCTATTTGACTTGTGTCCCTAGTTACCCTGCACTCCTTTTGCCTACGATGCCTGCCTGACACTGCAGAGGTTGTAATGCAGTGCCTGGCCTCTTGGCAAGCTAGGTTTCCATGTCTTAATCTGAAGCAGGGTTTTCAGTCATGTCTACATGGCTCCAGATCAATATAGGTAATATTTGTAGTGATAATATCACCAGGCTGATAATACAACATAAGTAATGACTTCCTTTGGGATACTGAAGTTAGGAAGGTATTGTAGCTCAGGAGTGTTGCAGGATTACAAGAGATCGCTCCAAAGAATAGGATAAACCATCTATTTCACTGGAATCCCTTAGAAATTCATTACGGCGCGCTGAAGTTATAATACAGTTTGAACGCAGCTGCTTTGACATGTAAGGAGGTAACAAACAGCCATTTCCCCCTTTGCTTTTTCATGTATTTCAGACTTGTTTCTTTGAGGACAAAACACTGCTGAAATCTAGACATCTGTGGTAGCATTAAGTGCACGGCATTCCTTTTGATGTCAGTGTAGTAGAGATATTCTCCTTCTGACAGAATGAGGTGCCTTTTATACCTTTTGCTCGTGACTGATGTCTGTGATTGCAGGTTGTAGGTTTCCAATGTCTACAGGGATCTGAAAAGGGTCTAAATGGGGGCAGCTCATACTGAAAGAACATCACATCTCCTTACCAGCTCATGTCTTCCCTTGTCTCCCAGCTTGCCCCCACAAATGAGGTCTCCTGCAGCAGGCCTGGAAATAGTGCTAAGGCAACTAGCGAGCATCTTGAAAAATACTCTGAGAATAAATAAAATAAAAATACCTAGTGTATACACTGGATGTGTTAAGCTCTTAAAATTAATTTAAAACTCACTGGTATTCCGTGTCCCCTTAACTAGAGAAGACTAAGTAACTGCCATTCGCATCATGTGCAGTCTTTTTTATACATTTTTTTGCACACTGCTGTTACAGTGTAGGTGTTGTAGCACGGTGCTGTCTTGTAGCATTAGTGAGAAGAGTAAAGAATTGTTGGTGGATTTACAAATTACTGTGTCCCCCAGCCAGCACCAGAAGCTGCATGCATCAAGCAACTATTCTGTGATATATCATTGTCTGGTGGCTGATGCTGAGTTGTTTGTTGTCTGATGAAACATGGCTAAAAAGCCACGAGATTTGCCATTTTGCTTGTGTGTCTTAATCCACCTCTGTTAGCCTGGGTTTAGCTCCAGTATTTTATTGTGTTGTTTTTGCTTCCTCCACCCATGTCACCCCTCTCCTCCCATGGGTCAGAATAGCCTCATGTAAGTTTCTTTTCTTCAGTTTCTCAAGTGAATGTAGAGTGTTTTAAAGCAAATTAGTGCATCAATGAAGCGGACAGAAGTAGGTTTCAGTGGGGTCTCTGAGCATTTCATGAGGTCCTCTTCTGTTGTTGATAACTTTACAGGTTGTCTGTTTCAAACAGCAGCAGAGCTATATATGGATATTGCCAGCTTGGAAGCAGCTGATTTTTCTAAACTACTGTACGGTAGGAACTAGTTTATAATTAAAATCTTGCAGTTGCTCCTTTTAAATGCCCTGTAACGTGTACACTAGGCTGACGTTTGAAATGAGGTATTGTAACTGTTTCATGCTAGTGTATAATTTTGCATTTTCTTGTATTTCACCTGCTACAAGAATTGTAATTGCTGTGCAACCGTATATGCAGGATGCTTATCCAGAAAACCATATACGGCAGCTTGTCAACAAGTGGCGATGTCTCATGAATGTTTTTGTCAGGTGGCACTTTGTACTTCCCACTGACAAAGAGAGGCTTCTTACACCTGTGTCCAAAATGAGCCCTCCCCCAAATTGTAATCTTTGGTTGCACCTGATTGGCAAGTCAGAGATTTTCTGTCTTTTTGCTGCTGCTGATGTTGCATCTTTAAATTAATGAATTACTGGTTGTCCTTCACAAAAGAAACTGAAATACAGTTATGAAAAAGCAGTGTGGAAACTTAATTATACACCTAGTTTATACAGCTGTGTCTCTAATGACCTACTGGCCCTAATTACTGTGTTGTGGCTCAGTCTGAGTGCTCTTGTCCTTGCCAGAATTCTGCTCCTTTCTCTTAACCTGACTAGTGTTTCAAGCTAAAAAAAATAACGTTTCCTTTTTTTGTTCTTTTCTACATTGTTGTGCTGAAATGCAGTTTTCCTTCTTTCCAGAGGTCATAGCAGTGTTTTAAAATTGGCACCAGAAAAGCTCAGTAATATCACAAACTGTAAAAACATGGATTTTCCCTGGAGTCCTTAGTTCTCGCTGTCTAGATCTGAAAATGGGCACCGGGGCAGTGTTTTTATTGTCAGTCACGGGGAGGGCTCCGAGCGCAGGCTCCTGTGCTTGGTTCATCCCCCCTCCAGGTGCAGGGGCAGCAGGGCTGCCGGGGGCTCGGGCAGCCGCCTCGGCCATGGCGCCCAGGCCCTTCGCAGGTCTCCCTGGGGGGTCGGTGTTTGTGCCTGTCAGTGCTGAGAGCTCCGAAACCCCAGGTTATTGCAGGGGTACGCTTGGCTGGATGGTCCGGGGTCCAGCTCCCCTGACCGCTGTCTCCACACAGGTGACGTCTGAGTTTACCTGGAGGTTCCCAGCCAGCCTGCGAGGAGTCTCCTTCCAGGACTTCTGCCTTCACATACCAGAAAATTAGTGTGCTGATAAGGTGCTGAGCTGCCTGGCTTTCTGCACAGGTGCTCAGTGAAATATCCATTTATCATGTAGAATATAAAGCATATTCCTGTATCTGAATTTGGATCTGAAGGCAAATAGAAGCACAGTCGCAAATTTAATGACAAACAAGGCATATGGTAACCTTTGCCAATACAGTGGTTTTGCAGCGCAGCCTGTACAATGTGTTTCCTGAGCCGCCAGCACTGGCTCTGCACCCACGCAGGGCGTTTGGCATGAGTGGGGGCTGCCTGCGAAGGTGCTTTTAGCGTAGTGTTCAATGTATTGCTTACATTTGTGAAAGTTGTGCAAAGTGCTATGCTCTCTAACAGCATTGCTTACCCAGCAGATCGGAGGGTCATCCAGCAGGCAAAGGTAGGTGAGATCCCCGGGCTGTCTCCTGGATTTTGCAGGCGTGGTGGTGCCTATAAGGATCTGCAGTGGGGGAGGACATTAATTTAAAATAGTGCTTGCTCACCATAAACACCCAGTTTGGGATTTGCTGTGCGGCCGCACGGAGAGTCTCCCGCAGCGGGGACACGGCCGTGAGCCCACGGCAGCTCCCAGCCGTGTGGGAGCCGGTGCGAGGAGCCGGGCAGTGTGCTCGCCGATAAGAGTGTGCCAGTGCGCCGGGCTCGCCTGCCGCCAATCACCAGTGCCACCTTTGTGCCAGGTCCCTCTGGGGACGGTGGCAAGGCAGGCAGCACTAGGCACTGCGCATGCAGATAGGAGTTCTGCCAGCACGGCTGCGGGCGGTTGGGTTGCATTAACCAAAATCCCTGGTAGGAGGGGAGGTAATGAGCTCTCTCTACCCCTTGCTCAGCCTCCACACAGCCAGCAGTCATCACGGTCGGCCTGGCTATGCATTCAGAGGCTGCACAAACATTTCATAGCAATGATGATGTCTTTCCTCAAGCAGCATATGTTTTTCACACAGGAATAACATTCTCCCTGTCTTTTTTAAACATACGGCCCAGTGAGGACCTGAGGATGAGAAGTTAGCGTGCCTGTATTGGCAAGGGACTGTTTCATTCTTGCTACTTTAATTGAGTTCTTTTATCTACTTTTATCTAGTTCAAAAAGTAGCCTGCAAAGTAAGCACAGGTATACATGAAAATGGGTAGAAGAGAAAGTGGGCATGTGTTTTAAACGAGACCTCTTGAAGAAAGCATCTGTCCTTTTGAAGCCTTGAACAGTCTGGCACTTGGCTGTCTGAAAAGCCACTCTCACCTCCTGGTAAATTGCTGCATCAGAAATGGGGAGGTGAACAAAGACCGAAGCACCCCAAATGCTGTGAAGCGAGATCTGGGTGCTGGCCACGAGAGCTCCCGATGCAGCAGGACCTGTGTTCATGAACTGGAGCCCGTCCAGCCCCCCCTGCACCACCGCAGGGCTGACGCTTCTGGGGCTGCCCGAGCCCCACCACTCCTTCTTCCCCCGCTTCGGATTTCTGTTCGCAAAGGATAATCCATTGCTGTGTTACAGCAGAGGGAGTATTGTGTGGGTCTGCATAGGGCAGGTTTGTTTCTCAGCATTATAGAAGTCTAAATAAATAATAAATGTTTTTTGAAAAAGAGGAGGGAGGGGTTGCAGTGGAAAGGCTCCTTCCAGGGCTGGAGCCTGCTGAGTGCTGCAAGGGCAGTTGTGCCCGCAGGAAGGAGGATCACTGCTGCCCCAAGCAGGTCCCAGCATTCCGGGGCTTGTAGACAGAACCCAATGTGAAACTCAATTCAGAAATGCAGTGAGGATAGTCTGGAGACTACAACAGATGCATGCTTGTTATAAAGTGGCCTTTAATAATGCCTGAGAGAGCTTGGTGGAGGATGTGCTGGGGTTGTCCTGTCTCAGACGGACAAGAGTGTAGACAGTTTGTGGCTAGGGCTCTGCTGGAGGGCATGCATTGCCTTCCTGTGGGTTGTTGAGGGACAAAACCATGTTTGCCATATCAACAGCCTTGGCGGATTCAGAGCCATCAAGATCTTCAGAGTGCAGATGTGAGCAGTGCATGAGAGGTGCATTGAAAGTCTGCTTTTTCTCCTGATTTCTTCCTCTATCCCTTAGCAGCCCATTGGGTAAGTAGTCTTCATATCAGGATGGCTGTACTGAGCCAGCCTGATGGTCCCATAGGGCCATTTCCCCAGGGTATTCTCCTAGCTGTCAGCAAACTTATCTGGATACTTCTTGGTGCTTTATTGTTTAAATTCTTCCGATAATCTTCTTCCATGAATTTCTATTTTGAAGTTTCTTGTCAAAGCAAAGTACGCATTTGGCATTTCCCATGGTGAGGACCCAAAGTTCAATTACGCATTGGGGGAAAGTATCCCTGCTTTGTTCAGCTGATACCCTCTGGTTCTTCTGGTGGAGGAGACAGTGAGCGATTGCCCCTTTTCCACCTTCTCCACCCACTCATGCCTGAGCAGACTTCTTTTGCTGCCCCCGCCTCTGTCTCCAAATCCATATTTGCCATCCTCTTGCTGATGCCTCCTGGCCCTTCACCCAGAGTAAGAGACTGAGGCATGTGGTAGAGCATGGCTGAGAGGACAGCGAGTGGGGAAGGTGTCTCCTTCATCACTAGTGCTAGAGATGCGGTCACGTTTGTGTGTCTGTCCTAGTACCCAAGCAGCAGGCGAGGGATAGTACTTGTCCTGGTGTGAAGACCTGGCAGACGGAAAGACGGTGTCTGGCCATGTAGGGGAAAAACAATTAAGACTTCAGTGTTTATTAAGAAAAAAGCAACCAGCAGTGCATTTCAAGCGCTCATCACACAATGTAATTTTGCTGTTGGAAGTAGTGGGATTAAAAAAGTCTTTCTAATGTTGATTCCTTTGAATTTGTAGAATATAAATGGGTTTTAAAAACAATCAGTTAAAAATAAAGGAAACATGTGAACAAACGTTGTCAAGAATTCCTATCTTTCGTTTTTTTAAAACAAGCTCTAGAAAAAATCCCCACAGAAGTTCTGTAGTGCATATTTGAATGCTTTTGTTGTAGCCTCATTAAACCTGGCTTGTCTGCAGATACAGCTGGCATGTTATTAACTGTGCTCCAGGCTTGGGGAAGCCAGAAAGCAGCCTCCACCCCCCGGTGCCGGCTGGCTTTAAGGAAACGTGCCAGCATGGGTTGGTCCTCTTCAGCTGGCTGGCTTTGGGAGCACTTGCCGGAGCATCTCCGCGTGGCCTCTGGGTCCGGGAGACCAGGGCTCAGCCTGCCTCCAGCGCTGACTCAAGGGAGGGCTGCGTGGTGCCCTCCGTGCCGGCCAGCAGCCCGCACCCCTGCAACGCAGCAGTCCCTTGTGAGCAGGATGGATCCACCAAGGTATGTGGTCTCCTGTGGACAGCCTCAACCAGGTGCCTGTGTTCTCCTAAGGAGTCTCACGCCTTTCTTTACTGCGGGCTGGCAAGAAGCAAATTAGCGATTGTCTGCCAAATAGTTTCTCTGTTCTGAACAAACACGTTATTGGACTGAACCAGTCAAATAAATTGAATAAGGGAAGTATTTTCCCTGCACCTGCTGGAGAGGCTGTTGCTCTCCAAGCTGGGTTTGCACATCAGAAGACCTCCACTGGAGGTCTAAGCAGCTTCTGTCTTTCTTCAAAGCTTTGGCAACAAGTATGTACCTTTTGAATGCTGTTTCATTTAAGTGATTTTAATAGGTGTTTTTAATAGTAAGGTGTATTTTAAAAATAGATTTCATAATTTCATATTCAATTCAAAATTGTTGAAAATATATTCAGTAGAAATTTAAGTTAAATAATGTGTAGTAAATATAGGTAATGTTATTCAAGCTTCTTGCTTATTACAACCAGCTTCCATTGTCTTAACTAACAAAAAAATTGATTTGGGGTTTTCAAGGCACTTGGTCTGTTCATGCTGAATACTTCCTAGGGCATTTGAACACTTTGTGATCTTTAAAAGTTTGGACTAGCAACTCCTTTCTGACACAAGGAAGTACTATTCTTATTTTTATCGTGATGGAATTAAGAAGAAGCCACTCTAATTTGGCTTAAGTTTTGTCTGTTACTGGAATGGATGTTCCTTCCTTCCGTCTCCTGCCTAATGCTGGTAAAAGGTTTGTGTTGTCTTTGGGAGCCGACACTGCTGACAATTATAAGGATTAATTTTGAGTCTGTGCAGCTCCTGGATCTGGTGCCCTATTGAGCTGCGCAAGCCTTATGTCAACATAAGGGAAGTGAGAGGTCAGGGTTTGGGGGAGAATTCAAGACCTTCCCTCTTAACAGCCTGAGTTATTTTGGATGAAAATGACTGCAACTGTGGCTTCACCGATTTGCTTAATGACATGCATGAAATGGGTGGAAGAGCCAAGGTCTTTAATCCAGGTGGGTTTTGATGCTGGTGTAACTGTGCGGGTGAGCTTCCTCTTTAAGGCACCATGTTTTTTGGCATGTGGGCCCATCTCCTCTTTAGGCTTCCTTGAAAATCTTTCTCAGCATAATGGTGAAAGATGTTTTGGCTCCTCCTTACGTTGCTACTCAGTTACTGTTAGCCTTGCTGAGGAGGACATAAGGAGAGGCTGAAGAAGCCCATTGCTTTTCTCTTCTCCAGGGAATCTGTTACATTAAACATTTGAATAGATTTTTTGAATGTAATTCCCAGTCATTTCCTCTACAGTGAACTCAGTTCACTCATGCAGACTTTGTACTTAATGATATCTCTTAAAATAAATGAGATTTGATATAATTTATATTAAATGGTCATTTTAGAAATCTACATTTACTAATTATTCATTAGAAAATTTGGAAAGACAGAAGCAGAATAAATTCCCTTTATGACCTTGCAGTCTACAGAAATATAAATATATACACCTGTGTTCATTTTCTCTGAGCAAAACTGGATGCAGGTAATTTACTGGACTCCAAGAGCAGTCTAAGCAGATTTGAATTGCATTGTTCAACCTGCATCAATAAACCATAGCAACCAACCAAGCCAAAAGCAGCCAAAAATTCAACATGCCTCTAGGACAGTTCTTTTAACATTTATGATAATACACAGCTCGTGGTCTGTCTCTGCATCATATGGGATTGTTCTTCTGTGAGGTCTTCTGGTTGTCTCCCCGGGGGTGACTGCTCTCTCCCCTTCCCTCTCCCTGTTGCTGGTGTCCCTGTGGGCTCCCTCCTCAAAGGCCGTTTCCTTGCTGGCTCCTTTCTGGACTGCCACCATTTCGCATCTTGCTCATGGCAGTATTCTCCCTGACACTGTGCTGGCCTTTGCCCTTTCCTGGCCTCGCACGTAACTGAGTGACGCCACAGTTTATATGTTGAAGTTACACCTTACTGTGTTACTGTTTTCTCCCTTGTTCTCAGCTGCAGTTGCTCTTTTGTCCGTTGTCCCAGAGCCGGCTCTTCGTCGGGGCTCCGTACGTGTGCAGAGCCTTCCTTGAACCATCCCATGGGGACCAGCATCTGCAGATCTCAGGGTGCTGTGAGAAATCAGATTGCTTCATGTGCTGTTTTGGAGGCAGTCTCCGCTAGGTTCAAAATAAAGACATGTGTTAGTCAAATCTTTGTTCACAAAACCTAGCAAATTATTTCATTGCCATTCAGACTGCATCCAGATCCAACTTGGTTAGCTGCTGGATCTCACCTTACAGCCCTTCTCTACTCCTTCCTCTCTTACAGACGCTTGCCGTGGTTTGTTTTACAAGAGCTGGTTCATGTAGGAATTGTATTCCATTAGGTGTTTTAATGGTATTCAGTGTAACTGGGTTTGATTTTGACCAGAGCTTCTGGTACATATAAATAAAGCAGATTGTATTCCTTGCTTTTTATGGAGGATAAACTGTCATCTTTAGGAGGCAGTCACAATGCTGTTGCATTCTTTGCACAAATAAGACGAATGTAACCCAAAATTTAAAACAAAAGAAAACGCAAGTGAGTAGGATTCTCTTGTGAGATGAGAGAATACTGAGTTTTCTGGCTGCCGGTTTAAAGTCTGGAAATGCAAACATCAGGAGGGAAGATGCGCTTTCTCTTGATATATACACTGTGATGTACAAAATGCTTCATTTTATGTTAATCAGTTCAGTTTTGAATACCTGACTAGCTAAAATTAGCTGTATTGAAAATAACGTCATTACTTTGGGGGAGCATCAGTCTTAATTAAAAGAGAAACGAGGAGAGCCAGTCCTTACAGCAAGTTGGGGGCAGTGATTTAGCGAGTGGTACTGGAGTTAGGAAAAGTGCAATCTGAATGAGCAAAACTGTCTGCTTTTCCAGTGGCTGCCACAGTAATTGGCCGTGCACGTCCGGATCGCTGAGTGACAGGCGGGAGACTCAGCTCTCAGAGAGCTTGGCCACTCCGAGCAGGGGGGAGAAGCAGGGAGGGAGGCAGGGAAGGAGGATGGGGAGAAAAAACAGTTTTGTGAACCTGCCCCTTTTGAGATAGCAAATGCTCCTCTCCCCGTGCCCAGGATCATTGCTAACAGCCAGCAGCTGCATCCCACTCTTCTTTTGCTGTCAGCGAATGTCACTGCAGAAACCTCAGAAGTTCCAAGGAGCCACTATCTGTACATAGGGAACAGAGGAAACTCATGGACAGAAATGTTGTGGTGTGTGGGCTGCTCTGGATTTTACTGTGAGGAAGATCTCCACAAATGTTTTAAATTAGGCTATCCTTGATAATTCTGGTGGTATGGAGCCCAACCAAAATTTCAGGAAAAAAGAAGTTGCTCTGATAAAGCAGACATGAAAAAAATGAAGGGCTTAACTTTTGTCCTGAGGGTGATGAAACAGCACCACACAGCTGAAAATCAATCTGACCTTCACCCACGTGATGCTGTTGTCTCAGTCTGTCTCTCATTTCCTTTGGTTGAGTGAAGGCCATGGCATTCAGTAGGGAGAAAAGCCAGAGGGAGGTGGGGAGAATCCTGTTTTCTCTGGAAAGGCTTCGGTGTTTGCATAAGTTGACTCCATAAAGACAGTCGCTGTAAAACTTTGAATTATTTTGTTAAATTAAAAAAAAAAAAAATCCTTCTTCTCTTAATAGCCAGCAAATGCATGAAGGTAAAGAAGATATGTGCTGTAAAAAAAGAGAAGTGTTTGTGATAGAAAACATTCTGTTTTAATTAAACCTAGAGTTAGTTGGTATTTTGAAATGCAGTTTTCATGCAGCAACAGGAAACCTGCACATTCGTTTAAAAACAGAAATTTGTACCCAAAGGGGAGAAAAAAGGCCAATTATTTTTCTCAGGGATAGTTTAACATTCTGTGTTGCAGGCTTTGCACAAACAAAGAGAAGGTACCCAGATACGCTTACATTTACATATACATCAATAAATCAACAGTTAGGGCTTGTGTATAAACAATATTATTGATTTTCAAAATAGAAGTACAATTTCAGTTGGTGAACTACTCATTTTGCACAACATCCTGCAGCAAGTGGTTCCCACCTCATTTTCCCGAAGAGACAGAATGAACTAAATGTGTTCAGTAAGTGTTGCCTGTTGTAGGAAGGTCTGTGTGAAATGTCAACTTCTTGTTAAAAAGATAAAGACGGAGATTGGCATTAGCTGTAGAGATTACCCTCTGCTTTGTAAAGGTTAAGACTTAAATAATTTGTTTGTTAATCTGTTTGGGGTGATGGAGATTAATTTGTGATTGTAGCTTTTTATTTAAGTGTGGTTTGTCTGATGTGCCAGCCGTCGTGGACGCTATTTGAAATGGTATTAAAAAGACCAAACCAGCAAATGTAAAAGATGTTGGGACCTTTTCCTGGCAAGCTCTACAACTCAGGTCTCCATGTGATATGCTAAAATGCTATTTACATAAATGTAGAATTTAATAAGTTATCATTCTGATTAACGCCATTAACTGCTTAACTACTGTAGAAATTGGCTTCCAAAGTTGCTTGATGGTAGCTGTTGCTCTCCACGTCATTCCATTTGCTGTCTCGCTGGGGATAATGGTATGCAAGGGAAAGCAAGAAGGTCAAGGATCTTTTTGTTTAGTCTCTTTGCACATTAAAAGTTCTATTATGTGTTTGTATTGCATGTGGTTTCCAGTCTGTTGGCTACAATGCTTTCAAAAGCCATTGATGATGAGTTTATGAAGCTAAATATATCTTGTGGGTTATGACTACCAAACTATCACTCTGTGTAGCAGTCACGGCCAATATTTAGCAAGTGTTTTTCAGACGGAGGAATTCTGAAACCAAGTCAAATGATCTTAAAGAAGGGTTAACAGAAATGATTATACAGAAGATGACAGAAAATGCTTGGTCTGTGTTGATGGTGGGGGTGTTTGGAGCTGTGCTGTTTGTGGGGAAGTGGGTCTTAGTTTGGGGCTTTTTATGTTTTTTTTCTGGGGCCGGGGGAGGGCTGTGGTATTGTTGTGAATGACACAGCCGCCACAAAGCTGAATGGGGCTGAAAAAAGCGTTGTCTTTCACAGCCATCCCTTTCTCTGCCCCAGCAAGGAGTAGGTGCGGCGTGCTGTGGTGGGGGCGTGTGTGGGGCCCCTGCGGGCTCGCCCCACGGCTCCCCGCGGCCCTGTTGTCTGCCCAGCTGACCTGACCTCCCTGCCCGCCCTCTGACCCCCGCCGCTGGCCGGGGCCTCGCTGCTGCTGCTGCTTGCCCGACATTTCAGGGAATGCAAAACCAGACTGCAAGCTGCAGCCACGTCCTAAGGGCTGGCACAGCCGCCTTGCTTGTTTTCACTCTCCAGCTAGTAGCCTGACCTTTTGAAAAAGCAGTTTCAGCTGCTGTGAAACACTGACAATAGCTTTAGTAGATTTCATTTTGGTATTAAATAGCCATGGTTACGCTTTGATGATATAAACTAGCAGCCATAGGCATGTTTTAGCTGATTGTTTCAGGCCATGTACAAACTCAGGCAGATGTCACTGCCTCCTTGCCAGGCACTAGCACAAGACACTCGTTTTCTTTTAAAATGAAAGCAGAGATTTTATGTTTTTAAAGCAATTTGTGTTCTGACTGCATGAGTACCTTCACACCTGTCAAGTGAATCCAGTGTGTTCATTCCCGAGGGTAACCTGACATCTGGGAAATTCTGCCTCAGCCCACACTGATCCCCTTCGCAGCGTCTTTGGTATTTTGAACTGAAATGGAGTTACACCATCACACATCATCCTTTGCATTATTCTGTCCTGCTCCAGTATATCCCTGCTTTTATAACTTTCGGCTTAAATCCCACTCTCGGGCTGTTTCAGGAGTGTTGGAGATATCTGTAAGCTGTCTTGCTTTTCACTGCAGGGCTGGTAAGCTCAAAAACATCTGCAGGCAGGGTCAGTCCAGCTTGCTACTCTTTAGAGGATATTTAGAAAGTTTCATAAGGCTTGGACCCATACCCACACCCATCCTAGATGCAGTGTCTACAGATTTATCCCCGAGAGCCTCTTACAAGCTTTGTTTGTATTACTATCTAGAGCTATCCCACTGCAGAAATTCTCAGGAGAGAGAAGTGGTCAAGAGTACTTAGAAACATCTGTTAAAAATTCAGACAAACACTGCACTGTCACTAGAAGCAGTTGGGATGGGGAGAATGAAATTTATCATCTGGTGCTAGAGGAAAAAGGGACATTTTTTTTTCTTTGCTTTTTCTTAAAAATCAATAGTTTGGTCAGTAGATGCAGGAAAATGCCCCTGCAGAGCACACTTGAGGTGGAGAGCTGCTTTTTACCAATGTCACAAACTCACTTGAGAGCCAAGCCTTTCAGCCTTACAGGAGCACTGTTTCCAGAGTACTCGTGTTTGATTCATCACACACTTTCTACTTGTTTCAAGAAACCCTGCATTAATTGTGCAGACCTAGAAGGTGGCGACATTAGGAGATAAAATGACTTCACCGTGACTTGTCTATCGCTTGCCATGCTTAGGCAAAAGGGAAGAAGAAATTGTAGCAACAAATGTAATGGATGAACTCTCCAGCTGGTTGCTGTTTTGCGTGTGGCTACATACTGGATTCAGTGAGTACTTGAGAAATACTGGCATTTGTCCCCAGTGATGTGTCATGAAGTTACAGGCAATGTGGCGGAAGAAACATGTTTTCTTCCATATCAGGCCGGACTTTCTATGATGTTGTGTTTCTTCATCGGAGTACTTCAGCTCAGCCCCCCACCTGACCCCATTCCCCATAGAGTGCTCTCATCTCCCTTTCCCAACCTCTGCCTGCAAGCAGGACAAGAAGCAGCACGAGCTGTGCTGGTCGGCCAGATGGCACACGCAAGAGCGGGGGTAAGTGCTGACTCTGTTCTTAGCCTTTTTCTCAGCAGAGACATGAACTGGGGTCTCCGTCCTACCCAATCAAAGGTAGGTCCACCAATCTTATAGAAACTCAATTTCTCTAAGAGAAACTCAATTTCTCTCGGAGCCCTCTATCCTCAGTCCAGTGTGATTCAAAAGTTAATAGGAAGGGACAAACAGTTAAGACATATGACAGGCAATATGATCACATAAAGCTTGTTTTCTTAGGATGCCAGGCTGAAAAAAATGAACACAAAGCTCCTGGGAATAAATGAGTTACTTCAGATTGAGACTTGATGGACAATGTTGGCTTTGTTATCACTCTGCATGTAGCAAGGGGATAGGGTTAGGGAGAATTTCTAGAAATGTAGCAGAGTTGTCAATAGAAGGGTAAAGGTTCCTCTGCCACCCATCCCCCGTAGTGGACCCCACATTACCCTGGTCCCTCCTCCTTCTAGGAGCCTTTTTAAGGAAAAGTCTCCTGTGACAGGAACATCTCTCAGGTCTTTTCATCTGTGAGCTGCCAGGTGAAAGAATGGGGCTAGAGAACAAAAGATGTTCAGATACTACAGACAAGCTTTTGTAGGATCTGCCACGTCAGCTGTCTCTGATAAGGTCTGCTGTATTTTCTGTTGATGGTGCTCTTCCCCCAAGGATTTCCCCACACCTGGGAACGCCTGCCATAACCTGCGCTGATATTTTCCTCAATACCTTTCCTTTCTGCATACAGATCGAGCTGGGATATCACACGCTGTCCTTGCCTTATTCTGTTCTGCTCCTTGGCAGCCCCAGCTTTCCTGGCTGGGAGCTTTCATCCCACCTCCCTCTCAGCCTTTTTCAGGAGGGGCTTTGCAATTGTTTATAAGCTAGCTTGTCCTGTTTCCTGACATTTTCAGTGTAGTCTGTGGAAGAGGAAAGCTAAGTATATGTTCTCTGGTTTTACAGGGAGCAGAAAACTTGAAGTAAATGTTGCTGGTCTGTGTTAGCAAGATGTTCTTGGGTTTTTTTAGGAGGCAGGGAACCTTCCCTTTAACATCAGTGGTCTGCTGGGTGAAAAAAGTCTTAGTGGCCTGTAACCACCTCTTGCCTTGATGTGTTTGGAGATCCCAGAGGGGCAGGCAGCCCAAGCACTTCCATACTTGTCAAGGGGGGCTGTCCTGCTTATCCTGTATTCCTGCTTGCCATCCTCAAGTGGGTTTTCTCTCCCTTCTCTTACCATAAGAAGCACCCTGTGATTTACCTCCTCCTCCTTCCACTTGTTGTGTTCTGGGGCTTGAGATTTTCAAAAATACACCATGGTAAGAGGCAAAGCTATAATGATTTGGGCCTCATAACTCCTCTGGAGGCATCTTTAGATTTTCTGAATGAAATATATGTCTATTCAAGCCAAAAAGCAGCATTTTCTCATTTTGCTGCTGCAAATAGATGGGAGGAGTGACTAAATGTTCCTCTGGAAGTAGTAAAGAGGACGGACTTGTCTGCTGCCTTGTGCTATAAGTTGGATGATGCACTTACCTATTCATCCTATCTTCTACCACGCTGATATTTTGCTCGCCTACATGCATTGCATATGCGTGAGAGAATTATAGGTCTCCTGGCTACCTTCTTTTCCAAAGGTAACTCAAAATACAGTCTCTTCTAAGGAGACATGTTCCCCCTTAAATGTTATGCACACAGAAATAAAATTTCTTTTGCTTTTGACCAACCTTAGATAAAAACTGATGGTTGCAGCTGAATCTCACTTTGAGTTTTTCATTAAAACTGTTCAAAGCAAACTACAGGGTGGAGGATCTCATGTGAGCCAAAACTAACCTTGCCGTTGCTGCCAGTGAAGCTGTATTGCCAAATTTCACACAGCCATGTTCTCTAGCACCTCCTTTGAACACGAGTGTGGTTCTGGAGGCCGTTTTGAAGCTCCCACTTGAAACACTCTCTGTCAGCTAGTGGAGCATTTTCTGGCACTTAAGCTTCTGTATCTGGTGGCTGTTTGTGCTGTACAGAGCAATGAGTCATGGCTTGTGAAAGGAGAAAAAAGGATTTCTTAGAAAACCTTTCAGAAATGCTAAGGTTGTTTTTCAGCTGGAAGTGCTGTTGGTGTCTGTGGGGAAACTGGTGTGGCAAGTCACCTCTGCAGTGTTTCTAAGAATTACCAGGTAGTGTAGCGGCTCATCTGAGTACTCTTTTGTATCATTTTTGCACCCAGTGACTTCCTCCTAGTATAGGATATTTCTTTCATATTTTTCACTGTCTGGGCTGCTGGATATGGGGACTTGTTCCTTGCTATACTTTTATACTTAATTATATACTTGAATTACTATACTTGAATTTGATGCTGAAATCTTGAGGAACTATGGATGTTCATCATCCCAAACAGTCAAGTAATTGTGCTGCAGACTTCAGTCTGAGTTGGTTCCTTTCCGTAGTTTACCAGATCATTAATGTTTCAGTTGGCTGGCTCTGAATTCATGACAGCAGTACGTATTAACAGAACTGAATGTGCTACTACAGTCTCCCAGCCAGCTTGTCTGTGACGTTAGCGTTCGGGATACACCAGCGGCGCAGTCAGAGATGGCACGGCAGGGTGGGTATGTGTCTGAGCGAGCAGGTAATGGGCACAGCGAGGATGCTGCTGAGCGCTCCGCAGCTCTGGCAGGTCCCTAAGCCGCCATCCGGGATTCCCTGCAGCGGGTTGAACAGTCTGCACTGGTGCCTTGGCTGAGGGGACTTCACTGCTACCACAAACTAAATTACAGCTTGGTTTGGATGTGGGCGAAGCTCATTGCAGATACCCTTCCAGATGCAGTGGGGCTGCCCCTTCTTAGAGGGGACATGATCCTTTGTCTGTGCCTCACGTTGGGTCTGTGATAACAACTAGCGTGGCTGCTGCTGCACTGCTAACACTTTGGTCACTCCCAGTTATTTTGCCATTTTTGCATTAAAAAAAAAAATAATTTCATGACAGCAAGAAAAATGAAGTTCTGAAATGCTGTGGTTTAATTCTTAAATTTCCCACTCTGCTGTAAG
>Ga0065711_1000242_pt1:77500-79339 | contig 79339 bp, 57 predicted proteins | sample Hoacrofraction12_FD_59098 | JGI IMG/M metagenome (GOLD analysis project Ga0065711, IMG submission 59098) | Hoatzin crop microbial communities from Cojedes, Venezuela - Epithelial fraction 12 v2 (version 2) | ecosystem: Host-associated > Birds > Digestive system > Esophagus > Crop...
TTAACCATTGCCACTGCAACTTGTCATTCTCTGTGGAAGTCCAGGGTTTTCAACAGAAAAGACCAAACTGTTCCTAACGGTGCCAGAGTGGGTCATGGAGAGATTGTAGTTTAAAACCACATAATTAAAAATAAGTTTCTTTAAAGCCCTGAATTCTGTTTATAAAAATAGATGGTGAACATACGGTACAACGTAAAAATCCATGTGGTCCTGGAAAAAAAGTAGAAAGCACTTTAGCCTAAACCAGATGTGCGAAAGAGAGCTCCTAAACGTATTTTGTATTTTTTATTTGTGTGTATGTGTGTGTGTTTGTGTATGTGGGAGATATTTTTGGTTCCTGCTAGGCTTCTTTGCAGCAAAGCCCCTTTCTAGAATTTACTTTCCTTTATTAGAGTTGCAGCTCGGCTTTGTGTGGGCCTCTGGGGGTTTTGGCCAGCCGTTGGCAATTTCTCTCAGACACCCAATTACCCCTGACGTCAATGCCGTCTCTCCCATCTCCCTTGGGTGCCCACATTTTTTCCTTTGTAACACTAATAGCTGACTAGCTAAGTGCCTGTTATTTCCTTGGCAGAAGATTTGATTGTGTTTTGGGCCGGATACTAAATCCAAAAACTATGTAAAAATGTCAATAGGTGAGTGCACATTGATTTCGGTTAGTCACAGTGATATTTGAACCCCTTTGGGGGCTCTGTCTGGGGAAGTATTTTACAAGAAAGATAATATAACAGAAAATTACTGGAGCTGCACAGGTCTCTGATGGATTTCTTAGGGGCCTGCTAAGTTTCTGTAGAATCAACAAATGCTTTATTAATCTAAATTTGCGGTTTTTTTCCTGCCTCTCGTCAGACGGTTCGGGCTCACCAGAGGAGGCTCAGTGGGAGCGGGGTGGCCGGCGGCAGAGCCCGGCCCGTCCGGGGGGCGTTGGGGAGGCCGGTGGCGGCCGCGGGCCCCCTCCTCGCCCGGCCGAGGCCTGCGGCGGCAGATAACGCGGGGGACGGAGGGGGTCCCTGACAGCTGTGCGGGGCTGGCGCTGACTGGGAGCGCCTGATAAGGGCCCCGCGCGGGAGCCAGCCGCCAACGCCGCACCGCCAGCGCGCTGCGGGGCCGCGGCGACTGGCAAAGAAAGTTAAACACAACTGGTCCGGGGGCGGGAGGGAGGGCTGCGCTGGAAGATAATGGTAATTGATTGAATCAAAGTCGCAGAGCAGCCTTGTTTTTCCTCGCAATTAATTTTTTTTCTAATTTTCAGACTGAAGTATCCGAAGAGCTCAGGTTGCACCGAGCACATGCTGCACTAAAAGATAATAAGCACATGCCCTCTTCAGCTTTTTGGGGGAAATTCAGGCCAAGAAAAGGCACAATTAAATAAAATGCACCCCCCTTAAAGTTACAAGCGCACGGCTCTGAGCTCAGTGGAGCGTGCTTTTAGGGACGAGGAAAATCAATGGCTTTGTCAGGTCGCCGGGCTGTGTGCTTGCTGGCTGCCGGGGATGAGAGGTCGATTTTGCCCACAAAGCCAGCAGACAGTGACACCAGAGAAGGGGATCATCTGGGGACTCCAATGCGTGGTGTACATGCATTGGTCGTTTCTGCAGCTCTTCTTCCTCTCCTGCTCACCACCACAACCTCATACCCTGTAGCACAAGATGTATGTAGAGGAAAACAGAGATTCATGCCATTGGTATTTTATATCGGTTACTTTCCAGGTTTATTTTAGCCAGTTTGGACCTTTTTCACTAGCAACCTGTCAACCAGAATTTTTTCACTTTTTGAGGGGATTCCCCCAACACAGTGTTCAGAAGCAGTAGTAGTTTGTGTGCTTTAAGTAAGTAAAACCTT
>Ga0065711_1026313_pt1 | contig 79336 bp, 62 predicted proteins | sample Hoacrofraction12_FD_59098 | JGI IMG/M metagenome (GOLD analysis project Ga0065711, IMG submission 59098) | Hoatzin crop microbial communities from Cojedes, Venezuela - Epithelial fraction 12 v2 (version 2) | ecosystem: Host-associated > Birds > Digestive system > Esophagus > Crop | place...
CTGTCCCTCTTTCCACATTCCATGGACCTTTCTCTTCTGCCTGATCTCCGCTAGAAGCTCCTTGTTTAACCATGCAGGTCTCCTGCCTCCTTTGCTAAATTTCTTTCTCAGCGGGATGCATTGCATTCATGATATGAAAGATCATAAGCAGCAGTTCTGCTGTGCCGTGGGAAGAAAGCAAGAGCCCATCACCAATGTCCCAAGTCCTTGCAATGGCAGATAATTTAGTAAATACAGAAGATTCTTGGAAGCAGGTTGAACCCCCGCAGAAGGGGTGACCCATTTGACTGGAATGTGGGAATTGGATACACCAAGTAGGTTCTTTAAAGATTTTAATGATACTAGGAGCATCAGTGCGCCCTGTTTGCATTCTGTCTCTCACTGTGGCCAATCAATAGGGTAATTTTTGTCTTGATGCCTTGAGCAAGAGTGTTTAAAGCCCTTTAGACATTTTGTTACATGTAATGTTCTTATGAGTCTGTAAAATGGGGGATAGCGAACATGAGTTTTGTAAAGAGCTTTGTAAGAGCACTTTTAGAGATGAAAAGCTCCATAAAAATCAGGTATGGTTGTTTTATCATAAATGTCTAAAGCTTTTCTGAATTCTGTTAAGCTCTTGGCTTCTCTATCCTCTGACAGTGAGTGCCACTGGTTAATGCTGTACTGTGCAACATGGGATGTGAAAAAAAAACCTTTTAAAAGGTTGTTGACTTGTGGAATGCCAAATTATTTGCTGTTTTGTGGGAGCTGGAAATAGGAATGGGAGATTTTATTTTTATTATTTCATATAACTTCTCTCATGCATCAGGTCTTTTTAATCTGAACAGTCCTCTAAAATTTCAGATCTCTTTTTGTATAGACTCTTTTCAAGTCCATGATCATTTTTTCCCTGTCCTTCTCCGTCCTTTTCTTCTGTACCTCTTTCTGTGATGGAATGTCCAGAATCCAAGGTGAGGTTGTGCTTTCAATGTGCACAATGTCATTTTGATATTTTTAGTGTTTATCTCTTTTACTTTCTTAACATAGTCAAACAGCTTGTTTGGGTTTTCCTGACGCTCGCTGTGCGTTGAGCATGTGCCTTCACTGAGCTGTCCACAACAGTGCGATGCCAGAGTTGAGTGGTTACAGTGAATTTAGAGCCAGTCATTGTGTGTGGACAGGATAAATTGCATCTTTCAATATGTGTAACCTTGCAGCCATCTGTGCTGAGGCTGATCTTCCAGTCTATTGGTTGTTCACCTATTTTTGGTAGGGACTTGGCAGGGCTTATTTTTCCATAGTGGTGAATAATTTCTGTTGCATCTCATGGAATTTTTGTCACTGCACCTTTCTCTCCTTTGCCAGATCACTAGCAGGGAAATTAAACCTTGGTGTAAGAATGGGTGTAATGGGACACTCTGCTGTTTGTTTTTGACAGTGATGCGAGTTAAGGCATTTATAGTAGAGAACCCCTTCTGCTTTGTGGGTGCTACCTGAACCTCTTTCCCTTTTCATCACATTTCTCAGTGTTCCCAGTGCTAGTTCAGCCCTACTGGAAGTAACAACATTGCAGGTGCTAACGTAGACAGGGCTTCTGCAATATCACCTCATCTAAAAGAGCTCAGAGAAGACTGAAATGAAGCTGTGGTAAAAAGATCACTAAATGTTGCATCCTTGTCCTAACTAGAGAGTCCCCCACTGCTGCTGTCTCTAGTGCTGGGCTTGGTGTTGCAGAGAGGGAATTCTGAGCTGGGAATGGGATAAAACAAGCAAGTAATATTCTTGCATCTTCTCCAGTAATTACTCGGTTTTCTTTTCCCTCTTTGTGAGGGAATTTATTGAAAGCCACTTGAAAGTCCCAATAAATATCTCCCTTTGCTATTGACCATTGCATTAACATGCTCAGAGTATTTTAGCGGACTGGTGAAGAAATTATTTTTTTCCTCTCAAAATCCTGACTGGCTTTTTTCAGTCATATCACATTTAGCTAGATGATTTTTAGTACTCTCTATAATTGTTGTCTCAATTAATTTAGTTGATACAGAATAAAAGCTTGCGGGACTGTATAATTTCCCATATTATTCTGTTTTTTTCTTAAAAACAGGGCAACATTTCTTCCTCTTCAGTCCTCTGGAAGCTAGCGGTTTTAATGTGCGATCCCCTTTTTATTGTGATTATTAGCATCTCACCTACTTTTTGAAATCATCTGTAATTTTTATGATTGAAGTTTCCAAGGTATTTTCTGGAGACATCTTTCCTGAAATACTGTCTCGGAGAGTGTATCTGCATTGTAAGCAGCGATGGGCAGGCTTATCCCCAGCATCCTGCCCTGTCCATGCAGGGAATTGCCTGCAGCAGGATAAGGCACCTCCTTCCACTTGCTCAGGTTGGGAGTAGGTGGGATGCGAGCAGGCACCGCATGGTGTGGAGCTGTTCTTGCTCACCTGTGCAAGAGTTCTCTCCGGTCTGGAGGTGAGAGGAGGAGCAGCCCTTCTAGCCCTGTCCTGTGGGCAGAATCCAGCCTGACCTCCCTTGTGAGATGTCTGTGTTTGCAGTGTTCCTGGAGGCAGCACTCATCACCAGGAATTTCTGGTGACTTGTTTGTTATGTCTTTGACTAATTGCATTTCAAATTTTCTCTCTGCATTCCTGATCCTCATTTCACATTTTGCCAGCTATGAGTATGCCCTTCAGGGTTGGAATTACTAGGATTTTTCATATGAGGAGTGGCTTCCACCACTTACCTGATTCTCCTTAGTGGCCTTTCTGAGCCCTTTTGTCACCAGGTCTGTCACCAGGCACCAGATACTCAAGTTTTCACCAGTACATTTTAAGTTTGGTATTTATTTTCTTCTAAGTGTATTCCTTTATTTTTAAGACCAGATTAGCATCTGCCAATTTGTGACACCTGGCATGTCTGGTGCTCTGAAGAGCAGTTCTTTGCCAAGGTCTCTGTGAGTAAAGGCTCCTTCAAAAAGCATCAGAATTACTTGAGAAGATGGGTCTGCTTGTACATCGAGGGTAAATTAAAAATGTCCCTTTGCAGCTCTGCTTGTTGAGTATGTGCTTCATCCCAGAAGTGCCTCCTCTCCATACCTGACAGTTATTACTTCCATTATGGCCCTTATGGAACAATTTTAATAAGCTACCTGGGGCTTAGGTAGACCACATGGATCTGATAGCCATGCTGTGGGCCAGTGGAGAATTTCTCCTGCTGAATTTTGGGAAAGGGGTTCGAGACAGAGAGAGATGACCATGTAGGCCGAGGAAAGAACCATGTACATACTCAGACACCATTTGTGGTCTGAAGTGCTTCCTGAGGGAGGCTTATTCTCCGTAATCCTTGGTACATGAAATGATTCCTTTCTCTGCACTGTGCTCCTAGGCATGATGCATACAAGCGGCTCCTGGTCTAACTAGCTGTTGTTCCCAGCTCTTTTCCCTCATAAGAAGAGCCTTCAAGGTATTGCTTGTGCAACAAAGAGATTTTGAGATTTCTTGGAGGAAAGCGCTGAGCCATTCTGGGGGTTTCCATTTGCCCTGCAGTTTCTTCAGGATAGGACAGAAACATGGGTCAGCAGTACTGGACACAGTAGTAGGAATCTGGCACTCTTACTTCGCCTGTGATTAGGAGAAGGTCATCTATTAGGGAAGCAAGTGCTGCTTCTGGACTGTGATCTAGCTGGGGGAGATCCAGGCAATTAATAGATAGTGTTATGAACATTTTTCTGCTGAAAATCCTGACATGGTTGATATGAAAAGAGACCTTGGAAGGTGCATTCGCAGTCCTGCTTCATTCCCACTGTATTTCTGCCTCCAATGTGGACTGGAGTTTTGTAAAATGTAGGGCTACAGAGGTATTTCCTTCCTCTGAGACAAGTTGCCTCATCACCTTCTGTCTCTCTAGCAGGGGCAGGAGCTGGCATTCCCTGGTCCGGACAGCCAGCCAGGGCAGCTGTCTCTAGAAGTTTTAGCCAAGCCAGTTGTGAGAGCATGGTGAAGGATGCTGTGCATGGGGGTTTGGTTCTTATTTTGTTCCTGGAGCCCCCTGTAAGGATGCTCTCATCTCTTGGCCAGGACTGCTGTGGTCAGGAGGCCAACTGGGTTCTCTACAGGGTAGATAAGTTTGGGAGGGCCAAAATTTTCTCTCTTCTTGTGTTAGAGGAGAGAGGGGCTATTTCTGCCTCCCTCTCAGCAGTGACTGATATGAAGATACACCCTACATCCAAGTGTGTCTACAACCAGTTGCATTTTCAGCTACGTGAGTTTTCCATCCTGTTTTTTCCATCTCCCTTGGCGATCTGCATGGGGGGTAGGTGTGTTGGAGCCAGCACCTCTCCCCAAGCTGGGTGCCCGGCCTCACGCCCAGCACCGCGCTTCAGCCCCAGGGTCACTGCCCCTCTGCCCCGAGCCTGCCGCAGCCTGGTGCCGGTGCAAGGTTGTCTGCCCTGTGCTGGCTCGTGCTCAGTGCTGAGGTTTTTGGAGCACATCTGCAAGGAGCCTTGCCACTGTTCCCTGCCTGCACCCTCGGCTGTGGCTGCCTGACGCCTTGAGGGGGGCGGCTGTCCACTGCTCCCCTCTCCCCTCACTGCTGGCAGGGGGTCCCTCCACAGCTGGAGGCTGCAGGTAAAGGGCAACTGTTGGAGCTGCATAAAAGCTGCTTCCTGGTAAGGCTGCACTCCCGGTGCTGTGACAAACTACCCAGCTGCTCTGGCTCCCTCCCACCCACTGCCTTTCTTTCATCCCATTACTCCCTCACTGCTTTTCTTGCTCGCTCGTCCTCTTTCAAAGATTCCTTTCCTGTCCCCTTTTGGCTGACTTTTGCCCCCACCACACACAGGTGAGGAGAGCAGGGAAACAGCCAGGGCAGGGGCTTGCTTGTTACAGTGGGCGCTTTAAAGCTGGTGTGTAAAATGTAGCACGATAATGTGGGAGACTTCAGCAGCACAATAATGTGGGAGATGTTGTTTTCTGCCTATGCATTTGCGAGTGCTTTTGAGCAGGCAATATGCTGGGGGAAGCTCATTGTCCTAGCCTGAGCCACACTTGCCCATGTGCACCCACCTAGGAAAGTGTGTGTGCATGTGTGCATGAAGCTGTCAAGCCTCATGTGCTGAGTGTGACTTGCGTGTTAGGCTTCTCCTCATGCTCCCCTAGGCCTGTGTTTCATGCACTTGCAGCTCAGCACCCAGTCTGTCCCCTGACGCGTTCTCAAATGTGGGACACTTGCCCTGTCCCATGGTGTGACACGGCACTGCTTTGCACAAAGGGCAAAGGTAACCGCTAAATGGGGTGGGGGGGTGTGGTGTTCGTGCACGTTGTTGTTGGTGTTCCTTTCTGCTATGCACTACAAGGCTTTTGGTGGAGTCCCTCACCACAGGATCTTGGGCAGATGAGGTCTGCAGACACAGGATTTGACCTTCAATGACTTCTGACACAGAAGCCAGAGGAATTAGGAGCCTCCATGCAGATAGGTTTCAGGCATTAACAGGAGATGGGTGCAGAGTTATTTTTTGTCATTGATTTGCTTAGATTTTATTAGCATATCAGGGTAAACTTATCTGAAGTTTATTAAAGAATATTGAGCACAGCTGTGTCCTTGTCAGGAGGCCTTTCTAGTGAGAGTAATAAAGGCAGAATAAATCATTGTCACTGAAGGATGTGGTGGCTGTTCTGTCTTGAGAGGCGGAATGAACCTCAGGAGCAGAAATCCAGACCAGGCAAGTGGTTGGCGATGGGTTTTGTTGTTTGGTGGCTGCATTTTGGCCAATGTGAGCAAAGCTGGCAAGTCTTGTAATTCTTAGTTTATAAAACCACTGTCACTGCAGACTTTGTTGGCAATGTAAGCAGTAAGACCAAGACTTGTCTGGGCTGGAGGGATGTCATTTCCCCTTGTGGCATGTCAGTGTGAGCTGAGGAGGGTGAAGATCTGCCCACACTGTCCTCCTCACTGCCAAATAGACATCTGTAGTTTTGCTTTTTAACAGGTTCTTCTTCCAAGTTCCTGGAATTTTCTGCAATAGTGTTTGTGGTTTTCTTTTCACTTGAATTCATCGCTCTCACACTGAGAGTCTAACATACGTAGTTGTGGTTCTGACTTTGGTCTTTTGACAAGGGGTGCCCAAACTGCGCGTCATAGCAGTGGATCACAGTGACAAACCAATGCTGCCCTATGGCTAGACATCTTATTCTGTGCAAGGATGCGGCCCTGGACAGAGCCAAAAACTGATCTGCTGTCACTGATCACTGTGCCTGTGCAAAGAAGTGTTGAAGCCCCTTATACTCTGACGCGTCTTATCCTGGTCTGGTTCAGCCCCTCTAAATCAAGCCAGAGCCCTAATACCTGGCTGACACATTACATGATGATGCCCAAAATCAAGAAGGGAAATCCCTGGTCTATTTAAATACTGGATAAATAAAAGGTACATGTGTGGGCGTGTGCATGTAACTGGCAGCAGAAGGGCTTGGCTGATGTTCTGGTCTCTCTGCAGGTGCACCTGCGCTCTGCTGAGCGCCTCCGGGAGCTGTGCTGTGCCAACCGAGGCACCTTCATCAAGGTGGGACAGCACCTGGGAGCACTTGACTACCTGCTGCCTGAGGAGTACACCCGCACCCTCAAAGTGCTGCACAGCCAGGCTCCACAGAGCACCAGGCAGGAGATTGAGCAAGTCATCCGTGAGGATCTGGGCAAAGAGGTAGGGGCAGCCATAGCCTGTGTTGGCTTCTCAGGCCTCAGCAAGCCCTGGGCAGCTAGAGGAAGGAAAGCAGGAGCAAGGATGTCCTTGCTGGTTCTCAGCTGCAAGAGCTACAAAGGGGAGATATCTCCTCCTTGCGCCTGGGAGAATGCCATGTGAATTTTCCCTGTCCATTGATGGGCATTGTTGGCAAGCTTAGGAAAGGAGACGATAACGAAGAGGGTTAAGGGTGTGAAGGGTGCCAGGTGAAAATGGCAGGGCTCAGCAGAGCAGCGTACTCTAGAGGTTATGCCAAGACTAACAGGGTTGGTGGAGGTCAGGATGGAGGGCCATCTGCCAAACTGAGAGGTGGAAGCTGGAGATATTGATGTTCAGGACAAAGATGTATTGGCAGGGCTCTGTGAGGGACGACTCCTCTCCCCTGGCTGCACCAGACCAATTCCAGCTAGCACTGACAGCCTTTTACTTCCTCGAGCCCCTAATTAACCCTCAAAGAAAATAACAGCATAAATCACTTTTGGTGCTTGCAGTCAGGTAATACAGTAGCCCAGGAGTCTGTGTCACCATTAATTCTCAGCAGCCCACAGCGCTGAGATCAGAGGTGGGTGCCTGCGTTCATTAGCTATGAGGGAAGTAACCACAGTATTTAGAGAGGACATTCTGCTACTTTGCGTCTTGGCCCTCACAAGAAGAGGTCCACTCACATTCCATCCCAGGTTGAGGAGAGGCATTTCAAGGATCACAACTGATGTGGTGAGAAGTAGACAGGAGGCAACAGGTTGCGAAGGCAGTGGAAGAGAAGGTGGGTGTGAAGGAGAGGAAGATAGGAGGCTGAAGAATGGAAGCAGTGTGGACCTGTGTTTTGGAGTGTTCTGGGGTGTGTGACTGTGTGGTGTGGAGGTATGGGGGTAACATGATGGGGTAAGTGAAGGAGTTGCACCTAGGGAGTATATTATGGGCAGATATGGATGGGTTGGATCTGCCTATGTGTATTTTTAGGACCTAGGTATTGTCTAGTCAGGAAAGACAACTAAGATTTCCCTGCAGTTTAATGGCAGGGTTAATGTCAGCCCCTGACCTGCAGGATGCTCCCTCTCTCAGCACTGCATCCTTGTAGCATGGCTGGTACCAGCTGTGTTTCATAGCTCAGCAGACAGATGGAGCAGGGCAGGCTGGCTGCTCCCTGCAGACTGCTGCTGCTCCATGGGCCTCTGTCCGGCAGAAGCTGCAGAGGTTAGCCAAGGTTAGCCCCTGTTAAATGACCACAGCCCTGGCTCAGTTTGTGTGGCATCTCTCAGGCTAAGCCAGGTGCTCGGAGGTGGGCCGCCTTCTTTTCTCTCAAGTGCGTGTTCAGCTGCCGCTGATACGCCCTGGTTTCTTTCAGCTTTTGGGAGCTAGATGAGCCCTCCATGCCTCATTGATTTCCATCGAGGCAGCTCAAATCCAGTCTCCACAGCAGCCTCTTAGCATTCACTTCACCCACATGGGCAGTGCTGGGCAATATTTAATTTTAAAGAGACAGAGAGATGGAGAAAAAATGGTAGAAATGGGAAGAAAGGGATAGAGAGGAAAAGCTAATGAGAGAGAGAGAGAAAGGAAGCAAAAGACACGTATAAAAATAAAGGACCTGGTGAAACCGGGCAGTATTTAAAGCAGAAGTAAATGCCCATTTCCATTAGTTACGAGGTACCAAATCAAGGTATTTAAAAGCAAAAGGGGTTTGGGGAACCTAATGCACCGAAGTTGTCTTTGCTGGAGCCCAGAGGATTTAATAGGGGTACTTCAGGAACAAATTCAATTCCAGTGTAGCTACATCCTCAGTACATTTTCAGTATGATATACTTAGCTGAAATATAGATGGCAGAAGGGCAAGGTGGAGTGTCAGAGCAGAGGGGAGTGCAAAGGGGGACCCTGAAACCTTCCCTCTTGGGGCGATCATTGCACCTGGGAACTTGCAAGTGTATTCAAATAGAAGAGAAAATGACAGTGAGGGAACCTTCTCAGGGGGCCTAGGCCTAACTCTGCTGCTCTCAAATTCAGTGGTAAGACTTCCAGTTCCTCCATCAGGTGCAAGAGCAGGCTTCTTGACTGAATCTCAAGTGTAAGCAAGAAGCAATTACATACGGTTTGGATCAGTGCAGAACAAATGGGGGAAATAGCAACTGAAAGTGTAGAGTTACCTAGGGAGGAATGTGACACGCTGACAAATTAGGCAAGAGCTTGCAAAAGGGTATGAAGATCAAAAAAAGCCAATTTCGCATATAGAAGCATTGTATCTTCAGTCAATTAGAAATAGTCTCTCTTCTGATGTGACCTACTCCTGAGAATCTTATCAGAGGCTTGGCTGTTTGACAAACGGAGTGGTTTTGTGGGAAAACTGGCATAAATGGAGAGCATGCCAATGGGACTGATCTTTGAGCAAAGGCAGAGGGCTTGTGAGGTGGGTTCACAACAGTTCAGCAAGGCTCTGTTGTCACCACGCAGACTAGCGTGACGCCCTGCTGATGGGGGAACTCCCATTCTAGGCCAGCCTCGTGGCTGGAGACTGGGAGCTGCAGCATGTAGCTCTGCTGCAGGAGCTAATGGACTGATTTAAAGGCAAATGGCACGTGTGCTGATCTGACACATGGTTCATTGGGATAAAAATAATCAGTAGTGAGCAGATGGAGTCTTTCTAGTCTCAGTCACAGTGGTTTGACTAAATGGTGGTGGGAGGTGATCATTCTCCTGAGTGTTGTATGCAAGAGGTTGAGGCTGGGATTCGCAGGGCAACATGAGTAGTAGCAGTGGGAGAGGCTGCACAAAGAAATCCTTACAATGACTCCTGGAAATGGTCACCAGGAAGATCACAGAGTAAGAGTCTTTTGGGGAGACAGTGGAGATACCACAGGTTGGGCTTGTTCTGGATGTGTTCTTTGGAGCAGTTGAGAAAAGCTATGTGCATAAGAATGGGTGATGAGATATGAATGACAGAGTCTCTTCTGCCTCTGTTTACATCTTCCTTGCTTGAACAAGGTTCTGAAAGTGAAAAGGTGTCAAGCATGGAAAATGAAAGCGAAACAAGTATGTTCCCTACCCCACAATTGTAATTTTCTGTGTAGAGCTATTAATGACACAGGGAAAGATAGCTGGTTCAAATAAGCTCTCTAGCTCAACAAAGTGGATGCAGAGCAGAGCCAGGCAACAACTTCCAATGAAATGTGGACACCAGACATTTAGGGAGAAAGACTGATGAGGGGCTCTGGAAGATAAATCTTTCAGAGTGGATGCACCATAAAAGCACAATATCGTTATACTGAGAAACTAGAAACGATGGAAGAAATGTTTTGCCAGCACTGTGATGAGGAGCATTTCCTCCCTCTGGCAGGTCTGTTGGAAGGGACTGGGTTGTGGCTGTGGGATACAGGGATACTGGGAAGGTAATGGCAGGTTGGTTCCAGAGAAGAGATGCAGAACCCAGGACATCTCTGGGTTTGGTGAAGCCAGTTTCACCTGACAGCCCTTTGGTGTCTGTTGGAAAGGCTTCCTGTAAGTCTTCCTGTATGTGATTGCTGAGGACACAGTGCTTAGAGGACCTACTTGCTCATTGCTAAGACTGATCGGACTGTTGTGAAACTCTTCCTTTTCAAAAGTACATCTGCTTCTCTCTGCTCTAATCAAGGCCATTCTCGAGATCCCTCCTCATAGGACTGAGTGGCTGCAGGATGACTTGGCAGCTTTTACAACGCTGCTCTTCCAAATATCCTTGGTACCTTTCTGTTGTCTGCTCCAGTGTTGTCCAGTGCAGTCCCTAATATGGCTCTGGGGGGTCTTGCTTCTCTGCCGCTGTACAATGATAAGGAGTTTAGATACCATGACATCACTTCACTGTGTGATTCTATCTATGCCAACACACTCTTTTACCTCATTCTAGTTCTAAAATACCTCCTGGTTTGCAGTCGTGTTGCACGTGCCAGTAGGCCACAGCATAGGTCTACCCACTCCACACCACTGTAATCTATTCCCTGTGTACAACAAGGCGTCACTTTCCAGAGCCCATTGCTCATCAGCTTCCAGCCCATCCTTACAAATTGGCATTTTGTAATCAACTTGCTGACCTTTTCCCCAAGACTCCTTATTCTCCCTCTTGGTGTGTTTATGTACTCCATACTCTACCCAGGCTTTAACTCCTGTTGGAGATAATTTTTCTTGTTGGGAGACACTCCTTCCCTACCCATCTCTCACCACTGTCCTTTCAGAAATATCCCAGTTCCTCCACCTGTGCTCGTTTCTGACAGGTTCCCATCAGGCTGGTTCTCTGGTCTGGTCTGAGGCTGTGTGGTTGGGAGTTAGAGCAAGGATAAGGTTAGCATCCCCACGAGGCCAGTGTGGTCCTGGGTAGGGTCTTTCCCACGCTGATGTGGTGCCTCTGCGGCACAGCTGCCCAGGTGCTCTGTGTCCAGGCTGCATCTTTGCCTGGGGGGCAAGGGGCTGGTGCAGGGCACAGGGCCGGCCTCGCCTGCCGTGTGAGTGAAGGCATCCCCTTCCTCCTTGCCCCTTGACTTATCCTCACATCTCTATTTCTGGCCTCTTGCTGACAGTCATTGAAGCTGTCACAGAGATGAGTGAAAATTGCTGAAGCTGAGCAGTCGCAGGTGCTTTTAAGTGAGGGATCCCAAGAAATCCTGGCTCCAGGTACCCACATCTGCATACATACTTATACCATTGCTGGTGAGCTGCCTGTGCTCCGGGAAGGCTGAAAGGCAAAACAGGCGCCACAGGGAGAACACACAAGGAATTGAATGTGTTGGTTCCAGTGCTTGCTTTGTTCAAAGCTGGGAGAAAGGGCTGGGGAGAGCCCAGAGATCAAGGCTCATCTCTGCTGAAGCCAAATCATATAAAGGGCTTAAATAAATGGAAAGACAGTCATTTGGAAGAATGTCAGTCTAGCTCTGCTTTGTGGGAGTGCAGGTAATGGGAAGTAGTTTCTAATTGGTTGATTAGCCAGCACCTCCAAGGAGACCATCCTTTTCATCCACAGTTAATTGCGGCTTTTACCTGTTGTTCAAGGACTATTTTGCCATTTGCAAGAAGCCTCCTGCAGCCATACAGTAATGGAGCTCGCGGATTGAGCAGGGCAGGGTATGTCAATGGTTTGACTGTGATTTGTAAGCAAAGCACGTGTGATAGAGAAACCTCTTGTGCTGTGGATTGTGAAGCAGGATTCGTTTTCACAGTGATGTTTGGAGGACCCAGCCTTAGGTTAAAGGGGCTTGCTCTCCTTGGATTCCTAACTTTGTACCTGGCATGGCACCTGTGCTGTGCAGTAAGAAACAGATACTTCTCGCCTGAGAAGTCATTGTCCCTGTAGCAAAACTGTGGCTGAGAAGGATACTGCCCTTTGTCCCTCTACTTTAAATTGCTCCCAAGGTTCCCAAAGTGTTTTCTAGGTTGGGTACATGAGCGTTATTCATCCACTGTTGAAATGTACCCAAATACACCTGGCAGCATGGTCACTGCAATGACGTGCAGCAATGGCACGTGGCCATTTGACAGGGACAAAAATTGTGTGCCCATGTGAACCTGCCATAAGAAAGATTTAGAATGAGACCGCAGCAAGTTGCTAATCCCCACAGCAAGAGAATTCCCTGCCCTTGAACTGTTGAAGTATGAGAAAAGACAGAGGGAATAGAAGACACTACTCGTTTTACCCCTATTTCTGTACACATTCTTGGTACAGCATGGCAGCCTTTGCTGTGCTGGTGACAGGGAAAAGGACAGACTGATTCCCTTCCTTCTGGAACTGGTGATTAGCGTTTTAAGCTCTGGCAAGACATACGCTTACTTCTGTTTTGCAGAACTATTGAAGCAGTGCTTGGCCCTGCTGGAAGAACAACTAGGCCTTCAGTAGGCTGTTGGGTATTACACTGCATGCCCTACAGCATCCAAGTTGTTCCCAAGGGAATATGAGCCGCTTTCTGTATCTGGATCGGTATGTTGCCCTAGAGAATATTTATTTACCCTGCTAGATGACAAGGTCTTCAGGTCATGGTGCTGCAGATCTTGTAATGGCCCCAGGAAGCCTCTTCCCAGGTTGGCAGTGTTGTCTAACCCATCCAGGCTGCCAGGGTGCGTGCCTGCTTCCTCCGGTGCTGCACAGCCTCGTGGTTGAGCGTTCTGCCCGAGAGCAGTGGTGTGTGGCACAGCCGGTGTGTGGTTGCTCTCATGGTTGCTTGGGGCTGTGGGACTGATGCTGAATGGCTCTGCTGAACACCCGGGTGTCCCGTAGCTTGTGACCCTGGTTCTGTCCTTAAGTACTCCACTCCAGTAATGCTGTGCCAGGGTGCCCGGTGAAGTTGGCCCTCGTGTAAATCACTAACAGACACGGGGAAACTAGATTTAGGTCAGCCAGAGCCTCTGCTGCCTGCTATGGGTGTTCTGTCCATCACAGAAAACCTCCTCTTCCTGCGCGATGTTACCCACCCTCCATTACCCACCAGAGCAGAGGCTGGGCTCTGGTGGCCATTACTCTGACAGTATGAGGGGCTGCGAAGTAGGGCGGGAGGCTTTGGCCCTTTTCCCACCCCTCTGAGCCTCTCTCAGTAGGCCCATCAGGGCTTCCAAGCAGCCGTCAATAAAAACCACATTTGTATTAAAACTATAATGAGGAATAAAAAAACTTCACATTTTTTTCAATAACTTGGGATATAAAAAAGAGATTTTTATCAATTATGAAAAGGATTTGGGCCATAAAAAGGTAATTTAAAGAGTCTGAGATGGATGGCGAATAGCATTAATGTCACCCAGAACAAATGGGCCCACATTACTCAACTGAAAGGCAGGAGCAGATGCTTGTGCAGGTCCCGCTGCTGCTGCAGCCTTGGCTGTGCTCTCCCTGCCCTGTCTCTGGTAGAGGCCCTGGTCACTGGCGGATCTCAGCGTGGCTGCCTCTACACCAAGCCCTCAAGCAGGCAGTAGCTGCCCAGAACCACTGCTCCTCTGCCAAGGGCAGACGGGGGAAGCAGGCAAGGAGCTTTGTGTGGCTCAGGTGGTCCACCTTGCTTTGTTCGTTGTGTCCCTGCTTACTCTGTTTGCTAGCCCCAGTGTTACTGACCCTTAGCGTCATGCCAAGGACAACCTGGTGTCCCTACTGCCAGGGGAGCTTTGGGACAGGGTACTCCCTCCTTCCATAGGTTTCCTTTCCACTCACAGCTCCTGGGAGAGGATCTGGCTGAGTCCTGCTCATGGCAGCCCCTTCTTGGGTGCTCTAAGCCCCATTGCCTAAGAGAGGAAAGGTTTTGTGGATAGGTTAGAGGATATCTCCTCTGGCTTCCTTCAAGTTAACAGGATTTACAATACAGGATATTGGGCAGTGGATTTTATGAAGGATTTTTTGGAGGGCCTTCTGCAAGGAAGTGAAAGATACGAGATCAGAAAATGCAATGGGGAGTGACCTGGTAGGGAGTAGTTCTGATCTGCATGCTTCGTGACATTTTTTTCTTTAATTTACCAATTGTTTAGGTACCTGGGGTTAGTGTATGACATACCTGCACAGAATTTGTTGGCTCACAGTGTCTTGTGTGCAGATGGTAAGCTCTCTTCAGCACGGTTTTCTCAGAGTTTTAATGACACCTGAAGTGTTGCTCTGGTGCAAAGAAATCTTGGCTGGCAGTGCACACCACAGCTGTGTTGGGTTGTGTTCAGTGTCCACGTCCTGCGGAGGTGGCGGGTGTGCTGCACAGCAGTGCTCTAGCCATTGGCAGAAAACATCCCTCAGCACATGGCTAACCCTTCCAGTTCCAAACAATCACTGGAAATCACTGTCTGTAACTGGGATTAGTAGTCTTTATGTGGTCTTCTTGCATGTGGAGACTTTCTTTTTTCAGACATGGTGTGTGTCTCATTTGCTCAGCAATCTCTGTGCATTTATGACACAGCAGGATCTGGGCAGGGGACAGAAACACTGAGCTGCCTTGTGGAGGGACTGGCTTCTGTTTCAAAGCCTGCTGCTGATACACTCAGAAATATTCTTGATGCTCTGATCTAGACAGAGGCTGGGTTTAGTATGCCTGGTTTTTCTCTGAGGGAGCAGGGGATCCTGTCATCTGCCTGCCCACCGATCTTTTAATATCCTACTTGATTCTGCCTAGTTAGCATCTCGTGTTTTCTTGCAGAATTTTACGTCTGTCCAGTTACCTGGCTCTTAACCCATCGTGAACATGAAAACATGATTCAGTGATTCTGGTGACTTTTGGCAATAGGTTATTTGAAGATGAAACAAATGATGTAAGATGAAATAAGGAGTTATAGGGCCTGACCTTGATATGTCTGCATTTTCCTAACACACAGAATAGACACATAGCGTTTTTATGAATTTTTAAGATGTACAGTGATCTAATAAGCCCTGTTTTATGGCACTTCTGGGATCAGTCCGAGAGACAGCTCCTGATTCCGTGGAAGGATGCTGAGCTATAGAAAGCACTTCAACCCTGCCTGCAGGTTTTCCTCCCTGTGAAAAAGCTGTCATGGGTGAGAACATTGGAAATTCTCCTCATGGGAAGCCTCACACTCAACATGCTTTTGCATTTTGAGAATTGAAACAAAAGCTGGGATCTAAGGGATCTCTAAGGTCATTCCACCATTAGTGAGCAAAGTGTGTCAGTCCCCTAGTAGGCAGGCCAGCCTGAGAGAGAGCAAATTTTCTCGTGTTCCCTTTGGAAATCATGTTATGTTTGTGAATATTAAGCACATTTTGCACTTACTTTCTGTAGCTTTGCAGCGCTTTGGTTTTACAGGGTGCGTGGTTCAGAGTCAAACCTGTGAAGCTGTAACAACTGAAGCAATAAACTTACATGACCTATTGCTTGTGCCAGGAGAGCTCAGCTGAAGCAAACCCACGAGTTTCTCCCTTACAAAGCTCACATAACCACTCTATCTCAAATTGGCAAGTTCTTGGAAGAGACTGTTCAACACCAGCCCTTCCAAATTTCAAATGATTAGTAGAAAATATACATTAGTTGACTCATTTCAGATAATGAATGAAACCAAGGTGCTATCAGTTGTGAGTGGAGAACAAAGCTAATTTTGCCAAACATCTTGTGGGATGTAACTGATTGGTTCAGGTCTATTAACTGTTATTCCCATTTATCAGGAAAGGCTAGAAGGAGGCTAGAGCCATTAAAATTACCAGGGCTTGTTAACAGGGGTTATACTAAAGAAGTCTCTCCATGTAATTTTTGCTGCCTTGTTCTTTGTGAACTGCTAGTCTTTGCCCTGGCTGCCAAGAAAACCTCTAAACTCATGCCACCTGTCCCAGGCTGTCTTTTGTTCTTTGGACCATAACCTAGCCTCTTTCTCTCGTTTTATTTTTTTTTTGTTTCTGTTTGAAAGAGCTGTGAGGCTGGTTCTTAATGGGATATCCTGTCAAAGGCCTTTGCCAATCCCTTGCAATCATCAAGACCAGCTCAGGAGTTACAGGCTGGCTGCTCCAAGCTAAACATTTGAGATGCTGGGTGTTTCTCAGTGAGCAGGGAGGAAGGGAAGGATATGGATTGGACTGTTTCGTGGGCCTTATCTCTCCATTGACTACACAACCATAGCACAATGATGACAGTGTGTTGGATTGAGCATCTCGAGTGACTTAGTGCCCTGTACCCAATGAAGGAGGAGGTGCAGCCTGACCAGTAGCAGGCTCTGGGCTCCTCTACTGGCTTTGCTCTCCACGGGGCATGTCTGGAGTGGGTCTCAGTCCTTGGCCCTTCTTTGGCAAGGTGGCTCCCTGGGTTATGATGAGGTGTTTTTTGAGGTGGGTACCCCTGCTTACATTAGATAGAATCCACCAAACTGCTTTACCTCATCCTCAGGAGCCCAGTGATTTTGAACTACAGGAAACAGAGCTAGGTATCGGTCAGTGTTCAGAGGCTTCCTGTCCTGTTCTTATTCCAGAGGCTGACTCTGTTGCTCCATCTGGTTTTGAGCTCCATTTTTCCCAGAGAGGGAAACAGAGCAATTGGATTCTGGCTGTAGAATAGTGGGTTGCTGGGTTGCTTGGAAATGCACGTGAATTAATAAAAATTAACCCCCTACCTTTGTTTCCTTAGCCCACTTTTCTCCTTTTAACAACCTCTAGCAGTAGTCTCTGGGGGTGCCAGAGGAGAACTTACATTCAAGGTGGAAGACAAACGAGCTGTTTCCCACCGCACCCCTGCCCTTTGCAATGCTTGTCACCCCGCAGTGGTAACAGCAATGCTAGGCCTGTAAGTGCAGATGATTTATGTTAACTGTTGAAACGATAATGTTTAATCTGTAAAGTGCTAATCTATTTTTTATGTTGGTTATGAATAGGCCAGCTGTGCCTACTTTCCTATTCATAGAGTTTAGTGAACAAGCCCATTTCACAGGCTGGGTTTGGAGGGTGATTTACGTGAGAGCAGACACTGCTTTAAGGAGAGTAAATCAGCTGAGTTAGACCACTGAACCAGGGATCCGGCAGGCCAACAAGAAGATCTGGGGACAAGGGAAAAAACATAGGAGGAAGAGGAGGAAGCAAGAGATAATAAGTAAACTGTAGAAGTGGCAGATGGATCGGAGCAGAGACGTGAAAAGTAGGAGAAATATGGGCAGAAGAAAGGAGAGACTGATATTCAGAGGGGAGATTGACAAGAAGGAAGCAGGAAATGGTGTGGCTGGCTTAGCCATAGGACTTTCCTCTCTGGATCAGTGCAGAGCACTCTGGGCTCCAGGGTTTGTATGACTGGCTGTTAGTGGATGCACAGAACCTTTTCCCCAGCATGATGCCAGTGATGCTGTTGGCAGAGTCGGTTGTGGATTTAATTTGCTGTGCAGTTGTCTCACACGAACGACTTTTCTGGATCTCTGTACATTTTTTTCTGAGAGTAGGCTGCAAACAATACAAACTCCAGAGTCCCATCCTGATCTCTTTGTAAGTTGTTCTACCTTGACTTCTCTTCAGTCCCTGCACCTTGTCCTCTGTGGTATGGACTGTTGTACAGCTGTGCCTTTTGCATTGTCTGGCTTGCCAGCTGTGCCGGTGTTCCAGTATCCCCAGCAAGGCACAGTCAACACCAGTAACTGGTTTATGAGCTTTATATCTTCAGCAGGGCTTTACTACCTTTGTAGCATCTTTCTTCTAGTGTAGTGACTTCATTATATCCTTTTCTTGATACGAATTCAATTAAGGCAGAGCTGCCCACGTCTGCCAGGGTACATGTACTTCCATGTCCACGTCGGAACCTCACTCACAGAATCATAGAATGGTAAGGGTTGGAAGGGATCTTGAAGATGATCTAGTTCCAACCCCCCTGCCATGTGCAGGGATATCTTCCACTAGACCAGGCTGCTCAGAGCTCCATCCAACCTGGCCTTGAACACTTCCAGGGAGGGGGCAGCCACAGCTTCTCTGGGCAACTTGTTCCAGTGCCTTACCACCCTCATGGTGAAGAATTTCTTCCTAATATCTAATCTAAATCTGCCCTCTTTTAGTTTAGAGCTCTTCCCCCTTGTCCTGTCACTACACACCCTTGTGAAAATTCCCTCTCCATCCTTCCTGTAGGCCCCCTTCAGGTATTGGAAGGCTGCTATAAGGTCACCCTGGAGCCTGCTCTTCTCCAGGCTGAACAGCCCCAGCTCTCTTAGCCTGTCCTCGTAGGAGAGGTACTCCAGCCCTCGGATCATCTTTGTTGCCCTCCTCTGGACCCGCTCCAACACATCCATGTCCTTCTTATTTTGGGGGCTCCAGAGCTGGACACAGGACTCCAGGTGGGGTCTCACGAGAGCGGAGTAAAGGGGCAGAATCACCTCCCTCGCCCTGCTGGCCACGCTTCTCTTGATGCAGCCCAGGATTCGGTTGGCTTTCTGGGCTGCAAGAGCACATTGCCGGCTCATGTTGAGCTTCTCATCTACCAGTACCTCCAAGTCCTTCTCCTCAGGGCTGCTCTCGAGCCACTCTCTGCCCAGCCTGTACTTGTGTTTGGGGTTGCCCTGACCCACATGCAGGACCCTGCACTTGGCCTTGTTGAACCTCATGAGGTTCACACAGGCCCACCTCTCCAGCCTGTCAGTATCCCTCTGAATGGCATCCCTTCCCTCCAGTGTGTCAACCACACCACACAGCTTGGTGTCGTCGGCAAACTTGCCAAGGGTGCACTCAGTCCCACTGTCCATGTCGCCAACAAAGATAGTGAACAGCACTGGCCCCAGTACCGACCCCTGAGGCACACCACTCGTCACTGGTCTCTGCCTGGACATCGAGCCATTGCCTGTAACTCTTTGTGTGCGTCCATTGAGCCAGTTCCTTATCCAACAAGTGGTCCATCTGTCAAATCCATGTCCTTCCAATTTAGAGACAAGGACATCATGTGGGACAGTGTCGAATGCCTTGCACAAGTCCAGGTAGACGATGTCAGTTGCCCGCCCTTTGTCCACTGATACTGTAACCCCATCATAGAAGGCTACCAAGTTGGTCAGGCACGATTTTCCCTTGGTGAAGCCATGTTGGCTGTCCCAAATCACTTCCTTGTTATCCATGTGCCTTAGCATGGTTTTGAGGAGGATCTGCTCCATTATCTTGCCCCTCCTGGTTCCCTGTCCTGTTACTCTGGGGCAATGCTTGTGCTTTGGTAAAACTTTATCACGCTTGCATCAATGTAATTGTGACCAAAGCCTGAGGAAGGGATGTAGATGGTCAGAATCTGTCTGGGACGGGGCTTTGCCCTCTGCGTGTTTTTGTTGTACTGTGCCTCTGCCCACCCTGGTGACAGGCCGCTGGGTTGTGCAATGCTGCTTCTGTCGTTCCTGCTCTTTATCCCAGGCCTAGAAACACTTTTCCCTCACCCCTTTCTGAGGCGACCCGTAAAAGCATTCCACATAGTCCTCATGGGACTATGCCTCTCTCTCTCTCTCTCTCTCCGTTTTAGGTGCTGGAGTAGAAGGGTCTGTCAGCGTCGCATATGCTCACATATACGCAGTGCTGTCCTGCCAGATACGTACCCTGCAGCGCAGCCCTCCATTCCCCCTGCACACACACACAAACACCCGTCCTGACCCTGTTCTTCGCTTCCCTCTCTCTGGATGGAGGATTTTGCATGCCATTCCGCACACAAGCTGTGCGCACAAATGCACTGCCCTGTGCCTCCTCCTGAACTCTCTGCATGAGACCTGGCACAGCTTTGCCTGCCGATCAGATGCTTGTAGCCTACCTCTTCCAAAGGTATACCCTGAGACATCCCCTCACCACTCTCTGTAAAGTCACATAAACCGGCCCATAGACATTTCTTCCCACCACCCATTCTCTCATATGCTTCTCAAAGCCCCCAGGCTTTCAAAGCTGAATCAGAGGCATTTGAGATGAGGCACAGGTGATATGTGCTCCCGAAGGTTCCTATATATCCTCAGGCTCTGGCGGTTGGTTATTTCTCACAGGACTGCTGCTGTTGTGCAGGCTTACTGCTGACGGGGCCCTTGGGGCATCTCTGCAGTCCTCAGCAGAGCCTCCCTCTGCCTGGCTGTCACTAACGTGGAGCCTGTTTGTTGTGGTTCCGTTGACCCTTTCCTGCTCAGGTTTCAGCTGGTGCATGGCAGGGATGTGTTTATGCCTGGAGTCAAAACCGTCTTGGAAATTCGTTTGCTTCTGGGTACTTTCTTGAATGTTACCTTCTTGCTTAATGTGCCAACTGGCCCTGTCTCTGTGGCATTTCTTCTTCTCTGTGGCATTTTGGGAGAGGTTTCATCATGATACAAGAAAGAAATTTTTACATTGAGAGCTATGAATCAAGGGAACAACCTCCCCAGGGGCGTGGTAGAGTCCCCATCACTGAAGGTTTTCAAGATGTGATAGTCTCATCTAGGCTCCCTTTCCCATGAAAGATTTGTCCAGATGATCTTTTGAGGTCCCTTCCAACCTGGGCTGTTCTATGATTTGATGATTCTTTCCAAATACGCTGTCTTTGCAGCAGGCTGCTGGCATCTGTAGGGGTGATATATGTCATTTGGGAACATGTCAGCAGGAATTCGATCAAGGGGTTCTGGGTGTGTTGGGGATCCCAATGTGTCTTACTACGTATGTGGATCAAGAGAAGTGGGAACTTTTGGGAGGAACAGGGAGGAACAGTTGGATTGTTGTCACCTGTCACTTGTGAGCATTAGTACTTGATGTCTAGTACTAGGCTCAGACCTGTCCTGGAAATGATATCTGGAGTCTGGAGGGAGGTCAGTGTTGATGACAAGGCCAAGGCTGCAGGCGTGCTTGACAGAAAGTTGGTGACATTGTCCATTGTGATAAGAAAGGAGACAGAAAGGATGGTTTGAGTGAGGAGATTAGGAACCATGCTATAGGTTTGTTGAATGTGAACAGAGACATGACTGCCTGAAAGAAGGTGTCTGAGAGACAGGCTGAAATTGTAGTTTGGCTAGGAGCAGGCTGGATCTAGAATACGGAGGTAGAACTACGAGTAACCAGAAAGGAGGTGGGAATTCTATGTGAGCTATTATCTCGATGCAGTGGTGTGCGGGTAGGGGCTGTGAGCAGAGCTTTGTGGATCATCTCCAGAAAGCTGGGAAAGGGATAAGGCAGCTGCTCAGACATGCTAACAGAGCTATTAGAAGAGCATAAGGCTGAGGAAACTGGTCCCTTCCCTAGGAACTACAGGGATGTTCCTGCTACGTTAGCACTTTTAGCTCGATTGCCTGGGAGCTGAGAAGCTACAGAGAACACAGTAAGCCTCAAAGATCCCAGTAGAAAGGGGCCACTACTGCTCCTCCTGAACCGTGGAAGAGGAGTCCCTTTGGGCAGATGGGATGCAGAAAGAAGCTTATTGGCATCACAGACTTGTCTTCTGCCCCGCTCTCACTGCACACTGGTATAACAAGTGAGAACCTCTTGTATCAGCAAATGGAGAAAGAGAAAGAAAGAGAGAGACTGCTTTCAATTAAAACACAAAAAATGGCTGAGAGTGGAGAAGTTGTGTGCTCTTGAAGGGCTGTGATTCCCATCTGTCTGAACAATTGACAAGTGTGGCTCCATCCTCCCAGACAGGAGAGATGCAGGTGAAGTAATATTTCTCCAAAAAGACAGAGACAAAAAAGTGGATTTAATGAGCATTGTTCAAGTGGGGGACATCTCAAGATGAAAGAGCAAATGAAGATAAAGGGAAGCCATTATATGTACAAAGGAAGGGCGGGGAACATGGTTGGAGCATCTACCCCATAGCAGGCACTACTGGGGGGAATAAGTAACTCACAAGCCACTATATTCTTTGTCAGTATTATGGAATGGAAGGAAGTGAATGGGAATATATATGTGTATGTATGTCACAGGCTTTGCCTTGGTCTGTGCATTTTGCATAGATTGCAAGATGCTTATATCATGCAAAATAGAGTGCACAGTGACACTGTTTAGTGTGCACTTCCAGAGATTGTCGTTTTCCACCTTCTCTTTCCATGCAATCATAGTGGCTGGTGGTCTCTGGCTTGACTTTAGATCAGGAGACACTGGCTGCTGTTGGAGGCTGGTCACAGACAGACTGGGTTGTGGAAGTGGTTTAGGATAGCAGGAAGGTGACTAACAGCACAAGATGTTTATTCTGAGGTGGAAAGAAGTGGGATGCTCAGCAAGCCAGGTCATTGTGTTGATTAACTGCAACTGGAAACAGGAAATGAGCATTTTCCTAGTGGCTGCGTCAGGGTTAGAGCGACTGGTACTTTGTTATCACTCAGGGGGATCCTGAGGAAATCACTGATTTCAGTGATGCGAGGTTGTTCCAGCTTCTCTATAGGGAAGTGAACTGGTCTTGCAGCTTAAAATTATGATGCAACTTCCAACAGCAAAATCTTTGCTTTGGTAATGGACATTTTGGAAAGAGAGGGCTTCTTGGAATTTAATTCTGAGCATGGGTTTACAGGCATGGGGGAAAGCTACCTGCATTGTCTGAAATGGAGTACTTTGACCAGGAGTAATGTTCACACTGGTGGATGGGTTAGAGACTTGTTCTGAGACATCCTGGCTTTGCTGTTTCCTCTCGCTGGTTTGTCGTATGTGCTCGTGCCACTGAAGATGTTGCGCTAGCCCTGCAGGTTATGTCTGGACTCTGCTTTCCTACTATCCAGCTTGCTATCTGGCTTATGTGTCTAATATGTAGTTTTCTGCTTTCAAAGTGCTTTGTGAAACTAGGACCTGGACAAGGAACAGCTGACTGAAGCTAAGTGTAGAAGAGGCTGTGGTGATGCTAGTGGAAGACCTGTAGAACTCCAACTGTTGAAAGCATTGGCTCTCAGTGTGCTGAACTAATGTGTTAATCTTAGCATCCTGTGTCTCAGGAAGGTAGTAGGACACCCAATAGTTTAATTGCTGAAAAATATTTATGTCCTTGTGCCAATCAGAAGGATGTTCCTGAGCCAGTTAGGTTCCAGTCTGGCTGTGACAATCGCTGCTTTTATTGGACTGAGTATTGTTTGTTTGTGGGAGCCATAGCTAAGTGGCTCACCTTTCAGAGAGATGGGAGATGAGGTCCACTTCACAGGTAGGATCTCAGGAGACATACATCAGCTTTGTCTGCTCCTTTCTGTTACTGCCTGTTATAGCTGTCACCACTGAGATTGGTTTCGATCCGGGATGAGTGATATTCTCAGACAGTTCTGCCTTGTCTTAAGGATCTGACTTTACTCAGGAAAATAAATGAAGCTACGATGTGTGTGTCTGAGCACAGACTATTAAGCAGGAGTCATCAGGGATGGAATAAAAAGTGCTTTTCCTCAAAGTATGGCTCTGTAACAATTAAAGGTACTATAGCAAGTAGACTGATAATGTTGCTGTACAGCTCAGTGGAAGAATGAGATGAAAGCAAGGGTGGCTTCATGTAGTCTTTCCCACTGCTTTTCTAGCCGGAAGAGACTACAGAAAGAGGATGGTAGGTGAGTAGAATAGGGAATAGCCGGGATCATAGGTACCAGACAGTGAATAAGCGAGCCAGCTTTGGCCTCAGGAGGATGGGATCAAGGACTCTTCCTTTAGCAGAGTTCATTTTCTGTAACACTCATGGCTTTGTGACTGGGAAATGCTGTTGATAGGATCCCAGAGAAGTTTCTCAATTGTATAGCTGGTAGAGGGCTGCAGAGTACCCAAGTGGTGCCAGGCAGAAATAACAGGAAACAAGTGAACTTTGTACCCCAGCTGGCCAGAAGGGATGAACATCATACTTGCAGAAGAAAGGCTGATGGTTGGTGCACAGACAGCACTGGTTTTGTGTTGTTGCGGTGCAACGTTAGGAGTGGTTAACCAAGTTAGCAGTGATTGGCACCCCAGGAGCAAATGTATACCATTGTCAGATGAAGTTACATGTCTGTGGCTGTGTGTGTAATAACTGCTGTATATGTATTCTACAGACAGGTTTTAAAAAAGATATGAAAGTTACAAATTTGGTCCTGAGAAATTAGATAAGGGCAGGTTTATAGCTGACTGGATAGCCCTGATTCTGCTCATCCGTGCACAACCTCTGGTACATGGTGCAGCCCAGCATCACATGGGATATCAGAGAGAGAAAATGCTAGAGCTCAGCTCTTCCAAATTCTAGACAGGCACCTTAATGCACATGTCTCCTTGAAACGGACCACATTGCTTTGCCATCCTTTGCACTGAAAGATGCAGATTTTGTGTAGTAAGCCATATGTAATTGTTTCGGTGCATCAGAATACACACATACCTTTTACCTGTATTCGTTTGGATGCACTGTATAATGCTATATATATGTGCACACTTACACGTGTATGTAATATGAACACCAGGGAATCCATTCAGTAGAAAACCACTATTCTGTATATATCTACAATATTATTAAAAATATTGAGTTAATAAATACGTGTTCTTGACAGACGCATTTAGGAACCATCAATTAGGTTTTGGCATTCATTAGGTGGGGAGAAGTCCAATCAGATTTCACTGACTCAAAAAAGCCGCCTATAAATTGTGGGCTGTTTGTTCTGACGTTTGATGAATTATTCTTCATAATCCACTGTCTGCTGCGATAAATCTAATCTGTCAGTTTTTGCTGTCTTAATAATTCTTAGAGCAACACTGTGACATTTTGTTTTCATAGAGGGGATAGAAAGGCTGGTACAATGGAAAAAACCCCTTCATTTGCTGTCTGGGAAGTAGATTGCTCTACTCCAAGGTAACATTTGCTCATGCCTAGAACTCTGGTCTTGCAGACTTGCAGGGATCGGTGAGTCCTTGGTGCCATGGACAGGTACGTGCCTGTTCTTGAAAAGATGACCAGACTAGGATGAGGTTCACATTCCTTAAACTTAGTCCAGGAAGGGCATTCAGACTTTTGAAAGCAATAGGATCCTAATGTCAATAAAGTGAATTCCAAAAGTTCTGGGAGTCACAAGCCTTAGAAATGCTGTTTCAGATGTAGAACAGAGTAACTTTTTGGCTATTCTGCCACATGAAATAGAGGGGAGATTGTACTATGCAGTGTTAAGACAGCAGCTGCAGCCCCTGAAACTTCCCTGGGAAACCTGCTGTCTTCCCAGAGTGGCACTGTGTTGGTCTGCTTTCCAGCAAGCTCATGAATCCCATCATCACAGTGCCTCGCGCTGTCTTGGCTGGGAGACTGCAGGCGGCATGATCACTGTGTAAATCTCGGAAAGCTCCTGCTGACTGAGCTCACCTTAGCAAATTGCCATCCATGGAGCCGTGATGAAGAGGGAAACTATTCAGCGCTGTCTCTGCCAGGAGTGTAAAAACCAGATGAACTGAGTCACCTCAAGGGAATTCCAGCTTGGAGTATCACAGCACAAGGAAATGTGCAAAATTTACCTAACTTAATCACTTTCTTGCTGTCAGCTTCCGCCGTGGATGTATCTCCCAACTGTATCCCTTTGTCTTGAATGGATTTGTACCACCTTCCTCTTGTGCATCTTCCTGTGCTGCTGCATGGCAGAAAAACGCTAGGAGACTGCGAGCCGCTACTGGCCATCACAACACAATACTGTTGTTAATGGAGCTTTGTTGTATCATGGCCTGTGATGAGTATCCTGGAGGCAAGAAGTTCAAGTTAATCCCGTGTTGCCTAGTCAGCCCCTTCTGAAATAGCAGGACATCTCCTAGATTGCTATCTCCAAATAGAAAATGCAAGACTCAGGAGCAATTACAGTGTGCTGAGATCAGAAGAGGAGATCTGCTGTGAAATTGTGGTTGAGGTTTTGAATGTTTCTGTTTGCATTGCTTTTTGCTGATAAGAGAATAACATCAGCCCTGTTGGGCCCCTTTTTGTGAATTATTTTGAGTGGCTGCGATTGGTAAAGCTGTGGAGCACGGTGAAGTGTCTGGAGATGGCCTGTGTTGGAGAAGGTCTCAGCTCCTGCGGCACGTTCGCCAGATGTGCCAGACTGGCAGAGTGCACCGACATGGGCATATTTACACTAATTTCTGGCATATTTACCGTCCTTTTGATTTTATTGTCTGCAAGTTACATGACAGATATTTCGTGAAGATGCACTGTTACCAAAGCTCAGGGTTTACCCTGGAGACTGGGCCACTTCCAGCTGTGGTTCCCCCATATCCTTTGCACTCTCAGAAACTTACAGGGTCTATCTGTAACTTCCTAGGCTGTCAAAACAGCAACTGAGTCCCACGCTAGCAGCCGGTGAGACAGTTCCTCTGTTGTCCATCCTGCTGTCATTAACACTGGTCAGTCTGGTGCAAAGAGCTTCTGAAGAACATAAGGATGACTGTACAGATCAGACCAAAAGCTGAAGCCCACCACTCTGCCTCCAACTGTAGCCAGTGTTGGCTAAGAGATAAAGGCTATAAAAGCATGGCAGACATACAGTTAAACTTTACCTGGTATGATCTTCCCACTTCCAGTAATCTGAAGGTTTGATTTCCTGGGCCAGAGATTGTATCTTGGTGTTTAGTAGTTTGTGATGGATGTTCTTCATCAAATTACCTACCCACTTGGACTTTTGGTATTCATAACATCCCGTGGCAGGAAGTTTCACAGCTTAATTGGTGTGGGGAAAAAAATCCTTCTTTTTGCTTGTTTTAATCCTGCCATCTGGTAATCTTGTGTGCTAATCGGCAATTTGCTGCTCCTGAGTTCTTCTATGGAGTATATGAACGTTCCCAATCCTGTTCTCTGTGACGGAAGTGATTTTATAGAACTCTGTGACATTCCCTCCCCATTGTCTTTCTTTCCAGGCTGAAGAGTCCTTTGAAGTCCTGGGAAATATTTGAAGGCAATTTTGAAATGCTTTGGTGAAGGACTCTCTTCCCCTGGGGAAGTTTCCTCACTGACATCACCTGTATTGGACTGTTTCAGCTCTGACAAGGTTGAGAAAAGGTTCTTTGCAAGCAGTTGTGGAAAACAAGAATTTTCAAAAGTGTGCTGGACTCGGCTGAAAACCTCCTGGATAGGACTTGTAATGCCGAATACTTTTACTTAGATCCCGTAGTGGCCTCATTCTGGCCGCACCACATACAGAGGCGTGGAGCACCATGCTGGAAGTGGTTCAGCTTGCCAGCTAAACAGGGCTGGGATGTGGAGACACCTGTTGTTAGTGATCCTGCATCCCACTGCACCCTAAATTTTTCCTGAACAGACTGCTGGCACATGGCCTCTGTTCATCTGCTATGGTCACTATGGCAGAGCAGAGCCTCCACATCCCACTCGAGATGATGTTATGTAGTGCTGGGTCAGGAAGGGGCTCCATGCCTTAGGCTCCTGCTCCAGGGTACCTTGCTGGCAGCCTTTCTGGAGAAGGAAGGGAACATACCTCTCTGTGGAGTGGGCAGGTTGAAACTAAGTGGTGATACTTGGTCATTTACTGCAGCACAGGGATATAAAAAGGTTGGGATTAAGAGGCAGTGTATTTCAAAAGAAATTAGCTAGCAAGACATGCACATTTGACATTTATGGTTTGGAGATTAAGACATCAGGCTGGAACTTGGGATATCTGGGTTAAATCCTAACTCTGTCAAAGATTTCTCAGAACATGCTGGGCAGGTGGTGTAAAGTAGTACTTTCAAAAAGGACTCAGGATTTGGGCGCTTAAATCCAATTGACTTCCAGTAACTTCCTAAGTGTTTAAGGACAAGACTCACAGAAAATACTGAGGCGTACTGATGCTCGACATTGTGGCATCAGCTGGTGTGTGCCGCAGACCTCGGGCAGAGCAGTGTGTGCTTTGGGAGCGCACTTCAGCATGCGAGGAGGCCTGTAGGTGACAGCTGGGGACTCCTGGAAAGCGTGACTTTGTGCAGGGCCCGTGGTGGCTGTGCACCTTGTACAGTGGCACTCTGGGCCTAATGATAGTCTGTAGGTGCAACCTCAGCACAAATACATACTAATAAGTGTCTAAGTAGATAGATCCTGTAAGAGCTTTTCATATCAGCTCCCTGAGGTGTGAATACTAATACCAACAATCATGGAAAGATTTTGCATATTTAAAATTAAACGAGCTTCATTCTTCAGAATTAAACAGTCAGGGCTGTGTTTCCAGCCAGTGACACATCCATTTGTGGGTTGAGCACGTGCCCAGTGGGGAGCTGGCTGTGCAGAAGTCTAGTGAGGGAAACCACTGTGTGCAGGGACCCTGCTCACCTGTACAGCTGTAAACCTGCGGCTGGCTGTCCTGCTCCTTTGAAAGAGCAGCCCTAAAGTTCCTTTTCTCTCTTTTAAACCTTTATTAAATCTGTCTGGAAACTGTGCTTGTTTCATCTCCTGCCAAGATTACAGATGGTAACAGCCAGTTTGATAAGGCCCTGTGAGACCAGCTGTGGCCTGAAAGAAGCTCCAGAGTTCCTGAAGTACCGTGTCAGGTGGGCTCTGAGACTGTCCCAGACCTTCGGTTGCTAATTATGCATCCTGGAAATGATGGTTACTGTCTTTGTTAAGGGTGCTTATTAGCTGGGTGCTTGTGAGCAGTAAGAGCCCGCAGGCTGCTCCAAGAACTCCCTGCCTGCGTGAAATGGGTGCAGCTGCCTCCTCTTCGGAAGGACCCCGCTCTCCTGCAGGCAGTGTGGAAGCCTGGCTCACCCCTTCACTGCTTCCATGTCACACAGCCTCTCGCTCGTTTTTGCGCATCTGGGACACACAGCCTGCTTCAGAGGCACTAGCTGCCTGCAGTGAGCTGCGAAAGGACAATTTCATAATGAATGAGGGTGATTTGCTAAGTGGGGGGTCCTGGAGCCCAGCCATAATTGTGCTGCTGCTTTATCTGAGCCTCACACCTGCTCATGTAATGGCCCGGCTGTGATCCCTGCCTCCCTGGCGTGCATGCTCTAGCCTTCTGCTCCTGGAGGAGCCATCAATTCTGTGGCCCTGCTGCAGTCCCTCGCCTTGCTGCCCTGCCTGCAGCCTGTGGGTGCCCATAGCTTCCCCCTTGAATTGCAGCAGAGCCACTGGGCTGGCTCTGACGGACATGACTGTGAACCTGGCTTTTGTGTGATAAATAACAAGTTTTTAAATGAAATCCTTCTGCCCAGAACTCCTAGAGGCAGCTTTCTTATAGATAGATAGATAGATAGATAGATAGATAGATAGATAGATTATTTCTGCCAGGGGGAAGATGTGCAGCTTTTTTTTCCCCTGCATGCATTCAATGCTGGTGAAAATTGTTGGAGTGACAGTGTAGGCAATTAAAAGCTTTTGAAATCCAGAGCAGATGGAATTTTATCCAATTTATATGTGGTACCTTACTGGATTCAGGCCAGTGAACTCCCAATTCTGTGCTTTAACCTTTGGAAGATGTTACCACCCTTATGACAGTTAGACTAGTAATACTGGCTGCTACTCTGTAAAGGTACATCCCTTTAAAGTGAGGATGTAGGGTAGTGAGAGAGTTGAAGAAAGACCCAGCTCGACCTCATGTGGCAAGTTCTCTGTCTGTATTTTTTTCCTTTCTTATGGGATCTCAAAGCCCAGCCTGCTCCTGGGCACCTTAAGTCTCTTCCCCTTAACAGGTCCTCTCTTCAGCTGATAGACAAACTTCACACAAAGGTAACAGTCCCTGTGTCTTGAACATGTCCCCTGTGCCATCTGTCATCCCATCGGTGCTTCTTTCCTTATACTAATCTGAAATGAGAATCTAAAAATCCAGATGTGAGAGAGAAAAGAAAGGGCGAGGGGAGGGGAAAGAGAGAAAAACCTTTTTTCTCTTGAGACACGAATGTCAATAGGTTTGAATTATGGGCCTGCTGTAATTAAAAAACACATAGCTAGTTGTTTTTAAATGCAGTTGTTTTACTTAATTGATTTTGCCGCCAGGACCAAAGGGAGTTAAATAAATAAATAAAAAGCACCTTCCTAATGAATTACTGATTAAATAAATAAATAAATAAGCACCTTCCTACTGAATTACTGGAGGCAGCTGAGTCTCTGTTGGAATCTAATTGCTGCAAATGCTCCAGTTTGTTGCTAGCAATAGTTTTCTGTGGAAGGGGCTGGGAGAGAAAGGGTAGGGTGGTGTGGGAGGGGGCTCATTCCCTGGCAGCTGCAGGAGGGAACAGGCTGCTCCTTGTATAGTGTTTTTCTTCCTTGTCAGCAAAAAGAGTATTCGTTTAACGCTGTGCATGAAGACTTTGCTTAGAAGGTCTTTATTCATATATAATTACTAGCTTGCTGCAGCTCCCATCTTTAATTACCTTTTAAAAAGTAGGTTATAAAAATGCACTGACATTCTTTCTTTTTTGTTACTGCATAAATTACAGTCTTCTCAACTGCTCACCCAAAATCAGTTCAGCCCGTGGGAAGGGTGGGACCGGTTCCCTTTGCTGACTTCTGGATACCTCAGAGCTTGTCTGCATCTTGCTCTACAGAGCAGGACAGAAAGCCTCAACTAAGCATTACACGCACTAGCCACATAACCATGTTGGCACTCCCGCTGAGCTAATTAACTGTGCGGAGGGGCCTGGTTAGTCAGCCAGGCTGGTATCACACTACCATGGTAACAGTGTTTCCAGGGCCCGAGCTGCCCAGTGCTGCACCGAGGGTCTCTAGCAGGGTGCTGTATTATGCAGGGCAGATGGGCCTTTGCCCGTCTCCCATTGCCTCACCCATGTCTGTCTAGGTTTTTGCTTCCCGGACATCCCCCTGGTAAATCTACTTCATCTGCACCTTTCCTTATAGTCTAGTCCTGAGTTTCACAGCCAGAGCTGCTAATAATTTCTGCCCATGAAGTGGTTTGCTGTCCCCACCTGGTGCTTTTTCTGAGCTGAGAGCACTGGTTACTTTTATTGGAGGTGTGAGAAAGGCCGTCATATAAAATATGTTTTCAGTCCAAGCCATCAGAGGTGCAAACTGCAATTTTTGTCCCCCTGCCCTGAATCCAGCCCTTACAACTGCTCCCAGTCGTGTGCTGACTTTTGCCCTTTAAGCTAGCTGATGCTGCTGTAATGCAAGGGAGTACGCACAGTCAGGTTCAAGGGGTGATGGTGGGTGGTATTAAATATCTGCAAAAGAAATACATGCAAAGGGACAGTTGTTGGCTTCTGCACCCAGTAGCAACCAAGGATGCTGACTATAATTGCTCCAACCCATTTTCAGGACAGCCTGAAGGGCTCCCTCACATGCTGCCTGGCCACTCCGTGTCCTAGATGAAATGTGCTGCTGGGGATCTGCCACAGGTTTCCGTAAGCAGAGCACCTCCAGGGCACTTCCATGCTTGGCAGTCTTCACTGGGAGGCCGAAGAGTGAAAAGCTCAGGCAGGGGACAGAGAAAGGATGAAAGGATTGAGCCTGCCCAGCTTTGGCACACTCTGTCTCTGGCCTGTGGGCAGGGCTTTCCTTAGGATAGTCTCTGGCACCCCAAGCTGATGCCTCTTTGTCTTCTCCTGGCAGATAAAAGAACTCTTTGTGAGTTTTGAGGACACTCCCCTGGGAGCAGCGTCGCTAGCCCAGGTCCACAAGGCAGTGCTGCAGGATGGGAGAACGGTGGCGGTGAAAATCCAGCACCCAAAGGTCCAAGCTCAGAGCTCCAAGGATATTTTGCTCATGGAGGTAAAACTACCTGTTAACTTTGACTTATAGAGCAATTGCCATTGAAATGTGTGGGGGCCACGTTAACCCATGGTGTAAGCAGGTATAACAGTGCCTTCCTGTAGCTGTGAAACCTCCAGAGACAAATGCTGTCTTACGGGAATAATGTAGCAAATTGGTGAGGATTGCAGTGAGGGCGATTGTGTGGACTGAGAGACTGAACAAGAGGGTAAGAGTGAAGGAGGGCAGAAGGAGAAGACAGGTCAACATGAAAGACATCAGAGTAAGTCCATATGAGATTGAAAAACTAGAGAGTGAGTCCTGAAGTCTCTTCAGCCTGTGTGCCCATTAACAATTGATTAAACTGGTCTCAGTTCCCTGTGCAGTCAGGGCTGTGTGGCCAAGTAAAAATCATTCTCCACGATTAGCATGTTTTTTTCAGTTAAATTCCACTGTGGATTCAACAACGGCTGAGGTTGCTGTGGTTCGGTTTTGTTTCTTTATCAGCTCCCTAATGCTGAGCTGATTGATGCTGGAAACAAAACCACTAAAATATGGAGGTGGTCACCTAACAGGGGCAGAAACAAAGGAGAAAAACGTTTCAGTGCAACTCTCCTGTTCCTCTCCTGATTGGGGGTACCACTTATGTTCCAAGTGCAATGCTGTAGCTCCTCCCAAACTTGTAGGTCTAGCCCGTTGAAGGGACGAACTGGAGAAAACCTGTGGCACTGCACTGCATTGCAATAGCCAGAGATGCCAGCGGTATGGTGGGGAGCGGGAAATAGAGATGGGGCTGAGGTGGAGGAGAGGCGAAGGACTGGGTCTGTAAGTGGTAGCAGTAAAGTTTTTAGCTCTCCTAATAAGCATATATCTGCATGTATAGTACAATAATGTGCACATCCATTGGCAGACAGGTATGTCCATGGGACTAAAGAGGGGAAGATTAAGCTGAGGGGGTCTGATAAGTGTTTAGAGGGTACTGCTGATGCAATGACACATTCTCCATCACAGCAGATCAGGAATCAAAGATCCTACCTGCACCCTCTCAGAGTAGCACATAAGTAAAGCTTCTTTAGGCAGCTAAAACACCTTGCTTTGAGCATTCCTGGCTAGTCTGCAAAAAAGGACAGCTGGTTCCAGCTGGAACACATCAGTTTGCAGATGGATATTTATTTTGAACTCGTAGTGAAAGAAATTTTTGTGTTCAGTAAAGGTATCCCAGTAAGATGGGATACATCTGTTTCAGTGCTGGTTTGAGAACAGAGAACTGTTTGAACTGGCTTTGGGTCCAGCTGTAGATTTGGATTTGGTTCATGTCCTCTCCAGGACTGACCGCAGTGATCTGCCCGATGAGTTTGCTTTTGTGAGTCATCACATGCACAGCAGTTCTCAGGGGGCTTATGGTGTCCTTGAGTCCAGTGCAGGACAGGATGGCAGAAACTAAGCAGTCAAGGAAGAAGGATGAGCAGGTAATGAAAGGCTGTGAGACCTGGGCAATAAGAGGGTTGTGTATGAACGAGCCCTGGGACTTTTACCCTTTTAACAGTGGGTATCACAGAAAAAAATCCACCCTCACACTGTGTTGCTGTGGTTGCTGATTATATTTGTAAGAGACATTTAAACAAATAATTTTAGAATGATTTCTGGCTTTTCTGTTTTTAGACTAATCCTCCTGGGAAACTTGAAACTAAACCAGTGTATTTCCTTTTGGCAGTTTAGTATTGTCCTTCCTCTACAGACAGTCTAGTTTGTCATCCTCAATATCTGTTGTGTACACACAGCTGTGGGAAAGTAGCTCACAACAAGACACATGCATTCTTGTTTTTAAAGGGTCTCTTGTGGAGTGTTGGCTAAGATGCATCGTCATATCCTTGTGTGGGACTGTTTTTGTGTAGGCTGCACTGAAAGCCAGATTATGTGCACTGAGGTTGTGGTCCTTTAAGAATCTGACAGACATTGCAGCTTGGTAGAAGGTTGATTTAAATATTGATGGAGATGGTCTTATTTAGAGACTGATGGGAAGGAATCTGAATGGGAAAAGCTGGATGGAAAATTGCTAAATTCACTTGAGGTTTCATAGCATCAGTGGTGACTTTAAAAATCACTACAGTATCTGATAAATCCAGAGAGAAATACCTTACTGCTCTTCAAATATCAATACATATTTCAAGACAATATGTCAGACGGATGTCAGAAAAGGGACAGGCCAAATACTTGTTAAGTATGTCCCTGCTCGTGGTCAAGGTGGCAAGTTGATTCAAAAGAGCATTTAAAGAAAGCAAAAAACAATGCATGAATTTTCTCACATCAGGCACCAATGAAATAATCCTGCAGCCCCTGTAAAGTTTATGTACGTGTTCATGAAGATCGCTGGTTACGTTTCATTTGGGTGACATAGATTTGAAAGGATTTATGCCTCTAGATATAACAGTAGAAAAATCATTCAATAGTGTCTGGAACCTGGTGATTACATTTTTAAAGGAACATTGAGTTTGGAACTGACATTTAGATAACAGAAGTAGAGACAGGGGTGGAGAACAAATGTTTTCACACAGCTGAACAGGAGCAGTGATGGTTCATGAATTTATTTTTTGTCATACATTTCAATGATAGCAGCTTTCTGTGTGTGCTTTAAATGTTCCTTCTGCAGTGCAGGAATTCCCACCTCAGTGTCAGAGATCTAGAAAGGGAAACTGTCCAGGAACACACACTGACATGTCTGTTTTCATTTTCAGATGGATGTACAGAACAAATAAGATAAAGACAGCTAAGTGGACTCCAGTTTTATGTTTTATTCTTTTTTTAGGACTCAATTAGTTAAGAAAAGCCAGACAAATTATTTTCCTGAAGTTGGGGTCCAAATTGTCAGCTGGTGTAAATTTGTGACTGGTTGAGAAACTGGCCTTTTGTTTGACCAGAAAGCGTGCAGCTTTAATTATGCCATCCAATCACATAATCTTGATTTTCTTCAGAGAGGACTGCCCATCACTCGTCCTTTAAATGCTGGTTTTAGCAAACGTTTCCAGGAACTTTTCAGCTGGGCTTTTCAAGGTCTTGTGCAGCTGAATATCTAATCCCTTTAAGAAGAAGAGGATGCTAGGTGGTGGGTATATGATACTTAGGAAACACCAACTCAGCATCGCTGACGATGGCTGTGACTGATGCTGAGGAGCAACTCACCCTCTGACCCCCACCAGAAGTGTCCTTTAAAGATCTGTAGCCTACTGCCTGTATCCAAACTCCACTGTCTTATCTGAACTGCCCAGTGGATATTCTGTGCTAGCAAAATTCTTTCTCAGCAGTGGAAGAACTAACATAGAGGTGACAAGTCTTACTTTAGATCTTCCTCTTCTGCATTATCTGAGGGCTGTTCAAATGAAGCCGAACTCGTAGAACTGTGAGGCTCAGAAGATAGTCGCTCCTGGGCCGTACCCTTGGTGAGATGTGGCCATGTGGTCTGTTCTCCAGGGCTTTGTTCTCTTACCTGTAGGCAGCAGGCAGCTGGGCTCCCTTTGGTGTCTGTGCTGTCATTTAACTCAGAGATGTACCTGTGTGGGAAGTACAACCCAAAATTTGTGTTACATGACCAAGGCATAACATCATCTGTTGTGTTATGATACTGCAGGAACCCTACAAGCACTTGGGGTGCAGGTTGGGTTTTTTTTGTCTGTAAATTGCATGGAATGATCCTACCAAAACAGTGCTGTGTGTAGCTGCGTGGGTTTGGAGCCAGAATGCAGCTGATTGTCTGTTTTCTTGTTCTCAGGTTCTCCTCTTGGTTGTGAAGCAGATCTTTCCAGATTTTGAGTTCATGTGGCTGGTGGAAGAAGCTAAAAAGAACCTGCCCTTGGAGCTGGACTTCCTCAATGAAGGCAGAAATGCTGAGAAGGTTGCTCATATGCTCAAGAACTTTGACTTCCTGAAGGTGAGGGAACACATATTTCCGTGTATATATCTGTGTTGATAGTCTCACTTTATGCATCTTGTACACCTCATTCACCACCTGGAGGAACCATACAGAGGGAGAATGGAGCTCAGTCCCTCTGTGGTGCTCATCTGCTGATAAGAACCAGAAACTGCTCTGAGATATGCTTCCTCCTTGTCTGTTTCCTACTGTAGGCACTGTGTATTGGATGAGGAGTGGTGGTTTGGGGCCAGCAATCTCTGGAGCCTGCTGCTCATTTTCCCAAACACTTTCTGAACTTGTCCAGAGTCCTGTGAATTTGCCATTCTTTCTGAGCCATCTGGTGGTACCTTTTCCTGGGCTTTATCTCATCTGAGGGCAAGAAGTGGACATGAAACAGAAAAGCTAGTCTGAAGCTGATGATGTCAAGTAGGACTGGGGATACTGTGTATCTTGGGAGCAAGCATGTTCGCATGAATCCTTCGTCCTGCAAAAAACCACATCCTCACTCTGAAACTGAGCATATGTCCTTCATACACATCCATGGCTAATGCATTCATGTCACCTTCATGTGCATACTCAACTGCACCCATATTGTGCTCTTCCCCACAGACACTGTTACCCCACCCCCTCTGCTACATACTGATTAAGGTCACTGGCAAATGTCTCAAGTACAACCAGACACATACACATCTCATTCTTGGAAAGACATAAGCTCACACCTTCAAACTCACACGTGCATAAATCTTTTGCTGACATGCAAGAGGCACAAGCCTCCGCGTTGTGTATTCTGGAAGTACACAAGTGTGGTCAAGCATACATAGTGCTGTGGGCACAGTCACTGACAGAGCTGTATTTGCGCATACACAAAAGCAGCAAAAAATGTACCCTCCTTTGGACCCTCCTGCATACATGCATCAAGATGAGGTTTTCACCTCCTGTTCATGCAGAATTCCCAAGATGGAAGTGACAAATGTCTGAAATGAGAGGAGATTTTGTTAGACTTTACAGGCTGATGCATCCATTTTTTCCTTGCTTCCTCCATGCAAGGGCTATAATTCCTTGTCACCTGACTCCAGGTTTGGGGCAGTCTTTTGGGGCCCAGTGGCAGCCATGGCCTTCCTATAGAGGCAGACAGCTAAAAGCCAGCAGGGCTACAGAAGGCCAAAGGCAAATGATTTTTCTGAGTGGGCGTTTATCAGAAGTGATGCACTTTGAAGAGCTGTATCCATTGCAGCTGTAACTAGGATACTGTGAAGTAAATCCCCATGGAGACGGCCAATCACCTCCTCACTAGGTTAAGGGGCTATCATGATATCAATATGTGTAACAAAAACAAATGGCTTGAGATGGCTAAATAATGGATCCTGCTGTCTGACCTGCCAATTCAGAGACGTGTTCATCACCCAAAGGCAACGGAAGAATTGGGCTCCTGTATCATTAATTTTCACAAACACGCTAGAAAGTTGAGAAGTAGATTTTGTGCTGTGAACCTGTTTGAGCTTTTAAAGCCAGAGATAAATTGTTTCCATGCACTAGCATTACAGCCAAACATCTGTGAGTAATTAAAAACATCACTGAAGAATTTGGCTGTGAGTGAGAGAGGCATCTCCAAGAGCGCGGATAGTGCTTTACAAGCCCACTGACTTGCCCCTGTAAATCTTGAGACAAGAATGAGTGTCATCTGAAATGATCTAAGGCAGCAGGGATCAGTGAGCTAGATGGGCTGGGGAACTATTAGTTTTGAAGTTGGTTTGTTTTCTCACAAATCTAACTGCAAAGAATGGACATACAGATAAGCTGGAAAGGCTGCGAGTAATTGAACCCCGCTTGCCCATAGTGGATCTCTGGCATCAAAGTCATGCGAAGTATGCCAGGAGTGTTGAACGGTGGGACTGAGGGACATTGGAATTGCTCAGCAAAGGAGTCTTTGATCTAAAGCGGCACGCAGGTGGTAGGGTAGAAGTGGGTGACATTGGAAAAATGGTCTCTCTAGGACAGCAACAGTGGGGGAAGCAGATAGTTTGTGAGGGGATGAGACACTGTCAGTAGTTACGAGCAGAGTATAAATCAAATGCTGCTTGTTCAAGAGTTATGATGAGCTACAGTGGCCTGGCTGATTCCCCTGGCTTTGGTCGCACCAAATAGACAACACCTCCTAGCCCTTCCTGCCTTGCCCTGAGGTGCTGGACCATTGCAGTGTGCGAGTCAGGCAGGTGAGGAGAGGGGGCTGCACAGCTGGCTCTCTCTTTACAGGATCCCAAATGTGTATCCCTGTACTGGGGCACAGTAATGGGAATGGGTGGAGCTCCCTTATATCTTTGGCAAAATGTACCCGTGTGGCTTCATGCATGTGCAAAGGCAAATCTGGGCAGCTTTGGAGATCGGTCAGCACAGTCATGCGCAGAATACCCAAAGGGAACTTCAGCAAAAGGACTCTTGACAGTAGGGACTTCAGCATGGAAAGAATTTGGCTGGAGAGAGGCTGGTAAAGGGGGAGCCAGCCTGAGCAATGGCTGTGTCACTGCCTCCCTGGGTCACACCGGGCCTCTTACTGGTACCTCACTCAGCTTGATTTGCTGCAGATTGAATGAAAAGTGCTTTGATATTTTACACTTGTTACTGTGTCACGTTGGCAATAAGATAGTTAAGGGTTTCCCAGGGTTTCTGTGACAAGCCCCTTATTTGTGACACTTGATTTTTCTCCCAGTTCAATTGCAAATGGCCTAAGTATGCAGGGTTTGTCAGCTCAAAGGCGTTTTGTGTTCGAAGGGGCACTGCGGAGATGCAATTTATGGCGATGGCTTATCATTTTTAGAGCTGCGTAAGTGGGCGCTGTGCGTGGCAAACAAGATTTAGTTCCTGCCTAAAGGAGCTGAGTGGATGATTCAGAAACTTGCTATAGTACTAGTTAAACAGCCCAGCTAGAGGAGCTGCAAAGCAGACAAGAAAGCTCTCAAACATCAGTGGGAGGTGGTCAAAATCTTGTAGAGCATGGCCAGAAATGTTGCACGTGGACAGATCCTGCTGCCGTTGAGTTGGTGTGTTTTCCTTGCACACATTGGTGCTGTCCTGGGGAAGAGGCTGGTAGATGGATTTACCTCCCTTGTGCTCAGGCAAAAAACAGGTCCTCACAGCCTCTTCCATCTTTACTCCTTTTCTGGGTTGTGTGTGATATATTCTCCTTGCTTTTCCAGCCTGTTGTTTGACCTAACCCATCTATTCCTGTTTCAGGTCCCCAGGATCTATTGGGAGCTCTCAACGAGGCGCGTCCTTCTCATGGAGTTTATGGAAGGGGGACAGGTGAACGACAGGGCCTACATGGAGAGAAATGGCATCGATGTCAATGAGGTAGCTTCTCAGCCATCTCTGAACTGGGTGTGGTGGGCAATGCAAAACTGATGTTGACATCAACTGCCGTTAATGCAAAACAGAGGCTGACAGGAGGGGGCAGAGGAGGGAGCACATACATATGTGAACAGAGTAATTAATCTGAGAGATTTCAGTTCTTGTGCTTCTGGGAAAACTACATAACCCCTTGTGGGGAACACTCTCCTGTAGGCTGCACAGCTAGAGAGATCTTCGAGGAAACAGATAGTGAAAGATGAACATGGTCTTACATGACATACACCTATGGTTTGTTCCAAGAGGGCAGTTCCTATTATCCTAATAGAACAACTTCAGCTTCTGATTCTTTTTGTCTCTCTTCATTCCCTCTCTTTCTTCTGCATTAACTTTCCCCTGGACAAATGCATGGGATGTAGCTTTTATATCCCAACATCTATCATTTTGTGCAGAAGATGTAAATCATAGGTCTTACACAATCACAGTTGTTAGAGGGCTCGAGCCTCAGCCATGCTGCTTTGCATAATATTCTGACATGGGCTGTTTTCTTCTGCTTTCCAAAATCTCCCTTTTACTTCCGGATGTAACAGTTTTCTTCTTTGCTTCCTGGTCTGACATTACTGTGTAGTTTTGCAGTCCTTCACTGAACAGCTGCCAGATTTCATCCCTGCAGAGAGGCTACATTTCCCCAACAAGTGAAATAGTTTGTATGTGTGGCATGAAGTCAGGAGAGCACTTTGGATTCTCTGTGGCTGAGAGATTCTTGAGGAAAAGAAGGTATTACTTCCCAGAACGGCTGAGCAGATGCCGGGGGAAAGGGTTTTCAGCCATTGCACAGTGTGTCAGGCCACCCCTCCCAGTCAGTGAGTGCTGACTGAGGCACTGCTGCTTGTGTTTCCCCTTGTGCCCTAGTGATGAGCTTCAAAGCCGCACTTGGTTGACTAGCTATCAAAGAGCTGTGGCATAAAATCAATTTTACTTAAGCTGTCCATCCACTTAACTCCAAAATCTGAAAGTTTCGTCTCTCTCTCCCTATCTGTCCCTGGCAAAGTTCATGTGGCCTCAGTCAGAGACATCCCAAAGACCTCTTGAGGGAGGGGAAATGTGAGTTTGGTATACCCCACAAGGAGAGAACGTTAAGTGTACCTGCTCAGCTGCCTCACTGAATCAGCATGCAGCTCTTTCTGCCTAAGGAGTTCGGCCAAATTACAGGTGGAGGACTAACTCTGGCTGTTTCTATTCACTTCCTTCTCTGCTTTTGCACGCCGCAGAAGTCAGTGAGATATTTTCTAGTAAGCTCTGCAGGCAGAAAGGCAGGCTCCCTTTCATGTGTTTGTCCACTGAAATACAGGAAAGGAAGATCTAAGGTTAAAGTAGATTTTGAGACTGTCTGCATTGTGATTGAGGCAAAAAAGCCAAGGTCAATGGGTAATAGTGAACGATGCTCTCTTCGCTGCAAGATGTCTGGTCCATTTTCATTCAAGTGACTTCTTAAAAGAATATGACCTCACCTGTGGGTAGTGCAGTCTCTCTCCTTACACTTCTCCATCAGCAAGAATTTGGAGCATTTGGGTCACTGCTTTTCCTCCTCCTTCTCATCAGGGCATCACAGAGGTCGTTGTCAGCTGAGCAGAGGTAGACACAATGCCTCCTCTGTGTCTGTTTTGTGCTGATGATCCTCCTTTGTGTTTACCAAGGTAAGTGCATCAATGATGCATCTGGTCTGCAACGTGTGTGACTCTTGAGAACACGGTAGCTCACGGACTTTGCTATCAAGAGAGATATTGCAAGCCTCCTCCATGGCAGAACACAGTCAGCTCCATTCACCTGGACAAGTCAACTGATCAAAAGCGAGAGTCGTTTCTTTGAGTGATTTTTTCCTATCCTTTTCTTCTGCTACAAAGGCAGAGGTACAAAGGCAGAGGTCAAATGTAGCCCACAGTGCTCAGATACAACAGTGAATATTCCTCAAGTCTTGAAACAGTCGGTTGGAAAGGCTGGTTTTGATGCGTTAGCAGGAGGACTCTTGAGCAATACATACATTCAGATTTTGAGCTGGGTCTTCCTCACAGTTCATGGATGGCAGATCCGTTTTGAGATCGAGGTAGCTAGCATAGTGTAGCTCCCTGGGACTTTGGTTGCTTCTGTGAATTTCTCAAACTGCTGGAGATAGCAAAGCTGTCTGGAAAAGCCCAGGGAAAAACATTCTTTGCAATCTTCCGTAGCTTTCTCCAGCCAGTCAGGGTGGAAAATTCAATTACTTCAGCCTTTCAGTGGGATGTTTTGCTTCAAGTATGTGCCAAAATAAAGTAGAGAAGCAGCTAATTTCAGTTTTTCTAATTTGCAGAGGCCTTTGCTTGAGATATGAGAGATTTAGGGTAAAAATTCAGCTCATTTCTTTGTTCATCCATGCCTTTGGGAAGGTCGTTTTGTGACATCTTGGCACAATAGGTTCCATGCAGCAATGAAACCACATATTTTGCTGATTCTGAGCTGGTGTCTAAATGATGGCTAAGATGTAATTTTTAAAAAGTTGTCAACAGACTTCTGCTGCTGCAAAGCATAAGCCTCCGAGGTTTCTGCCAATCTGTTGGGTATAGGATGTTACTCAGCTCAGTGGTAGGACTGAGTTTCTGCAAACTTTCTCAGTGCCTGCGCTGAGCTGTTCTTTCTTGCTTTTTTCACCTTTTTCTCTGAAATTAGTGATTAACTTCTACTGATTGCCCATAAAGCAACAGTAGAAAGGAGGGAATACTGAGCCCATCAGAATCATGTCATGGGGAAGGAGGTCTGTTATTAGGGCCACAGTAAGATGAGGTAGGAGCACTGCACACTCCAGACTTCTCCTCCAGCAAGGTGCAGCAGATGGGGACAGATATGACCAAGGTGCATTATCAGCTGCTGCTATTGATGCCCTCAGTAAAGAACTGTGTGGTGTGGTGGTGAGATGAGCAAAAGGCAGCAGACACTGAAAGGAGCGCAAGGAGGGAATGGCAACCCAGATTTCAAAACTATGACGTGGCTTGTAATATACAGCAGTTCTGGCTTTCGAGAGATGCATTAGCTCCCTATAAATCACCTCAATCTATTTATCTAGCAATCCCTCTATCATTGTACTCCATTTTGTTTTACTGGGCTGAGGAAGAGGAGTCTTCACTAAGCAGGATTTCTCTTGACAATACAGCCTTGAAAAGCAAGCTGAGCTTCTCTCCTCTAAATGGAAAGGATCCCTGAGGTGAAAGCTCCCTTCAAACCAGGTTACTGACATTTACTTAATACCGTCTGTAGCAGGATTATCATTAAAGCTGCCCAAAAGCACATTAATCTCTCTGGATCCGTCCAAGCGCTGGATTGTAATGGCATTTAATCAGAGAAGGCTTTGATTTCTGAAGACAAGTGCAAACACTGAAATATCTGCCTGTGGAACAGTTACTTATTGATGTGCAAGTGTAGCTGAGGATGAGCGTGCAGCTCCGATATTGACAGTGAGAGGGAAGCCTGGTGAGGGAAGTTATCAAGAAATGAGCTGGCATGAATTTTGAGGGAAGACTAGGCCAGAGAAGGGTTAAGAAAAGGACTGCCTGGAAACTAGGCTGTTCCTGTTTCAAGACACAAGAGCATTTACAGTCTTGGTTGGGAAGATAAATTTGGAAGAGGTCGGTAGAGCCGGGAAAGGAGAAAAAGAAACTGAGGGACTCTGAAGATGTTTGTAGCATATTGTATGCAGGAGGGAAGGAAAGATAGCAAGCTACTTAGAGCACGGGCTTTTAAAGAAGATCCCAAATGGCACAAATACTCCTTTAGCACCCATTCTGATTTTATCTGTTTCATTTAGAGAGACCTTGTCTGTATACAAATATTAACATCATATCTGTTGCATAAGTCCTCCCTGTCCCTCTTTGTGGATGCTCTGCCTGTCTCCGCAGAGGCTGCTGGTTCAGCAGGCTGTGGGAGCTGTGGAACTTACAGATGCACTCGTGGCATGTGCTGTATTGCCTCCCAACTAACCAGCCAGCTCAGGTAGCCAAGTGGATAGTCCCCCAGGGTCGCCCTGGCTTGGAGTTGAGCCAGGGAAAGGAAACGATGCCATGTACTTCAGCTCACTAAGAGCTTGATTGTGAGCTGTGGACGATTCAGAAGTCAGGGAAATGTTTTGTCCAGCTGAGAAGTGAAAGCAAACAACTAAGGTACTTAAGATGAGCTACTGTGTGCAATTATTGCCATATGTCACCCCATCCCCCTATGGCTTTTTGCTTCCTTCTGTTACTAAATGGGTTCTGCACTGGAATGGCATCCCTTAGCCCGATGCAGAACACAGCTACCTTCTCATGGTTGACAGCTTTGCAACTTGAAATACACTTTCAGTGTGGCATTTACCCTTCTGCCAAGAGTCAGGAGCTGCTGCCTTGTAGCTGCTAAAATTTAAGTGGGATTTCCCAGGGTGGGATCCCTTTGTCAGCACTAGTGTGGAAACCTCTCGTGTCTCAAGTATCTGTGCTTATAACATTCAAGTGTGAAATGAAATGGAGTGTGGAGATGAATACTGTTTCTGGGGAAAATGGCTATTCCTGCTCTTTGCACCTGCTGATTTAGTCTGGGGAGAGGTTTCCTTGCAGATTCTTCTACATTTCCTCTTGTCTGAAGCTTAGTGAAAATTCACAAGGCACTGATAAGCAAGGATAGTGACCACCAGTATTTCCAGCTTCTAAACTGTGCAAAGTCATCAAGTGAAAGAGTTAAATTACGCATGAACCCCTTTCTTACTGAAAGTCAGTCTCAAGCATCAGTGTCAATCAATTGCTGACGTCTCAGCAAGTTGCTTTACATTAAATCCAAGGAAATATGACTACATTTAAAGCCAAAGGAAAATGATCCCCATGGCCATTTTGAGTCTGACAATTAAATAAACAAGGACTGGTCTTTGCTACCTGTGTCCTTTTGAGAATCTGTAGAAGCTTATCAAGTTAGTCCCTCAGTTCCCTAGGTGGATGAGTCAGAATATTTCTCCCCACATAAATGCCGTGGAAGATGGGGCATTGAGCAGGAAAATAATTTCCTCAGTCCCCAACAGAGAGTGTAGGGCATGCTAGGAGTACACTCCAGGAGTCCTAAAAACTATTCCTGTATCTTAGTGACATCGTGTGTGTCCAGATGTCACCTTGCTGTGATGCCAGATCAGTGCATGGTGATACTACTGCATTACAGAGCGCTGTGTTTTGATCCTCACAACTGGATCACAGAAGGCAGAGTGTGAAATCGGATCTCTTGTGTGTGACCACCCTAATCTGCTATGGACAAGAGCCATTTCAGAGCAGAGACACAGAGCAGCTCCAAATTGTGGCTATTCTCCATCCGCACCCTTTGCTAATTTGGCACCAGTTTAACTGGGCAGGATTGTCCTAGCAGGATTAAACCAACCCTTAGATGATGACTGTAATAACAACAACGAAAGAAAGCAAAAACCCAATACACTCTTCAATCTAATTAACCTTCGATTAAGGTTCCAAAATCAATGCTATTATTTTGGCCTGAGGAGGTAATATTGAGCCCTGAGAAATGAGCTGCACAACGACCTTTACTTTTAATAACATCAATAGAAGTTAGTGTCGCCATCTCTTAAAGTAATTGGCAAATATTACAGCCAAATTAAGGCCAGAGACTAGTATCTGCTCCTGATCTAAAGAGACAGTCGCAGAAGGAGGTAGGACAGGACAGGACTTCATCAGACTTTCATCTGGGACTTATCAGGGGCAGGCGGTGAGATCAGCTCTACAGAACCATGTCACAGGATTTTTTTCTTAGCCTTTCTTCTTTGTGTCAGTTGGAGGCATGGAGCCAGGACTACTCCAGCTTGCTCACAAGGCCAGGAAATTGTCGGTGACTTTCCCTGGATAACCCAGGCTGATTTGTTACATTGCAGCTACCCATGAACATGATAATATGTGACATCTTTTTACTGTAGGAGTATTCGTAGGCTCAAATTTGCATGCATTCTTTCCTTTCTGAGAAGTTTCTTGCCAACTATTGTGCATTGGTGTTTGTAAAGATACTGATTTGTGATGGACTTTCCAGTGGGTTGTTATTGTCAGGTTGCTCTGTCAGCTGGGTGTGCTGATTTGTTAAGAGGAGAATTGCGTACAGGGGCTGGTGAGTGGCCGGGAGCTTGCTGCTGTGGGGCTCTGCACCAGGCGATACAATACAGGTTCATCAGAAGTAGCTCCTAGTGGATCATGCAAGGGTAGCAGGTTGTCTAGGCTTTCAGAACTGATGGCAGCAACAGTTTGCAGCTGTGTACGTGTACAACAAGAACTACATCACTGCTGCTGCCTATAGTACTGCTTGGGATCTTCTGAATTAGATGACAGATATGCAGTGGGTATACTTGGTAAAATACTTGGTACATTGGATATGAGTCAGTTAATTAGAAAAGGTGGGGATTAGTAGGGAAGTTCCACAGTAGGTAAGAAACTGATGGAGACATGGTGGAGGGAAATTACCATAGTGGAGTTTCATGAGGTTTGCTCTTCAAACTGATCTTATTTAATTAATTCAGTGATGACCTTGACACAAACAGAACTGTGTGAAGCAGGTTGTTGATGACATCGAGTTGGGAGGTTCTGTCACTGTAGAGGAGGACGAGAGTAGCAATAGCACTTGGTGGCCTTCAGGAGTAAAGTGATAGAAAGGGATAAAAATGAGCAATACCAAGTGAAAAGCTATGTGCTTAAAAACTAATAAGCAGAGCTTCTTAAATATGCTGGGAGTTTATCAGAGGGAAGTGACATATTAGAATTAACTTTGGGATATTAGTCAATCACAGGGTAAGAGTGAGTTTCCAGTGCAATGTGACTGTGTAAAAGGCGGGCTGACTGCTAGGACACATAGAATCACAGAATGTTTGGAGTTGGAAGGGACCTCTGTGGGTCATCTAGTCCAATCCCCCTGCTGAAGCAGGGTTACCTACAGCAGGCTGTACAGGACCTTGTCCAGGCGGGTCTTGAATATCTCCAGAGAAGGAGATTCCACAACCTCCCTGGGCAGCCTGTTCCAGTGCTCCGTCACCCTCAGAGGGAAGAAGATCTTCCTTGTGTTCAGACAGAACTTCCTGTGCTTCAGTTTGTGCCCATTGCCCCTTGTGCTGTTGCTGAGCACCACTGAAAAGAGCTTGGTCCCATCCTCCTGACACCCACCCTTCAGATATTTGTAAGCATTTATTAGGTCCCCTCGCAGCCTTCTCTTCTTCAGGCTGAACAAGCCCAGCTCTCTCAGCCTTTCCTCATAGGACAGATGCTCCAGTCCCCTCATCAGGTAAAGGAGCATCCTGTCGAAATGGGGCAGTATTTACACTGTATTTATGCTGATAGTTATCTTACTGGTGAACACACTGGAGTAGTAAATACTGGAGAGGGAAGGAACTAGTTAAAGTCTAGGGTTATGTTAGCTAAGGAAATGGTTTAAACTGGACATAATTTACAGAATGCTGGGATTTAGGGGAAAGGTTCTGGCTGTCTGAAGAGTGAATTTTTGGAACAGCCTCTGAACTCATGTCTGACTTGTTTCAAGTGAACTTGACCCGTTTGTAGAGACTATGTGATATTGTCCAATAGCAGTCCTTAATGTCTGCACTGCATTCTTATTTTCTTCTCTGTTGGCTTGTAACTCATGTAGGATAGTTTGTGACATGTAGCATCCTTGCCATATTGAGTACATAAAATGAACTTCATGTGCTATGGTGAAGAGTTACTCCCAGTCTGGCTGTTATACATGTATCTGTGACTCCGTTGTTTTTGCCCAGGCTGCTGACTCTCCATTTTGTTGTCTGCAATCTGCTTATTCCTCAGCTACATTTTTTTCAAAACGAAAACATTGAGCTAAAAATGTGCAGTTTGTCTGACACAGTGTCGTGGTCATGTCATGTAATGTGGCAATGGCAGGTTGCTATTTGCATTGACTGGCAAGGCTACAGGCTCACTTGGTGACTGTAGTCATCATGTTCTGCTGCAGCACAGACAAACTGAACTTCTTGTAGGCAATAGCACACCTTCTGGCAATAGGCAAAAGACATGCCTCTGGCCAGAGCCAGAGTCTGGTGTTATCCTGACATATCAAGCTCAGCTCTGCTCGCTGGCTAGCATAGGTTTTTCTCTTATGTGTTGTGCCTAACTCATGCTGTTCTTGATTACACTCCCTTCTGCCCAGTTGTATTTCTTGTAGCACTTGATGTGCTTCTGCTTCCTTGCTGTTCAAACCTTCTAGCATCGGTAGACTGCCCCTCCTCTACTGTTCCTTACCCAACTTTGGAATCTTCAGCTCTTTTAGTCTTTTTTCCAAGTAAATTCCTCCTGCATCCTGCTCATTTATTTGCTGTCTCTGAACACAGTCAGTGTGTTCTGCATATCTCTTTTAATGAGGTGTCTGGAAGTGAATGCAGGATTCCAAGGGTGATTATTATTTTTTTACGATGTGCAGCAGAACGATGCTTGGGGGACCCTGGTGATGATAAGGAACTTGTTGTGTTGGATGATAAGCAGAGGCAGGAATGATGACCTCTCCGTGTCATAACAAAAAGCCTGTGTGTTTACTTTGGTCCTTTGCTTCCGTAAATGACTGCAACCTTTTGTCTAATTTGTGATGCACCTTCACCCCTGGGTCTAACACAGCCTAAATGCGTGCTGAATTCCTCCCTTCTGAGTAGACGCTTTCATGCGTTTGTTTTCTCATTTCACCTAACTGCATTCTTCCAAAGTGAATTCTGTAGGTGTTATTTGTCCAGTGGCCTTCTCAATAAGGGTGGAATAAAGGCCCATAGTGATGGGGCACAGTACTGGACAATTGGTGTATATAAAGGCTTCATGTTTTTTTCCTAAACTTTTTCTCTAGGAACATGAGCTCCCTTTGTCTGAATTATAAGGATAGGTCACTATTTACATATTACACTCTAAGCCCTAGAAATACAACCTTCCTTTTTTTGTTTGGAATTTAACAGTATTGGTGCTTTCTATCTTAATTTAATTTTTATCCTATTTTAGAGGTATGTCAACAGACAAAAATACGCAAAAATACTTTACTGTGCGGCACAGCTCCATCTCTTACACTGGGTAATTTTCTTTTTCCAAAAGTAAAGACTGTTTATATGCTTATATCATAAATCCCTGTAACATAGCTTCTGTATGCTAACTAAATTATACAGAATACTTTCCTCTTTCTTAAAGAAGCCATAAAGTCTGGTTTCAGTGAATTAGCTACGGCAGATACTCAAGGTCGCATGCTGGGGAACAGGTGAATGTAAGTACAGCAGGGAAGGGAGAGAGGATGGGGATCTTGTAGTGAAAATTGTCTTGTACCCGTGACCCAGTCTGTGGGTTTGAACATGGCCATGACCCCTCTGTTTTCATGGTAAGATGGGAAGATGAATCCTGAGCTTCTTTTGTGTTGCATCGTGGGCTGCAAAAGGCTATGATCACAGATCTGTTTAGTAACTTGTCTGCTGACGGTGACTCAGGAGCGGAGACCTTCCCTGCACCTGGAGCCTACAGCCGTACCATAAGATGCTGTTACGAGGGTGGCGTGGATAGCATGATGAGAGGTGTTTTTGTAGGATCCTAGAATATTTGAGATTGGAAGAAACCTCAGGAGGTCTCCTGTCAAACCTTCTGCTAAGACTGGTTCAGCCATGAGGTCAGACCAGGTTACTCAGGGTGTTATCCAGTCGGGTCTTTAAAACCTCCAAGGATGGATTGCACAGCCTCTCTGGGCAACTTGTCCCACTGCTTGACTTTCCAAACCTATGCCATTACTGCAGCACAGAAGGAGGATCTGCTCTCTTTGAAGCAGCCCATACTCCAGTGCCCCAAATTAATAGGCTTCCAGCCTTCAGCCATGACCAACCAACAGGTCTGCAGAACTGCCAGCCCCTGTCTGGACTTGTGTTTAATGGGTGTGAAGCTTCACACTGTGCCCCAGATTGTCCCCAAGTCCTCATCTTCAATAATTCTGTGCTCTTCCAGGTCCCTGGAGGGCAAACAGCTGAAGCAGAGAGGGCAAAATGTGCTTTACTGAGTGTGTGCACAGGAGTCGTTGTTGATGCTGTGATCAGTCATGATATCCAAGTCATTCCTCCTCATGTGCAAGTCCCTGGGAGGCTTAGAAGAGACTGTCCTGCACATCTTTGGACTGTCAGCAAGTGCTACTCAGCTCTTCTAGGAGGTCAAAGCACCTGGTGCTTTGGTCCTATCCAGTTTTAGAGCTTGTTGATCTAGGAGACCTGTAAGGGTTACTTTATTGCTCCAGTGATCTCTGCTGGTGATTCAGCAGGGAAGCATCATTCCCCTCAGTCAGTGCTTACACCACCACCTGTGTGGCATTAGGGGAGCTGCACGGTGGGAGACCGCAGGGCTGTGCCACGCCGCCTGTGTGGGTGATTCGGCATGGTGGCAGCTTTCTCCATGGTTCAGCAGTGGCTCCAGCTCCCACCTGAGGCACCAAGGATTGTCCCACCTGGTCCTACAGTTGTCCCTCTTGGTGTGCTGCAGGAAGGGTTCCTGTTCTTTCTCCTCATTTGTAGTTACTTGGGCACTATTCATAATGAATGCTTTTCTCAGAGGTGGCTGCATTCCAGAGGTGGGTAAAGCCAGCCCTCCCCTGGCTGTCTGGTTTTCTGCAGGACAAGCTGCCTTTAGTATCCTCATTACCTCTTCTACCACCTCTGCTTTTGGGGACAGCTGCCTGTTTGCTGCTTGTGCTGTGTGTCTGGGGACATGCTTGGAATCATTTATAATGACTGGCTTTTAATTGCTTGTTCAGCACTCCGCTGTGGAGCACTGTGCTGCTCTCTGATGGCAGGGAGGGCCAGCGGTGGGATGTCAGGGTGAGGCTGCTGTGGCCATGCATGGCAAGGGGTTGATCCCAGGCCTGAGGGATGATTGCTTCCTCCTAGGAGGTTTTTAACTTCAATAGCATCTCTTGGTGATAAGGAGCAGCAGCATGGAGGGATGCCTCAGTGACAGGATGATTTAAACAGCCTTTCTGTGCTGCTTCATCTTCACAGACATCGCAAATCAGATTAGCATGGGTCTGAGGAAAGCAAGGGGGGAAAGTGGGGGGCAGTGTGATGGGTGGAAGGGAGAGGGGACCCATGTTCATTCTGGTAAGCAGATGGACAGGCTGAGTCTCCTCCTGCCCCTTCTCCACTGGGTCCTGTGAGGTGGATGGATGGAAACACCTGAGTCTTCCATCAAGTGGTCTCTCACCCACCCCAGTAGCTCTTCCCATGCCTTCCTTGTGAATGCCTGTCTGCCCCTATCTGCTTTCTCACTTTCCTCCTCATTACCAGAAACCCCATTCCCACCCACAGGTATTTTCTCTTTTTTGTGCCAGGCAAATGTGCTTAAATAACCCCAGACTCCATAAATACCTTCATGGTGCCACCTGCACGGATGCATCTCCGAATGCCCTGGGTCACCCCGTGGTAGATGCCAGCAGCCACTCTGTGCATTTGTCCGTGTGAGGAACTGCAAGAGCTCGGCATGGGGATGTCTGCACGTACCAGATCCTTGCTCCCTGCAGTGTTGGCACGGAGGAGCTGCCTCCCCTCCCTGGCAGGCACACTGCTGTGGGTGGCAGTGTGTGACCATCTTCTGTCTCCTCACAGATCTCTCGCAACCTGGGCAAGCTCTACAGTGAAATGATCTTTGTGAACGGCTTTGTGCACTGCGACCCGCACCCAGGCAACGTGCTGGTGAAGAAATGCCCAGCTTCTGGCAAGGCCCACATTATCCTCCTGGACCATGGGCTCTACCAGGTACGTAGCTACGGGAGATTTCCAAGGCCTTGTGGGCATCAGGCTGGAAGAGCACACCCAGCTGCAGCCTTACCCCACTAAGCCCGTATGAATACATTTTTCCTATTACTCCAATAACTCTCCAAGGATATTTCCTGGCTCTGAAATGGGGGATAGGGCACAGCTGGGGGGCACAAGGCTTTTCCCCCAGTTCCCTGTCCTCCGTAGACTTCTCGGGAGTATGTTTCCCTCCCCAGGTGCTGAGCGAGCCATTCCGCATGGACTACTGCCGCCTTTGGCAGGCCCTCATCAAGGCCGATATGAAGAGGGTGCAGAAGTACAGCCGGCGGCTCGGGGCAGGGGATTTGTACCCTCTCTTTGCCTGCATGCTGACTGCCAGATCCTGGGAGTCTGTCAACAGGGGCATTGACCGGTCGCCAGTCTCAGCCAGCGAGGTGGGTCCTGTGTGCCCTTCCTTCTCCTCGGGTACCTTTCTTTCTTTGTTGTAACCACTTGCACCGCTGACACCGCAGTGGTGCTGAGCAACCCGTGGCAGCTCTGTCGCAAGTTCTGCATTGATAGCTGAGCTGAGCTAGTAAAAGCCGGGACTCCTTCTGCAATGTGTTTTGTAGTGGCTGAACTTAATTTCCCAGTTTCACTTGTCATGGCCTGCTTAAATTTTGTATAATATTTTAATGGCTAAGTGTTCACCAGTTCTGGCAGGGGAAACATTTGTAGATCAGACTTTTCTTAAAAAAGTGTTGAATGCAGCTGTGCAGGGAACCATCAAGGAGGATAGGTTAAGGTAGAGGAGACATAAAGGCTTAGTGGGAAGACATGAGAAGGATGATGCATTATCCCTATTCATGTAAATGACTAGCAGCACTGATACAAACTCCCAGAAACGCTTGGAAATTACCTCCCAATCAGAAACCCTATTAACTTGGAGTCAAAGTTGCTTAACTGCAGATCCTGTCAACTCAATCACTACAAATCTAGGAAATTGCCACTTACATTCTCCACCCTTTCCTATCCACACGTGCTGGGATGCTTCTCACACCTCCTTGCACTCCAGACAAGCACACACCACCTTAAGAATAGTAGCAGCCTCTGCCAACTGTGCTGTTTTTAGAGGTGAGAATATCGTGATGTGATTTCAGCCAATGGACTAGTGTCTGTAAGTAGAAACATGTTGTGTCCTGTGGTTTGTTTATATCTGCACCCGTTTGTAGTAGGGAGGATGAAATTAATTTAAGTAGTGTTATAATATTGTCCTGTGAAATTCTTTTCTGGAAATTCCTTTGGGTTGGTGTCTCATTTTGATGGATGTGGCAGAATTTGCTGCACTAGTTTGCCATTATCCATAGCAATGAGTAGGTCAGATACCTTGGGTAATGGACCCCCCAGCTCAGTAATTTGATTGCTTCCTACCTGAGTTAATTTTCTGCATGTCAGAATTAATATAGTGACTGTCTAGCAGATCCGTGCTTGATCTGGTGAGTTCTGGAGCTGGTAGCTCCAGAAAGAATTCAGAGGCACCAAAGCGAATCAACACAGAGCTGGCTTCAATACTAGAAGGCCAGTGTTGAATCTGAGCTGCTAAACAATGTTTCTCCTAAACTGACTTCTGAGGGTTGTGCGAGAGGTGTAACTGCAGCCGCATGGTGCCTGGTGTGGGCTAATGAACTTGGTCATTGGTTCGAATTGTGTGTGTGGAGCCAGCTCTTTTGTCTTTGTCTACGTGACATAATTAATGATGAAACTGGATAATCCTGCAGCAGATAATGGGGAGCTGAGCAGATTTGCTGTGGCATTAGGAAATGAGCTGCCTCTTGCCCTTAATTTAGAGGTGAATTTGAAAGATTGTATCAGCAGCAAGAGCCAAGCACTGTGTAGGCAGGTGCTATCAGCACAGGGCTCGAGAGAGTGTGCTTGAGGATGTATGGACGTGAGAGTAGCCTGTGAGACAAGGAAGCAACCCTCCTGAAACAAAATCTTATCTGTAGTGCTGTGTCCGGTCTGGGGCACTGCGTCTCTAGAAAGGTTTGATGAAACTGGGACAAGTCCAGTAGGAAGCCATAAGGACTAGTGGTCAAGCAGGTGCAACCCGTGAGGTAAGTCTGACCAAGTCAGGGCAGAAGTCATCTAGAAAAACGCAGGTCAAGAAGAGTCGTGGTAGTGATTTTCAAATCTGTTACAGACTGCTGCAAACAGGACAAGAAGTAATGGGTGTAAATTCACCTAGGAGATTGGGGTTGAACATGAGAAAAGCCAGATCTAACAGCAAGGCCAGTGAAGTGCTGGTGCAGATGGTCTGGGGAGGCTTTGAGTCACGTCACTGGAGAGTTTTAGGAGCAGGCTAGGCAAATGTGTGAGGATTGCCATAGGTGTAGTTGTTCCTGCCTTGAGCCAAGGCCAGGCAGCGGACCGCTCAGGGTAGCTGCTAGCCTCATGTCATCTGATTTTATGATTGTGTTCTGCTGCATCCTGCAGCAGCCTCAGCGACTGCAGCCAAGGGGCTTTTCTCAGGTCCTGTGGCATCGCTCATTTCTTCCTCTGTGCACAGGCTTCTCCCTTGACAGAAAATGACAGTTCTGATGACAGATCATGTGGCTGTTTTGTGATGTGGACAAGCAGCTGGAGCTAAAAAGAAAAAGGAAAGAAATAGAAAAGAAAACCTATGTGTGGAAATAAAGTCGACTCTGCAGTGGTGCTGGCTAGGATAAGGGATAAGAGATAATCAGGGAGGAATTTTCTGCCAACAGATAATGGAGCAAAACATTTAACATTTAGGAGAGCTAAGCATCTTCTTGCTGAAGCTTTGTGTATTTGGTCAGTGATGGAGGCAGGAGGACACAAAGATTTATTTGTCAGCAGCAAAGCAACCATGGTGGTGTGTGAGCTGTATACATCTGTGACCATCGTGACCTGCACACTCGATTTGTGCACGTCTGTTCCTTTATAATAAGTCTGAAGTTCACAAAGAGTGGGTGTGAGATCCCATACCACAAAATGTAGGCCGTCTGACTGGCCCTTATTGCAGAGGAGAGAAGGTTTTAGAGCTATCCTCTCCCTCTTCCACAAAGCAGCCTCCCTCCTGTAAGAAGTCATTTACTGCCCTCTGCATGTGTCCTGCTGGATTCTGGAGATTTCAGATGTTCCAGGGACTTCTGTTTGGATTTGCTGATTCATGTCATGGCCTCCGTAGTAAGAGGTAGGGATGCGGTATGCATATGGAATCAGCTCCACACCACACTGTGCTGCATTTACTGGGATGGTGGGGGAACTCTCAGATCGAAGAGGAAGCAGAAGAGTGGGGTCTGGCTGTCTTGCATGCTGTGGTGGCTCATGGTTGGAGGGGAGCCCATCTGAAGCAGCTCAGGCTGTAGCCCATCCGTTATCACTGGGATCTTACTGTGAGTGGTGCATTTGCTGGACCTGGGGAACCAAGGAACGTGAAGCATCACCCTGTGTCTGCCTTGGTCTTACGCTCTTTCCTGAAGTGTCTGCTACTGGCTGCTGCCAGGCAGAGTGTGGGTCTAGACAAACCCTTAATCTGACAGATGAGTTTTTGATCTTTTGGGTTAGCATGATGCTTAACTGCATAATACTTTCTCACTTCTGCTGAGTTGTGCTGAGGACAGAGGGCTGAACTAGGCCTTGGAAACAGCTTCATCAGTATAGCAGAAAGTCATCAGTTGCATGGGACAGCAAAACAAGGAGCAGCCTGGTTGTCCTTACAGCATGCCTCCACCTTCCTGAGCAGTCCTGTGCTGCCGGCAGTGCTGCAAGCTTTGAGGCTGGTGAGGTGAGACTCATTCAGAAGGCTGTAATGAGATGTGGTTGCTGCAGGCTGCCTGAGGCCAAGAACTGAGATGGCAGCGGGTGCCTGGCTCTCCTGAGAGGCTGTTAATCCTGCCAGTGAGTGGACAGGGCCTTATCTCACTGAGGAGCAGGTGGGATATGGCAAGAATGATCTGTGACTGTGCTGTGAGTGCTTGAGACAGCCAGGTGTCTGCAGGAGAGCAGGACAAAGAGCTCTTTAGCTTCTGACCTAGAGTCATGGTCTGGAAAAACACAGTCTTCTCCTGCTGAGTCTCAGCTGCATCTGGACCTGGGTTTCCCATGCACTCTCAGCTTCTCTCTCCTTTCTCCTTGACATGACCCGGCTGACCACAGGACGTGGAGATCCGGTCCAATGCTGCTGCGTACCTACCCCAGATCACCCAGCTTCTCAACAACATCCCCCGCCAGATGCTGCTGCTGCTGAAGACCAATGACTTGTTAAGGGGGACTGAGTCAGCCCTGCACACACGGGCCAGTGCCAGCTCCTTCCTCAACATGTCTCGCTGCTGCATCAGAGCCATTTCCACGTGAGTCTCTTCTCCACGTACCAGAGTCCAGAGATGGAGCAGCAGGGGCTGACTGTCCCTAGGGGCCAGGAGCCGGGAGGAAACCCAGGACCAGCAGGCCAACCAGGGCCCAGTCCCACAGTAGCTGAGCAAGATGAGCAGGACAGACCCTGAGATGGTGGTCAGGTCCAATCAAAAGTCCATATCATAATGCAACGTCATGGTGACCGGGCAGGTCCATGGTCATACCAGGAAGTAGATCAGGTCTGATGGTTGTCAGACAAGTCCATGGTGACAAGACAGGGCTGAGGTCAAGCCAAGAGGTCAGTATGTGAGCTGAGGTCCAGGTCAAGGGGCTTCACCGCAGGGCGTGAGCTGGGGACCATTACTCCTCAAGTGTTGCTCAGGCAGAGACTGAAGATGCAGGCCTGAGGTTGACTGGAGCTCCTGGGCCTACGAGCAGAGGGTTGGGGGGGAGGTCACAGAGCCATCAAGGCTTATTAGAGCCCAGACCCTGATGAGGCCTGACTTGACCTCTTGACCTCTTACTCTTAGCTATGGACCTCTCCCCCTCATTAGCATGTCTGCTGTGGTCCTACCTCTGCTCAGTTACATGTCTCAGCCTCTGTCTGTGCTGTCCTCACACCCAGTAGCCTCTCCAGAGGACAGGTCTGTCACCCTGGGGCTGGAGCCAGGGTTGGACTTGGGGGCCTTAAGGTAAGGGTTTAGGGTTTGGCCCCTCCAGAGAAGGGGAAGGGGCTTCCCGCCCATTACAGGCATCACCACTGGGAAGTATTTGTGGGTAGGAAAGATCTGCACATTCACTGCTGCCAGATTCTGCAGCCTGACTTAGGGGCTAGAGCTGACTGAAGATTGGGCTGGTGTCGAAAAGCCAGGAAGAGGAGTCATGCAAGTGACTTCCGTCTGTGAGTCAATGCACTTCTGTCTCAGATTCCTCCTCCTTGCAGAAGAAATAACAGTTATTTCTCTGGCTGATGGGGGACTTAGAAGCCCAGTTAACCTCTGCTTCTAAAGAAAGGTGAAGAATTATTTTTCCTGGAATCAGTGTGTCAGGATTGCTGGACATGAGTGTGCTACCAGGAAAGGCTAGAGGGATGTGCACCTGTCCCTGTTAGCTGAGGTGAAGCTGGGCGTAGAAGCAGAGAGTGCCATGGCCCAGGGTCACTACGTGCTGTGGGGAGAGAACCAGGCTCATGAGGGAGCAGGCTGTCTCTTCTGTGAGATTTGTGCCAGGAAGGCAGTCCCCAGCTCCTCAGGAACATGACTTGGAGAAAATCCCTACTCCCAGGGGTCCCCACTGCTGGTGATTCTCCAGATGTGGGACATTCCCCTCCCCTGGGGAGGGTCAGTTGTACTGAAGATGTAGGACAGGCCTCCTTCCCGCCGGGCTGCATCCTGCTGGATCTAACAGCTGTTTCTCTCATCCTAGGTACCAGAGGAGCAAGAGTCACTCGCTTTACAGGAGGGCCCAGATCTCACTCACAGAAGCCCTGAGCCTGTGGCAGATCAACTTGTATGAACTCTTCCTGTGGCTGAAGGGGTCCCAGCTGGGGAACTGGGTCATTGCTCTGCTGAGCCGGATGCACCATTCCACATACTGACATAAACTGGTGGGAGAGGCCCAGGTGCTCCCTCCCTCCCTCCCTTCTGCTCTCCGTGGCACATTTGCGTTTCTGACTGTTTCTGTCTATTCCATGGGCTATTTTGGGGTCTTGTTCCACGTTACACACTGCATTGCCCTTGCCTGTTACAGCATTAGCTTTCTCCGTGGCGCTGAGAGCTGGAGTCAGTAACAGAGCTCTGCCGTTTCATGGTTTCGGAAAAGGAGGTGCAGGATACCATGTGTCAGGAGGCGCAGGGTACTTTCCTTCCCTGTCCGAGCAGGGGAAATTCCACTCAGATTCCAGTGGGACTGCACTGGAAGCCAAAGCTCCTCCTTGGCTCGCTCTTAAACAATCTTACAGAATTTAAGAGAATCCCAACCCTGCCTAGAATGCCTCAAAACATTTCTCAGACCCTCAAAGAGAAGTGGTAAGTCCCTTTAAAATCCAGTAGGGTTTATATTAGTTTTTGCACTCTCGTTAGTCTGATTTCTGTTCAGGTGTGCAGAGAGTTTCTCAGAGGAGTGAGACCTTGTGGAGACCTGGCACTAGGGCTTCCCCTCCCAGCACTCAATTCACCATTCCTCAATGGTGAGAGAGGTGGACTGTGAGTCCGCCTGTCTGACGTTCATCTCCAGTCCTGTCAGCAAGTGCCTCTGTGGTTTTGGACTTTTCCTGGCCTGTTTCTTGCAGGTGAAATGGGGGCAGGGGACAGTGGTCCTGCCTCTTTTCTGAAATTCAGGGAAGGCAGGAGGAATGACAACTCAGGGCTCTGAAACTGCTGGTAATGTATGTGTACTGTACAGTACTGCCACACAGCAAAATAAATGTGTTGTATCAACGACCTTTGGGGGAAGGATGCCTGGTTGTGCAGTCAGGGTGATGTGTGGGCCTCTAACGTCAGTCCTGTTTCTGTTTCGCCACTGAGTGAGTGATGCCAAGCAGCGCTGTTAACTCCTTGCAAGCCAAGTGAAATGGTCTCTTGGTCTTTCCTCTTCCCAAGAGGTTAGTTCCACATCTGGGTCCTCTGGTGCTGTGTCAGGTGTGTGTTGAGACGGGATGGAGGAGCGGGCGTGATTCTGCTGGGAGGACGCACCACTCCTTGCCACCCAGATCGACGCTGAGCCTGCCTCTGCCCTGCCTCTGGGAGCATGCTGCAGCCCATCGGCGAGGTGTCACCATCCCTGTGCCACCCACTGAGCATTTTGCCTCATCACTGCCTGTGACGTTTCGCTGCTCCTGCCTCAGACGAAAACCTGCCACTTGCTTGGTCGTGCAAGTGACAGGTCTGATGGCTCTGACTCTTCAGCTGTGTGATGGCAGCCAGTCCTCCTTTATGCGAGACAGATTTGGGATCCTGGGAGACGTCTCTGCTGCTTGTGGGGATTCCTGTAGCCAGGAAGAGTGGATGGAGGTGACTGCTTGTATAATTTCAGCTTTCTCGTAAACTAACTTGGTGAAAGGGGTCACGAAGGACAGCATGGGAACATCCCTCTACTGCCAGCAAGCTTGCTAAGCCGAGAGTTGTTATCAGGCACCAGGCTATGCCTGAGAGGAAGCCGCAAGAAGACCATGTACTCTCCCAGTTTGCGTCCAGTTTCCCAGCTTGCATGGGTGTGAGACCTCACCTTGCAATGAATCCATTTGCATGGGAAGGGAAGCAGAGGGCAGGGCATGGGTGAGTGCATGTGTCAGTCCCCTGTCTGTCAGAAGAGACAGGTCAGAGATTGCCCTGGCTTCTGGGCTGTGTGATGGCGTCAGGGAAGGGAGTGGTGGTAATTGCGGTGACGAGAATCCCGAGTCGGCAAGGAGTCATAGGGGCCCTGAGTATTGGTCCTGCAGCCTGTGTATGAGTAATCTTTGCTCATGTGGGCAGGCTGGCTGAATCAGTGCCTTGCTTAGGCACTTACAGCTTGTAGGCTGGCCGGTGTGGGTGGGCCTGACTTGTTCTCCTCACAAGTAGAGCTCGGCTCAGAAAATTGGCCTGGTGCACCAGGTAAAGCCCAGGAGACCCTCTAGCAGTGGTCACCGACTGCAGATCCTCACCATGTAGCTGCCCCTGCAAATGCCTTTACCTATCCATGTCTGGGTCTCACTAATATCTCTGCGTGAAAGCTCATCCCACAGTGAGACCCTGCTCATATCCCTCATTTCCAGAGGAGTGTGGAGAGGCTCCCCGCAGCTGGCATTTGCGTTGACTGCCGAGCCCCTGGCCCACCCTTGGCCATGCCTGTTCTTTCACCTCTCCAAAATCCCACCACGCGACAGCTAGTCCCACTGCCTACCAAGGTTCCGGCTCTGAAAGTGGTAGGGAACCAGCAGCCCCTCAGACTGTCGTTCTTGGCAGCGTGCAGCAGGCAGAGCGGGGTGTATTTGGAAGAGCTTTATCTACTGCCGTTAGTCTCTGCTGGGAGGCTGCGTGCTGCAGTGCCAGCAGTGGGACTCCTCCGTCAGCTGTGCTCAGCCCTCACCCTTCCCGCAGTCAATCAGTGAGGGTTTGCCTGAGGAAAGAACAAGCAAGCACCCAGAGTTTGACCCTTTACCATTCCTGCCTTGCCTTTTTGCTGAAAGCTCTCAAAGGTGAATGTGTTAAAAGGATTTTGAAAAGACACTTTCTCATCCCAATTTGTGGTTGTCAAACATGGGTAACCTGGATCAACTCTGTGCACTTGGCCTCTCCTTCCAGCTTGTGTTTACTGGTGTTTTCACCACCAGCAAATAGAGCCTCTGCTGCTCTGCTTGCAGGCAGCACATGGGCTGCTGTCTGTCCAGCTTCAGCTGCAAGCAAACTGAAGTTTGGTGCAAGCACTAAACATTGGCCTTGCAGCAAGTTCCTGAGCCCACCGATTCTTTCTCGGGACTGACAAGTGAGGGGTAAGAGCTGGGGCCAGAGGTGCAAAACTGATGGGCAACTTTCAGCTCCTGTAATATGGAATGCTATGTTGTAGCCTCATAGCATCTCCCATCCTAAAGGCTCTCAGTGCTCTCGGAAGTGTTGGGAGCCAGTGGTCATTCCATCTAGCATTTAAATGTGCCATTGTTGGGTTGGCTGGAGATGGTAAATGGGGCAGTCAGGGTAAAAGGCATTGCCATGCTAAACTGGGAGAATTTAGGGTATGAACTGAACACACTTTTCCTATCCAGCTGAAGAATAAGCCAGCAAAGTCCAGGCTGAACACCACAGCCTTTACCTAGCGCATCCAGTGAACTTTCATGATGACGAGTGGGTGGCATGTAGATTTGCAGATCAAGGCTGCGTGGTGCCCTCTGCCACCTCGCAGGGGCGTATGAGCCTCGTGCGGTCGCAGCGCAGAAGCTTCCCGAATGAGTCACTCCCTGCCTCCCGTGGCAAATGAACCGTGACCGGCACGCAGCTTGGCCAGCACCAAAGTCGTTCCCTGCACACATGACTCCCTGGGTCACCGGGGCTGCCCTCCAACGCGTCGCGTGGCAGGGCTCGTCCCTCCTGCCGCTGCGTATCTCCATGTCCCCCTGGGACCTTGCTCCCCCCTGTACCCTGAGTCCAAAGGGGTGCAGGCAGGCTGCTGGGTCCTGGAAGGAGCTGTCACACATGACACGCTGTGCCAGGACACCCAGCGTTCAGGTGGGAGCAGAGAGGGATGTCTGGAGGGCCGCAGCCCTCAGGGCAGCCAGTGCCTTCCCCCTTCATCACCTGCTGACTGGGTGGCAGGAAAGGGAGGACAGACATTTCTTCCTCCTTGACTCCTCTCTAGGAGCAAGAGAGCAAGCTCCTGCCCCTGCAGCCCGAGCGCTGGCTGGCCATCCCCATCTCACCCGGGGGATGTGCTTGTCCTGGGTGATGGCGAGAAGTCTGTATCGCGGCTTTCAAACGGCACCGAGCAAATAAAAAACAGAGATAAGGGGGGCAAGGCTGCAGCAGTGCTGGTGGCTGGGACCTGCAAAGGTCCCCAGGGGGGAGCACCCCGGGCAGCGAGGTGCCATCAGCCCCTGTCCCTGGGGCCAGGCTGCTGCCTGGGCCCCGTGCTCGCCGTGCTGCGTGGGGCCAGCCTGCACGGCCCGAAGGCTGGCTGCTCCCTCGCATCGCCAGTCCCCGTGTGCTGCCAGCCAGGGGGGTGTTCGCTGTCCTACCCCTGTTGTCTGAGAGGACTCAGCCTCGACTGCTTTGCCGCAGCGTGGCCATGGCCGGCGGTCAGCAGTGGCGTTGGCCAGGCCGCAGGCTACTCTGGGGAGAGCAGCAGCAGGAGGATGCATGTGATTCTGTGTTCGTGGCAATTAATTTTTGCTAGTCAGGGCTGGGAGTTTGGGGATGGGAGGCGAAGAGGGTTGAGGAAAGGAAAGGAGAGGAAAGGGAGTAAATACCAAAACCCAGCATGGCTCTAAATGGACTCGTGACCTCTAAATGCTTCTGGCCTGCACTCTCCCCTTTTCCTTCCGCAGGCGCCCAGGTGCTGTGGCTGGGAGCTGCCGTCTGTGGCACAGCGAGGGTCCCCCCTTCCTCCCGCCGCCCCCCGCAGCAGTGCGGCGTGGTGCCATGCTTGCTGGGCGAGCAGTCTCTTGCCAGGCGGCTCAGAGCCTGTTTTTGACTCTGTCTCTGTGGAGCTCTCCTGTGGCAGGACTCGGGGGCTTTTCTTGGCTGTTGTTCCAGCCGGCCAGCCAGCAGCTGTCACTCTGCTGGGACCATGGGCTGGCGGATGTGAGGACCTGGTCGGGAGGCAGCCGGGGTCCCCACTCCACCGTGGCACTGGGGCCAGCAGGCTCCCACTGGGCTGGGGCTGGCCTGTGTCGGCCCTGCCGAGGTGCCTGCAGGGTCGGGTCATCCTCCTTCCTCCAGCAGCTGTGAGCTTCTTCCAAGTGCTGCCCAGGACTGTAGAAGAGCTGGGCAGTGAGAGATTGACATATGTAATTAATTAATTACCCTTCTGGGAAAAATTACCAAGGATCATAGTGATGTCGTCTAACACCTTACTCCATGAGGTATCACTGGGACCTTTCAGCTGAAAGGAAAACCTACCAGTGGAGTAGCAGCCCTGCTGAAAAGGAGCAGGAAGGGGTTACAGGGGACCCCTGGTAATCATGAGCTTGCAGTGGGAACCATGTCCTGGGCTACCTCAGGAGGAGGGTGGCTGGTGAGGCTGCTTGTTGTCCTCCTCTGCTTGGTGATGCCGAGTCCACACCTGAAACAATGTCCTCTTTCGGTTCTCTTCATTGAAGAGGGATGTTGAAAAACTGAATTGGGTCTGGTGGAGGGCATGCAACATAGGCAGGACCTACTGCCCATAGCCTCCAGGGGAGGTGGGCTTGTTTAGTCTGGCAAGGAAGAAGCAGAGGGATGAGCTGATATGGCTGGCAACTCTTTGAAAGGGAGCTAGAGAGCCAATGGAGCCAAGCTCCTTCTGGCAGTGCCAGATGACTTAGCAAGGGCTGATGGCCACAAGTTGCAGCCTGGATAGTTGGACTGGGCATAGGGATGAGCTTCTTCACCAGGAGCGTGGTGCAGAGCTAGGACATGTCACCCAGGGAGGGTCTCCATCCCGGAAGGCTTCAAGGACCTGGCCAGCCAAAGTATGGCCCAGCTGGTCTCCTTTTGGCGAGAGCCTCCCTCGGAGTGGGAGGGCAGACAGACGTATGCCCCGTGGCCCCTTCCCACTGGCCTTCCAGTGAAGCCGTACAGCCAGGGCACGGAGCAGGCAGGGGCTGGCTCACATCGCTGTCGAGTCAGCGCCGTGGGGTGAGGTTGGATCTGGGTTTCACCCTTCCCAGCTCTCCCTCTGCTCGGACACGAGATAACATCCCTGCCTGGGGGTTGTCTTAGCTCTGAAGCCCAGGCCAGAGCTTACCGGCTGTTTGGTTTGGTTCGGTTTGGTTCGGTTTAGTTTGGTTTGGTTTGGTTTGGTTTGGTTTGGTTTGGTTTGGTTTGGTTGCAGAGCCAGGGCTGTGAGCCTGCCTGTCCCGGCAAACGCCAGCCTGGGTAACTCGCCTTGCAGTGTAAATGGGCCAGCTGCCTCGCAGGTCCTGCCTGGGCAAAACCCGCACGTCGTGGTGCCTTCCTGAGAAGAGGCAGCGTGTGCCTTCCCAGGGTCCTGCTGTGGCTACCTCAGGCTTTAAACCAGGAGGAAATTTTACTTGCATCCAGCTGAAGGCTTCCTGAGCAGGCTGGAGGGATGCTAAGTGACCTCTGTGTGATGGTAACCAGGCCCCGTAGACAGTGCTGAGGGCGTTCAGCACGCAGGGTAGTGGGAGCTGCAGCCGGCCCGGAGGTCTTCCCCGTGCCAGCCCAGAGAGCTGTCGTCACTTCTCCACAGGGAAGTGATCTGCGTCTCTGTCGCCCGCAGGGATCATGGCTGTGCCTGCGCCCGCAGCCGTGTCTGAGGGAGCTCTGGGCAGGACGTGACTGCGCGCCTACCCACGTGCCTCTGCCGACCCTGTGCAGCTCAAGGTGACCTTGGCAAAGGGTGACGGCCTTTCTGGGTCAGCTTGTGTGACCCGGAGAGCATCCCTCCGCCTGCCATCGTCCCTGGCGCTCCAGGTCAGCCACGGTGTCAGATCACAGGCTGCTCGTTGCACAGCTTCCCTCCTGAGCCGCTTGCTGTAACCCAGCGACTTTGATTTCTGGTGGTTTGGTAAAAACTATTCACCCAGACTGCACAAGGAGTGTGGAGTAGGGAGGAGCTTTGGTATTTTACTATTTTTCATTTATTTTATTGTATCGTATTGTACTTTTTTAAATTTTACTTTACTTTTTTAAATTTTATTGTACTTTCATGTGGTTCAGATTCTCTTTTGCTGGGGCTACTTTTCCCTACTCTGATGCCTATGAACATAAATAACACTCATAAAGCTTCTTCCTATAACTGGAGCACTGCAAAGAAGGGAACAAGACTTAGGTCTGACCTAGCAGGATGTGTCTGCATGTAAAACACACGCTAGTTGCTAGTGGTCTGCAGGCCTGCAGCTCCGGGCTCAGCATGGGTGTAAGCGAGCGAGCATCTCCCCAGGGTGGCTGCCCCGTGAGCCCCTGCTCTCCTCTCAGCTCACAGCCCAACAGTGACTCTAACTTTAGTAAGGCAAAGATGAGAGAGATTACTAAATGGTAGCTAATAAACAAGGTGACATGCATGAAGCCTGGTAATATCATATTGCTCTTAAAGAAAATATGAAAAATAGTAATCGTGGCCGTTGTTATTACTGTCTTGTAGTTCACCACAGCTAAACTATCCATCATGCCGATAAGGCTGAAAGGAAAACTTAGCCATATAAGATGCATATATCACAGGGCAGCCAGTCCTGCCACCGCCTGTGCTGTACCCAGTCTGCGCTGGGTTGCTGCGGTTGCTCCTCTGCATCGTGGGACCGTCCCATAAATCGGAGCAGGGCAAGCCCGTCAGCGTAGCCACCGCGAGCAGAATGTCAGCAGTGGAGACCTGAGCGAGGAGTGAGGTGATGTGGGCTGGGGATTTACTCTGGGGTATCAACACACCTGAAATGCATTGGTGTGAGCCGGGCAGAGCCCCAGAGGAGGACAGGGGGAAGAAAGCAGATGGGTCTGGTGTGGGAAGTTCGCTAGAAGTGTGGTATGGCTGCTAACTTTGCATGGCAGGCTGAGCAGTCAGTTTTATGGGAGAGGAGTCTCGCCCTGGAGAAATGATACTTGACTGTTCAATTGTGTGCCCAGAGAAGGAGAGTTACTGAAGCCAGGGAATGGGATGGGGAGCTGCGCAGGCTGTGCAAGGTCGCCCTCGCAGCCCTCGTTGGCTGAGGGCTGTTCCCTGCAGTTTGCCCGTCAGTCCTCATCCCGCCCAGGTTACATGGTTCATGCAACTCCTTTATTTTGGAGACTCCTCACAGAATCACAGAATGACAGAATGTTAGGGGTTGGAAGCGACCTCTGTGGGTCATCTAGTCCGACCATCCTGCCGAAGCAGGGTCACCTACAGCAGGCTGCAGAGGACCTTGTCCAGGCAAGTCTTGAATATCTCCAGAGAAGGAGACTCCACAACCCCTCTGGGTAGCCTGTTCCAGGGCTCCGTCACCCTCAGAGTGAAGAAGTTCTTCCTCATGTTCAGCTGGAACTTCCTGTGCTTCAGTTTGTGCCCGTTGCCCCTTGTGCTGTTGCTGGGCACCACTGAAAAGAGCTCGACCCCATCCTCCTGACACCCACCCTTCAGATATTTATAAGCATTTATAAGGTCCCCTCTCAGCCTTCTTCAGGCTGAACAAGCCCAGCTCCCTCAGCCTCTCCTCATAGGAGAGATGCTCCAGTCCCCTCACCATCCTCGTAGCCCTCCGCTGGACTCTTTCCAGTAGCTCTTCATCTTTCTTGAACTGAGGAGCCCAGAACTGGACACAGTACTCCAGGTGGGGCCTCACTAGGGCAGAGCAGAGGGGAAGGAGAACTTTCCTCAACCTGCTGGCCACACTCCTCTTAACGCACACCAGGATGCACCATGGTCTTGCTCTTGGGAGCTCTGTCCCAGGTCTTCTCCTCGTGGTTTCCTTTGGTTGCTGCGTTCGGACTCCCTGCCAACCAGTGGCCAGACAAGAGATGGACCCTGGAGGAGCCTCCGCGGGAGGTTATGGGGCTGTAAAGCTGCTTGGGTGCTTCTGTGCTATGTGCCCTGTTGCTGGCAGCATCTGAATTTTGCTGTGGGAGCGGGTGCTCCTACGTGGCCCCTTTTCTGGAGCCTCCCACCGAGGCCGGGCTGGGGAATCCCTCCCTGATGACCTGGGTGGCTCTGGGTGCACTGGGTAAGCTCTCTCCACAACCTGTCTTCTGCTGGGAGTGGGGGACAGTTATTTGTTTGCCGTGTTGTGCTGCCAGGGGAAAATACCACAACTACACGTGTAGCGAGCAGGCGGCAGAGCACAGCGCTCGCTGTTATTACTGGCAGTGCCCCCTTCACTTGCTTAGTGGCCTACGGGTGTCGGAGCATGGCTGCTGAAATGCAGCGTTGTTAAGCCTGGGGCATAAATCACGGGGAGGCCACCGGGTTTAGCTTGGCCTCGTCTCGCCAGCACCATAGCAGGGACGGTCTTCTGCCCGGGGACCCGGCTGGGCTGGGTCACGCTCTGCGTCCCGAGCAGCCCCCTGCAAACACATCGTGTGGCAGCGGCAGCGGAGCAGAGCCCACGGAATGGCTCTCCGCCTCTCTGCCTCTTTCCCTTCCCTGTGTTTTTCCCTCAGGCTGGGCTCCTGTGCTGCCATAGCTGCAGCTGGCACCGTCTCTGGAGGTTGGGGGAGGTTTTGGGAGGAGATGGGGCCCCTCCTGGGAGAGGGGTGCTTTGGACTGCAGTGGCACACGTTGATAAAACACAAGGAAAATGTAAAGAAAGGCCTTGGGAGTGTCCCAGAGCAAACTGCTGTGCTGCGGTGCCGCTCAGACGGTGGCAGAATGGACAATGCCTGTCACAGGGCATGGCTGGGGCACAAGGGTTGGTCGGGAGCACAGCGTGACCCAGCTGCCTTCCGACCTCTGAACCGGGGCACGGGGATGGGGCGGCAGGGGCCAGGGGAGAGGGGCTTGCTGGGCTGCGCAGCTCTGGAAATCGGTGGCACCGCCGTCTCCGGCGCTGCTGGTCACAAAAAGTAACTGTACACGACAAGTGCCAAAGGCTGGGGCTGTCCCTGGGCAGCTCTGGCCAGGTTGTTTGCTCACACTGCCCAGCCCTCACTTGTCCCTGTGTCCCCCTTTCTTGTCTTGCTCCCATTCTTACAAGCTCCCGGCAGGCCAGCGGAGCCGTGGCTGCAGCAGACACGGGGACCCCGCTGCCAGCTGCGCAGCTCTGGGCCCCTCGCAGGTACCTGCCGGGTCGGGGACCCCCGTGAACCCGGTAGGTCCCGGTCAGCTGCCACTGGCCAGCTCAGGCCATGCCTTTCTCCCCCATACAGCAGCTTTTCGGCACTGTCCACCCCCCGGGGACACCCAGCTGGTCCCCCTCAGGCAGCGACGAAGGCAACTGCCTGGCCGCCAAGCTCCCCCGGCCGGCCGCAGAGACGCTCACCAGGGATTAGCTGCGGCCAGCGCGTCGCAGAGGTGAACGCGGTTGCCATTATGAATGTACTTCTTGTTTGTCTTTTCAGCGCCGAAATCCTGTCAGCGAGGAGAAGCGATAATAACATGCTATTAAGTTCTTTCTGGATAATGTAATTCAGGAGTCAGGAGGCAGTTTGGTCATTTATGCCTTTGAAAAGCTTGGAATAATTTTCAGTGTCATTATCTTCCATTTTAAAGAGCCTGTTTCAAACATCAATACTGAGAGCCCCTCTCCTCGCCGCCTCCCCCTTGCTTGTGTGGTTTTCCCCCACCTTTTGTTCCTGTTTTCTCTGAGTTTTCAGGGATTCGGGATTTGTTTCCAGACATTCACACACGCAGAAACACACACCGCACCCAGCCCTTTCTTGCTCCCTTTCTCTTTTTATAGTGGGTTTGGGAACTCGCTGCTGTTTTATTCCGCATCTCCAAGTTGTGGTTGGCGAAGCAGCCGCTTGCTAGGCTGGGAAGTGCCGCTCGGGCCTGGGCGGCAGCAGGGAGAGGGTGGACGTGAGGTGGGTTTGGGTCGCAGGGAAGGAGCAGGACTGCGGGGGATCGTGGCTGTGCACGTCGCCACGGGGCCAGCCGGCCGGTGGGGCCAGCGGCCTCGGAAGCCCAGCCGCCCTTGGGGACGGGGCTGCGCGGGGGCCCTGCGTGCGCTGGAGATGTTGGCTGCACTGCGGTGCCCCGGGAGCGAGCTGCGGTGCCCAGGCCGCGGTGCTGGGGAGCCCGAGCAGCCTGGCCACCGCAGCACTAGCAGCCACCCTGCTCCAGACCACCGCTCCCTCCATCTCTCCGGGCACGGCTGCAGTCCATGAGTTATGTGCAGAGCTGGATGCATCGTTATGTTCTTTGCTCATGCTTTTGTTAAGTGTGTGCTTCAGTGTAATAGGTTAATGGATATTTTTGCCCTGAAATAGCCCCCAGGATAGGGAGCAGAGAGGCTCCTCAGCAGATGCAGCTTCAACACCAGCTTACACTGCAGGCGTGAAAACACACAGATGTCTCCAAGTGAATGCAGCAAAAATTATTCTCCGGAACTGGGGCAGGAAAACAATCCGGCTCCTCTCCTGCATGCACAGAGCACGGTTGAAGAGGAGAATTTTGTTCGTTAAGTTAATTGGCAACAATCCCTGAAATGTCAGCCTTGGCCTGAAGTTCACTTCTAGGCTTGGAAAGCATCCTGGCCCTTCTGTTTTTAAAAGAGGAAGGTATGTGGCTCCTTCCGTTTTTTGTGTGCTGGCTCCGCCAGTGTTTCCAGTGGAAACAGGAGGGATAATGCCCTTCCATTTGCTGCCGCCTTCCTTCAGAGGGGGAAATGGGATCTCCCAAGCAGAGTACAGGGAGCAGGCGGGAGCCGCATCCATCATTAAGCCTGGTTCACATTGTTCAGCAGCGTCTGAAGGAACTGGCAAGCACTCCTGTGCCAGCAAAGTCAGCGGTGGAGTCAGGCTATGACCTGGCGTGAGCTTATTTGCGGAGAGGGTGTGGGAAGACTTGCAGAGGGAGCAGGCTCATTGGCCTCGCTCTGCCTGGAGGATGCAGGAGCATTAGCGGCACAGTGTGGTTTCATTACGGAGCTGGCCCAGCATCGTTAGCGTAGAGGATACGGTCTCCTTGGGGCAGGTGTGATGAGGGATGAGGATGCTCTTTCCTTCATGAAGGATGGAGAGGCCTTTTAAATACTTTTGGCAGTCCCGGACATTAATGCGCGGTTCAGCGCTGGCCAATGAAGGGAATCCACACGACAGCAGACCGGGGACAACAGACGCCTCTGCTCCCAGACGCCATGCCCTCCGTCTGCGCAGAGGCCACGGGAACAGAGACCTGCTGCTGAGCCAGCCGTGACGGGCTGCGCCTGCCTCCATCGCTGCCGACTCCCTGCTCCGTGTCCGGCTGCACTTGCCCGTCTGCGCACAAAGGTGCATTAAATGCGTTTCCTGTGGCCTGGGGTGTTTACATGGTTTCTCCCACGAAGGTTTTCTGATGCCTGGTATTTTAGCTCACAGTGCGGTCTCTCCCACAGTGAGGATGCTTGCAGAGTCCTCTCTTCTCTTATCCACCTCCCTATTTTCATTCAATCTAAAGGACTTTCATTATCTCTGGGATCTCTATGCCTGTCTCTTGGTTGAAACCAAGAAGGATTTGAATAAATGCCTGTCGGTAGGGAACCGGTAGAGGGTCAGACAGCCCGGTCCCTCCTCTCAGGGCAGCTTGGTGGAATAAGCTGACTGCCCTGAAAAAACTGCCTAACAAGGGAAACATAGAGGAAAGAGGGGAAAGAAAAGATAGTGAAAAGGAGAGGAAACTTGACTTGTTAAATGGCTTGTTGTATCAGCCAGATCTCTGTTCACTCTGCCAGCAGCCTGGCCAGCTTAGCCCCACTCCCAGCAAGGAGCCTGCATCTTCCTTGCGTATTTGTCCCACTTGCAACCAGTTTCTCAGCCTGCTTTTTCCCCAGTCTCTGCTGCACTGGCAGCCCATGTGCTCTCACCTTGTGGCACAGCTGGCCAGTGCTTAGGGCATGGCCAGCGGGGCACGGGGACGGACCACCAACTGGCACAAGGCACGCAGCTGCCCTTCGGTCCAGGCTTTAGCCATGGGGCAGATGTTGCCCCATCTCAGCTGCATGAAGCTAGTAGGGCTGTGCCAAGGGCACGAGAGCCCAGGGTGTACTGCATGGTGCATCCACGTGCCGAGTCATTTACCTCTTGCTTTTCTTGCTGGACTCTGTCTTCGAAACCCACTCTGCAGTGATATTTCTGTCACTCTTGGTTTGCCTCTCCAAGACATCTTGGCAGGCTGAAGGAGGGCTGGCTGTGGTTTCGGCCATATCGTAAAGGTGCTGATGTTGCTTATCGATAGTCCTTATTGCAGAGGGATGCGAAGTCCATTTTAGATCACTAGTTTGGTCTTAGATCAATAGTTTGGTCTTAAATAGCAGTGTAACTCAGACCTCAGCTCAGCCTGGGCGGGTGGCAGACACAGTAGTTGGACTGGAGGTGTTTTGGCAGGGCTATGTGAAGAGGTCTGCAATGGCATCACTGGACCAGGAGGTGCCATCCTACACTTCATGAGAGGATGGCCTGGGCTCTGTGCGCAGAAGGGCTGTTAGCAGGGAAAAGGAGACGCTGTGCTAACCACAGCAGGCTGGAGCCCATCAGCCAGCCTGCAGGAGCACCAGCTCTGGCAGGGAGGTCCAGCAGCACTGCAAGAGCAGGGCTTAAGGCACCCTGTGTGCTCACGGTGTGTGGACTCAGCATGGGCATGATGTTCAGCTCCAGTTCACCTTCTCATTTGCTTCAGATAATAGCACTGTGCAGGGTCCATAAATCGTCTGAAACCCCTACTCAGCTCTTGGTAAGGGGAATTCCTCCTCCTGATTTAAAGGGATGTCTCTGCAGTGTGAGAGCAGGCAAGATGTCTTCACCATGAACCCTCATGATTCTTCACCATGAGGGTGGTGAAACACTGGAACAGGTTGCCCAGAGAAGCTGTGGATGCCCCCTCCCTGGCAGTGTTCAAGGCCAGGCTGGATGGAGCTCTGAGCAACCTGGTCTAGCGGAAGATGTCCCTGCTCATGGCAGGGGGGGTGGAACCAGATGACATTTAAGGTCCCTTCCAACCCTTACCATTCTATGATTCTGTGATTCTATGTCTCCTGAGGCTAATTCGTTCCTGGGCTCTTCTTCCAGCTGTCTCCTGAGATTTGAGGCTGTGGAGCTGCTCATGTGAGCATGCATATGGGTGCTCATGTCGATGTGTATCCGTGCTGGCTGGAATGCTAAACTCCAGCCTGTGCTGGTTTTGCTCCTGGTGCACTGCATTCTCCACACTCCACTGGACATGCAGCCAGAGAGACCTTCCAGCACGAGTGCCAAAGGACTGCGTCAGACCCCTGGGTGGCAGCTGGCCATTGGGTTGGTGGATTATCCCCTCTGAACACGGGACAGTAATCTTCAGAGGAACAGACCCAGAGAAAGTGGCAGAGATAGTCACTTTGAGCATGGGCAGCAGCTGGAAAGGGGGACGGTGGGCAACTCAGAGAGCAGCATGGTTTGGAGGGGAGGAGGAAACAAAAGGGAAAATAAAAGCATAGAGCAAAAAGTCAAGGGCTCTTGCTTGGCTGGGAGGGACAGAAGAGGACTGGGTGTTTTAGAGCAGGATGGGACTCCGCCTCCACCAGCACCCTCATTTTGTCATTGATTTCTCACATGTTCGATTGAAAACAGCTGCCCAGGATCTCTCCAGTGGGACGATGCAGCCTCTGCCCAGAAATACATGCCACATGGTTAAAAATGGGAGAAGGGGAGAGCAGAGAGTGCTGTTTAAACTTTGTCCCCATTGCCTCTATTGGGATGGCAGTGAGAAGTGCTCAGGGAGGTATTTTATTCCTTACAGATTCAAACAACAGAGAGACTGTACTTAGAAGCAGGAGAATTTAACTTACAAAGGCAGCTCTGTGTTACTACAGTGTTCACAGAAAGACGTTTTTGAGCTCCACACTACTCCAGGGAAGCCATTCTGGGCTTTGCACCAAACCAGCTGCATGTTGGGCAGAGGGTTTTGTCACTTATCTGTACACCTTCAGCTGGGTCAATGAGTATATTAGCCAATATTACCAAACCTTAATGGGTTACCTCTAGGCTCCTACCAGCCTACATGGTACCTCTCTTTCCACAGAAGTGCTTTGGTATATATGGATTAAAAGTGTTTCAAGTGCTGAGTATTAGTGCTTCAGTATAAGTAGTGTCAAGAGACAGGGTATGTTTATGTTGTTAAGGCATGTGCCAGTGGAAGATCCCACTACACAGTCTTTCAAGTTATTTTTCTTACGTTTGGCCATGGAAGGATGTGATGTAGCATGGGGGTTTTGCAAGTTTTAAGGTAGAACATCTGCCCTGAACATCTGGCATTACACAGACTGAAGGGCAATGGTGATGTCTGAATGGAAAAAAGTCATTAAAATATTAACGCTAGTTGTAATTAAAAGCCAACATTTTTAACATTAAACTGGAATCTTAATGGCCAGATTGGACCAATGCTCCATCTAGTCCAGACTGCAGCCTCCAAAAGTAGTTCACCCTGGCTGGCCTGGAGAGAGGTGGAAAAGCCACGCAAATGGACAATACTTAAGACTTGCCAACTGGAGAAGTTTCTTCATACTTCTGTTATAGCAGGTCTAAACTTTTAACAAGAAAGTTTCTGTCTCTTCTGTTGTTGAAATTTAACCTGGCAGCTGGCAACTAAGCACCAGACAGCCACTCGTTCACCCCTCTGCTTCCCCTCACAGTGGGATGGGGAGGAGAAATGGACAAAAAGGGGAAACTCATGGGTTGAGATCAAGACACTTTAATAAGGCAACAAAATAAATACTACTACTGCTACTACTGATAATAATAATTGTAATAATAAATATTAAAAACAAGCTATATACAATACAATTTTTCTCACCACCTGACGACTGATCCACAGCCAGTTCCCCGAGCAGCGATCATGGCCCCCCAAATCTTTGCAGATTGAATGAAATTCCAAAAAAAAGGCCTAACTCCTGCAAAAATTTGAACTCCTGGACAAGAGAGGATTTGAACTCCCGGAAAACTGAAAAATCGATAGATTCCTGCCCCTCAGCCAACCCCATTCGTAAACTGGGCATGATGTTTATGGTATGGAATATTTCCACTGGCCAGCTTGGCTGTCCATCTGGCTGTGCTCCCTCCCACCTCCTGCACACCTGCTCACTAGCTGAATATGAGAAACTGGAAAAAGTCCTTGATTTCACACCAACAGCTGAGAGCATCAGTGTTATCAATGTTCTTCTCCTACTAAATCCAAAACACAACAGCTACTGAGAAGAAAATTAACCCTATCCCAGCCAAAACTAGTACACTGTTAACATATAAAACTATATATGTGTACGTATTTACTGATAATGTAACTGTGGCTGTTTTCAGTAACTGCTGAGTACGTTGAAACCTTTATAACTAGTGCAGGGCACAGTGACTGACCAATTGACTGTGTCTGTCTGGGCCCAGCCATTGCTTGTGACACAACAGTGGCAAAGATTGAGTCACAGTGGTTACCAAGGTGTCCTGTCCAAGCCCTCATATGATCATATGAGTCACCTGGCTCCATCACATCAGTGGGTCATCTTGGGTGCTTAAGTTACGTGGGCGGGAGTCAAATCACCAAGACCACATGAGGCATCTCGGTTCCCAAGATCAGTGCAGTTGCTCCAGTAAACTTCAGGTAAACTCCGAAGACGGTCTTTGAAAATACCATAAAGGTGTGCTCTATCTTTAATATTTAATCAGAGCAATTAGTGTTTGGGTTTGTTTTCTTCCACTCAAACTGATGCTGGCTGTGACCATCACATCAGTTGTGTTATAAGGTAATCTGGGCTTGGAGAACCTGTCCTGTCCCCTCCCACACACTGGCCTGGTTTTGGGACTGTAGAAAGGAGTGTTGGGAAGCCACAGAAAAGACATTGCTGGTCACTATGGAAGAAGGAATAGCTTGATGAGAGGAACTGCTGGTTGTCATGGCTTTTGGAGAGAGAGTTGAGAACGATGGCTTCAGGGCTTTTGGCTGAAGAATCTGGAGAAGGCAGAGCAGAGGGCCATGAGGTAGAGACAGATCGACAGGAGTTGAAATTGGAGGACTATTCCATAGTGTGGTGGGCCTGCAGTGCTGGGGGAACATGGAGGCTCCTGAGGGGCAGGGTCTTATGGGGATGTCTGTGGTCCCAGGCTGAAAGAAGACAAGAAAACTCTCAATGTGATTCAGAGAGCAGCCTTGCAGATACACCACAAGCCTGCCATGCAGGGATCCCCCTTGGGATGACAGGACATTCCCTGTCCTGGCTTCTCTGCCCTCCTCCTGAAGCTGCCAGCAGGGGAGATGTCTGGGGGAAGTGTGGCAGCACCTCATCTGTGTCTCTGCCTTGGGAGACCCCAGGCCTGTGGTTACTGTGCAGTATTTACTGCATGCTCTTTTGTAAATACATATTTTGCAGTTTTCCTCTGCTAGTGAGATCACCTGACAGTACCCATTGCTTGAGGGGGACTTTTTATTAATAGGTAGAATACAATGGAAAAAGAGTATCCTGGTTCCAAGCACTTGTTAAAGGGTCTTAAAACTCCCAACTACGGCTGTCTCTGGGGCACAGCCCGGCTCAGTGCCTTTTGTGTCTTTGGTGACTAAAGGTTTTTCCCAAGCAGCAGAAAGCTCAACCCTCGATTTACACCAAGGGCTGGTGTATTAATACCAGCAGTATTTCTGTTTTGCTGTTGCCAGGGTGTGATACAGATTGGTGAAGAGTGACTATACCTCTTCGTGCTGGGCTGAGGGGAAGAGATACATGGAGGATGCTAGAAGCTGTCCTACCATTACAGGTGGGACAAAATGGGAGGCTAGCCAGCTTCCACTCATAATAATCAGGAGCTTGTTAAGGATTCTAATCAGGCAGAAATATTTTCCCGTCATCTCATTACAAGCTGTAATGAGGTTGCAGCTTTGGGCTGTAGCTGCTTTTTCTCTTGCTGGAGGTAACGAGTGCATCTGCTGAAGGCTTTGGTAGCTCATATGGTGTGACACATGGGTGATGTGGAGAAGGAAGGGGAGAAATGGGCAGGGGGCAGAGCCAGGAGCAGTGAGGTTGCCCAGTGGAGGAGGTGTTTTGCCTGGTGATCTGGAAAAAGGCAAGTAACTACTCCCTGTTTCTCTGCCTGGGACAAAGCCAAGGGAAGGGTGGCTAGGGAAAGCCCTGCTCCTGGGGATGGTGGTGGCTTTTGAATGCATGATAGTGTATCCTGGATGTCTTCGCAAGCCTGACAGTGAATACGAGGGGCCTTTCATCCTGTCTTGTGTGTAGGTTGTGGACCTGGGATGGCGTGTGATAGTAGCTGAGGACAGGTGGGAGAAGGCGTGAGAAAAGCAAAGCAGTGTGGAGGCTTTTGGAGGGTGTTGTGTTCTGTGGAGGTCTCTATCTGCCTGTTTTCCTCCTTGCTCCGTGTCACTGAGAGGGGCTGTGACTGTGCACGAATTCTCGCACAGGCTCAGAACATTGCTGCCTGTTGGCTTGCCAGCATCTCTGTTTTGCTCCCTGGACTTCGCAGGGATTTGGCCATGTGAGGGGAAGCTTGCAGTAGAAGAGCCTCTGGGAGACTCAAAACACAAACCTTGTTTTATTAAGCAGGAATTGATGTTTTTGCTGAGGCTAATACTAGGTCTTATTGACTGGCCAAATATGGAGTTCTGTGGCAGGCTGTGTTTATTATGAAGATAACCCATGCTCTTGTTAATCCCCTCCCTGTCAGCTACTCGATAACCTCACAGATTCCTCAGGATCTGCAAAGCTGTCTATCTGCTGAGACAAACGTCCTCCTTTCCTCCCATCAGTGGCAAAGGTCGTCATCAAGGTGAAAGCAAAGAGCTTTCGTGAAGTGACAGAAATTTGTGGCAAAACTATTTTGAGGAGGAGATGTAGTTCTGTAAATTCACCACGTGCTTTGCTGTCAAGAAGTGAAAGAACAGCTTTGGCTTGTGCAGACCTTTCAAAGCAGTCTTGACTTTTTCAGGTTCTGTAGAAAACCCATGCTGTGCCTTCCCTTCCGCGGGCTCCTCCGTGCCCAACTCTGTGTGCCCACTGGGGCTGGAGATGCCGCAACAAATGGGGTGGACGTTTCTCTTGGGTGCGAAGATCCTCTAGAAACTTGAGGAATGAAGAATGTCGGAGGGGCGATATCCAAGATGGAAGGAGTATAAGCAAGGCTCGGAGGCTGCTATCCAAGAAGGTTTGTAAATAGAAAGGAAGTGTTGAAGATAAGCTAGAAAAGCAGCCTTGGGCCCTATGGCCAGTTCTGCTTTCCTGCAGAGTCAGGAAATGAACCTGAGAAGCATCTGCTGGATGTGGGTAACATGTAGTGGTGCTTCTCTCTGGGCTGTGAAACACTCCCATAGCCTTTGTTGAAGGCTGATAGCCACAGCTGTAGACAGGATTGAAGGCACATTCTCTGCCTCCTGCACTGTTTTTCTGTCTGTCTTCCCAGTTCACAGCACGTAAGACAAAAGCCACTTAGGCTTTAAAATAATGCTATTGTAATGTGGTATCTCGGTACTGGCTAGCAGGAGAAGCTTTCAAGGAAAAAGACACTTGGAGTCTGTTTGTGTTGGGCCATTAAATTAGATTTACTTCAATTTGGACAGACAAATGTTAAGTACAAATATTAAAACACAAGTAATTAGCATCTGAGGTTGCAGGAAGCAATTCATTCAGTAATTCCAGAGCGAGCTTGCTGGGTTTAAGGTTATTGGGTGTGTTCTTAGTGTTTTTGCTTCTGGCAGTCTTCCAGTTGCTATCTCTATGCTACATTGCTTCACACCTGGATTGACCTGCCTTTATCATGTGCCCTTGACATCCAGTCAAGGTGGTTTTGAAGCAGAAACACTCCTATAAAAATGCTGGTGGGAAACCTGAGGCTCTCTTTCTAGTGCTAATAATAGTGAGTTTGTATCCTTCACTGAGGTGGCTGTGCATTTGTGCTCCCATCTGAGCCCCTTCAGAGCCCCTGGACATGCATGCCGTCTTTGGAGATCCTTGTTCGCAATCCTGGGTGCTTGTGTTGGAGCAGACGCAGAGGAGAGGCACGAACAGGGCAGGCGTCCAGTCTGAGTCTGGCGAAGGCACTGAAGAGTAGGAACCAAAGCAGACTTTCTGGTAGCACTCCTGCTGCTCACCCTTGTTCTTGGGCTGTGTTTCCCTGCAAACAGTGCTGTTGCTCCACCCAGGCGTGAGGAGGTGGAGAGCTTGGTGTGGCGATGATAGAAGCCTGATGCACGTTAAGGGATTTAGCCAGGAAGCGCTCTGGTCCTTGTATGAGTTCCCCTTTGCCTGGTCGGGAGGGTATCCATGGAGTCATGGGACTCAGCTGTGCTGAGGTGGCTGCACAGTGCAGCTCTTCCAGCGGGCAGCCCGTGCAGGCTGGAAAGGAGCGTGATGAGTAATTATGTGCTGTGTTACAACACAGCTACACAGGGAGGTTTAAATGGCTCTTTCCAGCTATTGCCTGATTGCTGCTGTGTTAACAGGAGCAAGGATCCTTTCTCTTGGCATTCAAGCTCCCTTCCCCCACAAGAAGCTACAGCATTTGTAGCAGAGATTTAAGCTTTGAGCTAATTCTACTGCTATTTTTGCAGTCTTCTACCTTCACTGTCATCTCTGTCCTTCCTTTCCAAAACTGCGCCATGCCTGCTATCCATCCATCCGTCCATCACAGGCCCTTGCTTCCTGCTCAGGATGTTGGCATTGGGGCATTAAAAAGCAAGAGCATTGGTTGGCACACAGAGTGTTTGTAGCAGCAGATACAACAAGAGAAAGCCATAGAAAAGGCACGTTGGCTCAGTTTCATTAATGCGCTTGGCTTTAGCAAAGATAAGACTTATTTTGAAGTAAATGGCCTAAACCAGGCTACACAGATGCTTCAAATGCATGGAGATCTTCAGGCTTCTAACTTCAGAACAGCTACTACTGCAGACTTCTTTCTCTTTTTTTTTTTTTTTTTTCCCCAGTATGCTTTAGAGTGGTCCTCAAATAGGACTTAATGGAAAAATTAGGGCTTCACTATGGACTGTAACCATCTCCTACCAATATACTCAGTGTTTCCCTTCACTTCTGTATCAGCTGGGAAAAGGGAGGGGAAAAATGGAGCAAGTTGGTCAGATAGCCTGGCTTGGTTTCTACATCAATATTATATCATATTATAGTAACCTTTTCCAGCAGAAGTCACTGACTGCAGGTAGTGCATGTCCGCTTAACAACCCGTGAGTGGCTGCCCATGTCAGTGTCCTCACCCACCAGCTCAGCTACATAGCCAGCCTTTGCTTTAGACGTATATGCTGTGGTGGGGGCAGGTAACCTGGAACTGACCTGCCTGCCTGGGACTAGGGTCCGGATCAGGAGGGAGAGGAAGGATTAATATTGTAGTAAGTGAAAGAACAGCCATGGAACAGTCGGCATAGAGCCTGGAGCAGGGCACTGGGCGATGAAGGTGGAGGCAGCAAAGAATTGGTGTGGTTTTTGGACATGGTAAATCCATTTTAACACAGGTCTGAGAAAGTGAAGTTGGATTGGGATTTTTTTCTGGAGGACTAACAGAGAATGCGCAGCGTTGGAGAGGGCCAAGATCATACGGTGTGGAAGTAAACACCTATTTTTGTTAGAAAAAGGTTGAACAGTTCATCCCAGCCTTCTAGTTTCCTGGCAACAGTGAAGAACAGACCATAGTGGGACCACTATTTTAATCAACCTAATTGCAGGTCCTTTCTCTCCTCCCCCAGCAATCAGCCTCCTGGGAGACGGAAAATCCTTCTGAGCACGTCATCTAAAGGACTTGAAGCCTCTCTAGTTTGCCAGCAGTTATGCATTGCTCAGATCTGTGCAGTACTCCTGTTGGAGATTTCTTGCCTGGAAACATGGCGCTACTTTTGGGGCTTGCATTTTTTTCTCGGTTACATTACAATTAATTTTTTTGCTCTCACTTCACTAAAAAATTCTAGTTGGATATTACCTCAAAATAGGAATACTTTGCAGTTCTGACCTGTTTCATTGACTGCCTCTCTGCCTGGCTGTGATGTTCAGAAGGTCTCTCGACCTCTTGCTCCTGTCAGTTCTCTAGAAGTGCTTTCCTGCCTGTGCAGATATGAAAAACAATAAATGTTTTCTGTACATATGATGATAAATATCTATCCTGATCATGAGAAACATCACCTATTTTCAAGCTTCTTTTTTTTTTTTTTTAAAAAAAAAAGTCTATTCTTCTTCTGATACTTTATCAGGGCAGTTTGTTTAATCCTCACTTTCTCAGACTCCTGGACTTCTGCATCTCCCTGGGCTGCCCTTCTGGCATGGGCAATGAGAGAAATGAGCCTGAGCGCCGAGTGGCCAAACATTGCACAGTGGGCAATTCTGGCATCTGGGATGAAGTCAGAAGTGTCTGGCTACACTGACAAACTGGTTAGGGGCTGCTGTGAAGGTGCTTCAGCTCAGCGTAATATAATTGCTGCGCTTAGTGCAAAGGAACCAGGGTGTCTCTTTGCACCTTGCTCTGTTTCACTGTCTCTACCTACTGGCCGTAAAAGACAAAATTGGCACTGTTTTGTACCTTTCTCCTTCAAACTGTATACACAGTACTGGGTGAACAAAACCCATGGCTCTGCCTCGCTGCCCTGTGTCAGTGATATAACACTGGTCCCAGTGTCAGCTGGCAGGGCACATCAGAGGCTTCACCTTCTTGCTTCGTCTTCATCAGAGCACCTGAAAACAGCTGGGAAGCCATTTCTGCCTATTGTTTTTCTGGTTATGCTTTTTTTCCACTTTGAGAGGATTGTGGCCAGTAGGTTGAGGGAGGTTCTCCTCCCCCTCTACTCTGCCCTAGTGAGGCCCCACCTGGAGTACTGTGTCCAGTTCTGGGCTCCCCACTTCAAGAAGGATGAAGAGCTACTGGAGAGAGTCCAGCCGAGGGCTACGAGGATGGTGAGGGGACTGGAGTATCTCTCCTATGAGGAGAGGCTGAGGGAGCTGGGCTTGTTCAGCCTGAAGAAGAGAAGGCTGCGAGGGGACCTAATAAATGCTTACAAATATCTGAAGGGTGGGTGTCAGGAGGATGGGGCCAAGCTCTTTT
>Ga0065711_1026312_pt1 | contig 79328 bp, 35 predicted proteins | sample Hoacrofraction12_FD_59098 | JGI IMG/M metagenome (GOLD analysis project Ga0065711, IMG submission 59098) | Hoatzin crop microbial communities from Cojedes, Venezuela - Epithelial fraction 12 v2 (version 2) | ecosystem: Host-associated > Birds > Digestive system > Esophagus > Crop | place...
AGCATAGCTGGACAGGCCGCTGGAAAGGACAGCTAAGAATAAACATGATGTGGGTTAGCAAAAACAAGATGTGTTCAAGGACATGGAGGCGGTCTGTTGCTACTGGCGTTAGTGTATAGTTACCAAACATAAGGGAATATGGGGTGTGTGAACAGCGCGTGATTTATGTCTGTAGCCTATCCGAATAAGCGTGATCGCGTGTGCAGATATGAAAAATGTATTTAACCACGCAAGCAGACCAATAAAGGGGAATCGGCTGTGCATTGTATCAATGTGTGAGAGTCATTCCTGTCCCTGCATGGATGCTGAAACTCGGCATCCTACAGAGCTCTTGTTAACAACATGTGTAATTATACCATGTTACTGGCTAGCCAGGAAAAAAACACACTAGATTTTAAAAAGCAATCTGAATTAATGTGGAAAGTTCCATACTATCTTTGTCTGACTTTTTAAACATTACTAAAGTTTACAGACTAGTTGATGAAAAGGCAAAATAGAAATGACTGCCTAAATACTATGAGTTAGTATCTTAACAAAGTAAGAAAGCAGTATTGGCTGTGGAGATTTCCTAATAAAATCAGCGAACCTGGGAAGTGAAGTTCATTTGCTGAGTTATGATTTCAACAAATCCAGCCCAAAGACGTGGTGGTCTCTCTTCTCCTAAAGCTGACCAGATATAAAAAAAGGCAGAAGAACAGATACCTTAATTTATCAATTCAGAACGCACAGTAGCCTCAACATTTGCCTTTCTCCAATGTTTGTGTTCTGTCAGCTTAGATTTTTAGGTAATGTAATAACCCCCTAAGGTGCATTCTGTGCATTTTCCAATGAGGAAAAAGGAAGATAACAAACTTAGCAGACGTTCAACTCACCAGGACATTTATTTACAAACGAAGGATCAGAGCTAAGAAAAGAGCAAAGGTAAATCACAGATGGCAAGAGCAGGTACAGAGCCCAACCTTCCAGAACCGCAACACATCCACACAGCTAGGCTGAACAGACTTTATGAAGTGTTCCGTTAGTCTCACAGTGAGATGTCTATGGGAAAGAAGGTAGTACCAGCTTATACCATGGTATTAAAAATATTGTAATACTGATAGCAAAGTAACTGTATAATTTACCCATCTACATTTATACTGTTGTTTTCTACTTTAATGGCTAGGACATCACATGAGATTAGCATCAGCCCAGTTCCCCTGCTACTTAATCAAAACTTAATTAAAGGACATTATCCATTATAATTCTCTCCTATTTACCAGCAAAATTGCTGACAGAAGATAACAAGAAAAAGATGCTTTCTTCTGTCTCACCTTATTTCAAAGCACCATGCGGACTAGTATAGTCCCTTTCCCCTACTCGTTAGATATGGAAAAATTGTAATCTTCATTTTACCGTTATGACATCAGAATACAAGAGTGACAAAGTTAATGCCTAAGAATTACCAAAAAGTCTGAAATAAATAGAAGAACTGAAATTCAGACTCCCTTTTTACCCAATATATATAAAAGCCAGTAATCCTGAGACACTAATATCAAGCAAAACATTATCTCCAACAGACTTTTATTGCAAGTACACAGACTAAGGCTAAACCTGTTTTGCTACATAATTTGCTACATATACTATTGTTGTCATGCTATTGTAATATTAAAATCTTGCTTTTCCATTTAGTGACAAATTTCTGATCTGCAAAGCGTTAAAAGATCTTTCGAAAAAGGACAAGACTAAGAGCATTCAGTCAGACTTCTCTGACATAAATCTGTTAAACTTTGCTAATCAACTGAACAATAGAAAAGCTAACAGCCATTTTCAGAAACCTAACCAAGTCAGTCACAAATACATAGCATGTTATCTGCATACGAATAACACTTCACTGTTCTGTTGATTATATGGGTTTGTAGAAAGCTAAGCACAAGGCTGCTGCAGTTGATTTAAGAACGGTTTCAAAATTCAGCTAAAAAAAGCCTGAAACTTCCATTCCATTTAGTGTCTAAACCATGACGAAGTAACTGCTTAAATACACAATTAAAAAAAGCCACATGAAGAGGTTATCTCCAAATACTTTTACAACTGCACATGCAAGACAAGTCCTTTTACAATCAGTCTCCTGAGGGCTGCTACTATCAAAATATGAAGCATCTAAAATAAACTGGACCAAAATAAGAGAATGGTATTTATTTATTTTTAAGCACTTAATTTTTTTAATAAAGCCCTCAAGTAAAATAATCACAAGATCTCCTATTTATGAAGCTCCTTTATTTAAAAAAATGCATAATAAACAGTGAACAGTCTTCCTCAAAAGCCTAAAATACATAAGGGCTAAATAAGATGAAGAGATCAGAAGAAAAGCCATATCCATTTAAAACAACCAAACTACAAACTACATTAGAATGATCAGCTAAAAATTAAGAAGTTTATAAGATAAACAGTCTCTGAAAATAATTTACATAATGGAAAGAGTTTGATATTCTTACAAACTAATCAGAACAAAAGTTGCTGAAAATTAACTTTCCTCTATTGTCATCAAAGCCATTTCTAGTTTTGAGGTAGAAATCCAAAGTCAAAACTGCTAACAAGTTTAAGTGACATATATTCTTAAGTTTCTGTTTTGAAAGAGATACAGATTCTTCAGGAGTTAGCAGCAGTCGAGATTTTAAACATTTTAAAGGCCATGCCTCTCAAAATCTGTCTTCTAAGGTAGCTGATTCATACTGCATGGTCCTGCATCCTGTTCTTTTTTTACAGCACACAGACAGGGTAGGGACCAAGGCAACTTGCTGCAGAAAAGCAAAACCATTCCGCAGACACCTGAAGCCAGCCATGGGGCAAGGCAAAGCCTATGCCTCAGGTCTACACCCTCTGTCCACTCAGGGGTGCTCAAGCTTGGGAACCCTCTGAGAAACCCTTATGCAATCAGCATCACTTGTTTCAATACCGATATATACAGTAATATTGTGTTACAACAGACAGCATTTAATCTCCCTGTCCGGATACGGCAGAAATCAAATCCTTCCCAAAGACAAAGTGCCAGAGAGCTCGAAACATGCCGGTCATGAATATTCTGACCACTTTTCTACAGACTTATCTTTTCAAGGTCAGTTTTTTAACAGTTTTCTGATTAGGACTTTCTTAGGACATGTTCTGGAGCCTCTGCTATTTCCACCCAAATTGCAAATTTATTAGCTACAACACACTGTGAAAAAAATATATAACAGAGTTATGAAAAATACTGGAGTCACCATTTCACTCCAAAGTCATGCTTCCATTATTACATGTACACATTGCTTTTACTCACTAGTATCCTGTACTTGAAAATAAGTGTTAAAGGCTAGCTTCACATATTGAGGCTTGGTTAAGAACCTGGCTAACACAGAAAATTGAAATCTGAAGGGTTACCATTAATTCTGGAATCATACTGCGGGCTAAAAATTAATACTGTGTTGTTATGTTATGTTATAAATGACTATTGCAATTTGCTGTGATCACAAGAGGTAAGAAAAAACATCTACATTTGAGAATAATTCCTCTCACTTTCTCTCTCTGTGGGTTTTCTTTTCTATATACAGGCAGATTAAAAAAGAAAGATCTTCTGTGACCTACAAAATATGACAAGAGAACTCAAGAACTCAAGTCAAATATATTATTGAACAGTTAAAAAAAAAAAAAGAAAAAGCCTTTCAGTAGCTGCCCCAGACAATGTGAATGGAAAAACATTTTTACTGAATTTTTGTTCCCTCATTTTTCTGATAGCTAAAACCCTCAAATTTACTTTTACTATATATGCACAGGTTAGCAACCTTTCTTGCTCAGAGATTTCTTTCTCAAAAAGCCTCTATTTTCAATTTTCAAGTGAATTGGAATTGTAGGAAGAAAACCTTTCTCCTGCTGAGACATTCACCTGCAGCAGAATTTCCAGCAGTAGTAAAATGATGCTTCCTAATATGTAGGACAAGTTACAATATAAGCCTTTTAGAGACAGAGGTGATCTTGGGCTGTTAACACAATTGAGGAGGATACTTCAAAAAAAAAACAAACCCAATCCTGTAAAAAATTAAGAACAACATGCAGATTTTTCTGAAGTCAGCTACATGACTGCCAAGAAAAAAAAAATTCCTGTCTCAAAGAGTAATAATGACAATAAGGTATAGTTCTTAACCAGAGCCTCATCAGGTAATCTGCACGTGCAATGAACAAGCAACAAACAACCAGTCATTAATCTTTTACTTTCAAATCTATTACTTTTGTCAGAAAGCAACTAGTCACATATAATAGCTTACCTTTTTCCTTAAAGTGTTTGCCTGAAGTCCCGCTAATGAGCAAATGTTAGTTCAAAATTAATGATTAAAAGGGTTTCAAGAGCCAAGGTGAGCATTGAGATGAACAATAACACAGCTGATCTTAGAAAGCAAAGATGTTCCTTTGAGAGATGGGAAATTAATTTCTAGGAGCTATACTGTGCTGAATGAGAAGAGATGAAAATGAAAGGTCTTGAACATTCTGATTCCTTTTACAACTTGCAACTGTATTTGTAATGCATTTTAGAAAAAATGCATTCAAGTAAAATGGTGCAGTTCTGTATTTCAGACTGTGTTTGTGACACCTGAAGGCTAAGGGCATGTCCAATGTAGAAATCATACTGTGTGACTAAACAATTGATGTGCAATTTGTAAGGATAGCAATTTTGCCTGTCAGTTAAGAAGAAAAATATTACAAGCTTTATTTCAGTTTGGGAAATCTTACAGAATCCCTACTTATTTTACTTTTCATATTATTTATAAGCTCCACTTACACCATATGAAGAAAAACTCATTCAGACTAATCCTTTTGAGACACCAATTGTCCAATTTTCAGTAGTTTGACCATCTAAAATCTCCCTGGACTATTTAGCTATTCTAAAATGATGGTCAAATTAAACACCCGCAAACGGCAATTACCAAACTCTGCCATTAGTTTCAGTTCTGTTTATGAGTGTGGCCATTAAAGCATGCCCAATCTTTAATAAAATTGCCTGGATAATAACAGAGTAGAATTTTCCCAGTGTTTTCCCCATAGGTTTTGAGAAAAACACTTATTTACACTGTAAATGCTGTAAAAAAGTCTACTTAGTGTAACAAAAAATAATATTTAAGATACACTGTCAATCAGAAATATGGCCTTTCACCTTAAGATGTATTGAGATCATTAAGTCTGAACAAATGTATTCCTTGAATAATTTGGTAATAATAGGGCATTCTGCACAGTTTCTGTAAAATCGTCTTTTCTCTGTATCACATCTAGCCTTCCACTGTGATAATGCCTCAGATCTAACTGAGGAGAAAGACTGCATAATACTATCATTTTGGAAACTAGTAACTGCTGCTTGCCTCATATCTTCGGTCTTTTTTTCACTTTAACCTTGAAAGTCTCTTGAAAATGCAGCAAAAAAGCATTCAAAACTGCTAGCAGCCATTTCCACGTGGCTCAGTCTACAATGCCAGTTTACTTTGTCTCGTTACCTGACATCTCCACTCTATTCAGGGTTCATCAAACATAGCCACTCTTCTGATTAATGGCTAATTTATTATTTGCCTTGCAAATGTTTATCTGCAGGGAGATGAGGTAAATATACTTCAGCTCTGACAAGCACCATGACCACTCTCTCCCTGCCTGATGGAATGGTCAGTTGATGGTGTCCCAGAGGAGTTGTGCCCTGCCTTAGGTTTCCCAGACAGTCCTCTGAAAGGCAAAGTATCTATTTTTAATGAGCGCAGTGCAAAATCAATTAGCTGGTGGCTTAGAAAAAGAAATTAATAATCAGATTTATTTGGCATTTTCATAAGACCCACCAGAAATATCCTTCTATATTGATCACATGCATTGGTATTTTGTCTGAAGAACCATTTCTTTAAAATAAAAACGCAAAAAATCCCTATATCGCTATATCATAGCCTTTCACATCACCAACCTGAAAAATGCTATAGCATTGCCAAAAAAAAAAAAGCACTCAAGGAAAATACAATTTCAGAAAGAACAGAAAAAGAGAAGATAAGTGTCTGATGTAATTCTCTAATGCCATTCAGTCGGGAGACAGCCAACTTCATATGTCATATTATTATATCTCTACTGCAGCAATTCTTCCCAAAGTGCAATTTGTTACGAAATTTTCCTTGTACCTGGAAACTAACGGGTCTCAAGTCATGACCTCTACTTGTCAAGATTCCTCTAAGCTCACCAATACAACCTTATCCTGGTGGGGAAGAACACTAGATATTCAAGAATCAAGAAAACAAAAGAAACTTGAACTTTCACAAACAGCGGTGTCATTAGATAATGCTAAAGTATAGACATTAGGCAAGAAAAATTCAGGTAGCAAGCAAATTTAAATTTAATACAGACTCATTGTATCAGGAAGGCAAAAACTACATCCCTTTTAATGTGCATGAAAGAAGCCATGCCGGATTATTTGCCCTCACAGACGATGTTGCCACTATACCCCTGTGCTATCAGCAGAGGACAGGGTTAAAATCTTACTGTAACAGTTCCAGTGGCTCAACCGTCTCCATCACGAGCTGTCAGCAGCAGAACCAGACTCCTCTGTTAGGAATTGCTCGACTGAGATCCAGAGCATACAACAGAAAGAGTTGTGCTTCGTACCAGCATCTCCTAACTCTTACTTGGCCTGCTGCCATCAGGGGGCTAGAATTCAATGAACGAAACATGCCTGAAAGGATGAGCAAAATAATTTTGCTAAAGTTTTGACTCTGTTGTTTGAGAGATCTAAATGCATAAGGGAATCACAAGCGTATGTAAAATCTCCGGTTTTCACTGTATAGTGAAAACCAGAAAGAATGTGCATGTATATAAAATGTGTAGGAAAAAAAATGAAAACAGCAGATGTGGAAGAACAGAATAAAGAAAGGAACTATTATATTAAAGCAAGTCAGTTACCACATGATAAGAGATTAAAAAGTGAAAAAAGGACAAAAAGGGCCTAAACTGAGGAAGATGAACGCGTGGCCTCCATGACATATACTACCTATGACTGTGTAAATGTATATTGTACAAGGTACAGACAATAGCCAGCACTTAGAATTTCAGTAGATGTGGAAGCTATCCAAACGCTGCTGCATTGGGTTTCATGCAACTGTACCAGTTCGTCTGAAAAGCATTCAGGCTGTCAATTCCTTGTTGCAAAGACTCTCTGTACCGTTTTTCCACTGATAATATGTAGGTCTGAGAGGCAACATTCACATTCTGTTAATGTATGCATACATTTGTCTTTGGAGAGGCACAATTTTGTTGAACTGCTGACCACTACTACCTTTTTTTCTTAATCTATTATAAGCAGGACCAGAGATACAGGCCTGTGGTAAAGGAACACGATCGTTCCTAAAACCACTGCCTCCATTATCTCTCCTTGTTTCAGAGTAAGTAGCACGCAGGGAGCCGAGTGCTCTGGCCTCTCCCCTGCTTGCTGCAGGAGATCTTGAGCAACAGACCAGAGAGAAGTCTCAGCAGGACACATATTTCAGGTAAAAGTTTGAAATAAACGTAAGTGTACTGTCAAAACTGTTACTGAGGTTTGAAGAGAGTACATCTAAAACACCCTTTGAAAAGGTCCACTCAATCTGGAGCTTCTGGGAGGAGTGGCAAGGAACGCAGTAAAGAGGCGAATACAGTTGATTGGAGACAAACCAGGAGTGCTTAGCGCCGTAAATCTCACACTTACATCTATGTCTAAGTCATTCCTTGGGTCTCTTTTTTTACCTATAGCCTCATTCTCATCTCAGCTTCCCGAAGCAAGGGGAAGTGACAGCTGCTACTGCAACGCACAGCCAGATTCACCGGTCCTCAGTGTGCACCACAGACATCACAGAATTTTTACCTGTGATCTCATAGGAGCAGGACAAAGTCTTGTGCATAAGGACTTGTAGCTATTACAAGATACTAATTTACGAGAAGTACATATGTGCACCTAGCATACATCTACGTTGTAGTGCTAAATAAGGCTTTCAAGATCTATAGTTTAGCTTAGTTTGCGTGTTCTAGACTGGCAGGTTAAATACTTAACACAGACACAAAGTACACACTCACAGGTTGCTGTCTGATTAACTGTTGGGGTAGGATTCAGAAGAAATTCCAACACAGGACTCTGGGAAGGAGCTAGGCATACACTTGAACAGACTTTTTAGCTTATAAATTTGGTACATGGCTCCACTGTTTTGAAGTTCTGCGGAAAAACTCTTTTTTTCGGGGAGAACCACATGAAAATACAGTCCCTTGAACCTTAATTCCCAACTCAATTACCAGTGACTTCTAGGAACAGTCAATAACTTTCCCAGGGCTAATTTCTATGTGGGCTGAGAAATACACAGTACAGTATATGTCACTGTCTCAGGCGGGACACTCTGGCCTTGTTATTCAGACATCATATATGTAACTAGTCCTGACAACTGCTGATTATATCTTTTTTAAAGCGCTGCTGCCTTTTTTTGTTTGCCAGTTATCCTCTGGTGTATATGCCAATGCAGACAATGTCCCATCACCGTAATTGTCACTCAGCTGTCTGTCAGTGATGAGAAGAAAAGGGTGACAGCCTTGACATCCCACCAATCATCCCTCTGGAAAATTGATATCGTCCTCCCCAGTAAACAACAGCTAAAGAATCGACCAGCCTTGCCAGCACGTCCCTGAACAATCAGCTTCCATTAAGGGCAGAAGTCACACATTTATCCCACCGTACTCCAATCAATAGTACGCTGACTTGTTCTACGTTCAAGCGTGCCACTGCTCAAGGTCTGCATTTAGCACAGGCTACCTTTCAAACACTTTCCAGGTCTTTCTAACTTGAATGTAGGAAGCAGCTTTTGGGGCCTTTGTAAAGCCCTCTATTTTCATGTAAAATATCTCACTCCCATCAATTTGGCATATTAACTTCAGTTCACAGGAGATTTAGCAGATTTATTTTCTTGATTAAATGTAATTTTCTTTAACAGTGAAATTAAGTCACGGTGTGTAAAAATCACTACATGTTTTTACTACTTATCCCTTGTAGACTTGCATTTATATATAGCCATGCTCTAGAGGAAATTTATGCGTATTGTGTTAAAACTGGCCTTATTTAAAATGAACTACAATGTGTTTACATACTGAAAATGCTGTCTGGCAATCAGAACAGTTTGTTAAACGCGAAGTCCACAACCATTTATACATCACCCAGTAACCTGAAACTGTAGACAATTAGCCTGGTAACCCAGTAAAATGATTGCAAGCTGGCTCATACAAAGTTTCAAGACAAGAACAGCGGTTATTCACAATTTACGGGACATGAATCTTCTGGCACAAAATTCTTCAACACAGGAGGAAGAAAACAGTGGTCAAGAGGCTCACTTCAAAACTTGCAGAAAAGTTGCAAATCTGCAACTGCGGCTGTAGATTAGTACTTCACTCTATTACTTGACATGAGGCACTAAGTCAGCAGCTGTTACTGTCTCGTTCATAAACATCTTTTCTATACACAAGTCATCTAGAAATCAGTTGGGGCTATTACAGCACCAGATCTCCTACACAGACTGCAGGAGCCGTGACTATACTGCCCAGTGCCTTAACATTTGTAAAGCCAGAGGCCCTTGCAGTTCTAATTTTGTAGCTTGACTGTTACTTGTAGCCTTGTGACTTTTCATCAGCACACACCCCGAGGATACTGTGGCAGTGCTTCTCCTCCCATTCCAAGTGCTCTTCTGCTTGCAGTCTTGCGCTGGCAGACTCTGACCACCATCATAGTGGTTTCTTGTGACTGGCACACAGGTCTGAATCACTCTCCGCCTCTTGGCTTTTAGCCTGCAAGTCCAGATGAAGGTATCTTCACCATTGCCCTCATGTCTTCTAGCTTAGAGCTTTAGCGCACCACAACAGCACAGCAGAGATGAGTCACAAATCCAGTGGGCAGGTTCCCGTCATGTTCGGGCATGCAAAGCTTAGCCACCAAGAAACACGCAAGATCTGCATCTGAACACACCTACTCTCACCACTGCTGCCAGTATCTCAAGCAGGGACACCCACTCCGGAGTCTGAGCAGGTGCCCATATAGTTACTGTGAGAAAACTGCGTGGGGAAAGCACCTGCCGCATCGCAGAGGACACTTGTCCAAGGACACGCTTTACTTCTCTTCCCACGCAGCCACCAAGAGTCTTCCCTTCCCCCTCTCCATCCCTCTTTTGTTCTTCTTTGGTTTGGGTTTTTTTTGTCTTGTTTTTTGTCCCCCTAAGATAACTTTGAAGTTGATGTATACCATCAGCTACAGGCCCCACTAGTAAAGCTTTGTGCACGTAAGTGTGCCTGAACATCCTTTGTGCACCATCACCAACAACTACTGACTAGTTAAAATGACAACTGTTGGTAACCAGTGCAGAAATAAGATGTTCTGAAAGCACAAGGAGCAGAATTTGAATTTCCAAACTATCATCATGATCACAACATTATGTCTCCAGATAAAATGTTACAATAAAACTACAGCAATCATTTACGTGCTGGGAGACCCTCATTATTGCTCATAGTGCTAGGACCCTCCACCATTATTTGAACTTGTGAATGTTAAATTTTGCATAAATATTGATAAACAAAAAAGGCTGCTTATTTTGTCTGCAACAACTTTTAGCCTTCTCAGGAAACATACTAGCATTAACAGCTACATCCTTAAATCCAGGTGTTTAAGGAAATTTAAGGTCTGTCATGATAGGTTTCCCTTTTCGGGGGTCTAGACACTACTGGTATAATGTGTAAACCATTAGGGAGTTCACTGTCCCCTTCACTTTGCTAAATGGACACAATCAATACCTTAATGGGAATGTTTGGAAGCATCCATAGGCAGACCAAATTGGCACATTACAACATTTTTTTCAGCCTGTGCATTAAGTTCATTAACTTTTCTCATTTGAATTACAAATTTCATTTCTCTGATCAAGATGAAGACATGGCTCTCATTTACAAGCTCGGATTTTTGCTGTGTTAATGTTTTACAGGGAACGATAAAGTTAATGCAGCAGAGAGACATCATGTCACCCCTATTGGTAGACAATTATAGATAAAGTTCCAAATTCCAATAATCCTGATGGGAGGCACATAGGAACTTCCGTAGAAGAATGACAAAAATATTAAGCAGAGAGGCCACAAGGCTAATCAACCCTCTTAGAAACATAGTCACGCTTGTCACAACAAGAGCACACTCTACAAAACCAAAATGTATTATTTAATTTAATTTCACTTAATGAGCAAACACAGCCCCATTCTCCTTTGTATTGATCATTAAATTGCTAATTAAAACCTTTCAGAAAGGTTTAAAGTTTAAACGAAACACTTCTCTAATTTTATGATATTGTATTTAGGGAGAGAATAAAGCTTTGGAAGAGATTTGCGTCTTACCAAAACTTCCTTCTGACTTCATCAGTTCAGATAAAATATAGGGGTAGGCACTAAGGCATAGCACACCTCTTCCAAGAAATTTTAAAACAGTCTTTTGAGACTGTGTTAACATATTTCAGTTAAGAACCAAAATGCCCATACCTGGGAGTTTTTCACCTTGAATTCACTTATTCAAGAAACAAACCTGGACAAACTCCTTGCGCAGAACCATTTATGAATTCAGGAGTTATTAAAAGAAGAATAGATATTAAAATCTTATTCAGAGTTTGTCAGTGAAATAGAAATAATGACAGAAGTGATATCCAGGCACTTAACTTGAAGGTAACTTACATTTTTGGTTTGCCTTCAAAAGCAGCAAATACAAAACACTGTTAAACTCCAACATTCACCTCTCCTTGCAGTAAGCATACGCATTCCATTTCAAGGCCTTGCCATAACAAGATGGCCTTCATTGATGTTTGACTAATGGCAGCTGCAACAATATCTCCCCAAATACCTCAGCAATTCTCTAACTCTTTCAATACTGCCACTGAGCCTACAATTCTATAATTGCTAATAGCAGATCCATGTTCCTGCTCACAGTAGGCATTTACTCCAGATCAGCACAGACACCCAGGCAGATTGCTGCTGACACCACTACAGCACTCAATATGAAGTCTGCACTGGCCACAGGCTTTCACGCCAACTGCGGGAAGACTAACAATATGGCATAATGCCTGCTGCCATCATGTTCACCTATCAAAAATGTCTGGATAATTCTTAATTAGCAGCATAAATTTATACCTAATCTGCACTTTTCTGTCATGTGGCTCCAGAGTTTTTGAACCAGTAAGAGGGATCCTCTCACAAACTCGTAGCTCTCTCTTTTTGATGCTTCGTACGTCCAAAGAGCGTACATAAAACCCCTTTCCCAAACATCAGTGGAGAACCTGCTAGCCTCTTCTCCCCAGGTTAAGCACTGTGGCTTTCAAGCAGCCTGTGTCGAGGGCTGATAGGAAATGGGTCCTTTTCACATATGTCCACGTGTATAAAACACCTGTCACAACCTAGTCCAGTGTAAGTAACTACCAAATATTGTGTATAGCAGTATCAGGGAAGGTTAATTTGTTAGAAAAATCACACTTGACTGCTCTCTCACACTCTCTTTCATAATCAAGGGTACTAATTCTGAATTTAATTTTAATTTTAAAGTAGCTAGACTGGCCCCATTTAAATTCAAAGCAAGAGGTATTTAAGATCATCTCCTATTGTGACTAATAAACTTTTGCTCCCCTAGCACAGATGCATGAAGGTGTAGGGGGAGAGACAGAGGGAGCGACAAATGTCAGTGGAAATTAATGTGCATGGGACTGCATACTGTTCAAAATCACAAGTTCAGTAGGAAGAAATGACCTTTGTTAATTGATTATAGATTTTTTTAAAAAATATATGGCATTATAAAACGCAGAGCATAGGGCATTATACTGCAATATAAGTCACTCGGCTGTTACGCTTACTGTCTATTTTAAGTTGGTGGATTAATAAGTGATGAAAATCCTCTGCCTGAGACCTCAGCTGGTTTTATTATATTTTCTGACTAGAGGGAATGGTCAATTCTCACTCATATAATATTCATGGGTGTTTGATTTTTAATGGGGTGTTACATTTGCAGGCTTTTGTGCAGGTTCTGCATTCCCAGAGAGTCGGTTTGAAGACAGAGAAAATGTCTGGATGCCTTTAAAACAGTTAAGACGAAGGTAACATATATAACACAAATACAGGGAATGGGGAAGTCAAGGATTAAAAAGATATTGACTGTAAGTTTGAGTAGTTACCTACCTATAACATTACCTAGTGTTCTACCCATATTTAGCTATGCATATGCATTTAAGGAGGACTGCTTAGGTGAGCTGCTTTCTTTTCATGTGGAAGAATACACAATACCAGACATAGATTTGCATCAAAGTTATAACTAGCAAGAAGTAGAAGTAATATTTCCACTCTGCCTTTGCAAATCCTCCTCTTTCTTTCCATTAAAGATACACTAAAAATTATCACCTTTACTAAACAAAGTCTAAATTAATACAATTACTAACACAAATATTTACAGATATACCACCATATGAAAGTTTTGGTTGACCAAAAGAAATCACTGAAAATTCTTCGTGATAAAGAACTTACGTCAAACATATTATTCAACAGGATTTAGAAAAGATTTAAGCCTCAAAAGAAAAACTGTAGAAACTGACCAAGGGTGTTTGTTGTATTTTCTATCTAGAATCCATTAAAAAAAATCTACAACAAAAAAACATGATTAAAATATTGTATGAAGATACATACAAGATTTTTTTCAGAAATAAGGGAAAAATTAATTATATTCATGGTACTGTATTTTTTTATTTTAAATAAACTACTACACACCAGAAACAATACTCTTTCTGAATTGTTTGTGACTTTTTTTTTAAATCTGCATAGACTGTTTACACTCTTGCTTCCAGCTCCTGGTGAAAAGGCCAAAGCCTTCAGTAATAAATCTCTTTAGTAATTATCAATTATGTTAGAAACATTATGAAAGAAAAATTCATGGTAGCATGTAACCTACTCAACAAGTGGTTTCAATAAAGCCAAGTACATAATCCTCATTTCACTGCCCAATATACCAAGGTGTGCAGTAGTGATTTATCTCAGTTACATGGCAAAATACATAGGCATTTTTTCTGGTCTACTTGAGCCTTTAAAACAGAGTTCAGGGCCAGAACCGTACAAGAACCCAGGTACCTTCTTTCACTGAGCTTGCTCTGGAGAAAAGAGGAAAATACCGACTCTTAAAACATCTCCACATCGTCAGATACTTGTGATGCGTTAACTGAGATCAGGGGAGGTAAACTATGCATTTGCTACGTAAGACTGCATTCATAAGCTTAACATATTCGGTAAATTAACTGTAATAGCATTCCCTGTCAATTGTGTGCCTATATTTAAGTTGTTTTACATTGCTCCATTAGCAAATGAAGCATTATAAAATTATGCTGGTTTTGCACTTTCATGCAAGGAACAACTCTGTGATACAGATACAAGAATCCAATTCAAAATACATAATTATTATTATGACCATCATGTGTTGTGGTTTTTTTTTCTCGAATCCTAAATAAACAGCTCAAAGCCTCTGGGACCTGCATGCGCTAGACCGCTATGCTTCACTGGCTTTCTGAAGCCAACCTCTTTCGAAGATCACGTGCTACAATGCTATGTGAAGTAGACTTGTAATTATCAGGCTTCCCCAGTCCAGAGTACTCTTTCTTCTACTTGTGTAATTAGTTAACCATTCGATCACATAAGATGTTTTAATAATAATTTACATGGCCATAAGTTTTTAAGAAACTGAGAAACCCACGCATTTCATCATCTGCTGAGAAAATAAATTATATTCTGTAGTAATTTCAGCCCACAGGAGACTTATGTCTAACTTGCACTTTTTAGTTAGCCATTGCTCATGTTCTTGCTGTGTAACTACATGATAAATATCTGCAAAGAGTATTCATTTCACATGTTTGAAAACGTATTCTTCTCTATACAGTCATTTCTTAGAACTTCTGACATTGATGCCCCTTGAATGGGAATACTGAAAGATTTACTCTGGGAGAAGGAGTCTTACATGGAAATTCTCATGAACTTATGTTGATAGAGTACTCACCACATATAGCTATCTACAATCCAGAGATGTCGTTAGGAAAACAAAGGACCCCATGTTTCGTCTTCAACATACATCTTCTACTCTCTAACCAGAAAGCTATTTTCTCTGCATCCTGTGATCACCCACCTAGCAGCCCCAAACTTCTTCTGTATTACCTGTTTCTCTCAGTATTGGATAAATTGCTGATGTATTTACTTTGACCTTTTTTCTACTGAAGGCAGTGATGCCTAATCAGATCAGAAATGTAAGAGTAAACCCTCTTCAATTATACCAGTGTTTGGTTTCTCATACTCACAAACACATCCATTAATTCTGTTCATGAACTGATAAATCATTATCTTAAACGTAGTGACATTTTCTGGCCCACTACTCATATTAGAAGGATGCGCCAGAGCAGAAGACTGCTGAGGATTGTGATCAAAACATGACAAAACATAACCGAAGACTACCTGCAAGTTTTTGATGAAAGCAGTTACTAATGCCACACTGAAGAGAGTATCACGGTTCCCTGTGTTTCTACAACTGATGTGTAAATAAGATCTTACGTGAAAAAGAATGGAAAAATCCTGACCACATTTAACCAAACACATGAGAAGTTGCTTACACTGCTGTGACAATCTATTGAGTAATGTATACTCCGTGTGCGGGGATCTACATGTGTTGGCACATACAAATGTGCCACATACATGTAAATTAGGATTACACACATGTATGTGTAATTATTTTTAAAACTAGTTAATGATGGTCTTGTGTTGGTTATACTCATTCTGCTAATTTATACAGCTCTAGAGAGAGAAAGAGTCCTCCTGGATATTATGATCTTGGTCACAGGAGAGTTCAACCACTGTGCCCTCCAGACTATCCTGAGCAGATTTTTTTTGTGTTTCTCCTGTGTTTTGGCTGAAGAAAGTAGCCAGACATTGTGGAAAAATGTGTCATCCAACTGATATTTCAGTTAGGTGGGCTGAAAGGTTGGAATATGAAATAACAAAACAAATAATCACAAAAATATCTATGATCATTATGCCAAATAAGTTCCTATTAAACTTCCTATTAAAAGCTTTTTATCCTTTAAGACCATCACTGTTTGCTAGAAAAACTTCCGTGAGTGCTAGCTACTGTGGGCAGAGGGATTCAAAAGCAACGAAATTCTTTCCTTGACTATCCTGCCAGCAGACCCTGGAGAATACATTTCACACTGAAGAACTTGCCAGAGTCTCTTGAACTCAAGAGTATGAAGCAGGATTTTAATGGAAGATTAAATTTCACCCCAAGCAGTGAACTACAGATTGGTCTTTTCTCTTAAAAAACTCATAGACAAAGCTGGGGTGTACAATTACCATCCCTTCTCTATCTCTAGACAGACACATTCTAGGAGAACCTAAGACTGATTATATAGTCTCTGGGTGTTAACCTATTAATTCAGGCACCCAAAGTGCGATGGTACGAAACCTTCACAGTATTTTATATTAGATAATCTGCTCAACTCCCATAACGCTGGTCAGTATCTACTTTTCAGAAGACGAGTCTGTGCAATGCTAGGCTTTTTACTTGGCTTTCCTTACGCTTGTCTTCCTTCTCTCTCTCTTTTTCTAATCATTTCATATCAAATCCTAAAACATCAAAGACAACGATACTCAAAACTAATTATTCTCAGACATTTTAAAACTTAAACCCACACACCACTCTCCCAAGATGGCAGCTAAAACTCAACCAAGCTATATTACGACAGCTGGAAAGCATGGAACTTCTTGTATACTCATCTTTTGTTAGTGCCAATACCCTTCTGAACGAGAAGGGTATTGTTTTATTGCTGTTTTATTGCTTGTTTTATTGCTGCTACGTCAAATTATGCATTTGCATGCTATAGATGACAGAAGGCACTATGCGAGTAAATCAGATTTGAATTACTCGTCAATTCTGAGTTATCAAAGAGTTACTAAATTGATTTTTCCCTCCTCAGAATTACTTTGTTATTTGTTAATTTGCTAAAAATACAGCATTTAAAAGTAAGAGAAGGGCTGCATCGATGGCACTTCTGGGCAGTGTAAAACTCCTACAGCAGAAAGAATGGAAATATATAGTTCTGCTTTTCTCATCCATTAACTCATTAATGTTCCTATTTCATAAGTCCTGCTCCTGCAAAATAGCCATGCAACATGCAAAACACAGTCTTGGGTGAACCTACCCAAAATGTCTGACACCTTGAGTGGCATCAGAGTAGGTGGGAGATTAATAAAACACTACACTGTTCAATGCATTGCTGCAAGTTATTTATTCCCATTCTGATACTGCATGCATGAACTGCCACTGTTTGATGAATCACTGAGGAAAATGGGATGTGACAAACAGCTCCTCTTTCAGCAGCTGCATACTATGACAGCATCAATAGAAAACCACATCATTGGTTCTAAAATGCCACATTTTTACCATTTACATTGAATAAGACATGAAGCTCTTTAAGAGAAGCGACACTATAGGGCACTATGTTATCATTAAGGCCTGTTGACACTATGGAGGGTGTGCTTTGAACTCTATTCTGTCATCACTCTTCATCTGCAACTAATCGCATTCCGCTCTAAATAGGTGGACAGGCTGTCTGCACGTTGACAACAGTGCCAGTGATGAAGTATTGCACCCTTTAAAATCTCATTTACAGATAGGTTTCATTACCACCCACAACTGGCTTGGATCCATGAGGGAACACACCTGCTCTCATTAGGGCCACGTGATGTCTGCTGTTAACAGTATTTCCATGCAAATTGGGTGACACGAAGATGAATGGTCTGGAAACTATCTTTACCTTTCTCCCGATTGGCTTTTCTACCTTCATTTTGGGAGGGAACACACATGCAATCTGTTGGTTGCCCCTAGAGTTTACTGATAGGCTTTACTGACAGCTTCACAGCTATGGACTGTACTGTTTGGCTTCCCTCTTCCATTATTATTTATCTTCTTCTAATGGACAAACGTTTATTATCTTCTACTGCAGATAAGTCCTCTACGCTAGGTGGTCTTAAAAAGGTACTGGCTGAAAAACTGAATTCCAAACTAAGAGTATTTAGGTGTATAGAGAAAAATTATTTTTCCTATGGAGCTTTTGAGTATTTAGCATTATGGATCCATAACAGGGACTGTTGTTTTATACAGCGATAGCAGTCAGAATATGTGTTGAAGGCCCATTAATAATAGTAAATAAATTCAGCACACAGTTGAGAGGTTTTCATGCACCCAAATACTGAGGTCAAACCAAGGCTGTCTTTACAATGTAGCTACCATACCTGCTACTTCGGCAGAAGATGGATGGAGTATAAAACATCCTGGATTTTCTGTTCCAGGGGAATTAAAACAAATATTTTATCATAGCAAAATCCCAGGTCTGGAGTGTTCAGTCAAGCATTGGTTAGAGAGAGCTTCACTTGATTGCAGCTTGAAAAGAGGTAATACTTAGGAACAGAAACAAAAAATGTTATAAAAAAAGAAAGTTATTTTCCACTCTGAGAACCACCGTTACACAGCAAGTAAATATAAAGCAGTAAGCTTGCTCGTAATTTGAGGAAATCATTACAAATTCACATAAAAAGTACTATTAAGCTAAGAAATTAAGTATCCTTCCACCTCAGAGCTACTTAGGTATAGTTTTACTACTCATACTCTCCCAGAACCACATATGTATCACATACCATGTAAAAGGATCTCAAAACTATGACATACTATATCAAATACCGTTTCATCAGTAAGATATACCAGGGTGCAAATAAAAGCATATAGAAATGCAGGTTCTTCCAGCCCTGAGACTCCATAACCAAAGTCTTTCCAGCTGTAAGCCCATAGCATGCTGTTCTAATTATACATTCAGCTTTCCACTTGGAATTCATATACATATCCATGTACATAATAACTCAAAAATAAACACTAAATTTCACCTTACAAAGTCAGCCTGCACATCATCACTTGCACACTGGATTTTTATTTCAGCTTATGTATTTATGTGTTTGCATGTATGTGCTTGTGAGCAAAAATCCCTTAGTTTAAAGCCGGTTTTCTGTACTACACTTAATCCTCTTTGGCAAAATCAATAATAGCATAAATGTTAGGATTGATGTATTTGTATCCATTTTTTTCCTTGAAGTAATACGGTGCCCTTTTTGTATTACCTGAATACATGAAAGAATACAATTGTCATCTGAGTTAAAGGGGTTTATTGTGGTTGTTTTCAGTCTACCAGGCATCAACATAAACCAAATAAAATGTTCTTAAATCTAAACAGGAGTATCTGTTCAGCTTAAATTACTTTTAAAATTGCATTAACTCAATAAAACTTTGCCATATATGTAAGGTCTGTATGAGTCCATATAAATCAATATCTACAATAAGAAGCAGCAAGGTGAAAGACATAATAGAAAAGCATCAATATTAAGAAAGTCAACCTCTTTGGCACTTTGAGTTTAATATTCTACAAGTGTTAGTTAATCCTTAAAAAGGTTTATGCTCACTCTGTGGTTCAATTAACTGAGATTGTTTATAAACACATCTGCCGTTAATTTTTTTTATTAAACTGAAATAAAAAGCTGAAAATCATCACCTCTATTGGAACTCCTGCAGATTTCCTTGGAATTTCACTCAGGTTTCCACCCAGTCAGCTGCACTAAAAACTCATAAAGAAAGCTACTTTGTGTATTAAACCTTTGAATAGATTGAGGTAAAACTGAGCCCAGAAACAAAACCAAAAATCCACCTCCTTCTCTCTCCAACTCCAATTCTTCAGCAGTAACCTTGCAACCATGCCATGAAATGATGGAATTTTAGAAATTCTCAATGGATCCGCAAGTGTCTCCACTTTAACCAGCTCAGCCCTTGGACATGCTGATGGATTTTAGTGGACTGTAACACAGCCTGGCTTGCAGTGAAACAGCAAAAGGATTAAGAGCGAGTCAACACATTATTTATGATACAGTGCTGTAGAGAACCACAACTCACAATGAAGTGTTGCTAAACACAGAAATAAATGGCATCTGTTTTCAACATCTGTTCTCCTAACAGTACTCTTGGCTTGTCTATAAACTCTTCTAAAACCTTGCCATTAAAGTTCAAATGACCTTTAAAAAGAACAACTTTTTAAAAAGTTAAATTTTGACACAGGAAACATTCGTGATCCTTAATTAGATCTTAGCTAAGATGGGAAACACTGATGATATGCCCAGAATCTCTCTTTCATTGTAGGTAATGAATTGGAACATCGTTAAGTGTAGGTAGCTTATAGCAATGTCATCCTACTTTATCAGTCCCTATTAGAAAGGTCACTTTTAAAGCGTATTTCTTCTAAGGCATTGAAACAATAACAATTAATTAAAAAAAAAAATACAGCAGAGAGTTTTACATGAATTCAGAGAAACTTTTTTATCTAACTACATGCAATTCTAAGATGATTTTGCTGGTTTTGTTTTGTTTTTTTAAGAGAATGTTGAAAATTTATTCTCCCCACTAAAATAGATATAAATTAATTTATAAAATCATCAGAATATAAACTGATGCAGTACAGTTGGATAAAATTTAGTATTAGTATTAAGTGTGGGGTTTTTTTTAAAAATGATTCTTCAGATACATAAAAAGTCATTTCATTTGGTTTTGTCAGAAACATGCACATGTAAGTATGTAACTCAAAAAAAACCATGGGTCATGTAGGGCTCTTTCCTTCAAGGGGCTGAAGTTTGTCACTCAACAGAATCAGAATAAAAACAGATAAACTTCCCAAGCAATCAGTCCTAGGACATTCCCCAAGTCTCCAGATTCTCCAGTCTCCCTTCCCACTCACCCCCCCCACCGCCTCAGTGCCACTCACACCTTGGCTTCCATGCAGCAGGAAAGATGAGTTATTATCCATTCATTATTGGATGGCACTAAGTGCAAATCAGGTCAATGCAAGACTTTCTTAAAACAACACTGAAACACAGAGGTCTAGAAGGAAGGAAAAGTTGAGTGGGTTTTTTGCCTTGGTCTTCAGGTAGATTGTTGTCACATGAGGAAACCCCTTCAAACACAGTAAAGACTGCTAAACTACATGCAAAACCTTCCAAAACCAGGCTGATTATGCAGTGATACCCTCTCAGACAAGATTTGTCAGAGCAAATCCTTCCTGTTTTTGACAGACTAGCACGTTGTGCTGGGTGTGGAAGGTACACAGCCTCACAGAACATTATAGACCAAGCATAAATCAGAATGGAGTCAATGTACCTGCTCAGATTTACAAAAGCCGTCAGTCTGACCCTATGTGGTGGGTTGACCCTGGCTGGATGCCAGAAAATAGGATGGAAAATAAGAGAAAATATGATGGAAAAAAACTAGTGAGTCAAGATAAAGGCAGTTTAATACAAGGGAAGGTAAAGGCTGTGTGCAGGGAAAAAAAAAAAGATTTATTCCCTACTTCCCATCAGCAGGCAATGTCCAGCCACTGCCCGGGAAGTTAGGGCTCCAGTACGCATAGCAGTTGCTCCAGAAGACAAACATTGTAATAATGAATGTGTGTCCCCCCGCCTCCTCCGGATGCAACTGGAGTAGCGCAGCAACTTCTTTCCCCTTCTTAAATATGTTATCACAGAAGCGCTACCACTGTTGCTGATGGGCTCAGCCTTGGCCAGTGGTGGGTCCATCTTGGAGCCGGCGGGCATTGGCTCTGTCGGATGTAGGGGAAGCTTCTGGCAGCTTCTCACCGAAGCCACTCCTGTAGTCGCCCCACTACCAAAACCTTGCTATGCAAACCCAATACAACCTGTCATTTATTTATTTCTTGAAGTAGCAGAGTTTCTGTTGCCACTTACTATCATGACAGTGCAAGCATTTGGTGCCTAGAAGGGTATTCTAAACGCAGCCTGGTGTGGGTGAGAAGCAGGCCCTGTACAGTCCTTTTCTGCTGACAAACAATTACGAAATGGCAGTTTTACAGATACATTCTTGTTTCTTGCCTAGCTGCTTTGGTGGGCCTTATGCAGTCCCTATAGAGTGGATTACAGAGCACATTTTCTTTCTACATTCCCCTTCTTTACGTATGAGACATACTAGGAAAACAATATTCCTCAGCCCTCTGCATCTAAAACTAGATACTTTTAAGAACGAAAAGGCCTTAGCACCCGACTTCCATTTTGAAGTGAAGATTCTCCCTATTTTCCCTAAGCTGGTCTAAAAATCCCACCTCTAAGAGTGAATGTGTGTGTGAGAATGTGTGTGTGTGTGTTAATTCTAATTAATTTTTTGGTAGCAGATGAAGCAGTTTTAGGCATGGGGTTATAAAATGCAACTCTCTTTCCAAGATAAGTAAAACAGACAGTCCCATTCACACTTTCGCCCTTTGCAAGTCACACAATCTTCAATCATTTATACATCTTGCACTCACCGCTTCTGTGAAATATAAACAGATGGGTTCTAAATGATTTTTCACAGAAATGGAACTTCCACTTGCAGAGCTGACTACCTGCAATACATCCTTAAGAAAGCTGCTCCTGAGAACTTAAAAGAAAAAGAGCTTGATATATCCCCCACTTGATTTCTGCCAACCACATCCTTTTTCTTATTCAAATCCTCCCTTAAAATTAGGTGCTTTCATTAGTTACACATTAGGCCCTTTCCAGTGACAGCTAAAAAGTCCCTCTTTTCTGTAATGTGCTTTTTAAAAATTATATAAATATAAACACTGTAAAATAATACCATATATTATATTGTATTTTGTACTGTATAAAGCAATAATTTTATGCAAAACATTGTATGAGCTTTTTTATGTTATTTTAAGCATTGTTTATATTTAAGATGCTATCTAAATGTTTAAAAGCACTTGTAATACAGCCAATGAATGTGGAGGCTTTGAAGGGAGTAATTTTTATAAGATTTTAAAGAAATTAAGAATACAGTAATATTAGGGACTACAGAGCACATTTTGATGTAGTACTCTGCATTGAAACAATACACAGGAAGTTATGATTCTTGTAGGTATTACCACAACATAAACAAAGCAGCTTAAGAATAACATTAAAAGGTAGATCTATTACATATCAACACAAACAACTTTATCACAGTGTACATTCCTGCACTTGCTACCAACAGTAGTCTCAAGAAAAACCCTGGTATAATTATTCTGCAGGATTTCACTTGACACAAGGACATCTTATTTTGGTATCTAAGCAGTTACACCTATAAATTCCTGCTTACCAAGACCTGACTCCATCATCAGTAGACTGGTTAAGACTTCGACATTGGCAGCTGCAAGAATGCTCCCCCATTTGCCGATAGGCTGGGTGATGCTAGGGCTGACCAGCGCTTCGGCAATACAGCCATTAGAGCAATAGTGACTACTAAGCAATGATTAATAGCAGAAGTATTGGGAAGCAGAAGGAAATTCAAAGGATGAATGAAAACGTAAAGGTGAGTGGGAGGGAGAGAAGAAAGGGTTTTCCTAACCAAAGGCCCTCAGTAGTACCTTCCACCATTCTCTGGCACTTAAAAGGCTTAACAGGGAAGTTGATGAATACATGACATTTATAGCACCCGACAAAATGTAAGCTGTGAATAAGCAGCAGGTGGAAAACAGTGATGAACCAGCAGTAAACCTTTGATTAAATGTATTCATAATTTGTAACATATTTCGGAAGGTCATTCCCCCCCCCCACTATCATACAGTTCATCCATAACATAATAATTATTACCTTATCTTCTCTCATTAACCTATAGAATACATAAGCCATATTTAGCATTACAGCATCCTTTGTGTGTCCATCTCTCAGGCCAAACTGGGCACTTTTTTATGTTGAGAAAGTCCTCTCCAGCTCCTCTTTGCACATTCCTGCCTATGGGCAGAGTTTTATCAACACCTGAGTTAAACTCACTGCCAAATGCAGGCCTCGCTCACCTGAGTCCTAGTTGAGTTTCTCTGCCTTGCACCCTCCCGTGTCTCAGCCCCACATCCTCCCCTCTCTTGGACCAATACAAGCACTTCTGTGACCCATTCAGAACCAGCCTCAGAAGTAATCCAGTTTAAAAGTGATCTGGCCAAACTTATAAATTTGGCTGAACACACACATGCACTCACCTGCCAAGGAGGATTTTTAACCTAGATTAGTTCCACCATCTTGGGGAATTCTCTGGCTACACAGTTTTTCTGACATTAGAGGGGACAGGCATATGTCTAAGGACACATGACAGGGAATGAGTAAAAGACACAATGAGACACCTTTGGCTGTTTATGCTGGTTTATAGACTTTGGGAAAAATAAGGCTTAAATATCTGTACACCAAAATAGTTTGGAACATATAAAGTGTTACATACCAATAAGAGTTTCAAAATTAGTGCAATTACACCAGTGTGGTCCATCCCAGTGACCACAAGATTTTCATTTCGACCTTCCTCCTAACTTCCAAAAATTCTGCCTGTGGGAACCAATCTTGCTTGTTATTATAATCTTAACCAATATGTTAAGATTTTCGAGGCAAATTCCAGTAGTGGCTCCATAATAGGAGTACATTTGGGATAAGAGCACAGAATCATGAAGCAAGACATACATAGATAACAGTTACACAACAGTAGTGCTGAACCAGTAACAACTCATCAAATTGATACCATCTGCCTCCCGCGAAATGGCATAGAGCTCTCATCTACTCTGAATACAGATCTGGTAATCATAAATGCAAAACCATAGCCTTGAGGCATCTCATCTACAAATACTTGGGAATAATATACTTAGTGTATCATCCTTCTGGAAAATACTTCAAAAGCCTAGGAGAATTTTCCCCGTGAGGTGGAAAACGTCCTCCCTTAACACATTCTGCAGTGTGGAATGTCCCGGTACCGTACGGTGCCAAAATTACAGTGAGAGAAGGGAGAACAGATTGTGGAAGGAAAAAAAAAAAAGCATGCTAGAGAGTTATTCCAAGTGTCTGGATGGGTTCAACGAAAGCAGCTACGAGTTCCACACATTATAGTGTAACATTATTAGAGACTCTACTGAGACTCATAGGGTACACGCTCCATGCCCAGCTCCTCTAACTCTTTTAAAACACGGAACTCAGAATCAAGGCATCAGTGTTTATTTCTTGATAACGCAGTAACTGCTGACAAAATTAATAAAAATAAGAGCAAATTATTATAAATAATGATTTTCATAACAGAGTACATCTTCGTCAGTTTGAAAAGTCATGTTGTTCTACCAGCTGTATACAGATAAGTGGCATATAGACCTAACAGAGGTTGGTTACAAAGCATGAGGGGGACACTTGTGCAAGAAACGGCAGAAAATGCTGCCTAGCAGTGAGAAGCAAAGTGTGTGAAACAGTCCTGCAAGCACTGAGGTGACAGTAAGAGGAGGGTGAGGAGATGCTCCTGGCCCAGAGCAGAGATTTCCCTGCAGCCCATGGCGGGGACCGTGGTAAAGCAGGTGGCTATGCCCTGAAGGAACCACAGCTGGCAGAGAGCCCACACTGGAGCAGATTTATCCTGAAGGACTGCAGCCCACGGGAAGGACCCACGCTGGAGCAGAGGAAAAGCATGAGGAGGAAGGAGCAGCAGAGAGGAGCCCTTATGGACTGACCACGGCCCCTCATTCCCCATATTCCCTGCACCGCAGAGGAGAAAAGGTGGAGGAGTTGGGAATTGAATGAGGTTCAACCTGGAAAGCAAGGTAGGGGAAGGTGTTATTTTTATGTTTTGTCTCTTTTTCACACTATCTATATCTGTTCTAATTGGCATAAGTTAAATCAATTTTCCCTGAGTTGAGCCTGGTTTGCCCATGATGGTAATCGGTAAGCGACCTCCCTGTCTTTGTCTCGACCCCTGAGCTTTTCCATCCTATTGGTCTCTCCCTGTCCTGGAGGGGATTGAGGAGGGGCATTGAGAGAGGGGCTGGGTGGGCATCTGGCCCTTTAGCCAAGGTTAACCCACCACAGTGTTTTTTAAAGATATCTAAATAACCAATTACAACATATGACATAATTGCTATACACATTCTGTGACAATAAAACACAGACTATGAACTTCTATAGCATGAATTCATTAAGTCACTACCTCTACAGTTATAGATACAAAGCAAGAAATTACTGAAACAGAGGAACGATCACAGGCCACTAGCTTGTGAAACTGGATCAACAATTTGCAACCTACAATAGGAGAGATTTTCTGAACCTTACAGAATGACGGCAAAGTGAACACAATCTGTTGGATTAATAATCCACAATTCAAAATCATTTAATAATGTTTCTAATTAATAATCCATATTTTTAAATGTTCTTAAAGTCACTGTGATATAATCTGCTGTCCAGGGCTTTTTTTTCTTCCCAGTTTCCTTCAAGATTTACAAAATATTCAACTTTACTCTTGTGGAAAAATAGAAGAGATTTGCTGCAAACACCTACAGGAATAAGATTTAGCTTTTATTTAAGAGTGTTTAAATAAGATAGCATATTGTTTTTCTTTCAGAGTTGTAATGGGCTATCATCATAAGGAGAAAATGAAGAGGAGCATGGGAGAGAATTTACCATTTCATGAAGCCATTGTGGCTCATCTCTCTGCATACTACTCAATAACTTCGTACTAGGTCACAGAAAATTAAAGGCAAAACCACATATTTTTATCAATTATGTTTTTATTAAAACTAACAGAATTAGGAATAAATCTGTTTAGATTGTTGGAATACTGATATTAAGGGCTCAGAATCTGTTCTGCAACAACTGAATAAATGCAAGAAACAGATTTAACACTACAAGAGTCCAGCTGTCACCCTTCAAACTTCTGCTAATTTGACTTCTCCTAGAAGTACACTAATACGCATAACACACTATTGTGTATATCTTCGCTCACAGCTGGACAGGTCAGTCAAATATTTGTTTAACACTGGTACTCCTATGTCACCTAATTGATCTTCTATTAATGCTTTTCCAGCATACGCCAATACTATCAACAAATTGGGCAGTTACTACAGGTGTCATTTTCGCCCAAATATCTTTTGATAATAGTCTTTCATTTTTTTAAATACCTAACCACCTAGACAATTGAAATTTAGTCCCCATAAACCAGAATAGTCTCAAAGACTATTCCCTTCGAAAGGAATAATAGCCACCAGACACAATTGTGCCAAGTAAGATTTTAGAAAAGAGTAAAACGCATTGTTTTATGGATAATCGGAGTTTATTAAAAGACATCCACACGCATTATGTCAATGTCAAACAATCTTTGAAACAGAAATTTCATTCAATTTCATTCATTGTCTTGAAATGAAATTCTTCTTATGCTGACAAACAAGCAGTGTCTTAATGCTGAAAGTGGTATCAATAAATGCATTCAGAACTCAATAACAAAAAGCAGAAATTGTCACAGAGCACAGAAGATCTCAGCACTAAACACAAGCACCACTTTGCCTAGGAAATGTCAGTATTTCAACATTCAGAACCTTCTAATACTTAAAAATTCTTATTTGTATCTTTCAGAATCCAATAATCGATTGCAAAAATTAATGGCATCTGCTTAAATGGTTTACTGGTGGATTGCACCTCATTTAAGAGGGCAGCAGAGAAATAATGCCAGAGTCGGAAGAACCTGCTTACGTCCCAAATTGTAAAGTTGAGATTCAATTCAAGATGGTCAACGAAGCTTACGGCATGGACAAGTTTACAGTATGAACAAGCCAGCACGTGCTCCAAGTTACACAAGGAGCTGAATGTCAGAACCCAAAAGGCATAACAGATATGATTTTTAAAACCATCTGTTCTACCTGTCCTGCTGCGTCACACATTAATGTTGCTTCCATTCTTATTTTGTAAGCAGCTGGATGATGATTATGTCCCTATACATCAGCTTCCTGTTAATAAAATTGAGACAACTGGAAATCACAACTACAGTGTACTCTCAGACAACTGAAAAATTAATAACCATTATAAAATAAGCCTATGTGAATGTCCCACTCAACAGTAGATGTAAAAAGGAAATAATGGGAGTGAATATAATGTATTCACTCCCATTATTGTAATAATATTTCTCTGTGAATGAACAATGTTTGACAAAATGATAACTTTACATGTTCTATCACATGTAACTTCCTAACTTGCTTTTTGTCCTTGTATTTTATTTCCATTTTTAGTAAAGAGGTATAGGGACAGCAGCTGAAGGCTTGCTACACTTTGCAACTGAAATCTACCATTTTGATCTCTCCCAGAACCAAGAAACATAAAACCAAGATTTACTTCATCAAATTTCTTTTCACCATGTGGGACTAGTGAACTAATAGAATATGGCAAAAATATAGTTGAAATTTTAAATCTTCTATAATGAAGAATGAATGCCTGACAACTCAATGACTATAAAGCCATCTGTGCCTCTGTACTACAATTAAAATACTTCATTTCTCAAAAATAAAAGCTTGAATAAACTTTGTAAGTATTCCATTCACAAGATTACTCACTTGATATATGTTCATTAATACACAGAATTTTGTTTACAGTCTGTCACACATACCTTTACAAGTAATGCTTTTGGCAAATGTTATGCTGAAGAAGATAAATGGAAATGCCACTCTAGATATTGCCAAAATGCCATACAGTCTTCCACAGTTTCTCACTATGGCATGACAATCAGTTCAGTTACCACAACTGAGATCAGAAGTGCTGTACTCCACAAACAGAAGGGTGAAATTTATGGGTCTCTTTAAACCATAAGATTTAGTCCATCATTTTTTTTTTTTAAATAACACAATAAAAAATAGAGCTTGATCAGTGATCTTTTGATCTGACACTTGTCTGCTGGTTTAATTTGCTTAAATAAACATTCTTCTGATAAACACAAGTCTTTTTTGTAGGGCAGCCATTACTGAATAAGAGTTTCTTTCCACGAGGTCTTTCAACACCAGCCTCAATTCACATTTCACACGTTCACATGGAATGGATAAATATCAGTATCTGGGTTAAAAAAAGCTTTTATGTCCACAGTAATATAAAATGTAGCCTAGAAATATCATCCTAAGTTGCAAAACAAAAGTTGCTAAATAGTTAAAGATTAGCCCACTGTCGTTGAGATGAAAAGAAGAAAATCATTAACCTAATTAAGGTTTTCATTCAGGTCCAAAAGACAACAAATAGATTAGAATAGTGATCTAGAACATCCATCTCTTCCTTAACTTTCCAATTTTTTACAAGATTAATCCGGTGAAAAGGGAAATAATAGCAGCATGACACTTGTAACAAAGTAACCTATATCACCTGAGAAACAAATAAGCATCAGAAGCAGAAGGAGCTTTAATATTTTGCCTGTTATTATTACCAAGCCAAACAGCAGATTCACCCTCAGGTCAACTGTTAAAAACTCTGCAAAATTCTTCATACCTGAAATTACTCTGACAAATGAACACTGAATTACAGCCACTTCATTGTTTCACTTTAAAGTCTTCTACTTATCGTAACTTCAACACATTTCTAGCTGAGATGTGTATGTAGCCCATCATTACAGAAGAGAATGTTTCCCATGGTCTCCAATAAGCAAAAAGAGTTACTGAGGAGACCATAGTATATACCCTTCCTAACAGGTTATTGTACAGATTTGTACCAGAAAAACAAACAAACAAAAATCAAGACTGGTATGAATAAAATATAAATGGAAATCTTTGTGTGTTAGCATCAGAATAAAAGAAGCACAAGTATTTAAAAACATAGCCTATATTGATAGTGAAGGATGTTATTCCCAGGACACTGCTCCCAGGAATCAGGTGGAGGAATGTGATGTTTATGCTAAGACCAAAGGTCTGTCCAAAGACTAGTTTATTATTGTCAGTCAAGAGGAACTGGCATCCCTCATCTTGTGTGTCATGCACAAGTGATCATGATCTGACTAGGTAGACACAAACATCCTGGTTGGTTTGAGTATGTAGCTTTGAAGTGTTAAGTGCACAGATACAACTTCCTTAAACATTTGGTAAACAAATATCACCTTACCCTTCCATAAGATACTGCACTGACTTTAACTATACTGTTTTTCCTACAGTATCTTAATATGTACCTTACAAGTTCATTTGAAGCCATCCGTGAAAGTAAATGGATCTCCACAATACTGCAAAACCAGTCCCCCAAGGTAAGTCACTTTGCTAATTTAGGTACAAGTAGAGAGAAAAATCAATTAAATGCCTATCTTGTTTTAGCTGGTTTAGGCTCCAACCAATCACTAATTAACGGACATGAGAACAGTGAAAAATCTTAATTCAGCCTGATACAGAATTGACACTGTTTTCACACTCATTTCTTGAGAAGTTGGCTCATCGTTACACACTTTACCTTCTACCAAGCCATTAGTCCTTCTCTTTTTCAGTTACCCAGTTGCCTCTGAAAACCAACTTCTCTTCCCCCACTCCACCCCAAGTCGTCCTAGCTTAGAAGTTTTTAAATGATCATTTTGTTAGAACCAAGGCCAACTTCTATATAGAAGTTAACTCTCTATATTAGCACACCTTCCAAGTCCCGAACTGCTGTGAAACCAGACCTCTCATCTGTATAAATGTCATGTATTCAAAACCTACAGCATGATATTAGTAATGTTAAGAAAAAAAAAACCTCATCCTAATTCACCAACAAGCAACTGACGCTAAGAGAAACCAGAAATAACAGTAAAAACCATGAAAGAAAAGACATTTACACAATACGCTTCAAATTATTGCTTGCAATGAAGTTCTTGTTCTCAGTATGAGTGCCAATGTTACTGATTTTCAGTATTTCCGAATACAGAAGTCCATCATATCTGACAAGCACATTGCAGGCTGGTCAGCCTGAACTAGGAGTCGCACAAGAACAAGTGGAAAAGATGCAGCATCCAAAAGAAAATCACCTGTTGCTAACCAGCAAGTTCACTATATTCTGGTATGCTCCTCAGCCTTCCTGAAGCCATCAGAGTCATGGCAAGCATGCTGTATTCCTTTTCAGAATAGTTGTGTTGTCTTTCTCTCTTTTTTTTTTTTTTATCTGCTTATTTAAATTTATTCACAGAAAACAGCCTGGCAGCATCTGCTGCATTTTTTTTGAGGTAGAATCCACTAAGTACAAGTGCAAGTAACAGTTGAAGAAGCATTGTTATCTTCAACAGGTATGTAGACCTTAAAGGTCTTAAAATTGTATTTTTAATCTTGATAAAGACTAACTCACTTGAAAGTATCATTTGGATTTTAAAAATACCACATAATCATATAAAATATTTTTTCATGTTTGAAATAACCATAATGCTGAGGACAGAGAAATAAACTAGATACTCCTCAACTAGCCATAATTTAGAAAGCCAGGCAAACAGATATGTGTCCTGTGGGCAACATCCCTTCTCCTGAAATATGAATATATTCCCTAGCAAGACAGGCAGACAATATCCTGGCAGGTAACATGGTAAGCACAATAAGTAAGAGTGACTTTACTTAGTGAAGCAATCAAATTCTTAAGTAGCGATATTTTAAAGATACGGGGTTTATTCTGGTGTAATTTACTCCACGTATTTTATTTTACACTCTTTCTTCACTATTTAGTTTACTGAATGAGACAGGAACACGAAGCTGTGAGATTCTTAAAGACATCTTTCCTGGGTTCCAGACCTCAGTCATCTCTGAATACACAACAGAAAACTCTCAGCTCTCAGGCACAAGCCTGTTAAAATTACTTAGGTCCCTTTCCCCAGAAAGGCTGTATACTGTCCATAAAGGTGTACATTAACTGTATTCAAATTATAACTCAAAAAAAGCAGTTAATATTTAGTGTTCAGGTGATGCTAGGAAAAGTTAATGTCTTCATCTTATAGACTGGTTATTGAAGCACAAAAAGGCTACAGAAGCCTTGCTCAAGGTCAGGGAGATAACTGACAGAGCAGGGAACTGAAATTCTATGCATTTGCAAACTAGTATGTAGTCAAACTGTGACAAGACAGACCTTCATGAAGACACTGAGAACACCTGAAAATTTGTAGCTTTAGAAAAGGAGTTGATTTATACTTGATCTTCTCAAGACGCAAGCCTGCATGGATATCAGAATAAAGAAAAACCAATAACCTGTAACATATTTGTTTGCTTGTTTTCAATTAAAATAAACTAAGCAAATGTTTCTCTTTTGACTAAGTCTCTTTAGAAAATAGCTTATAATAGCTCAGATCAACTTTCAAACATTATAAACATTATTTTCAAACGAAACCACAAAGAAGTGGCATTGAATAAATCTGCACAGCAAATGTATACAGACACATTGTTGTAATAAGGTGGTTGCACTATTAGCTACCCTTGTTAAAATGTTAATAAGTAGCTTGCCATAGGCTTGCTGAATTGCAGTTTATTTCTGAATAGGTCAGCATTTTACAATCCCTACCCCTCTGACCCTGTTTGAGAGTACTTTGTTCAATAGTTGAAACCCTTCTAAAGAATACTGCTTATTTTAAGAGAAATACTATAATGGACCATGCTTCACAAGGACATATTTAAAAATGTCGCAACTGGAAACAAAATGAACTCTTTTTTTAGACTGGGTATTAAAATTAAGATGTTCAAGATTAATTTATGCACATTCTCACATAGATAGATACCAAAAGTACCCATCCCAAATGCCCAATTAGTTTTGAGATTTCAACCATTAACTTTTTGGTAAAATTCCCTCTATAACAGCATTTGGAAGTACATCTTATTTTGCAACCAAGTGTTATTAAAAAGATATTCCAGTGCCCCTACTCCTATCCTCCTATAGCATTTAAGAACAGTAAGTTCCATATGCGGCCTTGAATGTTATTGAGGTACGCAGCAAGAGGTGCATCCAAATAACAAAATTATGACAATATAACTCAATTATAGTGGGGGGAAAGAAAAAGAATAATACTGAAATTCAATTACAGCTCTAACTGGGAGCTACTGTGACTTGGTAGCATATGCTCCTAAATCGCAGCTTAAAAAAAAATAAAATTCATGTGGTAAACTGACCAAGATTTCTTACAATATTTTCTTTGTAGGTAATTTATTTCCTTCAATGTCCATTCCTGTTAGTTTTTTCTGTTGCAGTGTTTCACAAAGGTCTGCATCCTTGGACGTTCCTTGAATAAATTCTGCTCGCACTAGATCTATACATCTGCTCAGTCTTAGAACAGGTTGAAGGAGCCAAAAACATCTTTAAAAGAGAAAAATTTCTAAAATGCAGTGTGTATACATTAATAACACACACTTCAGCTTTTTTTGTCAATTACACACAGCAAAAAGGATAAACCACTAGTTTTCATGCATTCCATTCAAACAAGTCTACAGTTGGTTTTTAATTCCTCTGTAAAAAGAAAACTCAACAATCTCCATCATCAATTACTTCCCATCACCCATGAGATCTTTTAAGCTACCTCTTTCACACACGCATGTGTGTATATATATACATATGTACAGGTTTACTCACAGAAAGAGGATGTTAACTTTTTTTTCCTCCTCTTTTCTGTATTGTAATCTTCTAAATTTTCTTTTGTTCTCAATGCAAATGGTCATTGGTTCATCTTCTCTCACCCAGGACAGTCATGTCACATCACTTGACTAATATGTATGCATTTGCCACTAAAAGACATTTTAACTGAGAGCTGTCACATCCGTCATCTCCGCTCAGGTTGGTTAAAATTTTTATCTGCCTTCATGAATTAATTTCAGCTTGCCTGAGCCCAGCAGGGGACTTTAGAGTGGTTTAGTTAAATTCTTCATTTTGAAAAAGCATTTAGAGTCCTTCTATTTACATTTTTTTTTTCTCTTGCATCTAATTTTTGTTTCACATTACTGAAACAATGAGGTAATTATACATCCAATGAAGGCGGGAGGAAAAAAAAAAAGCAGATAGATGAGAGAGAAAAGGAATTACCCAATTTTGACATTTTCCTGGGAAAGCATTTTCCCCTTGCTTTCCTGCTTTTTATGTGGTTCCCTGTTATTTCACAAATTATCAATAAACATACTTAGATGTGATTAAGTTAAAACGAAAATACAGAGAACGTAAAGAAAAAATTAGAAAAGAGAACCTAATTGACAGTCGAAACAACAAGAGAAGGGAAGACATAAACTAAAAATGAAAGAATTTGTCATCAAAATATTTTATACAGATCATGACTTTGACAAAGCTGAATGTAACCAAGATGGTAATATATCCTTTATAAAGCGCTTGTTCAACAGTTTGCTTTTCAGACAGCAAGCACATATACTGGTAGGTGAGGAAGTTCAAGCGGTGAGTTAGACGAGAGGGATGTCAGAGGTTGAGTAATTGTAGTGAAAGACCTAAATCTACTGAAAGATGCATAAAACAACAGTGACCTGTGGGAATATATACCCCCCCGACCGGTACTGGACTCTTGATAAATACATTGTCTTACTCTGAAAATCATCAATACACCTCTGTATATTCTGAACATGTTAATAAATACTACAAAAGCTCACATAAAAAGTAATCCACTGACACTATAACTAATCTGAAATAAATACTACTACCTACACAAAAATCTTTGTAAGATCTGTAAAATTCACAGGGCTTCCAAATGCTTCATTTGCATGCTTGGTTACTTTGTGATCTTGAGATAACAAGCCCACAGATACACTGTAGCTAAACAGGCAAATCCATCTAAAAAATGAAGATGTGACTTTTTAAAGCAGCTTTCAAAATCAAATTGATACACAAACTTTTAGTGTCAAAAAGAGAAAATGAGTTTAATATCATTTACAAAACTTGAAGGAGAGCCCCAAAACATACAGAAAAATGAAAAATTAGTCAGGACCTATAGAAGAGTCCAAAGAGAATGTCTTTACTGCTTAACTTCTATAAAAACTGTATTTGAATAATACAGTCATTACTAGAACACAAAAATAGATTGTGCTCCTTTTGTAGTTCTCTATTTCCATTAAACTGAATTTTCTTTTAGGCAAATATTAAAGCAAACATTAAAAAAACCCTAAATCTAAAAATGCCAGACCATAGAAGCTAAGTCCTAATAAATACCACTGAAGAGTTTCATTTGCTCCCCAGCAAGAGTAACAAGATGTATCAGTCTTTGTACCTCCTGTGTATTTAAGCAATACTTCTTGATGGCTACGCACATACTTGAATGTTAAATATCAGTAAAACTTTAGAAGATAAGGTTATTTACATTTTAATATATGTAAAACAGAGAAAACGATTTAAACTTACATACATTGGTTAAGTGGGCTCAAAGTATCCTGGCTAATTTTTTTTTTTTATTTAATAATCTTTATCTAAATGAGAGTATTTGGTTTTAAAAGAGAAAAACAAAACAAAAACAGGTGAAAGACTGTTTTAAAACAAACCCATACAGTATTACATTGTTTCTTCATAACCTGAATTCTGATTTTGTCTTTGAATCTGTAACTGCAGTATCTTTTGGAAATGTACCCCTAAAGCAGAGGAACAGATAAGACAGAGATAATAGTGATTCTTCTCCAATTCTGAAGCTTATTGAACTGTGTTCAGACTAGTGGAGTCTCATGGATATCTTCATAGATAAACTACCTGCAACAGCTCCCACAGTCTGTGCAGCACTGGTAAGGGTGTCACAAAGGACAAACCATGGCCCTCTGAGGCATATTGCTTAAGTTCATAAAAGTTGTAAAGATGGCAAAAGTTAGCTGTGGAAATTTTAAACCTGTAAGGATTTAAATGCTGCAGGAACTCCCAAAGGGAACTACCTGTTTCATATGTAGTTGTTCCACCAGGAAGGGGTCACAAGATTGACAAATTACACTATTTCCATTGAATTGAAAGGGAGTTCTACATGCATGCCTTTCAGTTGAGTTATTATTGTGTTGTTACTCCTTAAGTATACGCTCAATCTGTTCAAAATAACTGTGAAAGAAAAAAAAAATCCGAAAAACAATTGTATTACAGTAAATGGGTTAGCGTGAGGAACCAAAACCAATTTGTGGTAAATAATGATAGGAAAAAATATAAATGCATTTGTGGTCAAGACAGACAGGAAAATAAAAAAAAAAAAAAACCAAACCCTGAGCATTTTTAAACTTAGAGGCCTTAAAACTTACCAGTCTAACCATCTGGCTACTTTACAGCTATTATTATAAATTCTTATTTAAATGGCAGTAAAATCTGTTGCTGACATGAAATTAGTCATGCAAGGGCCTGCAGATGTACTACCTTCTGCCCAAGCACTGAAACTCTGTATGCAAAGTTCAAAAGTGTTCATTTGTTCGGACTGTGTGGGGTACAGAAAGACAACAGCTCTATGACTTTGTTGGGCAACAGAAGAGGTGGAGTCTTCTCGGAATTTCATTATACATATTCAATTGCAAATGCTACTCTTCTTACTACAGGACTGACCACATTTCTTCTACCATAGCTGAATGTGAAAAATAGACCAAAGGAATGCATCCTTTTCTTTCTTTCTATTTCCCCTTTTGTCAGATAACAGCTATATGAGACAAAAGACTAGAGGTGAAAGACAATGGAAGAAGCTTATTAGAAGCACTGGCTCAATTCGTACTAGAAAAAAGCACAGGAACTCCTGAGACAATAATGAATTATATAAAATAAATCCACTTTAATATGCTAAAGTACTTACTGAAATTACATTTTATAGCATGAAGAATTTACCTTATGAAAAGGTTTTACAGGAATAGTTGAAGTAACAATATGAGTTTATTAACAGGAGTTCATTTTGGAAATCAGGATTAAGACTCTTCTCCATAAAAAAGAAGCAAACATTCTTATTTCATAGGAACATAAAGCTTTCTGTCACCTTAAATTTGTGTTGGTTCTCATCAAGATATAAAGAAAGCACTAAAAAAAAAAAAAAAAGAAAGGAGGAGAAAAGAGTGATCAGTGTAATGCTTGCATTTAGATATATATTTGGTAGAAAATGACATTGACCAGGCAAGTAAGATTTATAGTAGCGCTAAGTTCAAGCAATTTGATAACTTTCAGCTTCACCTGTTCTTCTGTAGTTCTATATATCCACGGGTGCTTTGAGTCAGAGCAACACTGCAAAAGTATCCTTGGATCCCAAAACCAACTTTCAAAGACAACGATCACATAGGACCCATGTTCTCAAAGCTCAATATCTATCTCCCTCTGGGGGACTACACATAAAACACTTAAGCGTTAGGAACTGAAGTCCAGTTGGCATTAACAAAGCCTGTATATGGATAGGAAATGCATGATCTTGGAACCAAAATTATTCAGCCATTTTCTGAATTATGGCAAAGATTACTTAGCATATCCACTATACAAGGCTATACATTAAGTAATATAGCTAATATCTATTTACTAAAGAGAATTATTCCACAGCACTCAATTATTTAACTGTAGAACAGAGACTATGTTCCTATCACTTGTAGAGACTCACCCCCACCTCAATAAAGCTGTATCATGAGTTAACAGTAGCCAAATTAAACCTTATCTGCATAAAATGTTTTGAAGCAAAGCATGATTTTGAAAGTGCAGCCTGAATCAAGAAGGAAAGGAATGTGTGGAAGCAGCATCAAAAAGGCTGGGCCTGAGAGAAGGTATTTGATCTCTGTGCTTAGGGGAGCACAGTCCATTCTTTCTCGGCAGGTATGAATGAGAAAGCAAGAATATGGCCCTGCACCCACTTTTACTGGGTTGAATTAGAACAAGCTTTTCTTGTACTTTTCTCAAAACACTGAAAAGACAAAAAACATACAGTAGCACATGGAAGCGGTTTTCTTGTGCTTGTGCTCCCACACATTCATATAGGAGATTCTGTTTGAGAAATATCTAACAAAAAAAAAAAAAGCATTTGGTAAACAAGGTTAAATGCAACTCCTACTCACAGCAGTGAAAAATCAAGAGGCTTTTCCTCTGTAACAATTGCAAACATATGCCAGCAAGACCCAGCAGACTGGATGGATTACTTTTGTTAGCACATAACAGGCTAGATTCTGTCATCCTCACTTGTGCTGAATAGAACTTTCATCAGCTCTTATAATAAAGCAAGATTCTGTTCAAGAAAAGTGCAGATTCCCCCATCATCCACAAATTAACACAATCTTATCTCATCAGAGACCAAAGCTGAGAATTAAAATAAGTAGAAAAATGAGATGTCTTTCCTCAGACAGTTTATTTACCAATGTGCCCTGATCAACTGTCCGCATCTATAAAAATTCCCTATTTTATAGTACATTAGTGGACCCTGCCAGTGCTTCCTTTGCCTCCACAACATCATTGTGCCTTGGCCACACCAAGCAGTCTAATGAAAAGCGCCTGACGGTGACTGACTTCCCTCCCTCCCCCCCTCCCTCCCCCTTCGCCTTCTCTCTCCATCAGCTCCCTGGATTCAGACATGCACAGCTCATGCATAAGCAAACAGGTGCAAGGGACAGGGTCTGCCAAACCCCAAGCAAGCACGAGGTACACATGTAGCGTGCTGATTGTGGCATGCTACTGATAGAAGGCGACAAGGCCAGACAATAGGTAGGGTCAGTAGGTGGCTCTTTGATTTTCCTGGTTCTCTACAGAACAACAGCATGGGAGTTTGCCTGTGGGGGACAAACGCTGCCTTTCCACACAGAACATTAAAGCACTGGGGCTAGAAAACCAAAAAGCATCTGGAACATGGACTCTGTTTCTTATCAGGCAAACTGCTAATGCAAATCAGGACGTATTCACCCAGCAGCCTTGTCGTCTGCTTGTGAAGAGATGATTAACTGTGAAAACTTTGTAATAAAACAAATAGCTCTGTATTATGAGTTTTCCATATAAAATGAGATCCTCCAGTAACAAAGCGTAGAAGTGGACTCTTTTCCATCAGAAAGAGATTTCAACTACAATCTTCCCATATCACCAGATGCTGTTACTCCTTTTTAAATTTTTTTTTTTCTTTTTCTCATCCTGGTAGGCTTGGAGTTAAGACATACCAAAACACCTCAACAATCACTCAAGTTCTGCTGTCTCAGAAGTCTTGATTATGTTTAAATGCTGGTCAGTGAGCCAACATTCTCTACACCTCAAAGCACACGCCCACTTTCACAGTTGTTATGTAATAAAATGGCAATTTCATTCAGATTAAAAAAAACAAAAACAAAACACTTGGCGTGGTATGATAACAAGCAAAATTAGCTGAAATGCCTGACCTAAAGTCATTACACAAACTGCACCAAGCTCACCAGCTTCAGTGCGACAGCATCAATTTACAACAGCAAGAAGTACTACCTATTTTTTGCACACCTGCTTGATTTTAATCTAAATTTTTTTTTTTAGCCACATATTCAGGAAGTAACAGCCACTTTTAACTCATTGCTCTGAATTACTATGAAACAGTTGCCAAACTTTAAATTGTATCATACCACTTCATATTCCAGTCATATTTGAAAATACTGATTTAAGAGCAGTAGAGATATAGACTTGAACTACCTAAAGATATTCCTTGACTACTGCACCCAATAAGTTTAAAATGTCCATTCTCAGAAGCTGTAATAACCAGGACCACTTAATTAAAATATTCAAAACTTTAAAATACATAATAAATGTATATACCTCACATGACACAAAATCCCCTAAACGTTTGATACATATCATGATATAAAAGCACCCAGATTGCTCAGTGCTCCGAATAATACAGCGAATTTAGCAGCAGCAAAGAATTTCTGAAAATGTAGTAGATAAGATCTTGGTATTTAAGTGCTGAACCTGAGTTAAGTAACTCCAAGCAACTGTATGTGACAATTATGCCTCTAGAAGGAATAACGCCTCTTCACATGTTGAACAATTCTCACCTCACCTGTAACATGAGCCCTAAATTACCTGCCATGTGGCTTGAAAGGGCATGGAAACACCATTAAAACATATGCCCAGTGGGGTTGCTGCTGATTCTAAGAACATTTTTAGCCCTGTGTCTCTCACACGCACAGTTTGCCTCTCTCTCTCAGTTGAATTCACAAGTACAAGCAGTCAAACTCTGACTGATTCTTGGACATTTGTACCAGCAAGGTACACAAACAGTGGAAACTCCTCCCCTTTTGAACCTTTCCCCAAAACATTTCTACTAGATTAACCAAAACATGGCCTTTCACTTTAAAAACATTTCTGCCAAATTCCAGTTGTCAAATTATTAAAGCAAAGAATATTTCATTTTCTATCTGCTTTTAAGTTTCTTCATTAGGAAGACTATTAAGATTTAAATGACTACTATGCACTGTAACCTCCGACAGTTTCTTACCATGACCCATTTTCTAAATGTTTCAAGACAGATTAAGGTAAAACAAAACAAACTATCAGACAGGTAACGACAGCTCATTTTTATCATCAAGCTCCAATAAACCAAGGCATTAATATGTAATTACATCCCTCTCTCGTAAATATCGCTACTACCGGAGAATCTGATTTAAATATGTTTGTCATAAGATTAAGCATCAAACTACAAAATCAGTTTTTATTTCCCACATGGTTAAATTTGTAAACTTAAGTAACTACAAATACCTGCTTACAACTCCAGTAACCTGAACGATACTCACATAGTTACCTGGTACCTTACTCACATTCACAACTTTTCTCACTTCACTCCATTTTACTCCAAAAGCTAAAGCTAATGACCATTTAAATTCTCCACTATGTAGTTTGGAGGCTGAATACCAATGTCTAACAAAGTTTTAAAAACAGGTTCTTCATAGTTAGCCTTACCGCAGTGACAAATATTTTTCCCTTCAGTTTGGTGATCTCAGATGTCATACAGCAGAGCAAGCATGTCTCATAAGGTAGAAAGTGACTTCAAATTCATAATGTTTTCGGTACAATGCAAAACAAGACTAAGAGCAAGAGTAACAACAGCCCTTAAGCTTTGTGTGTACAAAACCTGAAAAATCAACATAGAACTTGATATACAGCTTTCTGTTGCTTTCTTCCACTGCCTTCTGCTGTCAAGTTTTCTCCACAAATATTATGTAGAAATAATAACACAGATCTAAAAAGACATCTAAAATACGCCACGAATTTCATCTAGAAATAAAAGGTGTATTTCAATACAGGAACTATCTGATGACTCTTCTGCATACCTGCCAAGCAGTTAACTTTCAATACAAAAAGTTTTCATTTCTAGTGCATTCCTACATTACCTTAGGCCTTTAAGCATGCATGTAGAACAAGTTCTGTAACTCAACTTCATAGTTGACTTATTTTCAAAGGAAAAAAAGAAAAAAAAGTACGCATGAAGAGTTAAGCTGACTAATTTTAGTTTCAATTTGTAGGCTATTTAATCAGATGCTGGATGAAGCTGGTCTCTTCTTTGACAGTAGTTTAATTAACGCAGAAAGCCATCAGAAGCAGCAGGCAGAAGCAGGCTGTTACCAAGTAGTTGAATGAAGACAACGAATACCCGACTCCCCTAGCACACGAAGCGACAGTATCATTCAGATGTGTAATGCTCAGCAGGTTCTCCTCAGTGTCTTCTGTAACTTTACTAGCTGTATGATTTTGTAGCATTCATAATCAGTAAACACTGAATTTGGAGTACAGGGAAAATATGGCGCCATTGGCGCTACTCATGGGATTTTACCCAAGGATGCAGCAGAAATGAGCAATCACTCAGAAAGCCTGCTTGGCCTGCCTCTAATTTATCATAGCTTACATCTCATGCCTGCCAGCAGAGCTGAATTCATATGTTATTGTCCCAAACCTGTCACTTTCTGGACTGCTTTTTAATCTTCCTCCTAGAATTACATTCAGAAAGGTCACTGCTATCCAATTAGAACCTTATCAAAGATGCACATGCAGGCTGGATTCACACTTATCGAGAATGGGTCATAAATCCAGAAATTGCACATCACAAAGTACCATTACCATAACGAATAACTCACATGGAAAAAAGTGTCAAAAAATACCTATGTATTGCCAGGCAAGTATTTGATTGTATCCGTATCCAACAGCTAATGAATGACTGAAAGGGTGATTTATAGTTACAGAAATGATGGAAATCAAAGACCATCAAATCCAGTAACACTTTGTATTTTATACAAAACCTAATATTGTATACATTTCCACAAACAGAGGCTTCCCTGTTCTTTTTCCTTAAGTCTCCAAACGTGTGTTTTCAAGATGATTTGTAAGGATTGGTATCATTAATATACCAACCTCTACAGCCTTTTCTTTTATTTCAGTGTCTTTGAATCTTATTAAGAATGACACATGTAGTCTTTTATCAATTAATTTAATCAAACTCAGAACTTAAAAGAGTAATTTGCTTTCAGTCTTCTGATTCAGGCACATCAATCCATACATACATCCATACATTTCTCATACTGATCTTTGTAAAAGAAGTTTTTTTTCCATATGTCACTGACAACGTGAGAAATACTGCAGTGTATGAGCCAGTTGAAAGGGTAATGATTTAGCAAATACAGCCTAGGAACATTAACACTGAAAGGCATTAAATAAAGACCACATTTTTATGTTGCTTGTGCTTCCAAGATTTCATTCAGTTTCCTATTCTGATGAAGTGCATTTTCAGTGTTGTCCATGCCAAACTCAGAAAGCAGCACATCTTTGTTACTAAAGCCTCCACTTATTAAATAATCACCTGAAAACACCACGTATTTCAAGTCCCTCAACAGTTACGTACAGGGACTGTACCGATTTAGATACAGGATGACAAAGCAATGCTCTCTAGAGGATATGCTGATGAAAGAACTGAGTAAGTTTAAGAAGTCCTGTAAGAACCCTTCACACTCTTTCTCCCACCACGCTGCCAGCTTCATCGGTCAACACCTGGGAGCGGTCCAGGTAGGGGAAGGGGAATGTAGAGCTAAGTCTCAAGACTTCACAACACAATGCAAAGTCTTACTACTTTATCCCCTTCCAAAATATCTATATTAGAGCTTCAACACCTAACCATAAGTGAAAATTTAATATTACATTCACTTTGGCTTTTTCTTTTTTTTTCCCAACCATCAATTTATTCCTTCTCTCCATTGTTTCATTGAGGTATTTTCCCTAAATTACTATGCAAATATTCAGGATTCCAGATGCTCATTATCAACATATCAATGAAAGCAAAGTACACATGTAACCTACTGACTCTGGAGATGAGCCTTCAAAGCAAAGTTGTATATACACTGACAGTCTAAGTCCAAACAAACTGCTTTTCCAATATGACAATGTCCATTGTATTCCAAAATTAGTAATAGCTATAACTGACTTCTCACACCTGCCCTAATTAACCCTATTTATTCACTATGGAACATATATTGCCTACAGTTATCAAGCAAGCCCATTCAGTAGACAACATGGATATTTTTGCACAACAGTGCATCACATACTAGAGACTTGAATATCTTCTTGCATGAATTTATTGCTAGCTCAAGCTGGATCTCAGTAGCTCATAAAAAAAATGTAGACATGGTATTCAACAGCAAAACAGCACAGTTTTACATGAAACCCTAGCCTCTTACCTTTTCCAACAACAAATGCTTCATGCTTTGAGGTCTGATATTATTATATTTATGCAGCAACAACACAGTGGTACTTACTCTTCACTTACAATGAAAACTAAAAAGCAGAAGACTGTTTTTAGTGATTTATCCTACATCTTCCATGTTTTTTGCTATGTTTTTTTTGTTTAAATCAGAATTATCTTCTGAATTAGGTATACATTTAATCTAACAGCATTCAAGCAAAGACCTTTACAAGGACTTGTTTTAACTGGGGCATCTGCACTCCTCTGGAGTGCAAAACATACTGAAAGTCCATGTTTAACAGCCTGGGTATTACTGCTCATTCCTGGAACTTTAACTGAGAAATATTTCTCAACATAATATATATGTTGCCGACAAAGGCAATGTATTTGAATCACTCCTCCCTTTCCAATTGTTTTCTCTTTTGTTTCGACTTCTATCTGGTCACGAGGAAGTAAAGATGTACTCTGGATTTTTATTTTCCTTTTTTCAAATGTTGACAAGCACATCGACTGTAGCTTTATTCACTCATATAAGAGACTGTCAGAATCTGCCTTGATTGGTAAGCAATTGACCTTTGTTTATAATTATAAAAAAAAGCAAGTCAAAGAAAAGTGATTTGAGAAAGGCTGCTGCTGCTACCAAACTTTATAATGAAGTAAGAAAACTGTAAAGATTTTTTAAACCCACCAGAAGGTAAGGAATGCCTAAGAAAGCTTTGCTGTGTGATTGCATATGGAGACTATCAGCTACAGATTTTTGTATTTACATTATGTTAGTGATTTGCTGTGCAGTAATGATTTGAACTGAAATATGAGTAAGGCCTGCTTTAAACAGGATATCAGAACAAACAATTCAACCCATAATAACTTGAGTGCCTCACAAGGAAGTCTGATTGACAGTCAACTGTAAAATGCTAGTGACCACAGCACAAGAGTTCAAATTTAAGTTCTCTGGGCCAGAGATAGTCTTTTTGTTCTACCTTTATATTGTTTACAATGTCGAGAAGCCATTTCTCTAGACCTCAGTATAATGTAAATTATAGGTAATAAAGTCCAACTTTCAGTAGAGAGTAATGGATATTCTTATTGGTAATTGTAGCAGAAAGGTCAGGGCATGGAGCAAGAATTACCCAATCATACCCAGAGATCTCTTCTCTAGGTCAAGGTTAAGGTGCACTGGAAGCACCACAGCATTTATTTATTTTTCTTCAACCAGTGTCCTGCTTCTGTGATAAATTAAAGACTCAAGGCTCTGGGTTACTTTTGAACCCTTCATCAGTTATAAATTCTCCTTAATAATAAGCAGAACTCTGTTAGCAAACATAATGATTTACAGTAATGAGGATGCTTGTACCATTTTTCCAGACTACACCATCAATTTATTTTGTAATAGCTAGTATTTACAGAGCACTTTGCTAACATAAACTAATTAATTATATCATCAACTGTTTCTATTCAAAATTCTAATGATGTACTAAGTATCATGAACAATCATCAAATGTCCACTGAGACTTCTACACTTGACTTACGGTATCAGATGAGCTCATAGAAAGCAGCCAGCAAACACAGCAAAGTCAGAAAGGATTGTTATTGATTTCCACCACCTAGTTATGCTCTTCAACCATTCCTTCAACTCCTATGTTATTATGTTAAGCAGATGACTTATTTTAATAGCAGCATTTTTTACTTTAGACTGAAGAGTGCATTACCACTCTGAACTCCTTGTTCAAGGGCTTGTAACTCAACCACGGTGTTTTGCATGGGATCATCAAGTAGCAAAAAATTCTCAACCTTGATTCACATTAGACTCAAACAAAACAAAAAAAAACCCTCAAAAACCCCCCAAAAGTCAAGGATATGCTAGAGCTACTACTTTTTATAACATTATACTAATTATCATTTTTAACATTCATATGTGTGAAATTGTTTTCTGACATACACAGAATGTTCTACATAAGAATTTTTGCATGTGTACAAAAATGGGGGCATTCACTACTCTTTAGCATACCCCGGGGCTCTAGATGATTAGGGCATTCTCTCTCTAAAACCAAAATCAGTGCCTCATAGCTATGTCTTCTATGATGCTTACAGACACCGTTGCCCCCCTGGTGGAAATGCCAAGGGGAGGGAGAGGAATGTTAACTGTTGATACTCATTCTAGTTGGCTACTGGATTTCTGAACAAAGGGGGGAAAAATTATCAGTGAACTGATAATTATCTATCATATTAGACTCTACGAAACATGCAATATAAAACCAGCACTAAGTATTAAGAGAGCAAATGAAGACCAACTATACCAAAACACATTGGTATTTTCACTCTGAGATAAAGCTTATGTTTTAACTAACATTTTCAGAACAAAAGTGTTTATTTAAGTAAGGTATCAATAATGAAATCATCTCTGTACTATCAAGGGATATCATTCATTATTATAGAAAATCTAGCAAGTAAATCATATACTTATTCTCTTTATACAAGGAAACTTCAAGGTTCAAGCACTGATGAGGAGGACTATACTAAGCATGAAGACTGTAATACATAAAAAGTAGACGACAACTGAGGTCATACACTGTCATTGGCAGCTTTCCTAGATGGAAAATAGTTTGGCCCAGGGACATCCTGTATCCTCTAAGTACTGTTCAGAGAGATAGAGTCAGCCCAGGACAGAACAAGAGCCTCCCCTATATTACTCTAACCTTGGGTTCCCCAGGACCCTAACTACATTCCAACACCTCCAAACTGCATGAGCCAAAACAGCGTACAGAGGACCTGAACAAGAATATTTTATAGGCCTTAAAAAGAGAAAGCAGCTGTTCATAAGAAGATTTTATTTAAGTAGGTAATTTTAGGTTCAAAATTGTAATTTAAAGATCTAATCTTTATTTCTAGCAACCATTCCTACTAAAATAACAAAGTAAATACAATCAGATAAAGCCATAAGAAAGTAAGCTGCTGAAGTGTTTAATTCCTTTTTAAATCAGGAAACATCTTATTCTCATAGCTGATTATTCTACTTTCTAGTCCACAATAACCAGGTTTTATATGCATTTAAGCCAGCCTCAGAAAATAAATGGCACTGGTGTCCTTCAGCAGACTGTCTCACTTCTTACAGCATAAGCAGCACTGCATGTTCAAAAGCAACACCAACAGGGAACACTCTTCAAGCCAAAGTTACATTACATTACCAAGACTGCTTTTCAAAAAAAAAAAAAATAACCCAAATGGTCCACATATCCAGAATAAAAGCTTTGAGCCTGCTATTCAGAAGGAGGCTGATGACTGTTTCACATCTATGTTATGATCGACACGTTTTCGTAGAAAAGAGGTTATATAGGCAGTGAAGCATCTGGCCAAATGATATTTGCATTAGAAAATTAGCACCATATAAATTAAACCTGGCATACACTAAGTGGATTTGAAACTGGTAATTGATAAATCCAGAAAAAACAGATATCACTAGGGAATCACCGATGAAAAAGCAAGTTCCTAGTGGAGTCATGCTGGCATTGGTTCACACCCTGAAAACAATTCAATATCTGTCAGTAATCGAGAAGAAAATGTAAGGTCACTACTAATCCAATTTTCAGACAACACACATTACTGGATAATGAAGTGGGAAGCAATCTATACAAATAAGCATTGCTTGGTAAACAGGCACAGTTCAAGATTTATAGTAAGATCGCATTTCAGAAGAAAAAAAAAACCCACAATGACAGAACAGAAGATTATATCCTAGAGAAAAAGGTAAATTACCAAGGTAACACAACCTTCTGATTTAACAATGCAGTTAAAAATTACTGAAATGATCTCTGGATGTACAAGAACGGTAGCAAAATGTTTATGCAGTTTCTAACTGCCAGCAATTAGGCTATTCTTGTGATATCTTGCCCAGAATTAGTGGGCAGTACACTAAAAAAACCCAATAGTTTTCACAAAAGGGACATAAGAATATTTTGAAGTTTGAAAATGACAATTCAGAATGTGATACTTAAAGGTGCTAGACCTGTCTAAGAGCAGGCGTGGGTAGTGAATATATATGCAAGTTGCAGATTTTCAAGGCTTTTTCCTTAGGGTGACGTTCCCACCACAGGATTTTAGCATTTCATGGCTGGAGTTGGGTCTAGGAAAATCCGAACTGCAAATAAAGTTAATGAAGAGAATACATTACTGAAATGGAAGTAACTGGATTTTTTTTTTTTGTTTATCTGTTTGCTTTGGTGTAAATGAAGCAAGTTTCTCAAAATATTCTGAAACCTGAAAAATTTTTATCTCTCTATCTTACTTCCCTCAAAACTGTCTCTGGAGCCAAAGGCTGTAGATTTCAGGCACTCCAAAGCCATCACTCTGCCATCTAATCAGTGCTTGAAAGCTGTACTTGTACAGTATGAGATAGCACCTGGCGATCTGAATCCCATTTTACCACCACTCCACATAGCTATGCAGAGAAAATAAATGTCAACTGCATGAAATAGCTGCGATATTTAAAAGACAGATGACGTCTCAGAAATACCACATGGTGTGGGCATCAAAACTTTATCCTCTGCAGAATATTCAGTTTGTATAAATTTAAAATGAAACGTGAACTGAAGCCTAACCAGAACAGAAGAACTAAAATTCATGAAGTAGTAGTTTTGAGTTACCTCAGTATTAAAACATTTTACAGGGGATGCGATTTCCCTCGTTTGAAATCTTTAACTCTATGCAGGGATTCAATATTTATCCAGGATAACATGGAGCAAATTCAGGCCCTAAAACAAGAGCATATGTCTTTCCAGCCACAAAATACTGATACTGCTACAGAAGTTGTGTTATGCAGGATGTCAAACTACATGATGATATTAATTTTGAAAACTCTGCCTTAATTTACTCAGATTATATAATTCAACACTGAAATGGTCATTTATTTTCCCCTGCTCAGCAAGAAAGTAATTAAATAGTTTTGAAAGTAAAGCTTCTTAAGTAGATGCCCAGATATGGGTTAGGCATTACTTTGGGGGAAAAAAAAAAAAATAACTGCTATGTTTTTACTTAATTTTTACTGTGATGTTAACAGAGTAAAATAAAAAAGGAATGAGCTGAACCTTGTGACTTGGCTCACTTCTTCCCTGCTATGTGGTCTACAGCTTGAGGTCATCCAGAAGAAAAGCTGTCCAGGTATAGGCTGCTGTTACCATGATGGGGAAAAACAAATCCCAGACAGATATAATGTTTTGGTTTGCTGTTTGACTGTGCTCGTGATAGCCCGAAGAATTAAACATGTATAAACATTTATGTGCCTTTATGTGACCATTCCCCAAATTATCTTGAATAGCACTGACATTTACCTAATTCCCCTCTCTACCCCCCCGCCTCCCCAAAATTTAAATTAATTCAAGTCAATTACATTTTCTACTGCCAATAAGCTTAGGGAAAGCAAGCAAATAGGTAACCTTGTCATGAAATGTTTCCACTTGTAACCTCTGATTGAAGAGGTGGTCAGCATTGCTTTACTTTTGAAACATGGCAGCTTGACAGCTCTCCTTTCCCCTTCTCCCACCTGCTTTCGTGTTGGCTAACCTCTAAACTACAGCCTGCATGCTGCCACCACACCACCACCGACTGCAAGTTGCTCTCCTAGTTGCAATTACAAATTACTGTCCCATCAGTTCCTGCATTTAAGGCTGTCAGTAGAGTTGTCAGAAGTACGTAATTGCTGTGCGAGACCCTCACAACTGGCTTCTGCTCTGATCTATGGGACTACTCAATTCCACAGCTGTCAGAGTGCTGACGCCGACTGCAGTTAATGACACCACGTCATCTCTCTGGCTCGTTTACCTGCCGACCCTGCAAACAAATGGACACTAGCAGAGAAGATAGGGAAGTGAGCAGCAGATACCATATTTGTCATAATCACTATGATCCACAGTAGAAGAAAATCAATTCCTCTTAATCAAATAGAGTGACTTATTAAGGGTTATAAGTCCTGACTGGAGAGCTGTACTGATTTGATTACGCTGGGAGAGAAATTAGCAATGAGCTCTTGAACTATCTTTCCTTTTGTCTTCTGGCTCAGAGTTGCTATTAAATGATTATCTTATGAGCATCTTAGTAAGCAAGTCATGCTTTGATCAGCGAAAGCAGTAGGAAAAAGGGCACTGAAAGGGTTCCTGAAGTGTTGACAGACAGGGATGTGAACAAACACAATATGCCCATCGCAGCATTTATGATTCTTGATTGAAACAGAACAGCAATGGCACGTACCTGAGACAACACTTGAGAATTTCCAGAACAAACATCTTCAGTTCAGCAGTACCTCTGCCACTTTGCAGATCCGAGATGCATGTATACAGGCAGAATTTAAGTGAAGTAAATGATACAGAGTCCATGCACATTAGCTAATGATCTCATTCACTAATCTTCAAACTATTTCTACAGCCTTCTTAACATACTAAGACCAAAGAATTTTAGAGTCTAGGGATTTATTCCATATTATGTTAATTCTGTGCTTCACTACTAATTTCAATGTGAAGAAGCCTTGGAAAATATCAAATTTCATTATTACAGTTCTTAATACACTCTATTTGGAGTTCTAAGTTCTGTGCAAGGGTCATATTCAAGCTGAATAAAAGTTAACTGAAAAGACAAGGCCTGTGTCTTCTTTTGCTCTCCTACCACAATGGTTTGCAGCTAACAATAGTATTCCTAGATACTGGCATATCAGTTCTAATATTTTACACAAAGCTGTACTGGTAGCTTTAATCACAATGAATTTGCTACCTACGATTAAAGAAATATTTGAAAATAAGGACACGCAGATTAAAAACAGAAGTTCTGACAGTTTCCAGAATGTGCTTATGATAGTCCCCTAGAAATCCCAGAGACACGGCAGTAATATCCCTGTGATGAATTACATTTATCACGTACCTTTGACCACCTCAACTGCTCTCTGTATGCTAATCCGTCACTTTGGGAACTATTTAACCATTCTAGACCCCAGAGCTTCAAATGAACAGCATTAGAAAGAAGATACAGAAGTTATAATTTCTGGGAATATCTTGTTTACCTGGGCTTGAACATACATAACAGTGATGAAAACTTCAGGATATCTAACTGCTTAGGATCTCAGAATCTGGTAATTCATACCTGTAAACAGCGATTTCTTGAGTGGATTTTGACGGCAAAGTGAAAGGGAAGTTTACGATACATAGGTGTCTGGTCATAAGTATCTAGATACCGTAACCTGTTCCAAAATCCTTCCAGAATTTATGAAGGACATTGGCAGGAGGTATTCAGAGGATGTTGGTTCATAAAAAGATGATGCTTAGAAAGGGGCAAAGTTTCTACCCCGTTTCTTCTGTTTGCTTTCCCCATCACAGCACTCACAAGAAGTCATCCTGAAGGCAGTCTCAAGCATGGCCTCTTCAAATGAAATGATCACAACTTGGTAAGGTGACACACAACAAAAAGTAGTCTTATCTTGGAAAAAAAAGAGTAGCCAGTCTGAAGATGACACTAATAATCTTGTATATAATAAATATATACCACACAAACATATACATATTTAAAAAAAAATATCAATACAGATCCACACTTCACATTTCTTCCTGCTTGGTATTTCCTATTATTTTAATACACTTACTAGTCAATACTAACAGAAAATTAATCAGTATTGCAACTTGCCAAAGAAATCTCCCTCATTAAATTCTGTGTTTATGTAGATAGTCCATTCATTGAACAGATTTACAGTTTGTCCTCCATTTTCAGGTGTTCTGGTAAATTAGTATTTCCTCTTACAGCATGAGAGAAAGAGTTTATTAAATGAATCCCAGCAAGTAAAGCATACTATTCTATGAAGTTATAGCCATAAGAATCATTTAACTCTCAATACATAGTTCTGTCAAAATAGTCCCCTTTGACAGCTGTAACTAGTACACCTACTTTGATTATAACTTAGAATATAACACAGATTGACATATTAAAGGAAAAGACCGGTATTAATCAGAAAGGCTAAGATGAGCACTTGCCAATAAGCCCGAACTTGGATCATTTTATCATTTCATTATGGCAAAGCATTCAAGTGCACTGAAGTTAGGACTAGGAACCACTTTGCAATACACATTACTACAGCATTATTCAAAGATTTGATACATTTTATTCCTGATTACACAAAAGGGTAAACTTTCACCAATTAATCCTGCTTATGATAAATAGGTCAAACAAATCAAATACAAAGCTGAATTTATTCTCACTTGTAGAATGATTTGAAGGGGGTCACTACAATAATGCACATCTTAAAGAAACTATGAAAACAATGTCCATTTTTTAGGTATTAAATCTAGGAACGTGTACCAGACAACAGCTAGCTTCCTTCTCTTTGTAGCATCTGTGAAGCTATTATTTGGTTCCAATAAAGCTATGCTCCTCTAATTAAAATTATACAGTTATATGTGAACAAAAGCACTGCTTTTATGTTTTTCAAGGGTATGTCCATACAGGTAGCATATTTTCATAAATTTTGTTCATCAAATCCAAAAGAATAAACTCCCTAATAGCATTTCTGTTACTAACTGAATTAAGACTATTTTTCCTAACACGAGATATTAAATACAAAATTAATGGAAAAAAAAATTATTTCATATTGAAAAGTGTTTCAATAAAATGTCTTCTAAATCCATCTGCAAAATTGAGTTGCAAATTAAAACTTTGGTAAAGAAAGACCTGCCAGTCATTTTAGCACTTTCTTTGGGCCAACCTGAGGCAGCTGCAAACCTACGTATAATGGCCATATATATTTTCTTTTATATCAGCTTCCAAATGCATCTCAGAGAACAGGCTATGACAATGGTTTAAAGCTTTATTCCCCTCTGCAGTTACAAGTCATCACAATGCTGACTCTAATCAGGTTACTCTGCATCTGTCTGTCACAAATAACCTAGTAACAACTAAATGGATTGCCATAAATCTTTCAATTAGAATTTATAACTTTATTAGCACAATATTTTTGAACTGATTGCATTACTTTGAAGAGCAGCTTTCATTTATTTTGTCATTTGGGGGTCAAATGTGTACAATGGATAGAAGCTGCATACACAATAGGAAGCCTTACTTCAGTTTCACAGTAGTCTCCAGAATGTCTCTTCTTTAGAGATTATAGCCAAATTTTAAAGGAATACTTCGCTTGCTGTGCTGAGGTTGAATGATGACACATCACTTGGCTAAATGTGACCAAGTTTCTTCATGACACACAAGGGTCCTACTGTCACTTTTATGGTCCTGATAAGGCTTCATAAAAGAGTAATTTGCCATAGGGTAAGTTTTCAAATGGTTTTATGTCTTTTTTTATTTTGCTTCAGAGCTGCTGAAATCCATGACAAGGATCAAATCTCTGCACATGGGATGAGTATCAAATGATATTCAGTGATATTAACAAATGTGGCTTCATACATCTGTACCTTAATTCATCAGGTAGGAAAAAAGCAAATGTCATTAGCTTCCTAAAAATTCTGAAGTATTTGTTTCATTATTATGTAAGTACTGTGCATTTTCTTTGCTAAACTTTGACAATTTCAAACAGCACACATTACAGTCAAGAAAAGGAAATAACCTGAGCAGCTGATTTAGATTAATATACTCCAGCACTTTAAATTAAATACACTGGTATACAAACACACATGCATTCGTGTTAAATATACAGGCACACATACACTTACATGCCACAATCAGGGTAGAGTTTAAGTTGTATTTTTGTTTTAAGGAACTAACTTTTACAAATTTTAGACATAATGGATAAAATGTGAAATTTGAAAAAAAGAAAGATAAAATTCAATAACAGCAGCTATTTTAGGGGAGCTGAAACTAAAGCCACTTTCCTACCTGAAGACTGAAAAAGATCAGGAGTTCAACTGAAAATGGGAGTCTTCATAAGATGAAGGCTCAGAAATATCCATGCATTCCTTTGTGTTTTGCTTGTTATTAAATGGGAGTTCCCAAAGTTCTGTAGGGCTGTTAACATGCATTGGATTCTCTGGTGGGATCTATGGATAACTTACCAGCGTTCACTGGCTCTCCGTGTGTAAATATAAATGCAGATACAAATAACAGACAGTTCACTACGTTTGTACTTAGAGAGGTAGGTGAAAGGTGCGTAACAGGTGAAAAGTACATCTACAGGGAGACCGTGGTCTAACAAAGCACTTCAGCTCATACTTACATGGTATAGAAAAAAAAAATATTCACTAGCCAACTTGCTAGAAAGCTATGGAGTCATCAGTTTAGATTTTATTTCTTCCTTACAAACATAGAAAGTTTTGCTCTAAAAGAGAAAGAAACCTATGCTAAGTAAATTCTTATAGAAAGGAGCTAGTTTATTGCTACTTGTATTATTTCTTTGTGTAATTGTACCACGATACAGTCTCACCACGTGGTAACCATCTACTTCCTACAGCACCTTTAGTCTTGGAGAATCTGTTGCAAAGCCCATTTCAAATGAATGGAAGTTTACTGACTTGTCCTCCAGTCCAGACCACTAGTCTGAGAATACGACAGAGTAAGTTAGAGTAGTGACAAAATTAGTAAACTGTTCAAATTTCACTGTTCCCCTTTAGTCTTTGCTTGATACATTAAATGATCATAACATCAAGACACACTTCTTACATTCCCTGGAAAAGCCAGAAGCCCCGTGAGAGCCACAGAAGGATGAAGAATACTCCTGTTGGTCTGAAAGACCCAAGCTCTATATTTGCCATGGCCTATTTGGCCAGCACTGCTTAAGTCACAAGGTAGCCCTGTCTTTGCTCTACATCTGCAAAATATTTCTAATGCTGCTACTTTACTTGAGATGAGCACTACAAACATTAAAGAGGAAAAAAGTACCACCCCACGTAATTAAGACTTTAGCCATAGACAGCAACTGAAGCGTGAGCAAAACGTTGAACGAGCAAGGTACAAAGAATAACTAAGCGCCATCTGTTCTGGGCACTGACTCAGACTGTGGTCCATCAGAAAATGATGTACATGGTCATGTAATTGCACACCACTATAACAAAGCAGAATTCATATTTGACAGGCCACCTTTTATCTACATAAATATATACATAAATGAAATTTATATACATAAAACACACTCCCCGAGGCATAAATGAATACTTCACTTTACATTGTCCAAAACTGGACATTACACAGGCAAGTGTGCCTCTGCCACACCCAAATTAAGAAAAGAACAGATCTTCTTTGTCACATAACAAATGAATGTGCCCTGCTTTTGCTGCTGCTAACCGAGGCTGTTCAAGCAGTGGCTTGCAACCTAAGATTTGACACCCAAGCATACTGAAGCATCCCAGCAAACAAGTCAGGAATTGATATTTCTATGACCGACCTAGATCTGGCGTGACAGGAGCCTCTCAAACATGCATGCCAACCAAAAGTCAGAAGCAGTCAGGAACAGAAAATCAGAAGCACAAACGACCCTCCTTCCTGCTTCCAGGCACTTCTAAGTATTCTTTCACTGAACCTTTACCCAAAAGTAAATTTTTTCAAGGTAGTTCAAGATTCCTAGGCTAATTCATTTCAAAGATGCTACGGAAAGAATTGCCAGTTGCTAGAAATCACGCTGTATGGGTTTTCAAACCTACATGCCATAAGGAGCCAAAATAACTTCTTGTGGTATCTCTTTACACACCGGCCTCTTACTGAAATGAAGTTTAGGAAAGAATCTTTAAAAATGTTAAATAGCTTAAAACAAACCATTAGTATCTTATGCCCTAATAAAAACAAGTAGCAGCAAAATAATTATCTTCTACACTAGAAACCTGTTAAAGCTCTAAAGAAAACAGAAAAAATATTTTTAAAAAAATCAGTACTCATGTATTGTCTAAACCCTACAGTTTCTTCTGTTCATAAGCATCTCCACAGAGACTCATAAAGAAATAGAGTGCTAAATTTCTTAAAAACTAGAGAGTTAGAAAGACAGGCCAGTTTATTCATCAAACTGTTCATAGTTTAGGTTTCCAAGACAGGGCTTGATTCTCTGTTGCTGATTCATCTTCAGATTTAATAGTATTAAAAATAACCCGCACCATTTCCGAGTACACAATTTCCTGTGGCTCCTGGCTGGCGACAACCACAAAAGTATCCACATTTGTCTATGTTGCATATATAGAATGTAAGCAATGCAGGCTTATACCAGCTTGAGGACCAGTAAGGTGGAAAAGAGTTAGGGAAAAGGAAACACAGGCCACCAACATTCCGCTTTAAATCTATCAGACATGTGTGACATTATTTCACCAGATTGTTGTGCTGTCAGGATGAGAGAGAGATCCTAAGAAGTTGTTTGGGTTTTTTTTTTAATGTACTTTAATGTTTGTAATAGTAGTAAAACACAGTATACAGAACAAAGCCTTGGGTTACACTATGATATAAAAATTTTTCACACTCCTGGCATAAATTTGAGGAGGCTTTGTTTTTGCAGCTCTGAATCTAACCATCTAAGCACTACATTCATTTTTAGGAAGCTTTCTTATTTTTCCTCTCAGTATTTAGGTGGGAAAAGACATTAATACTCCTAGATACTAGAGCAATAAGCATCATCTTCCCCAATAACTTTTAAAGATAATTCTCTTTTGTAACAACTGTTGTCATTCTTAGGCCCACCTAAGGCCACCTAAAAACTTGGTCAAAACAAACTCTATAAATTTATAAAGACTTCAACACTATTTCTCAATACAAAGACAGCATCTTCAGTTTTAAGAAAATCAGACAAAACTTCTGTACTTAATTTCCTTCCTGAATAAATTCCCCTTTTATTTAAAACTACAAGTTTTTATCAGTCATGACTATATGTTTTAAAAAGCTTATTTTTGACTCAAGACTATACAGCTGCAAAAGCAAGAAGTACTTCGTGTACCTAAAATCTCATTAGATTGATCTGTATTATACTTAACCAGTGAAATGGAAAACTAAGAATATTAATATGGCAGCTTTGACATCACAACAATTGATGCAAATTCTAGGGTCTAACTTGATAATTCCTGCATGCTTCCCCCAGTGAAAGAGCAGAACTATTGTCATATTATAAGAGTATGTGTAGTTTAACCTTACTTCATTTTTGTAATGAGGAATTGTGACAAAGAACTGGAATTCATTTTCTAAAATAATACATCTTGTGTGTCAATAAAAAGAAACAAGAGAAATCACAAGAATTAATGAGGTTTATTATAAATCAGAGATCTCCAAAGGGTATTATCAACTCTAAAGCAAGTAAAATGTCAAACATGGGTTAAAAGTCAATTCAAGTACTCCATATATTCTTCCACACTTTGGGATAATCCTGTCTAGGTTAATGCCTTCTTGTCACTTTCCCTTCTCAATATATTCAACACACTTATCAAAAGAAAAATCAAGTCAGCAGTTGAAACTAAGGTACCTTTGAAGACACGTAAGAAAGTAAGCAGCCATATGCACATGAAGACTCTCCGGGCTGAAAGAACAACTTGTGTACAAAGCTGCGTATGCGGTTAAACACTGATCATATCCACTCGGTAAACAGTGCTCTTATATCAACACGAGCAGAATGTCTCACAGCTACCTACCATATTAGCATTATTTTTAGCATTTCACATCAGCAGTATGCTTAGCCTCACAAACTCTTTTGAGATAAAGAAGTATTGGCTAAGAAATTGTAAAACAAGGGGTGGTAATACCTAGAAGTCTATAGCAGAAGAAAGAATTGAAACCATGGCACTTTCTCATCCATTCTAATTAAAACCTGGAAGGAATATTAGCTAGAAGAAGGAAATCAAATTCTATATTACCAAATGCTTTATACAATGGCCATTACAAACTGAATAAAAAGAGGAAATTTTATTTCTGCAGTCAGTGTCTACAACACTTTAATTCAGCTTTATTTTCACAATGACAGCATTTTGAACCCATGAAAGAACTCAAGAGCCTGAACAAGATCCATTCATTGGTTAACTGATACAAGCACTGACTGTAAGGTTGGGGACTGACTTTTATTTTAGCACTAGTAATAAAACTGTAGTTTAATCCTCTGGGGGAAAAAAAAAAAAAAAAAGAAAAATCAATCATTTTACCTCCTCTTAAAGCATGTTTCCGCTTTGGCTGAACATGTCATTAAAGGTTTCAAATGTCAAACTCGTAAACTATTCAGAATTAAAAGATGTCTCTATCAAACTGCTATATTAAATGAATCCTAAAGTTGTTTATTATTTAAAAGAAGGATAGGAGTTAGATACTTGAAAAACCTAAAAAAGTGGAAACGAAAAGAAACAGGATCTTAAGCCTCCCAGAAAAAAAAAAATCCACTAAATTAGGAACTGTAAGAATTAAAAGGTTACGACTCCTTTAACCTTAAACATGAGTATTAGCCCACCACAGAAGTAAACCAAACAATTTTGCTGTTATAAAGACATTTGTTAATAGCTGGTATAATGCCAACACAGAAGTTTTATCACACTTTAAATGATGAAAGTAACACTTCTCTAAAAACTCCCTCATCATCTTTTATGAAGTCCAGTGGGTTATAGATTAAAAGTAATATTTGCTCAAAGCCATGTAAAATGAAACCCCTTTCTGGCTGTATTGTCTGGACCACTTTGCAAGAAGAAAAATAATGACAATAAATAAGCTTGATATTTCTTTGCTAGTGTTAGATTTCACTTCACTACTACATACATAATTACACTCAATTGCATTTTTGAGGTCAACAACCCAAAAGAGTGTTAGATAAATTTGCTTCACAAGTCACTCACAACATAGGAAACACAGGAGTGCCACCAAAAAAAAACAAAAACAAAAAAACCCCAGAAAACTAATATGTTTGACATTTTTTCTTCAGGCATTTTTTCCCCATTAATTTTCATAATTTTCCTGAATATACAGCCATTTGGAACTGAGATTTGTTTGACTTGTTTCTGAAGCAATCTTTTCCATGACTTCTTTTATACATTTTTTATAGTAAATGATGTATATCTGATATTTGGGTTAAGAAGCTAATGCTATTTCTATTAATACAAATAACATTTAAATTTCCTTTAATAAAGCTTTTACTTGATTGAAAGATTGATTAGATTGAAATCACTTGCACATTTTCACCTGCTTTAAATCAAGCATCTGCTGGAAGGACTGGGCTTTGTATGTCACTTTCTGACACCAACATTAGTCTTTGTAGGTACACACAACTTTGTGAAAATAAAGACCTTATAACAGGAGCACCACCAACTCATCAGTCTAAAATAAGGGGACTTCAGATGCAATATAAACTTTTCAGCTGTTTTAATGATGTTTCTTCTGCAAGTCACCTACGGCATGTTGAATACACCATTTTCAAGTATTCCTCCCCCAAAATGCTACATTTGAGATAGCAACAGTAGGATAGCACACTCATATTGCACCCCTTTGTGTAGATGTTAAATATCTACTCTTTCATGGGGTTCCGCTTCAGCAGCACTAGCTTTAGCAAAGTCGATGTCCAATTCCACTATGGAAGATCACTGCACATCACAACACATTCTGAAAAACTACACCTCTTATCCTTTCATTACCAAGACTACAAAATATGCTAAGGAAGAGATAACTATTCAAACTCCGTAAAGTGACATTTAAGTATCACTTCATGTTTAGGATATGTACATTATGAGGGAAATCTAGTAAACAGCGTTACAGGATAGCAGCATCCTTAAATTAAGGTAAATAAATGCAACTACTTTTCAAGTGTCTCTCCAGTGAACTATGATATATAACAAACAAGAAGAATATAGCAGATGTTCTACAACTGCCATCTTCCAATATAGCTCCATAAAATAAGTTATTTCAGTAACAGCGGAAGGTATCTCCCTTTTATCCAGGGTCTCTAATCTTGTTTTATATTTTGAGTATTTAGTGAAAATAAAGATATGTCATCAGGAGGAAATAACAGCTTTAGCTGTTTTTCTCTCTGAAAAGATTAAAAAAAAACAAAACACAAAAAATCCCCCAAAAAACCAACCCAAGATGTTCAAATAAAGACAGAAACAGAAAAATCTTACCATAGGGCCTTAACTGCTGAAGAACAAAAGGGATTTTTCTTAACAAGTCTTTGCCCTTTCTTTTTCATTCCAGTCATTTACCATCCATTCTCTCCTCATCTTTCTCCTCTCTTATTATTTGTACAGAACAGGTAGCACACCTGGTAGAAAAATCAGCTCCCTTTGTGAAGTGCATAACTCAAATGAGAAACACAAGAATTATTCAGTAGAATCAGAGGCTGAAGTGCACAAGTTTGTTTGACTAGCCATTACCACTTTCTAAGTCAAATTTTTATGTGGAAGAATTAACTGATAAAAGAACTGTTGGATATCTGGTTATTGAATACATACATAATCTCAAACTAGCTTTGTGTTTAACACCCTGTGCCCCACTCTTGAAAAGGATTTGTGGAAATATGATGGGAGGACACTATGGGAATAGATAATGGTACAAGAAAGCATGGAGAAATAAGTAGAAAAAGTAGTAATTCATACTCCAAAAATCAAAATACAGAAGGCATGAGTGCTTCCTGAACTTCTTTGAAGTCAGAGATATTTGAGGGATTTTCTGTTCAGTAATCAAGATGACAAACCAGCAGAGTAATAGTCGCACAAGAAGAATGAAAATCTCTTTAGTTTAATAAGATATAAATAAAAATTACAAGAACAACAACAACAGAAACCACTGAGGAGATGGTTCTCAAAAATTAGAGGAATTTTTGGAGGAATAACTTTCCCAACACGACTGCCACTGTTACTTTGCTAACCTTGACAGTGCTCAGGTGTCTAAAATGGTCCTTCCTCTTCATTCGCTAGAGCTCTTGGGCATCATTCCATTTTGTCACAAATTTCAGTATAAGAATTCTCTGATTTTTGTAACCTAGAAGTACAGCAGTGCACCACCTCCAACTGGGCTTGCTCACAGTAATTGCAGGATTGGACTCTAGAAAAAAACCTAATCTTAGATAGGCCGTCAGTCAGTAATAGTCATATTTATTGTGTAACAGGAATGAAATTAAGAGGTCTCTAAAAAGATACCTGTGTATGAATTTGCTAATTTTAGACAAAAATCATTACATATTTTCTGCCACATAAGTGTCCAGTTACTCTAAAGCCGAAGCTCCTCCAGTTCTGAAATGCACTTTTATTTCTTGAGACACAGGAAAAGACAAATATCAGTGAATTACAGCTTTGTAACTTACAAAGCTTACTTGTAACTTACTACTTACTTGCACCTGACCCTAGTATTCTCTTTAGTAGTTGGTACTGAGTGTTTTCATCACCAAAAAAACATGATGCCCTTCTAATTTCTGTGACATCTGTCCTATCAATCTTGAACACATTCCCAGTACCTAGATCCATAATCACACAGGTAGCTGAGCATGTTATTGCTCAGGCAAATGTGTTACAAATCCTCAGATGATGAACTACGTTAAGGCTGGATGTCAGAGGTGATGAAACTGATAATCCATCAGTAATTTTCTACCCACAACAACAGCTCTGATCCATTGAATTAAATGAATGTATTTTAGTCAACTGATCAGAAAGTGCCACAGGCTAGAGTGTCTTGACAAAGAGAAACCACTGTCACAACCAGAAAAGAGTATCTTATCTCAGCATCTTATCCACAGAGAGAACTTCAATCTGAAATCATATTATAGCAAAAAAGTTTTGTCTATGACAATATACAAAGCTCCTCTTGCATGATTTTCCTTAAGAGAATAATCTTTGCAATACATCTCAGACTGTTTTTTCTTGTAAACAGATTAGGTTAAAACCACGTAAAAACCTCTAATCACTTCTGATGAATCATAGCCCAAATAACACATGATACAAGCAAAGGGTGCTGCTTTCATAGCAGGTTTTTCCACACTTTTCTGGATGACGTATTCTGCCTCTGGTCTGACTGCTGCCAGCTTCATAACTAAGAAGAATGGCAGGCCAAATCTTGCACCCTTCACAGAAGTCCTAAGGAAAGTTTTCCTGTCATGCAAAAAACTCATCACATAGAAAGCTGTACTTTCCCCAGGTGTTCCTACGGCAAAACAACATGCCTCCCCAGCATTGGGTTATTAATGTCTCATTTGCCTGATGTTCTGTGTTGGCAGCCATGACAGAAAGCTTTGAAGTTGTTTATTCACACTTGCTTAATCCTGTCTCCACATAGCACATCACAGCCTGTGGGGCTAGGAAGACGGATGACTGAAACCAAGGCCACGAGGGGGTCAGGGTCGTGGTGTCGCTGGATCTCATTAACTCCATCACAGTAGCAGGCACTTCAGAGGTCACCTCAGCTGAGGAGTTTGGGATAGGCAATGGTAAAACGGCCGGCACAAGTGCACGCATATTCCATGCAGCTGATGCTATGGAAACAAGTACAGATTCTTACTTACACTGGGCCTTGAGTTCCTAGGGTGGCTTTTAGTCAACTTGGTTAGAAAAAAGAAAAAAGAAAGAGGGTTTTTTACAAATACCCTGTAGGTATCACAGCAGAAGCACGAAGGCTGAAGAGAGGACCACTAAAAATCAGAGAAGACCATCAATTTAATATTCCTTCTGTAACTATTTGCATATGTAATGGACTAACGGAAAGGGAGCAAGAAGTACACAATATTTTAGACTGGTTCTAGTATACAGTGAGAGTGGATGGAAATACATGCATTTTGTACCTCAGCTGTATTGTGCACACTGTATGCCTGACAAAGACGCTTCTTTGAAGCGCAGACAATGACAGATGACACCCCTACGCTGTCCATTACTTAGGAATTTTAATGTGCATCAATGACAGAGCCTACTTTTTAAAAGATATATGTTTATAGTGTGTATGTATTTCACACATATACACATATTTTAGATATATTTTTATATATGTATTTTTATGTATATAATGAAATAGCTGTATACTGTACAGCTCCTAAACAATATTGCCAATACTTGATTATAATTTGAGAATTCATATTCTCATAATTTTAACAAATAACTATGTTATTAATAAATATATTGCACATGGTATCCTGTTTGTTCACCAGGTCTGTATGTCACTGACGGGAACTTAATAACATGCTGATACAAAATGGTTCCTTTCTCATAGCTCTTCTACACTTTACATCCATTCCTCACCATGAACCACTCTGCAAAAGTGAAATTATTTCCAAGAGAGATGAAAATTAGTATTATTAAACTACCTCTAAGCACATCTGCAGCACTAGAATGAAACTGTTAAAGGGGTTTGATACAACAGAAACCAAGTCCTCATTTGTTCAGTATGCAGGTGCATAATGAGAAAAGTGACATGTAAACCTAGATCTGCACATATGCACAGTGTATTTATGATAATCAGTCAAAATATTTTGATGAATGGCAAAATTAGCAAGTGAATTATACAAAGAATAGTCAAAGACAAGCTTTTATTCTCGCAAGTGAAAACAAGTCCTTACAATCCGACCAAGATATTTGATAAGAAAATCCAGCTAAAAAGTCCAGGGCTCTGTCCCAAACTCCCCATTTCTGATTTCATAACAAATGTAAAAGCATGGGCTTCAGCGGAGATATCATTTAGACTAACGACATGGGTAGGGAAAGAAATAATTCTACAACAACTTTCAGATCTAACTGTATCACCACCATCCGGTTTGGGGAAGGGATTTTTTTTGTTTGCATTTTTGTTGGGGTGGGGGTGGTGATGGGTAGGGGGGTGGAATGGTGGTTCTGGTGTTTGGTGGCTTGGGTGTTTTTTTTTTGTTGATTGGTGAGCTTTTTGTTTTGCTTTGGTTTTGTAAAGTGTCAATTTCTTAGAGACAAAGGAAACCTTTTTGTTTGGATTTCTGCAATTTCTTTCGCTATGGCCTACTTTCTAAAAAGTTTATTTATATTAAGTGCTCCCAGGGGGTGGGGTGTTTCCACATCTTTCAATAAGATTGACAGAATCAAAGTTCACATAATACATATTTTTTTTTTAAATTAAAATCAAAAATTTACAGGAACTCATACATTCAGAATCAGTGTTGCTCAAATGGGAACACATCTGAACAATAGCATGAAGAAAGTCACTTGTTTTTTTATAGTAGGCGGGGGAGGTACATTAAATGAAGAATATCCCTCATATTCTTAAGATATCATACTACCAATCAAAAGATTTGGCTTCTGCTCTTGGTTCTGCGGTCAACATGGTAAATGACCTTGAAGAGCTGGCTCTGAATCCCAAAGAAAACATGACTGACGTTCAGTATTGCCACGACTGACTTCTAGGCATGCACCTCTAGGAGTGGGATTTACAGGTTTGAACCAGGTAATTAAGCCATTTCTACAGTAGAATAAGAATTGTATATACACGAATTCAATGAATAGGGGCTCTAATGTATGTATCATTAGCACCTAGAGTGGCTTAAATCAATGTTCCCAGCTGAGTGTCCAAACTGCAGGCTACTTATCTCCCTCTCCAACATTCCAAAGAGTGAACATAATTTAATCAACCCAAGAAATAGACTACTTGAGGAAGACATGATATCTAGTTGCTGGTCCTAAATTCGACATATAAAAGAAATACATAAAAATGAGAAGACAGTTAGAAACAACACAGATGGAACACAAAAGCAAATACTTTCCAAAAATAATTTCAAGTTAAATTTTCTTGCCATTTACTCTTCGATAATCAAGATGCTTTGCTAGTAGCAAAAGCCATCCTGACACACCTTGAAAAAATTCACCCTCCCAGTTTGTTTCAGTAATTTCTAATTTATACCCAAACTGTGCTCTCATATGGGCTTTCTTATCAACTTCATTTAAAAACATTCTAAATATTCTATACTTCAAGAGAAAAGTGAGGTGCAGGGAAAGAAAGGAAACTCTTTATCTATCTTTCACAGAGACAATCTTGCAGTAAAGACAACAAATATCTCAATGACTAAGGCAAAAGTGTTTCACCCATATCGGATTCTTTCAACTACTATAGGCTTTCCATTACCTGTATCTTTTTCTGATTCTAACCAAGAAAAACAGTTATACTTTCTCAGAATCCATGAGGGGAATAAGCCACTTCAAGTGTTTAAGCATGTGTTCTAAGCAGGGTCTTTGTCACTACCCAAGATAGACCCCTGAGCTTGATGGACCAACTGGTGTGACCCAGTAGGTCATTATGCCACTGTCGCCCAAGTAAAAGTGGAAAGGTCTCCTGAAAACTGAGATCATGGTCCCAGTTTTCAAAGCCATGAAACAATAACAATGTATCGTTCTCAAAACCACTGTGTGACCATACTGCAACCACAATGTCTCTTCATACTAGCAGCTGATAACCTGCATATTCCAAAGGCTATATGAGCATGTAAAACCTATGAAGAATTTGCATCTACTATGAAAATGAACTGAAAGTTCTCTTGAGGACATTAATCTCTTTCATTTGTTTCATCATCACTAATTTCCTTCTTCCATGTAAAATGAAAACTAAGAAACTTTATATAACTACCTCAACGGTTCTTTTCCAGACAAAACACAGCAATTCTTGCATTCTAGCCACACCTAAAGTTCCATTTAATACCTGTCTCTGCTAAAACACAAACTGATCATCCTATTATCTGTCAGCTTTAGGGGTTTATAATACTGTCAGTCACCAAGTGCACTACGTATAGCGCTGAATAATTAATTCCAAAAGTTGAAGTCAGAGAGTTGCAATGAATTCTTTTGTTCATTTTCCATGCCTACGTTTTTCTAAATTATACTTGTGTGTGTGCATGTATACAGCAGATGGGGAACTTTTTGCCTACATTATGGTCTGAAAAATAATTCAAAAGATTAACCATTGTGAATTCTTTTGCAAGCCTGCTACTCGTCTTACCTGCTTAAATTGGGGATATTTTTCCTCGGATTCTCACGTATGGATTGGTGTTTTGAGATTGTAACAGAAGCAGAATGAGAGTCAGTGAAAGTATTTCCTTCCCACAAGCAATGCTCACGTGGCTCAGCCTTGCTGGGTTGGTATTCTGTTCATAGGCTGACAGAAACTTGTTTCTTTCCTATTTACTTCACCAAAACATTTTGCATAAGGAGTGGGCAAGAGGCAAGTTCAAGTCCAATTAGTAGAAGAAAAGACCTCCAGCAAAATGCAGGTGCCAGTTGTGCCAATTTTGAACACCAAGTCCACCTTCTAGTTTGACATTTGAGATTAGACAACAAGCCAAGCAGGACCCAACAGGAGGATCACATTAAACAGGAAGAACTGGATGACATTGAAGGCTATTGCAGGAGACACTAGATGAAGTGGAATAATAGAAAATGCAAGCTCATATGCTTTCAGACTGATCACGGGGAAGTTTACTACGTAGTAGAAGCTCATCTGTTACAAATTATAGAGGAAGAGAAAGATCTCCATCAGATTACTATAGAATGACTATGAGCTACCAAATGCTTAAAAAATGAGTTAAACATGGTCACAGGACTGATAGATAAGGGAACAGTGAAGGTAGTTATTAACATTAGTTCACAATGCACAGCATGGAAGTCTTGAAATATTGCATTCACTGTACCCGCTTATGTCTCAGAAAATGGATGCAGACTAGAACAGGTGAAGAATGACTACTAGGATCAAGCAAATATTTTCCAAGTGAAGACATGAGCTTTTCTTGTTTAACTTAGCAGAGATGAGAAATGGTACCACTGTAGTCTATAAACACAAATGAGAGAACACAACTAAATTAAAGGAAAATCAGATCACAAGAACAAGAATAAATAAATCATGTTTATGTTTACATTGGAAACATTAGAACTATTTTTCTCACCATTGGAAGACTTAAGCTCCAAGATAGGCTTCCAACAGAAACAGGAAAGAGAGTGAGCTTAGGGATGAAAAGGAAAGTAATCAAATTGCTTTTCAAAGTGAAGCTTGAAATGTTTCTGAATCGAATTACAAAATATAGCTGTGTAGAATACAGTGGACTAAGTGATTCAGTTCTTTACCTCTCTACATCCCTTTGTACAGTGGCAGACAGATCTATGAGACAGCAGAAAGTGACTGTGTACATCTCTTCCTCTAACATGATAAAACAATTTCCAGAGTATCAGTATACGTTCACATCACCGCCACTTGAAAAATTCAAGCAAGAGGAGTGGAACAAAACCACCACTTCACTTCCCATAGAAATTCCAAATATTAGAAATTTATTCCAAGTATAACATCTGTGGGAGCATTTGAAGCGGAAGTATCACAACATCCATGATTAAATTTTAGTCTTCTAAGAACAGGAACAAGGGGAATAACATATCTGAATAAAGACAGAAAAAAAAAAAAAAAAGGAAGAAGGATAAGAATCTGTTGTCCTCAAACAAATACAATGATCATCAGAATAAAAAACTATATACATACATATATATGTGTGTGTATATATAAAACATCCACAAATGTCACCCTAATAATTACTGTTAATTACCATAGTAACAAACTTTATTAGAATTGAGATTATGCAACATTTGCAAAAGAATGGTCTGAAGTACCACTTCAAATGAGCACTTTTTTTTTAAGCCTATCTGACATCACAGAATAGTACATACCTGAAGCACGTGCCAACAAGAGCTTGTATTTCAATTAACATTCAAATAGTGCTTATAGGCTCCTGAGCAAGGGGAACAGAGTTGTAGAAATACTGTGTTATCTTTTTCTCCTTTATTTCCCAGATGAACTAAAAATCTGATAACTGTCAACCAAGAGAATCAGTACATGATGACACGCAAACTAACTGATTAGCCAATAGCTGATCTCTTTCAAAGTTTCTGTAAAGTCACCAGTAGTTCCTGAGCTTTCAACATTTTATCAGGTAGAGCATTGAAAAGATACATAAATAGCAGGATTTGATTTAAAAAAATAAAATAAAATCAAAGTCAAGGGGAAGAAGGAAGCCGATAAAAATCAAATGAGGAAATGAGCAAGAAATTGTTAGAAGCAGAATCAAATGCACTGCAAATAGCTTCTAAAAATGTAACATTGAAAGTTCTCTTTTAGGTGAGAAAGAAGGGTAGATCATGGGGAGAAGAATTCAAGGAACAAATCAGAAATCCTACAGAAAGCTTCTCTAACCAGTTCTGGATCTTAGAAACTGTTTCTACTACAGGAATGCGGGGTACGATACTAGACTGTATGACTACATGGTGCAAGAGAGCACACAGCAAAGACAGAATAATCAGTTCTGAAAGAATTAATTCACACAGTGGAACCAACTTCCAGCTGTTATGGAAGCTTTATGCTGGGCTGGTGTACCTTTCTTGGTACACATAACCAGCTGAGCTTAAGTGCTCACAGGAAACACTCTTCTTGTGCCCAAGCCTGCTTGTTTTGTGTGAACCTGCGTATATCTCTTTAGAGCAAAAAAATCTGCTGTAAGATGACCACAGTATAAAAAGAGCAAGAAAAAGAAAATGGAGAACAAGAATAAGGTCTGGAGAAACCTACAGGCACTGTACAGCTTGATATTATGACTGAAATCATGTTTAATACCTTTGGATCTACCATCAGTGTGATAGCCCTCAAATGTGAGGAGTCCCTAGCACTTTCAGCCTTGAAATAAAGACTTAAATCTGCATGTCCAAGTGGAGTTCAAAAGGATAAGAACTGAAGATGTAATGATGCAGTCACCTGTCTAAATCCTAGTGGATGATGATGGGAAGTACTGTTTTTGTCCATGCTGAAGGCTTCAATGCTGAAGCACAATCTTAAACAGTTTGTGAGAATTGTGTTAACAACAGGAGATAGTTTCGATTATCCTGATGAAGAGCACCTCTGTCATAAAAATGCTAGTTCACTCTGGCCACTGGTACAAAAATTACACCATTACAAATATCTAGGTTTCTTACGCTAGGTGAATTCAGAATCAGTAGAAACACGTACTCAGTTAAAAGCTAAACTTATAAAGTAAATAATCAGAACTACTTTTCTAGCTCAGAAGGAAACTTTTGTGACGAGACATCAGTCAGGTCTTGATTTATTTGATGTGGCTTCACTCACTGGTATTTATTAACTGCTTTAATTTCTAATAGTGACTGTAAGAATTAAATTATGTCCTCTGCAGAAATACTGTCTTATGTAGTGGTTTCTAACAATGGTATTCCCAATGGCTGCAACCTAACCAACAGAAATTGATTACTGTAAGCTTCAGAAGTACAGAGAAAGTTTCAAGTGTTCCCTCCATCTTATGAAATCTACTTTTTCCATGATTATTTAATCATTTACAATATTATTTATTTTCTTCTAAGAGGGGAATTTATTTTCATTGTGTGCTGTGTTAATAGCCACGGTTTGTTATATTTATTCTTAGAGAAACATAGAGTAAGAAAAAGCATGATGCTTTTCAACATCTTGTATAGCTCATCCACAGGACCGGTCTCCAGCATTTCAATTTCTAGAATAATTACTTCTGTCTTGATGACAGTAAAGGACTGCCGGCTCAGACAGGAAGCTTTTCACACTCTGTTGAGAAGGATGAGGGTGAGAGGGGTATAAGTAAATGAACAGGATGTACTCTCCACATGTGAAAGTAACCCCAAAGCAAATCAGACTTTGAAATTATCAGTAACAGAATAAATAACAATTTTTATATTTAAGTCTTACATTGAACAGAAACTAGATGAAAAAATCATCCACCAACTTTACAGTCACATATGTTGTGCTTTTTTTTCAATCTTATATTGCAGGTGGTCTTTACCCTGAATATCTCAAATGAAATTATTAACTCCATTATTATGAACATACTGCAACCTTTTACATGTGCTCCAGCAAATAGTCATTAGCATTACAGTACAGAGATGACTGCATAACATATATTTTATACCTCTCAGCCTTTATTCACAGAACATTAAAACATATTTGGGTTTTTTTTGTAAAATAACTGTCACCTGTGTTTAAAATCCGGCTTATTCTGGCTTTGGAATACACCTGTGACTGTTCACACTAAATTCAGTGTACTGCTATAACCTCTCCTGTTACAGATAAAAACATAATTCAGTTTTGGATCTAACATAAACAGGATCATTATGTTTGGAGAGTGTTCCAAAGCCTACTATTCAAACAATCTGTGACATATAAATAATGCAAGACCTCTTCTTTCTCCAAATGACTTCAGTTCAAGCACAGACTCAGAAAGATGGAAGGCCAAATTTATACTGCCATTACAAAATGCAATCTATTTCTGGTTCTCCAACTGAATTATGACTCAGAGTCTTCCACTGTTTTCTATTAGCACCAACCCACACACTCCTACCCTTTGCCAACCCATGCAGAAAAGAACCTTATTTGTGAATATTCCTGAGCTTTATTCTCATATTAAAATGGCAGCAAATCCCAGCTAATCTGAAAAGCCGTGCTTTCTTATAAAGGAAAGTAAGGTAGAAAATTGGTCCTTTTTGCCTCCCTTGACCCCTGACCTTTGAACCACAACCTCCTTGCCACTAAAGCGTTCAACACCTCATTTAATCTCTCCTCGCTGCATTGGCACAGCACTGGAAAAGGAAAAGGGAAAAAAATAATCTGGGGACTTCATCAATTTTTCATGAATTTTCATTTAGGCCAAAGCCCCCTCTTACAGTGGTCGATAGATCAAGCTGCTGTCACATATTTAACACCTGGGGCTACAGCTGCTATCTCTGGGGGCTGCTGCTGACTCGGGCTAGATCGGAGGCAGCCGGAGTCAGCGCGAGGACCCTCATGCTCTTTCTCTTGCTTACATGCGGCGCCCCGGCGCTTGCAACTGAAATCCTAGCTACAGTCACTGTTGCAAATGCGTCTCCCCATATTCCCACAGGAAAACTCCACCACATTGGTTCAATTGTGTCACTTCGTACATTGTGGGCAGACTGTGCTTTTATTTAAAAACTTCTGGCTTTCAAATATGAAGGCAGTTTCATAAATAATGAAATTATTTCAAGCCTTCTTCCCTTTCTAAAAATCATCCCAAAAAATTCTGAGCATCAACATATTTCTAATAATGCCAAGACTTGTTCAACATCAATAAAAAAATTCTAATACACAACAGAAAGAACTTTCACTCTTCTGACTACAATTCCTTGTAGTTGTTTTAGGACTAGAACATTTCCTTTTAAAGATTTATCCATAAAATATACAAATACTACAACAATTTGCCACATACACAGTGGAAGAATGGTTTTGCTGCTTGCATTAGCACCATTTTTTCCTTCTGTGGAAGCTCCTATTGAAAAAGTAATCTGCACAAGGCGCACAATGGATTAATGCATTAAAAGAACAAAACTGAATAAATCATATCAATCCTAAACTGTGCCTTCAAACACAAACTCCTGTTTCTTCCTAAATATCTTCTAGAATAAAGACTTTTTAAATTAAAGGCAAAAAAATTCTAAGAGCACATTCTGTATGCTAACGATGTTTTTTAAGTAACTTCCCAAATCACAGTTCTTCACAGTTTCACTGGTACAGAGAAATTTTTCTGAGGACACACATCAGCGCAAAAATATCTGCCCTTGATTGTATGCACATGCTCTGAATAGACACAGATTTAAAAGCATACTTAAATGCTTTGGATGGGCTGGTACCTAAATCCATCATGTTTGGGAAAGGTGTTAACTGCTACTAGATGAAAAAGAGCTCAGGGTCTTCAGCAACTTGGAAAAATTCACTGCACAAAACAAGGGGCAAAATGTTTGAATTCAAAGATAGGCCACACTATGCTCTGAATCACTGTGTGCCTCAAGTGAATTTCACTGAGGAGTTTTTCTTCTGTCTTTACACATAAATATGGATACATCCGAAGATTTTCAGTTGCAGTGCTTTTGTGGCAAGTGCCCACGGAGCAGGGTTAAAAAAAAACAGGAAATAGAAGCTAATGTACCACAATTAATGGTGTTTATCGTCTGAATGCATAAGCATGAACACACTTAACATAAAAGCAAGACATTTTTCTTCATAAACCATTCAAAAGTTGCAAATGAACATTATTGGCAACTGACAATTTAATAAGCAAAGTAAACCAATTACTGATTCTTTCATTAAAACAGCAGACTCAAGCATTTTAACTCTGTAAAAAGCAGCAGTTTGTCTCTAATGGCACAATTTGAGGCCACCTACAGTCAGATAATCATCCAAAACCCCGTTGTCAGCAAAGGACAACCATCCTTTTTTTGGTGATGAAAACAGCTTAGTTCAGTGTGGAAAGAGCAGTTTTCAACACCATTACAGATAGCCCAAGCCAGACCCGACCGCACATGGCTGTCCGGGCTCACGTGGACAGAGCCACGATATCCAGGTAACTCGACAGTTTTCAGCAGCAGCTGAGAGCAGGTGAACGAGGACGCGCTGGTGACAACAGGCTGTCAGCAACAATTCATTTCCCTAGTGGGCAAATGGACTGCTACAGACCTGCCCATCTTCTTCAGTTCAGAGAGGTTGATGTTACAAAAATGGTTAAAAGCCTTAAAAAAATCTTAAAACTAAGGGAAACTGGGTAGTTTTGCTATCATCTTCCAGAGGATGCCTTTGATACACATGTTGAGCATTGCTATCTGCTTTTAAAACGAGTGAACATAAAACCAGCAGAATCTCTCAAATGAAGTAAACAAGCAATGTACGTATTATTTACATTTTTTTTCTTTGATGAAGACCTTTCTGTAATCACAGCCATGATATGGCTTGAGGAAAGACAAAGCACTATTGAAGTGGAACAGGAATGCCTGCTTTAGACTGTTAAATCATTTAGTTGGGGAATTCAGTCAGTTAAATTTCAAAGCTATGAAAACGGTAAAATAATCTGGTGTCAAGTGCATGTTGCTATTGCAAAAACTTTGGCTATGGTTTCAGATCTCAGGTTTCACATTCTGTGATCCAGCTCTAAAAGATCTCTGACAATGAAATACACTTCTATTATTTTTCAAATTTTCTACTATCTCGTATACAGTTCATGCATGACCTGCCACCAGCTACAGTGGTTAAAACAGTTACTCCAGAAACTGGGGATATTGTAACAAGAGTCTCTTAGCAGTCACTGAAGTAGGGATCAGTGAAAACTGACGAAATATAGAGCACCTTTAAATTTCAAAATAAGCAGTAACTTTAATTACTCCAGGTATAACTTGAACCATCTTCTGAACTTCGTCAGGAAATGTCTGAATCTCAACAGGATTGCAATACAAATTTCAAAGTATTTATGCCTCTCTCACAGGATTTGTCAACAGTTTAAAGATCACATGTACAATGACACAAATAATCCAGGAAATTTGTCTAGAATCATACTCACCCAGATTTCAGCCTTCCTTACATTGGTCATTTTCTCGATTCCTAAATACCTAGCAAAAATGAGCAACAGTCTGCGATGCCTTTATTGGCAGATACACATTCACTCGTGTCTTGAATGTGTCAAAACTGTTTTCATTTTTTGTTTGAAACAGTCCTGAATCCAGGTTATGACAAGTGAAAGGTAGCGAACAAGTCTGTTCTATGTAGCCTATACCACCATCTAACCATTTCACAAATGACATTTACTGCTATTTCTGAGAAAAACGAAGCCTCAAGATCACACAACTTTAGCTAGAAAAGTCTGCAGACTGCATCTTCTATGCTTCCCCCCCCCCTTTAAGCCAACATATCTTCTAATGTGTACTTAAATCCATTCTTTATCAACTAAGCAATACAAGTTTGTGCTAAAGCCCTACTTCAGTCAAACACATTTCAGTAAAACTACTGCCATATGACGAACAGGGGGGGAAAAACTGAAGTCCAGGAAGAGAAGAGCATTCATAAATCTACTAAAAGACACATTTATGTGAAGATACACAACTAGCCTTAGTTGATATTCTGAATAGCTAAACAGCAAAAAATAATATATAATGCATTGTATTTTATGTATGATGAGATTGTTTGCTACGTGAATATAAAGAACGTCTCTAAGTCAGATGATGAAGCAGATCATGCATGCCGGTGGTCTCTGAAAAAGCCATGATGACCTCTCTGTCAAGACAAAGAGAATCGATAAAGAATAAGACTGCTCTGGATGAGATGAGAAATGGCCAACAATTTCACTTCTCATTCACATAATGAATGAGGCCTGTATCAAGCTTATGAAAGAGGAGCATATATTGAGGTTTCCAGCAATACAGAACATGAGTCACCAAGAAGCTGTCTGCTTCTGTTGAGGTAACAGATGACCAGATAAAGAGAAACAGACAGTGCACCTTATATTAAATGATAGGTATTTTTGCACATTAGTTTCAGTATAACCAACTTTAGTCATAATTTAAAAATTAGATTATTCTTTAGAGGAAGATTAGCCTTTGTGCCTGTTTGTGCCAATCATGATTATACACTGGCTAGACCCTTGCTTCAGTATAAATCACATATTCTGCACGGTCACTGCTACTGTACAAACATATATAGAAACGCCTTGACTAAGAGCTACAGCTAATTACAAAATGCCATACTTATCTACATTTGTTATCTTGCAGACTGCTGACCGTGTGCAAGTGCTGGATGACAGTATAAAAGCAACTATAAAGTTTTACACAGTGCTAATCACATAAAACTACTCACATGCCACTTCCAGAGATGCATTGCGACTCACAGCTTCTCCAAGATAGTTCCTGGCTACACAAACATAGCTTCCTTCGTCGGGTTTGCTCCTGCGTCCATGCACGATACGTAAGAAAAATAAAGATCCGCTGGGCAGCAGCATGCGGTGGGAGCGTGGATCATCCTTGTCCGTTTCCACTCGCTCTCCATCCTTGTACCACTCAATAGTAGGAGTTGGCCGTCCTTCAGCTTTACAGTTCAGAGTTGTTGGCTCTCCTTTAGAGACAATCACGTCTGAAGGATGCTCAACAATCCGTGGCGGAAAGTCCTCCTGGCGGAGACGGGATCCTAGAGAAAAAGAAAAAGAGAGAGGGAGGAAAGAACAATTTATTGTAACTTCAGGCTTCACAAAAAGTTCTTGCGAACTACTCTTAACACTGCAAAAATTTTCAAAGCAAAGAAAATATTAAAACCTGTACACATCTGATACTCCTTAGTCTGATATCAGAGACTGTATTAGAGACTTTCAAAGCTAAAAAACTGAGTTGGACTACAGATACATGCCTCTAAGGCATTATCAAATCCGTACCACATACAGGCTGGGCTTAAAGGAGGATCTCTTAAACATACATGCATATGCATGATGATCTTTTCCTTGTTCCAGTAATCTTTCTGTTTACATTTGCTTCTAGATCCCTCTGTGCTTCCGGATTCTACTCATGGCTATCATCTCCCACCCTTGCATCTGCTAGATGCAATAAATGGACATCCAAAAGCACTGCATCTTACCACCCACTGGTTAACAGTTTTTTGTGGTCATATATGTACACTTTGTACCCCTTTTCCACAAACAGCCAAGGTGTGGAACGTGGTTATAGTTTTTCCACTTAATCCTTAGTACTGAAAAAAAATGTAAGTAAAGAAATTATTCCCTCTATCACTGGAAAGTAATACAATCCAAAGAACCTTCTTCTTCAATTGCCCACCACAATATTGCTTTTGACTTTACAATACTGAAGATGAACATGCCATCGTTAAGCCTTCACAACTACCAGGACTACTAGATACTGATAATACTAAAGTTTCTATGATACTTGTTTTGTGCCCTCTACAATAGCAACATTGTGTCTTGCCCTGTACTTTTCTGTGCAGCCACTTCTACACACTGCTTTTCTGCCTTTCATTTCATTTACACTCAGATGCCTTCCCACTGCCTGGGGCAGGGAAGCAGCAGAGCCCGAACATTGTCCTCCACCTTCTTCAACAAAGCCTTACCCTGTCACTCAAGTCCTGGAATAAGGAAGCGAGGTGCTGGTGGAGGGGAAACCCTATAAAAATAAGGTATGTGACAGAGACTTGTGCTGGGTTCACCACTCTGGAAAAAGTCCCAGTGCCAACCTTCCAATACAGCCTTTACCATGCAGATCAATTTCACTAAGAGAAGTCACAGCATCCCAAATCTCCACTGAACTCTTGTGGAAGAAATTAATGGTATCACAATACTAGCCACATTTTGCAATATCCTTTTTCTAAAAAAGATAAGAATTGTTGTGCTCCTCATTACAGCTATTAACAGACAAATTGTAGAGATGAGTAAATGCAAGAACTGTGTCATCCAACAGAAAACCAAAGTCCAGCACTCCTAACCTCAGCATAAATCATTCAGATATAGTTCATTACTGCACATTTAATTAAACTACATTAGCCTGACAGATTTTAGCAACAAACGCATCACAGTAGTTTCTGCCTTTACATTGCTTCTCGTAAAAATGAAGTCAGCTCTCCTGACTGTTAGCACAAATCATCTTTACTAGCATGGATCCCGAAAATCCTTTCAGTGGAGCTGCCATGCTACTACAATTGGACTGCACTTCTTAAATACAAGGTCTATCAGCCTTGTCTCTATTTTCTGATCAGTCGTTTTGCTGAGTCATAGAAAAGCAAGCTATTTAACGTCAGTATCTTAATTATACTTTCGGCACTACATATTTAAAAATATTGTCCATGTCTCATTTGCTCCAAAAGTTATGAGGAAAGGAATAAGGATCCATTCAACAGAGTGAATCCACCTTTGGACTTCTGTTTTACTAACACTCAAGTCATTAAACTAGGGCTTGCCATCGCAATAAAGTGTTATACCACTGCCGCACAAATGGACTCTTTCAGTAGCTACCAGATTCTACTACCAGTATAGCAGAGGTCTACATAATCTGTTCAGCCAGTACTCAAAAAAAACACAAACAATTTACACCTAAGCACAGATAAACTTAGAGCACGTTTAGAAAAGAAAGATTTATTTTATTCTGCCTTCTACTGACATTTAGACACCTAAAGTTAAACAAATTTAAGACATTTAAAACTAACACGAGAATTTGTAGTTAAAAAGTATCTCTAGATCAAAACCCTATAAGCAGCATTGAAAAAGACTAAAATCATCATTAAAGATTAAAAATTTCACAGTACATAGGACTGAAAAGCAAACTGCATACATTACTAGAGACATATATACTACTCTCCTCACAAGTCTACCAACTTACTCCACCGCTTATTGTCAAAAGAAACAAACAAAAGCCCACTAGTTGTGTTAAAAAATTCTTACTAACGGTGCTAGTAAGGACAATAAAGCTGAGGTGTTTCTGAAACTTTAGAGGGGCTTAAATCAGAGAAAAGAACAGATACAACTATATTTTGATAAATGGTTAGCAAAGTGTAACAAAACTAGTAGCAAAAAAAGAAAAATGGAAATCCAAAATATTAGTTTTCTTATACAAGTAAGGCTTGTAGATAATGTTCAAAACTCAAAATAGTACATTCTACAGAGAATTACAGGCCATGCTCAATCATTTGAAAAGGACTTTCTCCCATAAAGAGTTAAAGCTTCCACCTTATACAGGCCAATTCAAAACCTCCCCTCAGGTCATAATAGGACTAATTCTTCCACTTCAGTACTGATGTTTATCACAAAACTAATGTTTACCTCACTCTATCCTAATTAAGTGATATGTGCACAAGAGAGGCTTGAGATGTGGGCAGCAGAGACCATGCAAATCACCAAGGAGAAAGACTCAGATGGTGTTCTGAGGCAGGCTCATACCACGCATTCCTGTGATGGCTGGGTGTACCTTCAGTTACCTAGTGCTGCAAGTTATTTCCTTCAATGTACACTTAGGAGGGGGGAAGAAAAACACACACAAAGAATCAATCACAGAGCACAGCAGACTCCCTCCTTCAGAACTGAACTGAGCACCAACAGCTATTCCAGAATGATGCTCTGATTTAGAAACACCCAAAAGCTTGACTCCATTGTCTCTCTTCTGGCAGACACAGACACTGTCTACGTGCCAGAAAGTGACAGCCCCAAATGGTGTTTTCCTAGCTGAGTTTTGAATCTTCCACTCTGGCTCCCTCCAACCCCACCTGCCAATACCCTCACAAATACAACCCAATTTAGAAGGAAGAGAAAAAATACTAACTCCCCTGAGCTAACTGGGCAGAAGATGGTACTTTTCCTTTCACTGGAGGGTGAGGTGGAACTGTGATCTACCCACGATGATACGTGGTTGCACTGAAGCAGACAGCTGGTGTTGTACCCTGGACTATCCATTCAGCTTCCGTCTCCATTCTTCCCTCAAGGATTTCCAGTACAGGAATATCTCATGCATGCTCAAAGCATGTGAATAACCCCCAAGTTTAAGAGTCCCTAAATAGTCATTACTATGACGGACTGCAATGACTTCAAATTAGCTGCTGCACGCCCTTGAGCAAGAACACGCCTTTGGAAAAAATCCTACAATATTATGACTAACTGAAAGCAGCCATGAAGTTGCACCTCTGAAAGGAGAGCATTAACACTTACTTGAATATGTACTCAGAGTATTCCAATAATTACAGTAGATTAAGGTACTAATTAACTAATTAACTAATTCACAGAGAAAGTTTTAGGCTCACCTTTTTGCTTATTACTTCACAGGATAATTAAACCCACTGTTCAAAAAATAAAAAACCCAAACATACATGAAAAAAGATAACATGCAAGTTTATTATAGTATCTTACCTTTAATATTAAAATTTCTTAGTTCATACTGCAGCATTAAACAAAAAGTTACTAAGATTATTCCAACAAAAGTCAAGACATAAGCCTTCCTTGTTCAACTTGTCTCTCTATACTTTTATCCTGGTGTATCTTTAAAACCTCATCTTCTATTTTTCAAATATTTCTGCCAAAAACTGAGTAATTCACGATTACAATTCATTATTGAACATAATTCAGCAGTAAAATGAATTATGTCATAAAAAAAGGAAAAAAAAGAGCAGTGATAGCAGTGCTTGTATTGCACTTCTAGCATCTGCCACAACTCCTACTTTAATACTAAAACAAGGAAAAAAAACAACAGGTGAAATTATAAAAAATTAGGTACGATGACATTCTGTCTTGATGCTATCAGGCAAAGCACAAAAAAGCACAGAAAATAAGTACAGCATTTAACATAACCTCAGTGTCATCTGGAACACTGCTAATCACACACCCCAGCAATATGTGTACGATTGTTAGTCTTGTGTGTGAGAACCTAAGCTAGAAAAAGATGGATAAGGATGGTTTTCTGTATGTGGTGAAGGTATAAACTGATTTCAACATTAATTCAATATAATAGCTTTGGGTTGGGGGTGGAAATACATAAATAAATGAAAATCATTCTGCCTTAATGCTGTTGAAGTTCCCAACAAAGTTTTGCTAAGACCGTGCTATACCCAAAACCACCACATCTGTTTACGCTACTTTACTAGATAGCTCAATGCTCTCTCCTTCAGACAGCTTTTTTTTTATGGGGCATAAGTCAAAGGAGGAAGGAAGCAGCATCTGCAGTGCAGCTTCTGATATCTACTGATTAGAAACTTACTAGTAGAAATAATTCAGACTCTTTCAAGAAAACATGGCTTTGGGACAGATGTGAACTGATGTAAATGTCATAGTAGAGTCGATGCTACCAGAGCTAGAAAATCTAACGTGGGTGAGGTGCTCAGGCAATACTTTGTTAGTAACCTAAGTTACAAAGTTCAGTAGTCCTCAGTGCATAAACCAGAACTATTGCCAAGTAGCAGGAGACAACTGATGGAACAGTATTAATGCATCGCTTTATCCCACATGTTAATTCTTCACCTTAACAGATTAAAATATTCTCATTGGTTTCTTCCCAGGTAAACAGAAAAGTAACACTATACTGCTATTTTTTTGTTGTTGTTCACCTTCACCCTGTTTGCTATTGTGCAAATTCACAAGACAGCACTGAGTTAAAAGAAAAAAATTATAAAACTAAATATACAAAAAAAAAAAAAAAAA
>Ga0065711_1000243_pt1 | contig 79269 bp, 55 predicted proteins | sample Hoacrofraction12_FD_59098 | JGI IMG/M metagenome (GOLD analysis project Ga0065711, IMG submission 59098) | Hoatzin crop microbial communities from Cojedes, Venezuela - Epithelial fraction 12 v2 (version 2) | ecosystem: Host-associated > Birds > Digestive system > Esophagus > Crop | place...
GGGATGGGATGGGATGGGATGGGATGGGATGGGATGGGATGGGATGGGATGGGATGGAGCAGGGCTGTGTGTCCCTGCCTGAGCCCGGCCAGCGGGGTCCAGCACTGGACCTTGCTCCAGGTCTCTCCCCACCTCAGCTGCCCCATTCAGCTCCTCCACTCTTGGCCCTGCTCCTCAGTGGGACGGTCTTTTCCATGTCTGCTCCTAAGCCTCAGAAACTGCTGACAGTCCTCTGGCAGGTCTCCCTGCCCCTACATCAAATGCTGGTTCCCAGGCGATGGAGCCTCAGTAATGTTGTGGCCAAGGCCAGAGATTACGTGGCTCTGAAAAGGTTTAACTTCCTATTTTCAGGCCTCTGATTCTGGATACCCATTCTTTAGTTCAGGTGTGGTGTGTGGGGAAAAATATGAAATAAGCAATAATTGCTTCATAGGTATAATAACCATGCTGGCAAATCGTATTTTGATTTAAAATTGATAATAAACGCATGCAATAAATAAAGGTAATCATGCATTACATGTCCATGGCAGTAGATGATACCAAGCCTATTAAAACAGTATCAATCATGCACTGAAAACGGTTTATATTTAGCACATCTCATTTTAGATTAAACAGACTCTGCTCTCAATTATCCAGTAATTACCTAGAGGCATGAAGGCATGTACACAAAGCTACAGCAAAGTGACTGTGTGAGCACTGGCTTACTTCACTGTTGATAAACTTCATTTTGCCTGGATTAATTGCCGAGAAGGCTGGTGATGAACACATGACAAGTGCAACACTCAATAATGCTTTAATAAAGTGATGGAAGCAAATGTTTTCCATCAAACCTCTTCAGCACAGGAAATGTGATTAATTAAGCACATTCATCTAATTACTGCATGAATTCTCAGGAGGTAAACGTATACTCCAAGGCAGACATGCTGGATATGATTCCAGAGGCTAGATTAAATTTATTTTTATGTGGCGTTTTTATGTAAACATTAAATAAGTTCTTTTTTAAGGAGAGATCTTAACTGCGATTGGTTTCCAGCAGTGGATCAAAGCCGATCCTAATCACCGGTATTCACCAGAGCTATAGACTGCTCTTCCTTCGGAATAACTCTCTGGCTTTTGTATTATCTCCAGTGAGACTGAGCATTAGGAAAAACACAGCCACGTTGGCTGTGTCTGACAAGCCTTCAGCTTTCTTTTGCATTAACAGTGTTTGGGTCTGCAGGGCTGAAGCTGCTTTTCTAACTCAAATCAGCAAACAGAGGATGCCAGGCTTCAAATTGTGTCTGTAGGAGTCTCGACACTCGTTACCGCCTGGGGACAAACCCTTTCAAAAATGGAAACCGTAATGTTGCTTTCCTTAACCCAGGCACTGGTACCTACAGCAGCAGCTGCAGGGGATGCTGGGTTCCCAGTGCCTTCCGTGGGTGGCCAAGGGAAGCCCACAGGCAGGGCAGCTGCGGCGGCAGCGGTGGATGCTGGTGGCCACCGCCGCCAGCCCGGGACTGACCCAGTGCTGCCTCCCGACGCTTCAAGCCAGCACCCGGCAAAATTTGCTTCCTCCATGGAAATCCTCATTTTGCCTGGGAGAGGAGAAGCAGCAATAGCAGGAGGGGTTCAGTCAAGCGACCCGAGGGGCAGCAACCCCTGCTGAGTCCTCCCCTTGTCCCAGCAGAGCCAAGGGCCTGTGCCCGGGGATGCTCCAGAGGAAGGCTGAAGGGGCTGGGATGCACAGCAGAAAGAGACGCACAATCACAGCGGTGCCTTGCTGTGGCTTTGTGCAGAAACACCAAATATTTGGGGGAGTGAAGCTGGGGAGAGGGAGACCAAAGCTAGCAGCCAGGGGAAAAGCTTCCTCAAATTGCCACCACTGCTATCAGCACTGCTTCTGCTCCAGCCCCTCTCCCTTCCCCACCGGAAAACTCACGCCTGGTGCCTGTAGCCTTAAAAAGATCATTGCCAGGCTATAAACATCCAGCCATCAATTAACTGCATAAATACCCACAGTCCAGAGAGCTCTCCTTCTGTGCCGCTAACGTAACTAACACCGGGGTTGCTCACCGTCACAGGTCCTGCCATATTTGTCTCATTAAACCCAACAGCACCTTGGTCTTTACCGATGTATTCGTGCTATGGTTTTACAGCAGCATAGTCCATAGTGCATTTAAAGTCAACAGAGAGACTCTGCCTGACTTCTGTGGGCTTGGATCCCTTCCAAGGGAAATATTTTCCTACTTAAGTAACTCTGAAACAAGGCGATCACACCAACAAAAAAAAAAAAAAAAAAGGAATGTTTCTTTTAAAAATATGTTGTTGACAACAGAGAGCAAAGAAATTCTAGCACTGGGGATATATTTTTAATGTTGCTTCAGTCAAACGCTTCAGAATAATGAAATACTTGCAAAATAAACCCTTTTGCATTTACGGCCTTCCCAGCTGTAGCTGCACAGGGAGCTGGGGAAGCGCTGAGAAATTCTGGTCCAAAGGAAACAACTCAGGAAAGCGAGAGCTTTCTCAGGCAGCCTGGCAGCTTGCTAGCTTCCCTGAGAGGGGCAAGGAGAGCGAAGAGTGGGGGAACCCCCGTGGTGTGATGCAGCCCCGTACTGCTGCATGAAGTATCACCTGCCCCGTTGGGGTGACCGAACTCATTGCAATACCAGCTCCTGGCAGAGGGCTGGAGACCTTCCAGAGCATTTCACCCATAAGGGCATCATATGTGGATGAATACAGATGAGGAGGCATCCCCACGGGAGAAGGCAGGGCTCTGCTTGGTCTTCGCTTGCTGACAGCAGCCTTGGGAGGCTCCCACGCACCCTAAATAGCTCATTGCGCCATTGCTAATGCACTGCAGGTATATACAGCAGGGGCAGGCGAATGTACCTGTGGGTAGGTGGATATCTGACAAGGCTCCTGTAATCATCCCTGCAATGTAATCAGTGCTCTGCCCTCTGCTTAGTGCGGAATACCTCCTTGAGTAACGCCGGCAGGATAATGAGTGCCACTTCAGCAGGGTGAGCCCAGACACACAGCGCTGGAGCAGCCGGGTGACACTTCTGGGATGTCTGCTGGCTCCTCCGGCCAGTGTGGCGGAGGAAACCCTTGCAGTGCTCACCAGAAGGGCAGGGTTAGTCCCCACCGAAGCACTCAACGATGGACCAAGCTTCAAGCAGCATCGTTGAAACCCAAGACTACACAAAGTACCACACAACGTTTAACTACTAGGATTATTGTTTGGGATGACTGTATGAGAAGTGCCACATGGGCACTGGAGAGCCTGAAATCATCTCTTGCTTCTCAGGAAAAGGAGAGTTCTAGCATAAGCTTGTCCACCCTGCTTCCTAGATCAAACCTGTACGTAGGCATCTCTCTGGCGTGGTGGAATCGGTGCCTTCCATCATAGTGTGAGTTTGTTCATTTTATCTGTGGCTTAGGACACCAGAATCTGTGTGTCCTGATGGGATAAGCAAACACTCTGACATCTTTGCCCTAAAAATAAGCCAGAATTGCTTTCTTAGTGTGCTATTTGCTGCTTCTACTCTCTGTCCAGAGCAGGTAGATTTCACGCATGGCCAGGGCCTGTAAAGTGCTCTGGGTGGACCTGTGCAATGCGATGACTCAGATAGAGATCTGAGCCAATTTTATGGGCTACCTGGCAGACAGCTGTGAGGGAGTCAACAAACTCCTTCCAAAGTGTAGTGAAGGGACAAGTGAAACTGTAGGACATGGGCTGCAAAGCCACATCTTTTTTCCTCGGGTTTGGAAGGGCAATCCCAGGGTTCACCTTACCGACATACGCTAACACACAAAGGACTGACCTCTCCCAGTGTGCATTTAAGGTGTGCTTATCGAGGTAATAGACCTGCTATTTCGAAAGCCAGCACAGGAAATAGTAATTTGTGACAGATCTTAGGCAGGCACCGTCCACCTAGGACACATCCTATACTGTTCCCCTACTTTGCAACCCCTTTGCCCTCCCTTGCTTACAAAAGCTGCCATTGAGTTAGGTCCCCATCATGGAAACCAAAGGGAAGATACTATCACAGTCCAAGAAACTGGGTCTGTGTCCTGCTGGACACATAGCAGCATGGGTGGAAAACAGTAGAACAAGCACTGGAGAACTTGCAGGCACCAGAAATAGCATCTGCCCTTCCCAGCCCTGCCAGTCTCACTGCAGGGGCATGAAGGGACTGCCTGAGGAGCTGCAGCCTTGGGTGCAGCCCTGGAAATATTTCCAATACAGGACGTGACCTACAAACTTGGCCGACAGAGACCAATAGGTCTCCTGCAGCTGAGACCCAGAAAAAAGTCTGAAAAAAACAACACAGCCCTGGGAAGGGTGAGGGGCTGGGGCTGGCAGGATGTGGGCCAGATGTGGTAGGAGGAGACTCCTGCCCTGGACTCTGGCTGAGCGCAGGTATCAGCAGGAAAAGGTCTGGAGAGGAGGCACTTCACATTCAGAACCCATATTCACATTTCTCTGGTTTGCCTCGGCTTCACTGTGTTCCCACAACTGACGGGACGGGTCAGTCTGCTGCACGGGAGAAACCCTTGCACGTGCCCTTGAGAAAGCATCCTCTGTCATTTGTCCATAGCCAGCTGTCACAGTTTCTGAAATATACACCAGCATACAGGCAAAATGCCATTTTGATGAAAGAGAATAATACACAGGAGAGCTGTGGACTGAAATCGAGTGTGGGCTTTTGGAATAACTGGAATGTCTGGACAAAGAAGGATTAGCAGATGCTTCTCATGCCATTTCTAAGGTGACTAAAGCAGCAAGTTATTTCCACTGCATTGCTAAAGCATTACTTATCAAATATATCCTATAATTTATATACAGTGAGAAATGGCTAGAAATGTGCATGTTTTCAGAGTGCTGGTCTGAATGAAAAAGAAACAGTTTTCCATTAAAAACAAGTCAAAGGTGTTTCACAATGTCTGGAACCAGGTTTATCCTAGAATACGCTGTAGGCGACCTCGGGTAGACACCTACTTTTTGTTCCCCTTTTACAAGGTGCTGAGCACAACAGGGCCCAGCCCTTTGGCAGAAGATCTGAGATACTACATGAGTATAAGGTCCATAATTGGGCTAGGATTTTGAAAAAGACACCAGCAACCCAGTGTCCAAATCCAACGGCAATTTTGAGATTACTAGTCTGGAACATTAACTCTTAAAGAGCAAAAGTTACAGGAAGGTGTTTGTGTCTGCTGCTGTGCAAAGCCCAGCTTGCTCAAGGAGTTCTTTCCCAGTACAAGAAGTGAATAATCATGTATCTCCCCATTACAGTCAGACTGTCCTTTTGTGGTTTGGAGGATCACAGATATCTCTAATTGTTGAATACTGCTGTCCCCAGGTTTTTATCTGGGAGACCACACACTAGAAAATCCCTTCTTGTATCATAATACCGATATGGAAGATTGATTCAGGACGCCAGGATCTGTGCCGCTTCCCTCTCAGGAACAATAAAAAATCGGTGCTGAGTGAGAGAAGCTCAAAGTGGAGCAAGCATTTAATGAAAATCTGGTAAATACTGAGCTCAGTGTAAGAGCTTAAGATATACATAGGGTGAACTACTTAAAAATCCCAGGGATAATTCTGATCAAAAAGGAGACAATGATTTGTCACGTTTCCCATACCATAAATTCAGAAGTGCAGTGATTCATTTCCAGCCCAGCAGTTCAAAGCCAAAGGTGTGCTAAGCTGGCTTCTTGGCATTTGAGAACAGAAGCTGTCTTCGACCCAGCACGAGAAACAAGATTAGCCCTTCCAGATTAGAAGAAAAACATTAGTGAAGCACCAGAGGGTTCAGTGTGGGGTCTTCTTAATAGCGGCAGCCTTGGATGATGATGTTGAAAGCACAAGCTGCCAAGTCTAGAAGGCAGGATAGATGAAGTATTAATTTACTTATTGCAGAAGTGCCTCAGCTGATGGTGAAAAACTCTTCAGGATAGACTGCTATAAAGCAAGGATTCCTGGAACAAGGTTATAATGCACAGCAAGGGTATCTAAAAGAATAAAAGAAGGATTTTAAATTGCCATATGAAGATTTCCAAAGCCTTCAGCTAAGTAGTTCTGCAAGAAGAATAAGAAACATGAAACTAGGTGACCTGGCCCAAAGGAAAAAAAGCAGACCCCATTGCTAATATCAAATGCGCCTCATCAGGGATATAACAGCAATATACAAAATAGCAAAGAGTATGTTATCATTTGCAGAGCTGCTAGCAATCAGAAGACATCTTTTCCTCACAGTTTGGGCATTTTCTACTGATTTGATTTTTTTTTTTACCTACTGCCGATCCTTAGACTAAGTAAGGGCAGATTTCCTGTGAGACCAGAGAAATATGTGTGTGTATTAGTCACTAGCTCTGAAATTGCATTGATCTCTTCCTTTATTTTTTTCTTTGAGTTATTTCATAAACAAAATCACCTAGCAGCAGGCAGCTAGATGCCTTCCAGGATGTAATTTTAGGACATACTTTTCATCTAGTAATTTCAATTTATTTGTTCAGCAGAGGATATCAGAAGCTGTATGATAAAGACCTAATCCAGCAAATGCTAAGCCATCAGATCAAGGCCAGAGCACTCTGCACCACTTTGGCCTCAGCCCTAGAGAGTGCTCAGTTGGAAAATCACGGGCTGCATGAGGGTGTTACCATCCCTGCTCCATGGCGTGGGGCTCCCCATGGTGAATCAGATCCCTATGAGGTGCAGATCAGCTGTGGTCCCGTAATCACAATGGAGCTACACTACTTGAACATGAGATAAGAACACAGGCTTGTACGTGACAATTCCAGCTATTCAAGCTGAATTAGTAAACAAGCAAAAAAAAATCAAATATCCAAATATTTTTTGTCTATTTGACTGTGGACATGAATAGCAATGTACAAACTTCCTGCAAAGTCATTGTCCTTCTCCCAGAAGATGAATCAAATTGACAGTGCTGTGCCTCTGTGGTGTCTTTTCTTCTTTGCTCAACAAAAATCGTATGGAAGAAACACTGCTGGATTTGAAATAAGCTACACAGAAATTAAGTTCAAATGCTAACTCATGGCACACTGCCTTGGTACACCTACCTACAAGCATTAATTGGTTTTTGACATGTAGGAAGCCACAGGTGATGGCGCGTACCTCTGGTAAGCTCATAGGCTGCTAAAGGGGAGGTTAAACACTGTCTATATATGCCTTGTGCAGTCACTAACAGCGGGCATGGGGTTCACTATTTGAAATGTATTCATGAAAGCGAAAATAGGGGAGAGCAAAGTCCCCTGAGTATTGCAATGAGAAACTGCTGCCCATCAGAGGTTAAAATAAGTCCTAGTGTGTGGGTACACGCTGCACACATGAGCCCACGCGAGCTGCCATCAACGTGTGCCTGCACAGAGAGGGCAGCGTGGCAGGTTCAACTAGAGCTGGCATCACCATTTCTTTCAAAAACAAGCTGTCTTTCTACAACTGCCTCATGCTGGGTTCTCCTGACTTGAAATCCAAGCAGCAAGAGGCAGTCAGGGTTTCTCGCCTGGCTGGGGCATGCAGACCCCATGAGCTCGGGGACCCAGGGCATCAGCACTGGGCACAGGGTGAGCGGTCAGCTCGGCACCACACTTGCCCAGCTCCAGGGTGGGCAAGAGGACATGTCCTATGCCCTCCTGTGTGCAGGAGAGTGCAGGCAGGTCTGAGGACATGTAGTTTTTCCTTTTTCTCCAACGAGCAGAGCACTGGCAGCTCACACCTGTGCAGCGTCCTCTCAGGTTTTGTCCCGGGTACATGGGAGCTGCCTCAGTTCCCATCGGCTCTGGGAGATCGGGCTGCTGGGCTCTGGCTTCATCACGTCTGCAATTCAGATAAAATGTAGATTTAGTTGGCTTTAGTGAAATGACACAGATTTCAAGGCAGCTTTTGCAATCGGAGGCCTGTCTTCCAGAATGCTTTCCAGCAATCAGTTTACAACAGCAACGTTTATTGTCATCCCTTGATGATATGCTAGCAATACTTGTGCCCCGGCAGTAGGGCTGTCCGTACCAGCCCTCTGCTCCCTCTGGGCAACTGCCAGACACCACGCTGCCTTGGCAGCTCTCCACGCTCGCTCCGCTTACTGCTGAGGGCTGCTTCAGGTATTCAAGCTAAGCCTCGCCTGCTGTGCTCACTTCTCAGGCTTTGTACTTGCTATGCTAGAGTGACCGACTGCTAAAATAAACCTGACAGGGCTGCTTTTCTTTTTTTCTTCCCTGGGAAGTGATTTCAGCAGAATTTCACCTCACAAACACAGTTATTTAACACAGCCTGGAACCTTAACCCGTCTGTTTGCTTTTCTGGCCAACACAGACAGTGAAAAAAAAACCAACTTTTTTTTTTAATTTAGGTATCAGGATCAATTCTGCTTTTTTTCTTTTAAAGGTAAATTTACCTCCAAAATTCAAATAACCAAGTTACCTCTTGTTATGGCAACAAGTGAGCTGCGCTGAATTTCTCTCTTCTCCCCAAACCTGGCTTTTTTGCCCAGATGTCTCCTGGTCCTTGATAAGAAAGCAAGCTCTAAGTCAACACAGATAGGTGGCTCGCTGATACCGTGACTTTCATGTTGTCTTTAATGACACTGACAGCCTTGACTTTCTGTGCTTTCCTCGCCAGGCCATAAACCAGCTGGGAGCCTGGAAAGCCACGAGTGATAAGAGGCCGGTACAAATACAGCACCCGCCTGCGAGTTTTGACGGCGTCAGCTCTTGCAGTCATAGCTGTACTGCTCAAAGAAGTAGGGAAAAGCTGGGCAAAAACTTGCTGATGATGCTTTCTTGTCTGGAAATATCCCTTGGTCATAACCACAATGTCTGAAAACACAGATTCTGAATAAATTTCTTCTGAAAAGCAAAGGAAAATAAAGCATTGCGCTCTGGAAATGCAGGCTGGAACATTTCAATCTGACATTTTCAAATACTTTGAAATTATGAATGCACTGTATGGAAATCAAAGCTATAATTGAAAAAGCTGCATTTCAGATTGTTTTGTCCAATCCAGAACAACAAGTACTCCCAAATTTAACATTACCAGAAACTACAAAATTACTTTTTTCATTATGGTTTTCAATTTTTTTTTTTAATTTGAAAATCTGGAACAACAGCTCTAAAGCTGGTAGTCAGTAACCTCTCTGAAAAAAAAAAAAAATTAATACATTTCTTTTTTATTGCTTTTGATTAATCTGCTTTCCCCCTACATGGAAAGCGTTCTTATTTTCCATGCTTGAACAGCGCATTTAAATTGTAGGTTTTTTCAAGAAAACTTAAAGGTAATTTTAGATGGAGACACAATGTAAGAACAGGGTGTTTTTTTTCTCATTGTATTTACTTGGATTACTGAGCTAGTGAAAAAGGACACCTGAGGTAAAGGTACAGCATGACAACACATTTGAAGTATAGCAGTTTCAAACCATCTCTAAATTACCTCCTCCTCATGGAATTTGCTTTTGTTTTCCAGTGCCTGGAGAAAAAAAAAATTCAATAACACAAACAGGTGGCAATACATGATGAAATGAACTCTGAAAAAATGAACTACTATAACATAACTTGCATGTTCATAAATTTGTGGCCTGTCAGACCAAGGGCTTCGTAGCAAAGCACCCTCCACATAAACTGCCTTAGCCATGGAGGGTCACGTCTGCTTTTACCCCCACGACGCCAGCGCAGGTGCCTGCATCGATCCGAGCAGCAGCGGTACAGCTGGGTGATAAAATCAGTAAGCAGGAACAAAATTCATACGTAATCTGGTAATGAGTGCTGAAATTTGATGAACACTGCTGCGTGTGACCAAGTCACTGACGGGATGCTGTCATGCAGGAAGGGAACCATACTGCCTGCAAGTACTGGTATAGAAGAGAATTGAAAAATCCTGGCATTTCTATGTAATTTCTATGTCATTTTTCATCCTGCTTCCATCCCACCACTTGTGTGAGCTGCTGCTTGGTAAAGAAGAGAGGCAAGATGAAACGCTGCACCTCTGGATGCACAGCAGGTCTGGCTGGCTGGGGAGCTCTGCGCCCAGGGATGCCCCGACCCAGCTTTCTCCCCTTTTTTATGGTCCTAATGAAGCACAAATGGGGAAAACAAGTTCTTACGCACTGGCTGCTCTGCCCTCCAAGACCCTCACTTGGTGCTTTTCACTTGCAGGAAGCAGGTGAGGAGGGAACCCAGCCTCCCTGGGCAGAAGGATGGCCCTCATAAAAATCCCACATCACTGACAACACAGAATCATAGAATCATAGAACGGTAAGGGTTGGAAGGGATCTTAAAGATCATCTGGTTCCAACCCCCCTGCCATGAGCCCTGTCACACTGGTGCATCTCCCTTAGAAATGGTCTGACTTTAAGCTTCCAGCCTACCCCTTCCAGGGCTGCTCTGCCATTTTCCTTGTGCCATGGTGGTGACAGCTGCTGCCCATCCCGGCTCTGCCGGTGAGCGCGGGCAGGGAAAGCGCACCGGGCAATCAGGCCATAGGCAGTGAGTCAGGGTTTATTTTTTGATGCCTTACGAAATGTGCCATCTCCCCAGCACATCATTCCTTATCCTCTCAGGTCACGGCTATTTGAATTATATCCTCTACGTTGCCTCTGATTCACATCAGCAAGGACGGGGGATGGTTCCTGCCCGACAGCAGTTTGGTGGGTTACGAGAAACCACAGCAGTCCCACAGCCCAAGTGACCTCCGAGGGCTGCTGCTCCTGGCATCTCTAATGCCTGTGGCAGCTCAGTCCCTGGGCATTTCACTGCCAAGTTAAAAAGCTCATTCATCACTTGACATTGAAATGGTACATTTGCAAATGTTCAAAGTATTTCTGTGCAAGAACACATCTCCATCACTAAGACCTAGTTGAAGATACTTTATTCAAGCTTTAAAGGGAATTAAAGTGCTTACTTTTAGGCACAAAGCAAGCCTGGGAAAATTCAGGTGGCAGACCAAAAAATCCATGCAAACTTATGGTGACAAAATACAGGCTCTCTAGTTTATCAGCCTGTACTCAAGTGGTTGCAGACAGCAAAAAGTTAGCTGCTTGCAGATGTTTCAGCAAGTAGGTAAGTGCCCAGATCAAGTTTTTACTACAAAATGATAGTTGAAAAAACTGCTGTCATATCTATTTCTAGATCGTACACAGTAAAAAAATGTTAGGAAGAGAAGAAAAACTGTGATGGTATTTCAACCTATCTCCATACGGTTAGAAGGACAATTACCAAATAAATGAGGGATTTATCAGCTCTGCACGGTTGGTCTGATCCCTCTGCCTGTGCTGCACATTCACTGTGACGTTTTGGTCCACAAATGACCAGTTTTGCCTTATTGCTTAAGCACAGTTTTCTTATCACGTGCTAACCTGTTATTTTCTCAGCAATTTTCTCTGTGTGCCTCAGTCACGCTAAAGCAAGCCAAAAGCAGACATTTGCTGCCACCGTGGAGCAAAAATAGCATTTATGGCCACACAGAGGTCTTAGCAAGGTGGCTGTTTAAGTGTGAGAACTGAATAAAGGTTTCTAGGGGCAAAGTCTTGCACAAAATCTTGCTGTGGCCCTTTTGAAGTTTTATCTTGCAAGGCTGTGGTTGCCCACACTGGGTCTCCACAGGGGCTGCTGTGGGGCCCCCTCCTCTCCACTCCCAGTGACACTCGTATGCATGCTCCCGACCTGCTGGTCTGTGCATCTGGATTCAGCTTTGGGGTGAGCTATGTTGACAGGCATCAGTCAAAGCAATGTCAAAGCTAAGAGGTGGCCCTCTCTGTCCATCCATTGAGCTAGAACCTTTTCTTTTTCTTCTGTACAAGTGTTCATCACCAAAACCCCTACGGCTGCTTCCTCTGCACTTGGCAAATGTGATCATCAGCATGTTTGTATTGATCTATTTGCTAGTTTTACTAGCAAAGCTCTCCTCTTTGCATCCCTCCAGAGGCATCACCTTTCCTTCTTTATCAAGCTTTAGCAACAGATTTTAACCTTCAAGGCCCTGCTAGCCAAGCTTCTGTGAAGGCTGTATAAATACCTACAGGCCATGACTCCTGCTGAAGTGAAGACACGTCCTGGCGTTCATTTGAGACAGTTCCTAAGCGAAGGCTTCAAAAGTGTCTTTAACAGTTAGGCTCCAAGGAGTAGGATGGAAACTCCGATTTCCACCATCACTGCTGGTACATTCTATAAAGTCCCCACTTCTCCTTGCAGCACCTGGGGAGATTCAGAAAGTTGGCCACCTAAAAACAAACAACGTGAAATGCCGTGCTCCTTCTGGGCAACTAGCCTCTTAACACCGTTAAGGATCTTTAGTTAGGAGCCCTCTCTTGTCCTGAAATGCCAGAGCTGGAGAAAAGGAGACAGTAATGGACTTCACATCCAGTAGCACGTGATGGCAACGTGGACAGAAGTAACGGGTGTCCCAAGTTCAAGTCCCACACTCTTCCTGATCTGAAGCAGGGATCTGAACTCCAATTTCTCTGGGAAGTACTCCAATCACTAGGCCATTGGATAGCTTTTCATGAAGGATAAAATGTCCATGGGAGTTGTTTCGCTGCACATAAAAGAAATAATTACATATTAAGCTGTAAGCAAAGTTAAAAGGCTTTATAGCTCGACATTTAATCCCCTCAGCTAGGGTAGCACAATGAAAGTCTTTGTTATCTTGGCTAGAAGTGTGCACCACTAAATTGTCTGCGTATTTTGGGATGTGTGTAATGTCCACCACCCCTCCCCAAACAGACACTAACATTTATGGAGACTTCTCAGTTCTGCCATCATAATCATCTTTCCCCCCTGATACAGCACAAAGTTTAGATACAAAACCAAGCCACTTCCATAACACATACATACATACATACATACATACATACATACATACGTACATACATACACACATAAATAAACATACATTTCCCCTTGTAAAAGCAACATGAAAATGCTCTGCTGTTGCCAGTGGCCAGCTAGACTAACCCATCTGAGCATCATTTCGGCAGCTACTGCCAAAATAGCCAGCAGCTCTGTGGAAGCCACAGAGCACCATTCTGAAGATTCTAATGTTGTCTAGTGGTATTTCATTACTACAGTATGATTTAGTAAGTATGGTGAAAAGTGAACCTTGGGAAGTTCAGAAAAATTGAGCTTTTTTGCTTATTTGAATTATTCCCATAGATTATGTCCGTGCTCATAGGACTGGCTCTTCTCTGGTGTCAGGTCTCTGTCAGAGGTGCCCAGGGGCATCATTGTGCTTTCCATCTAAGAACAGCCTCTCTTAGGCTTAGGGCAAAACCACTGCCCTTGGCTCCTACTGCCAACAAGAGATCCCTGCCTGTCCCAGGTTAGATTCAGGCTGTGCCTCCAGTGACACAGACTGGAATGACTGCTGCGTGATGCCTGCAGAAACGTGAAACACCACCCTACAGCCATTTTAGCTGGACTGGTTGGTCAATGAAGACTGACAGGCTGAAGAGCCCAACTCGCCTGCCCAGCAAAGGCAAGGGAGAGGGCAGCAGGGGAGTGAAGCATGCAGACGCAGAACTTGCTTGGTGCTCACCAGCTGATATTGCCTTAGTGACTGTCAGTGCTATCAAGGCAAGTGTCATTTCCAGGCCCACAGCATCGCCTCTCCTGCTCCTAGACCAACTATAATCATAATATCCTTTGCGAAAAATAAACTTTAATGAGCAGTTATAAAAGCATGGCAGCTCCAGTTAAAAGGCGAGAGGTTTGAGCGCTGCTGTTCTTGGCCAGGGGGATAATTGCCCTGCAGACAGGCAGTCAGAGCTGGGCTCATGCCACTCGGCTCCTCTTCCTGGCCTCTGCCCTCTGCTCCCAAGCAGTGCGACATTACATACCTAGGTGTGCCACTTGTCATCTTGGTGTCAGTCGCTTTGGCATTTCTTCCTGGCAAAATTAGCTTCTAGGGAGGAAACCTGCCCGTTTACCTTCAGACATGTCAGTCATTGCACGTGAGCTGCACTTTGCCAGCATGAATCCTGTTCCCACGTTCCTAGCAATATTAATGAAAATAAACATCCCCAAAGCAGAGCTTGAAAATAGGAGCCATGTTCAAAGTGCCTGTATCGTAGGTTTGGTTACTTCTTTTTCCCTTTTCTTTCTTTCTTTTTAATTTGAAAAACAAACAAACAAAAAACCCTCGTACCTTTAAATCCAGTGTTCCTTGAAGGCCCAAGATGCAGCTAACCGTACCAGAGTGAGTCTGCCTGCTGCCAGCCATGAGCCGGCCTGTGAGGAGCCCTCGCAATTATTTTAGTTGTCCATGTTCCTGGTGATGAGGATGGGAGCTGATGAAACCCAGTTAAAAATTTAACAAGGCAACATAGCAAGTGTTTTAGTTTTACCACCTTTCTAATACCTCAGTGGAAAAGCTGTTTGTTTTGATAAGACCTACCATTTTTACCACACAAAAAATGAACAATAAAACTGTTCAGACAATATCCACTTCTTCACTTCTTCACAAGACAAAATTTCCAGTCCATATCTTTGGCCAGTTCTCCTGCAATGGAAAGCAGTGTGTATGTAAACAAAGCAGGTCGATAAGTTTGATCAAACCCTTTGTCCTTTATGGAAATAGGGATGGTCTATGCAAAACTACAGGCTCCCAGTGAAGGGGATTTTTGGCAGTCTGAAGCAGAAGGCTGTGCCACGGAGAAACCACTGTCTGCTTGGAGTCTGAGGAAATATTACGAAAAATATAGCTAGGTGTTTTCCGCTCTGTACATAAAGATGTATCCCGGCATCACCACTCCCAGCACCTGGGAACCACTGCTGAATTTATCCTTGCCAGCCCAGCTGACACCCCTTTACATCAGAGGAAATCCTTTCCGGATCTGTTGGATTTGGCCCCATGGAAAATATTACCTGTGTTTCAATACACACTTATCTTTACTTAGGTTTTTTAGCATGCAAACTGCCTTGTTCAAGGCTGTAAAGTAACTCCCCAAGATGCGGTCTGGTACCAGACTCCATCCTCCTAATCCTTTTTGAAGTCCTCCAAATATCTGTCATAATATAAACAGTAATGTTTCCACTGCCAGTTTATAAATAACATATTTTGAACTCCCAGGTACAAGGTCTAACTCTGCAAACAGAGAAGGAGCCCAGTGCCCTTCCCTGCACGGTTACTAATCGCTCACAGTTTTGGACGGGGTACTCCCTAGAACGGCCTTTCCCCGCACGAACACGTGAATAACGCCATTTACCTACTCCACAAGCATGGCGACAGAGTCAAGACAGGATTTATTAAGCCTTTCAAAGTCCTCGGAGAACACCAGTCACAGGACTACATGCTGATATGGTATCAGGCAGAACATTTTTTTTTTTAGGATAACAAAACAGGTTGCTCAGTCTTATGGTGAAATTAAAAACTCAGCTGAGATGCTTAAAGCATGAAATCCAGCACATTTCTTTCCTAACAGAAGTCCCTTCATCAAAGGCTCGTAAAAGGATTAATTTCTTTAACTAGTCTATGTGATAAGACAACTGTTATGGGCTATGAGCTTAGCTCAGAATTTCCTTGGATTTGTGGGTTTAAGTTGGAATTGGAAATGGTTTTGGATGTGTCTGTGCAGAAATGTGTGCATACCGGAGAGAAAAAGAAAATTTAGTGGGAGCTGCAAGTATCTGGCTGACACCCCAGCACACTGAGTGTATTGGAAGTGATTCACAGTCTTGTGCAATAAGTTCGTTTTGGGTTAAAAGAGGGCAGAAAAGATAAACTCCACTGGGACTCTGTTATGTGAGTCCATGGACAAGGGCTTGACTTTTGATGTACATATATTTGGCAGTCAGAGCTGGAGATTTGTTTACAGGGTGTCATTCGAGGTTTGCTCTGATACACCCTGCAGGATACCCACTAGGGTTATTTTGCTTGGGGCTTGGTCTTTCCAGCTGCCTTTTTTAACTTCCTTCAACTACTAAGGAGAGGTTTCCTAAAGGCAGCTTATTCCTATGTTACACCTGGCTTGAACATTTGTGGTGTTCATCCCTCCACTGCTCCCTCTTAAACCTTGCCTGATTAAGGAAATAAACAGGGGGCTTAAACATGTTATGTATGCACATGCCAAAGAAAATACACATTAATTCACCCAAGGCCACACCGCCCTGCTCCTGGAGGGCCTGCAGACCCTCCTGAGGGACTGTGAGCTTTCTTTTGCCGAAGGTCCCATGACTGCTGCAGCATATTCACCCTTGAGGAAAGGTTACAGGTACTATGGTATTATGTGTTGCTCTAGATATGCTTCAGATGACATAAGGCAGAAAGGTTTAATTTGTGTCAGGCAAGGATCTAACTCCGGAATATAACCCGATGGACAGGTCATTTGAAACAGATCTCAGATCTGGTTTCAGTTCTTCATCCTAATTGTTTAATCCTCTGTCTCACTGTGAATTATTTTCTTGTTATTAGACCAGTGAGTTTAAAATCTGCTTGTATTAAACGCTTGATGTATGTTTCTCATAAAGCTACATTTGCAGTTGTGTAGCATGTAAGAAATCAGTTGCTCTCACTTAGAGTGATTTTCCAGTAAGAACCAGTCAAGTACACAACATCTGTCAAAAAACTTCTTTGATCTCTGCTGGCTGAATCAGTGATATCCGCCTTAAGGGACTAGAAGGATCCTCTACCAACAGAAAGACTCTCAGAGCCACAAAACCTTTGTGAATAAAAGCTAAGCGCTGCCTGGTGATGGCATGATGTGTTCATGCTTCAACCCCAGCATAAGGATTGCGCAGAAATGTCACTGGTGCATGACAGTGATTCTGTGGCTTTCCCACTGGAGACAGCACGGCCAGGGCTGGCCTTACCACATCAGTTGCTACAAATTCCCAACAGTTAAGAGGACCATGTCTCATCATCTGATGTGGCCGTGTGTGCTACACAAAGGCTTTCCTGTTACTTGCGGCAAGAGGCCACTGGCCATGGGGTAAGAGAAACGAAGGCAAAAGGTGAACTACCGAACGCTGAGCTGTTGGAAAGACAAGCCATTTTCCCCTGCCCCCTCCTTTTCCCTGGCGCGGGCTGCTGTGGATCATTTTGTCGGGTGGTGCAGCTGGGCACGGGGCCTGCCCGGGTGGGAAGCGTCTCCTGGGAGGTCAGCACGTTGTGGCTGTCTCTTGGGTAAGCGCCCAGAGCCCTCGCAGACACGAGGGATGGGGCAGGTAGCAGGAATGATGGCGATGGGGAGGAGAGAGGAGCAGTTTGCCTCCAGAGCACACAAGAAGCAGCTGGAGTGGCAGGAGAGCAAAAGGTGACCCTACAGCTAAAGCCTGTAGCATAATGCACAGGCAATTCAAGTGCTCCTGTCAGCTAGCCTCGGTTCTTGCATTCCCAGCTCTCAAGTATCACCCTTCTTTTAACATAGCTTAAGAACAGTCAAAAGCACATAAACTAAATTATTTTCCACAAACTTAACCAGCCTCTTTTCAGTCTTCTGTTCAAGTGCACAAGTAATCATTTCAGACCAAATCCTCTGACTGCTTTAACAACAATTATTTGCATTTCTATAAACCTTTTCACACGGGTCGTGTCACGACTCGGTCTGTGAGTGAAGAAGACCACTCCTGCTTACCAGGTCTTGATGCTCTGTAGGGAAAACATGCCTGAGCTGATCTCAGTTAGACAGAGACAGATCTAAAATTTGAGTAGATCTTACCTTTATAAAGCTTCCACGTTCTGCCCAGTTACTGACTGAGAGAGAGATCATTTATCCAATGGAAAAAGGGATTCATTTGTATTGATTGGTCTTTCCCTCCCACCATACACATTGTGTAACATCAGGGTACACTTATTCCACATCAGTAACTCTTAGCCCTGCTGCAATCTAAGTGCTCTCCCATTTAATTATTCAGGATGTCACAACAGGCACCAGCTTAAAAAGAAAACTCAGAATGATCTAAAAAGAAATGAATGTTTTTTTCTTAAAAAAAACAAAACAGGAACCTTGATGCTATTTTTACTTAGAAAGATCCAATTCTGGTAACACTAGCTCAGTCGTTTCATTAGACAGAAGCCCAAAAAAGAAATCAGTGTCATCAACATATAGGCTAATGCTATTTTTTTAATTTAGAAATCTGTCCTGCTTGCTGTAACCGAGGTTAAAAACAGAAGTGTGAACTGCACGTTATTTTAATGTGTGAGAACGGAAGCGAAAGATGGTCTGGAACAATAAATGTGTTGCAAGCTTAAAAGCATAACAGGGGAGGGAGATCACTGTCTTCATCTCCTGGTCACATAATCCGGTGGTGGTTTTAAACAAATTAAAGCAGACTCCTTTCTTTCTGTGCGTTCGAGTAAAACAGAGTTTTCAGCCAGCAGATATTCAATTTTCCTGGCTAGTTTTTGGATGCTGGCCATGTGTGATTAGTGACCTGTTTTCACTGCAATGAGATCAGCTATGTTTGTGGGACCCTGAATCAGCAGATTTGTCCTTATTCCTGGCTCTGCCTGCCAGAGCGCCGAGCCAGGCCCGTTCTTCGAGAATGCTGCTCAGACGGCTCTGCCGTGTAAGATCTGTAGGAAATCGCACTCGGTCATAAAGGAGCTGTGCTGGTATCTGCCAGGCCAGGACCATCAGGATCTATGGTGTACAAGCTGCTGGTGCTGCTGAACTTGAAATGTTCTTTGTTAATTAAAAAGGCCTAAGAATAGAAGAAACCTGTGCTGTTTGTGGGAATTATAATCCCTCCTGGATAATGATGTTAGACAAAAAACAGAAGGGACAGAAGCAGCAGTCAGAGAAGGATCCTGGGGCTTTAGTTTTAGACCTGAAACAGTTCTGGTCACAAACACCTGTGGGAAACCCTTGTCTTTGGAAAACGTGTATCATATGCCACAGTTTGTCAATACTGCATTAATTATCATTTCCTAATGCAATTTTGAAGTCACCTCCAAAGTATTCTGCTGCTGTTTGCCACCAAAGCCCAGCACAGTGTCTGTGCAAGTTTGCTGGTCCTGCTTGGACTGACCCATATGGGGCTGATCGAAGCTCAGAGGAAAATTAAGGCTGGAAGGGACCGTGCAGACGTCTTTGGGTCCAACTCCTTGCTAAGAGCAGGGACAGCTGGGACTGGGTTGCTCAGGGATCTCTCAGTTGAGTTTTGTTGACTCAGAATTAAGTACATCACGTCCATGATCTCTTCTTCTGGGGTAAAGTCTGTTTGGATCAGTATATTTAAAGATGGATTTGAAAGAAACCGTTTTACATAAAGGGCTGCAATGGAGACCAGAAATCTGCCTGCAGTTCCTTTTCACTTAGCCCCGCAGCTGCCGGTGCCAGCAGCACCGGGCACTCAGTTATCAGGGAGGAGGGGAGCTGGTGGAAACAGGCAGTGGTCAAAACCTGTTCCCGGTGAGCAGCCAAGATCAAGGGAAGAGAAGGACGTAAAGAAGACAGACTTCCCTCCTAGCAGCCAGGAAAAGAAAGGAGATCAGCAATGGCTCACATCCTGCCTTCATTTACCTGTTACCCTGTGGCTGTTGGCACAAAGAGGTGCTTCGTCAGGATTAGGTTACTGCTGGTCCTCTCCATTTCAACCCTAATCCCCATCTCTGGGATGAGGCGATGTAAGAAGGGCTGATTTGGTCTGGTGGTCTCTAATGAAAAGTATTGCTGTGCATCTTCTGAAATGTCCTTGCAGTGCTTGTAGAGACCACATCATCACTAGCAACGCTAGGATTTTGCCCCATATGGCTGTGATGAAGGCCTCCCTGGTCACAGAGCGTCCATCCAGACCTTTGAGGAGAGAATAATTGACTCCACTGGCAGAGGTCAAAACCAGCTCTGGTGAGTGTTGTGTACCTGACTGCCTCTTACTGGAATCCCATGGTGAGTAAAAATCACCAACTTCTGTGAATTTCACCCGAAAAATACATACAATTTTGTGACAATCATCTATCTGACATGTTGTCTTCTTTTGTTCTCCTCTGCATTTCAGACTACCGTACTTGCCTGGTAACCTTTCTTCTCCACCGCCACCCCTGTGTGATCCTGAGAGGCCATTAAAATACCGAACATCCGAGTGTGAAGTGAAGAGGGCTGACGTCTCTGTCAGTACGACTTCATGGACGCCAGTAGCCCGGGGAATTGAGCTATGCGAGAGAAGCATCTAAGGTTTTAAGATCGAGCAGCGTCCCTGTAGTGCCACGGAGATGCTCTTTTTGCATTCACGGTGAGTGACAAGTTGAAATGCCTGCCCTGAGGCGTGTGACAACAACATGGGACACTACAAAAAGCCAAGCTCCTTCTGAAACAAGGGGAATGATTTCATTAAGTTAAAATCTCTGAGATCTCATTTAGGCAGACACAGTAGTGGGAATGACAAAAGCCGTTACGCAGGAGACATGTCGTGGACAGGAAGTACAGCCAGAGCTGGGCAGGCGGTGACTACAGCACTGGTTAGAGCATTTGTGCTCTCCTGTGCCAGGTCACCTTCCTGCTGCCACAAACCTTGAGGAATGACCTTGAGGCTCTGCATGCATTTCACAAAGAGCTTCGCAGTGACTGAGATGCTCGGGCTTTCCTTCTGGATAAAAAGCAGCTCTGCATTTTAGCCATTTCTTTGTTGTTTGCTGCCTCCAACAGGATTACTGGGAAATTTTCCTCCGTCAGTGACAAAAGACCCGAAACAATAAGAGCAGCCGCCTGTGATACTCACAGAGGAGGGCAGAATGGTCCTGAGAAACAAGCAAGAGGTTTGCAGAGAAGTCAGCTAGAAACTAGCACAACTCCAGATTGAAAACTATCCTCTCTTCATGGTTCTTTAATTAACGACACCACAATTTAAAGGTTAATGACTTACAACAGTTCTGCTTTTTAAAAAAAAAAAATCACTTGTTTGAAAACAAGATGATATTTTCATTCCTTCGAGGTGATTCTTGGAGGTTTTATCTCTGTGAAAGGGCAGAAGAAATAGGAGGAGATTGCTGTGGGCCGCCCCCCAAGCCACACCTTCAGGCACTGTCTAAGCCGTCTCGATGTTCTTACACACCTGCTAGCACAGGATCTTTGAAGCCCAAGTGCAAAGTCTTGGCCATAAGGTTCACTAGGACTAATGAAACCTGAGCTTAAGCCCAGAGTTTCAAGAAAGGTCAACCAGATTGCTTGGTGCTAGAAAAACACGAGGGTGCTGCCTGACTTGGAGGAGTGCAACTGCCAAACACAAGCTCACGTGTGAACGGGTTAACAAAGGCGTGTGTGCTTGCACATGCGCACACACACACACACAAACGAAAGGGGGGAGACAGAGAGAAAGGCTCTGGCAGGGACGTGCAATACCGACCATTTTCCTTGCAAGAGAGAAGGCAAAGAGATAAAATTAAAAGGGATTTCTGAGAAGTGGAATATGAGCACCAGTACAGAGTGGTCCCTGGATGGATGAGGCCAGCTGCGGGCCTCAGCCTGAACCGCAGCCATCCCTCCCTCCCAGCAGCACAGCTCCTGGGCCCGCGAGACCCATCAGTCACTGCAGTGGTTTTCTTTCCAAAAAGGTGTTACTTGAAGAAAAACAAAATCAGCAAGAGAATCTGAAAGGACTTCTTCAGCTCTGCATCTAACTCTGATTTTTCCATTGTGTAAGCAAGCTTGAACCTGGGCAGACATACTGATCTCAGTATTGAGGTGCCTGAGATCTGTGTGTTTATACAAAGCTGTATTTAGATTAAAACTTTATGACCTCTTAACAAACACTGGTCTAAAAATAACGTTAAGCACATGGTTTTTATCACAGTTAAAGCTATTGCAACAAACTCCTTTCCATCCAACATCACACCCAGCTGCTTGCTGTTAGGTTGCATAGTAACAATATTCAGCAAAAACAAAACCCACTTTTGGTTAAATGAGATGGGGAATGAAGATTCGATAGTAGCTCCATGAAGTCCTTGAAGGAGGATACCAAGCTGATGCTGTGACATTTACCCTGCTGAGGGAGACGCAGGAAAGAGGTAGATGCAAAGCAGAGACCAAGCCCAGTGCCCTGATACCCAGTCAGAGAAGGAGACGTGGTGGGAACACACTCTTCTGGGGATCAGCAAACATTTTTTCAGTTTCTGGTGCCAGGGAAAGACACTGCAGGGCTGCACCCTGGTCCAGTTTGCTCCACTCAGCCAATAAAGTGAAATAATTACAACTTCAGCAAGTGCCCTCCAGCCCGGCCATGCTCTGCTCCATCTTGCCAGGAGCTGGGAACCAGCAGAGCAGCCCTTGTTTCAGGCTGCTTGTGTGTGTGGGATGTTACGGAGAAGGACATTAATGAAGAGCAGAAGGAAGACAAGCAGGCTCTGCCTACGTGAGCACAACTTCACGCAACCAAAGCAGCATGAAATTACATTAGTGCAATGAAGAATCAGTCTCCAGACACAAATCAAACCCTTGAAAGCAGCACTTCTATGCTTTGCCCTGCTGGCTGGCTTGTGTTTTCAGCATGGCCCAGCTCATGCTTCTGAGTCTGGTCACCCCCAAACGTTCAAATTCAATTTTTCCTGTATGGAAAAAGGGGGTGACTCAGCGGTCAGACACTCCAAAATACCTCCAGTGAACTTCAGCATCTGACCTACTTATTTGAAACCCAACCAAAATTTCTCTTCAGTTAATAGGAGCAGAAAAACACTGCTCTTCACATCTTTCTGTTCAGCTTAGAGGCGACAGCACACGCATTTGGCACCTTGTCAGTGAAGCGATAAAAATAAGGGTTTTGTAAAGAAAATGCTGACACAAATGCTGGCAGCGCTACTGGGCATCCTTGTAACACGAGTGAAGATCATGAGCTGTTACTGCAATCGAACCCACCCTGGTGAAGGCGTGCTGCTTATGCCCGCCTGTGAGGCACATTAGTGCTATTTTTGTGCTACCATCAGCTTTGGAAAGGCTGCTGACAATATGTTTGGCCTTGGTCAATTCGAAATTAGAAGCTAAATGGAAGCAGGTAGCTAAAGGCTTGTGAAAATGGAGACTTAATTACACCTCACTGCAGCCAAGGCTAAACTCCCAACATGAAGTCAGAGGTGTTTTTACACCTTTGCTGTGTTTCTGAACATCACTGGTGCCCATCACAGTCCTCAAAATAACTGTTTAGAAACCAGCAGGTGAAAGTCAAGCAGCATCCTCCTAGCTGGTGAAGAATTTTCTCTGCCCTCTACCAACACTGAGCTAAAATGCAATCACTGGGGCACGATTCCTGGCACCCACACTGGAGTGCTCCTGCATTTCCCCACCTGCCTGCTGCAGAAGAGCATCTACCAGCATTACAAGGCATAAGTTTCAAAGGCAATAAATATTACTCAATTAGTTGTAGATGTAGCTGCTCTTCTATTCAGTTGGGTACCAGGCTGCTTCTTGTCCCTCCCTGTAGCAGTGGTTGCTGCGGCCTCTGCCCCACCACAGCATAAAGGAGGGCTGATAGAGGGAAAAACAGCCAACGCAGGCACATGCAGAGAATTTGCTTCAGTCCTTCAGTCCAGAGTTTGCTCCATCCTTCCCTCAGCACCTCTTCATCTCAGCTCCAGTTCATTCCCAGCCCTCCAACTTGCTCCTCTTCGTCTCCCTCAGTTTTCTTTCCATGTTCCACATCTCCTTGTCTACCCTTCATCTTCCCAGAAAAAGACGGGGGAATAACGTAACCATTCCCACTGTCCTACAATCCACCTCACTTGGCTGCATCTCCCCACGCCTTGTTATTGCAAGGGCTACAGGACAGGAACTGTCTGCTGCACTCTGCTTTTACAGCAGGGTGCATACCTGGCTGCTCCTATTGTCCTACACAGAATAGGCTTTTTACCAGTATTGGGGCTGGATTAGTGGCTTTGGAAACGTCACTAGGACAGTCAGCTATTTTTATTATTTTTTTCTTGCAGTCCGTAGGAATTCCAGCCCACCCATCAAAGATCCAGTTTGTTACACAGCTTCCCACACCAACCAGAAGCGGTCACCGATTCCTGAGCTGCGTGGGTGGAAGATGTGCTGGAAATTACACGCTCTCTTTGCATCTGATTTTGTTTTTCCTGAGGAAGAAACCGCAGATTTTGGTCATTTCTGTTCACATGCAGAGAAGGCAGGACAATTCAACGCAGGGCCTCAAACCCACCCAGAAATAGGGCACAGCTGCTACCTGCTTAGGAGCTATTTCCACTTCTATCTACGAAGCTTTCGGTGTGGTTTGCTCCCATGTGCCATCACCCCCCAAGGGCCGAGCGGGACCCAGGGGAGCAGAGGAGGGCACTGGGGATTATGGGCTCCACCGGCTCGGAGCCCTACGAGAGCAGCCCCAGGTTGGCTGCTGTGACGGCTGCCCAGTAGATCCTGCCCACCTCACACAGGGGCCAAGACTCCCACTTCAGGAGCAGCTGAAGGCAGGTTGGGGTGGCTACAGAACTCCTTCGTGTATTAGTCTATTATTTGTTAGCGTTTTTTTCTGTGAATTCAGCTTTCGTTTTCCCAAGGAACTGCACCATACTTTCTCTTCCCTCCCACTTCTGGGAGCAGATAACACTGAATTATCAAAGATTTGTGTGAAACTTTGTTATACTTTGTGAAAGCAAACGGAAAGAACAACCCTGACTTGTCCAAAGAGCTGGGCTGGTGGAGAGGATGGAGAGATGTTTCATCTTCTGTATGCTGCTGCCTCAGCACCTCCTAACCCACTCCACACCTCTCAGTCTTCAACAGACAGGAAAGGCACCCCTAGTTAGCCTGATGGATCTTCCCACTCCTAAAATGCATCTCCAAACTTCCTTAAAACAACCCAAGGTGGAGTTTGGGGTCTCCAGAGGGCTGTGAACACAAGCCAGGGATGGTACAGAGCAAGGACCCTGCCATGACCTCAGGGGTCTTGCAGGCACAGAGAGAGCAGGGATGAGGAAAGTATCCCACAGGTGAAGAGACCGGCACCTTCCCTGGTCTGCTGGGGTCACCCCGGGGTGCAAAGCACACAGAGGTGTGCGGAGAACAGATGAAAGCTTGCTTCCCGGGAACTGTTAAAATGAAAACTGTCCTCCTCTTTGGGTTGGTTTTGCTTCTTTTTCTCTCCCTGGTGCCTTGGACCCCATTGCCCCCATGCTAGTATCGCTCCAGCGCCGATGGCCACAGCTCAGCAAGCACTGCTGAACCAGGCACATGGGGTCCCAACATCGGAAAGAAGCTGTCGGACTTGGAAAGCAGGTGATTTTCCATCAGTGGAAACACCCCCACTCAGCAGTGCCCGTGGAGCCAGCTGTCCTGTGACCTGGGAGGTCTATCTGGTGTTGGTAGGTTCCCAGCCTGCATTCGCTGGGCGTCTGCAGGATGGACACCTCCCTGCTGAGAGCCTGAGCTACGCCCATCAGCTTGTTTCACGGCAGCCACAAACGGACCCCCCGGGAGCACAGATTTGCCGTCGCTTGACCTGGTTTCTAACCACTGGTCTGCATTTGAAACACTTGGAAGATTTTATTTCCTATGGAAACACCACCAACTCAACTTTGTAAGCTGGTACATGTCAGTGCAATACTGTACCTACCCTTTCTAATTAAGAGACATTTTCAGAGAAGGGATGAAGCAAATGAGAACAGTAATTAACTGAGAAACAACTTGAGTTTTTCTCTCAATTCCCTACACACAGGGCTGAAATTGTATTCTGGCATCCTACAAAATTACATGTACCACATCAAAAGTAAACACTTAATCTAATATTCTAATTGTGTTTTTAGATGAACATCACAGTTATAAATCATTTTAATGAGTATATAAGAAAGAAGCAAATACCACATTAGCTTTTCATTGCCTTTTTAGCACCCCCCATGGACAATGCAATTCATTTATGGGTATAACAGCCCCCTCTACTATACGCTGTAGGTACACAGAGGGATGAAATAGTGCAGCTTTTGGGGTGGTTAAGGTGTTTTAGAATAAGAAATGGCTATGACTTGTTGATGCACTGCTTGTAAAAATAAAGGTTATGCATTGTAACAGAGAAGACTGGGACAGAAACATGGATAATTTGACCCATTAATTAAAAATAAGAGTTTTCTTAATTGCTGACACCATATAGAAAAGGTTCTTAATCAGAGGAAAAGTGAACAGTAGAAAACTGTCAAGTTTTCTCGACACGATGTTAATCTAAAGACTCTCCTGTTACAGTCACATAATCAAATACATCCCAAAAATTACAGCTAAGGCAAACTAAGCATCCCAATGGGTGGCAACTTCTTCGGCAATAGTACTTCAACTGCTTGCAGAAGTGGAGCCATATGCTTCAGTAAAAACTGAAACATCTGGGGAAAAATCATGCTGTTCTGTAACTCAGCAGAATTCCAGCACGGACTTCAAATGTGGTCAGGATTTGGGTGGCGTTTCCAGTCCTCTCCTTTAGGAAAAAGTCCCTCTTTAGAGCATTTGGTTGACAGTAATGCTTAAAAACATAGTTTTGGTTATCTGAGCAAAAGCAGTATGAAGCTTCTGTTTGTTTGAAACAATGTAAGCAAATATCCCACGAAGCCTTCCTGCAGCAGTACATCCATTGTGTCTGATCTTAGATAATTCCTTTGCGTCTTACTCTGAAATTTATGTTGCAACATTTGTACTGGCAATAGGATTTCACACAGAGCTTTGCAGTAGCTGAATCAATTAACAGCAATGGTGAAAAAAATAAACTCACTGTATCGTAATTTATTACGCTTGACTGAAATGGTTTAGAGCCATCTCTGAGCCACACAGCCAGTAATTCTCTGCTTCATGGACATGACATATTTTCCTAGACGTAAACTAAATTATTTATACAATGCGTAGAGCATATGAACTATCCATTACCTGATACCTCTGAAACAATAGAATGGAAAGCAGCCAGCATTAATTGATCATCCAACTGCCCAGTTACTCTGTGTGGGCAATTTATGTCAGATGCTATATAATCACACTTTGAAACATTTTCCAGAAATAAATCTGCCCTATAGAGGGAGGTGGTTGTCTTTGGAAAAACTCTTTACACGCAGTGATTTGCCAGCTACAGCACTTGGGTAGGACATGAGCCAAGCTCTTGTCCCCACCAAACAGCAGGGTTGGTGTTCACGTGCAGACACACCTGACAGAAGGGCTGAACCAATAGGGCACTGCATAATTTTTCTCAGACAGGTTTCTGGGAGATGTCAGAGGCAGTTTGTCCTGGCTCAGAGGAATCAGTTATTAAAATTACAGCTAGTTTCCAAACCAGCGGTTTGAAAACCACCTTTGATGGGCTTCCCTGCTGCTGCTGTAGCTCCTGGCTCGGCAGGACTTGGCAGGTGGGTTGGCTTTCTGGTCTGCTCCCCAGGCCTCGTGGTCACCAGCTGAGCAGGAGCTCGTGCGGCTGAACCAGACACCCTGGGGAAAGGAAAAGCTCCAGCTCTGGGGTACTGCTAGCTGGCACCATCCCTGCTGATTTCCCTCCTGGGCCCTGCTGCACCCAGTGATATACGTGCTGCCCGCATGAGCATCCCATTTTAACTTGGCACAAAGCCTGGGTCAAACAAAATAGCAAGGGCAGCACATCCCTATGCACCAGTGCAGCCAGACACCGACCCTTTTGCTGAGCCATGCTGGCTGGTCCACCAGTCTCACCTGTGAATGTCACCCAGGGCTTCTGGGCAAAGTCAGCTCCGGCAGCATCAGAGCGCCACCTTCCCATCTTGTGTCAGTACAGACTATTTCACCCCATGTGAACATGGTGATTAACCAGTTATTCAATTAACAAGTTATTTTGACCAAATCAAATCTTGAAAACTACATTTTCTTCCTCTGATTAGGCCACCAGTTTGGAGAAACATTCCACTCGATCAGTTTTCTTGTCTCCTTTCAACTATGTGCCCCACATGAATGTCTGGGAAAGCTTTCGTTCCTACAGCTCAACTTTCTGCTCCACCAAAGCAAATATATTTACATCAAAGACCAGCTGCCACTTAAGTCTGCAGCCTTCATCTCATTTTTTTTTCATCTCACAAGAATTCTCCCTTTGGAAAAGTCAGCTTTGGAGCCTTCTTCAAGCTACAAGGTGATGAAATGCTCTGCACAATGTAAACTGGGGCAAGAGATCAGCATTGTATGTTTTAATGGACACATTCAGCACATCCACAAGAAGTTTCTATTTTATCTGCTAGGATATTACACATAATATTTTTTTACTGCATATGGAAGAATGCAGAAAAATCTAATTTGTTACAACTGCAGTGTAAATCTTCAGGTGGCCTTAGCAGGAGAGCCTGTGGGGCATACGGAAACTCTGTAATACATGAAAAATAATTGCCTTTCTTCATTTTTTCCTTGCTGCTCCACAAGACCCTGATAACAGGTCACCTTGATAGGCTGAACAATTCACAGCTAAGTCTTTGCAATGACAAACTAATCTTCCCATGCATGCTGCTAATCCCAGTTTCCCCAGCAGAGCCAGCTGACTGGTGTCATTACCAATGTCTCCCACAGTTGCTTTGTCCCTTCCTTCCATTTGCAAACCAGCCCATCTTTTCCTCTCTTCCTGCCTCTCTCTTGTCCTCGTTTTTCCAAGTCTTTCTATGACTATATGTCTCCTTTCTTTCCTCACCTAAACTTCTGTTGTGAGGTGGAAGTATCCTCCTAAAAATCACTTCCCAGCATGCACACTGATCACCAGGAAAGGAGCTGGTGGTGGTAGGACAGTCTTGCTTCTCTATGACCTCTCCTCCACTGACCCTTCTTCTCCACAAAGGTCATTTAAATCCTACAGGAAATTACAATTGTGGAGATTATGGGTAAAATGTGACAGTATCCCTTTTCCCTTTACCTTAACATAGAGGCTTCAGCTTAGCAGCGGTTTTGCTGAAGTGCAGGAAGACCTCTAGCTTTTCTGGACTTCCCAAGTAGAAAAGACAAGACTGCACCACACCAAATTACTGTCCCATAGCTCCAATAGATGAACAGTTGAATATGGGTGCGAATAAGAAGTGCCGCTCAAACCAGTGCCTGAGGTCTGAAGAGGTCTGCAGTGAACATGAGATCAGACCTTTCTGCGCAGACTTGTCTGAATACTTGAGCTCCCTATCCTGCTTGGCAAGAGATCAAATGCTCAGATTTCCATATGAATTTACTGTGCAAGGAGCTCACCCTGGTGGCAGGCAACATTCTGGAGTTAATTCACTTCCCCTCCTATCATCTCCAAGGCTCTCCATGTCAAGTCTTCCGGTGATAGTTAAAAGTAGACGTGAAATATATACAGCTGGTGACCCATTATTTTTTAACAGAAGGAATCAGACTGTGGTCTGAATCCTAATGGCAAATCATCCATTCAGTTGGTATTTTCACTTGCTATTGAAATATAAGTTGAGCCTCATGCGGCAGCAGTAGACACCAAGGAAAGACACCAGCTGAATCCTCTCAGTGTGCAGGAACAAGAATCGAGAACTGCAGCCAGTTTCCCACCGAGCAAACCTGACCAGCTGCTGCCCTGGGACACACGAGTCCTTAGCAAAAGGCAAATGGTCCTTAGCAAAAGACTCAACTCTCTGCCAGGTGCAGGGAAGGTGCCGGCACAAGCCCAGCTTTCCAGCCAGCCCCAACAATCTGCAGGCCACATTCAAAGCATGCTCTCACTGGTCCCTGCTCTGAGAGGGCAAAGCACAGAGCTGGTTAATCTCTTCTATGCGGGGGAAATCCTGCCCAGTTTCCAAAACAGCTATTGAATACGTGGTGGTCTGGACATCTGGACATCTCTGGGATCTTCTAAGTGATTTGCTCCTGCAAGTGCTGTGAGGGCACAGAGGGTTTGGCTGAAAGTCAGGTCCTGTCTGTACCCAAAATCAGATTCTGCACTTGAATTGCCCTGCAGACATGGTGAGACCTTTTGGCATTAGTAAGGATGTGGGATGTGGGCATCCCTCTGCCGTGCCCCTTCCTGGATGTGAAAGGCACTCCCTCCACTTCCAGAACTGGCACTGCGCATCCTTCTCCTGGCAGGGGCACAGGCGCAGGTCCAGAAGGCTTCCAAAGAAGAAACCAGAGTGTATGTTCAACACAGCACCAACAAGAAAGGGGAAGAAGGGTTTGCTCTTCATCCCTTCACTTAGGCCTGTCTTTTGATGTCTCCTCACGTGGTCCCAGAGAGCTCCAGCAAGTCTCAGAAAGTGGATGCCTAACTACACAACCTACATTTGATCCAAGGTCCTTTCTCAGTTTTATTTTCTTCACAATCCTTTCCACAGCAGAGGAATTTTCATACTTTAATAAGACCTCCTTATCTTTGCAGGAGATCCCAACTGTCTAACTAGGAAAATATAGGGCCATTACAAAACAGGAGAATAACTGCTGGACTGCTTATCTCCATGATAATTTACTCTCTAAAGAGGCATATAGCTGCAAGATGGGAATTTATTTACAGTTCATGCCTGACCTTTTTAAAGTCTGGTAAAATCATGTTATGGAACTGTTTGAAAATTTGTTGTTCTTATTTAGCAACGCTGACATTTTGTGATTATTGGCTCTGGAAAATCTACTGGCACTGTCAAGCAGAGAAAGTTCAGAAATTGCTTCCAGTGAACAACAGAACTCTGATTTTTAGAGTGCTGAACCTAACATATTCTTTTTATTGCATATTTTTAATATCCACAAAAAAAGAAAAACAAGCTGCAAAGCAAAGCTGAAAAAGGAAAGGAGAAAAATACTCTTGATTAAATGCAAATCAGAACAGGGCTTTGCTCCCAGCTGGCTGAAGTCAATAGTAAAAAGCATCATTACTTCAAAGCAAGGATGATCAGGTCCAGGGACGCTCCGAGACCAGTTCCGTGCCAGTTGGGGCTGGCGGCAGGTGGAAAATAGCTCGGAGCGGTCCAGCTGGCCACGGAGCAGCCACACGTGAGCCCCAGGCTCAGGAGGGGGCTGCAGGCAAGGAGCCTCAGCAATTAGTGCTTGCGAAACTTTCCAAGTGCTCGGGCCACACAAGCGGCCCATACACGCACATGAAGGAAGGGGTGAGGATGGCCCCACAGGGCTCTGTAAACTGCCAGTGGCAAGTTATGCTTTTTGTACATGGCTCAAGGAAGTGCTCCTGAGTGTGTATCTAGCACACAACATTGATAAGGCTGGGCCACTGCATGAGTACCTACCTACAAATTGTCGGTAGGTAGTAGCTTGACATGGTGTTCAGGATGGTGTTGAGAAAACGTTTACCAAGATACTTGAATCATGTTCATGTAAGGCAGCAAAACATTACTGCAGAATGACCACTCGCAGTCTTTGTTAGAAGGTGTCATGGTTTTACTGACCTCTCATTTCTCAGTGACATTCCTTTTCAAACATTACCAATCCTCCTTTGCAAAGTGTTCTTTTCTCCCCTTAAATTTTTCCACCTAATACTACAAAAAAGTAGCATTAAGTTTGTAGAAACCAATACTTTTTTGCACAACAGTAAAAAAACAGCTGCTCTGTCAAGGTGCTCTAAAAATTCAGAGTGATATTGATTCACAAAACCCTTTCCATTGATGAGATGAGGCAGCAGACCTCAGTTCTTGGAATGCGCGTGCTCGTGATGCATCAGCGCTTCTGAAGGAATTCACTACGCAGGCTTGCAGCTGCTATGGGCAAATGCAGTTACCTAACTAGTTTACCACTGGAGGACATGGGTTTTCCAATACACTTAGCTTGCTATAAAATCTTGAATGAAACCAGACAAATATTTTTTTCAGAATTGCAGCTACAAAGAGAACCAAGAAATAAAAAGATTTACAGCCTTTCAAAGATTCCATTTTCAGACCTGGTTTGCTATCACAGCTGCAAACAAAACCATAGGGTACAGCAAGATCACAGCAGCACGTGTTATGAAATATGTAAAACTCTGCAAGTAGAAATGCTGAAAATTATGCTTTACATTGGTATGACAGTTCTTAAACACTCTTATTTAGAGCTAGCCAAGCACTGCGGTGATTTCATTGTGGTAGAATTGTCTTTACAACCGTTCTTCTAAACGTAGGGTCTGATCTAACAGAACGATTTTATAAAGTGTATCGAGTCATTGGAGGCCCAATGGCCTTGGCTCAGAGGTGCGTGCAGCCCATTTACAAGCTGCCGTGTTTTAAGTTGCCTCTTTCTTTCTTCAGGTTCTGAGGAATTCTGAATGACTCTTCAGTTACATCTAATTTGATGTTGCTACTTAGGATAAGAAACTACGAGTCTCCTTTCAGAGCAGGCTGCATGTGACTGCTGTAATTTTGACATTTTAATACCTCTCATTATCACTCTGGAACTTATATGGATTAATAGAATTATTTCAGCATTTTAAACAGATAAGCATTCTTTGATAGTCAGACTATGCAGATTGAGCATATGAGCATCTCCTTACAATATACTCTGTGGTAAAATTCATGTAGAGTCTCAGTTGATTCTGTATGGCCCAGGTCTGGGTCCAACTAATGGAAATGAGAAAATTACTTGAGTGGTGATGGGGTTAGATGCCAACACATCTCTGAGCACTTCGGTACTGGAATTGCCACAGAGACTTCTGTTCTCCCTTGGTGGGGAAAGCAGGTGGCACATCAGTGTGACTCTGCTTGGTGGCACCACACCACAGCACTTCAGCAAGCCACCATGAATATGCCAAAGAGTCACTCTTAGGTTCAATATGTACTAAATAACCCACAGACTGAGTTCTCACCATATCACTGAGTTGAAACGTCTAGTTTAATGTGGCTGCAGTCAAGCAGCATGTTTCAATTCTTTGTATGTGGTTTTTTTTTATTTGGGTCCCTGTTACCAGTCACTGGAGAGCTGCTTCGCAGAAGGCAGATTTGGGAGGGTGGCTTTGGCTGCACCAGTCTTACCTTTGCTCTGTAACCTCCGAGAAGGGCACAATCACTTCTATCCACCTTCTAAGTGGGGTACGCTGCTACCTCACGCTAGCTCAACTATTCAAAAGAAAAGAAATACTGAGAGCAAAAGCAAATTTAAATTAAAATTCCCCTTACTAATGTAACCACCTTGACAGAAAGTTCATTGGCAAAGGCTGTAGAGGTGGAAGCAAGCACAACTCCAACTTTGCAGTCAATGACTCAAAGCAGTTGCCTGTGTATGACCAGGAAGGGGGTGCCCCGAGTTGTCCCAGCTAGTAGCAGCGGGCTGGCAGACCTGCCACAGGGTCAGCAGGAGGCCCGAGAGGCTCTGAGATGGCCTAGGGCAACCCATCCTTTCCTGCTCCTGTAGGTCCAGCGTCACATTCGCCAGACCTGAGTGGGTGGCTCTGGTGACACACGCTCTGATCCCTCTTGACTGTGACAGCACCTGAAAATCAGACTCCGCTGAAGTGCACTGTGGGGATGAGGTTCAGAAGACTTGTAGAGATGGCACTTCAGAACATGGTTTAGAAGGCATGGTGGTGATGGGTTGATGGTTGGACTTCATGATCTTAGCGGTCTTTTCCAAACTTAATGATTCTATTATTCTATTCTATGGTTCTATGACTCTATGATGTTTCCATATCACGGAAGCATCTGCAGTCTTTAGCATCATTTCTGCCTTCCTTCCCCCAAATTCAGCCAGGTGCTGCAAGGGCTATTACCCAAGACTACCAAGCAGATTCTTTTTGCCTAGAGAAAATAAAAAGGCAAAGGCCGCACTGTACTGTAACAGCCATGGCGTGATTGAATTAAAATGCAACAGCAGCTAAATAATTATCACTTGACTCCATTAGTCTGCATTCATAAAGCAGTGTTATCAGTGCTCAGTGACTTCCAACAATTATTTTAAATGTGTTTTAAATGTGGTAATGGGGAAAATTTATGGAGTGTTTCTAAAGCTGCTTGCTTCTGAAGGACTTATTCATCAGCTATTCATTTATCCCTGTATTAACATTTGCAAGTCAGCTTTTAAGGAAATTTTGCATATTTCCACTCCTAATAAATAGCATTTTAAAATATGAACTGCTAATGACTAAATGTTTTGTAGAAGGGAGAAGCATTTTGGTTAGCCATTCAAGAAAAAATGCCTGTGTCAAAACAGAAAGTGCGCTCCCTTTTTCCGGGAAAATGGAAAAAAGATTTGAATTTTTAATGCTAGGAATGGATTCAAACGCAAGCGGCCACGGGCAAGCAGAGTTCTATCCATTTGGTTATTCTCAAAACACCAGAATGATGAGAGTTTCTGATCTCTGTCTCCAAGCCTTAAGAACTACAGTGTGTTATGGCTCCTTTTAAAAACATCCCTTCCACTGGTCTGCTGCATGTTAAGAGCATCACAGTGATGACCAGCCCGTAGGAGAAAGACAAACAGGTTCTCCAGCTCCATGCACGAACATGGGAAAGGAAATAGAGGTCAACAGGAGAGTAAGGTCCGAGGCTGCCTGCAATGCCTTATTTACCATTGCTGCTCCCGGGCCAAGGAACGTTGGTGACGGTTTTACGGCTCCTCTCTCCCGACTGCCGCATCAGAGGCAGGTGCCAACTGTTCAGGAAGCGCTTTGGAGTATGCTCAATGCCCGCGTATCTGGAAGTGCACGAGCTGCGTTATTTGCTGCTTCTCTCTGGTGAATATCCCTAATAAACCAGTGAACTGTTCAGAAACACCCATAAATAAGAACATGTTAGAATAATAGCAGTTTAGCAGGCAGCATGGGTGCGTAGAGGACTCACCCCCAGCCATGCGGGGAGGGTGGAAGAACAAATGCTGCGGCTGTAGATTTTACATCAAATTTCTTGACCAGTTTTTTCTTCAAGGAAGCCAAGAGGACGTGACAACTAGAAAATGCATACTGTGAGAGAGCTCAAGATGAATGCACAGAAACTTTCACAGGTCCAGGTGAGGAGGCTTGCTTTCTTTGGACGAGCTGGAAGACACCTGCTGGTTTAAGCACACAAAATCTCTTCACACTCCTTTAAAATTATCATAAGATAAAGTAATTACAAGATACTTTTGTTGTGTATTCTGTAAAGCTCCAAATCAAGGAACTGGCATAAAACTGTGCTTTAGAGATGCAATATGAGAGAAATTCACACACTCTGCAGCACCAAAACATCCATGGGGACAGAGGGTTAAAAAGAAAGCCTCCACTGCTGCCTTCTTGTCCCCTTATAAGCCACAGCCTTGGTCCTGCTCTTCCTACCAGATGCAAGAAACACGTAATACTAGCCTGTACTGTCAAATACCTCTATTGCTGCTAAAACTCTGCTTCCCACTGACAGGGAGGGTCACCAGAACACTTGCAGAAGGATCAGAGGCAGCTTGCTCCCATAGCAAACCACCAACAGCCGGGCAGAAAGGAAGGCGTTTCAGGGCAGGTGACAAAGACAGCCTTGCCTTTCATTTGAAACCGTCCCAAGAGAATGAATAATAAACATTTACGGCTCCTCATCCCACACTTCCAGTAAAAAAGGTCACAGGCCAGTCCTCCTCATTGCCTTGCCACTAAGCCTGATGCTACTTGTGCCAGACAGGGCTAATGAGGCTTTCTGATGATCCTGAGCACATGGGAAAAGCACAGTTACTGAAAGAACCTGGAATAAAATAAATCACATGACTCAAACCAATTCAGCGTGATTCTCCCTAGATAGTAAGCAGCTAATATTAAGCAAAATGCTGTATGTACACAGAGGCACTGAGAAAATGTAAACAGGCAGAGCTTCACAGTCAAGCATGTTGCCAGTTCACCAGGTGCACTCATTCTGCATTGCTTGCCAGAAAAATTGCTGCTTTTTTCTTAATGATAAATATGCACAGGCAATTTTTTTCTTCATTCATCTATACACTGCACTCTCTTTAATTAACCAATGCACTGAACGGGGAACACTTGCACTTTGATGAGTACAAAAATCAACAGAAATTATATTGGTCAATTAGACACAAAGATATTGCTCAGTAGTGTATTTCCACCTGCTGATATTTGAGGGGACAATTCTGAACCCCGGCATCTCAAGGTTCCTTCTGTTACTTGTCTCTTCCTCTCTCTGAAGGAGAGGGCTGACAGGGAGTTCGGGATTCAGCATGGGTGCGCTTTCCAGAGCTTGAGCCAAACACACCCTCTTCCTGGAGGTGTTCAAAAATGTGTAGATATGGCACTTCAGGACATTGGTTTAGCAGGCATGGTGGTGTTGGGTTGACAGTTGGACTTCATGATCTTAGAGATCTTTTCCAACCTTCATGATTCTATGATTCTGTGATTCTATGAAGGACTCGGATGTGTCTCACCCTTAACGGCCTTCACCCTACATTTGTCATCTTTCATCAAACCGTCCTTCAGCAGGTAGAGAAGCAATAGCCACGCTTCCTTCTTGAAGAGGGGAGATATGAACATGATTTTAACATCTACCACATTTCATTTAATTGCCTTTTAAATTTTTTTTCTCCTTTGGTATTTTCATTTCAGCCAAAACATTCCAAGTGACTATTTTAAACGTCACAGAGGAATCTGTCATCTCATTTCTGCACTGAGCAAATAAGAAGATGTTGGTTTAGCAACTTCAAGTCTTGCCTGCTAAGATTTTCTGGCTCAAATGCTGGTTTTATTCTACAAGCCAGCAAACCTCTAGCTGTGTTGACATACATTGCAATATTGAATTACTGCAAGGTCAATGGAAATCATTCAACTACTTTTCATAAAATATGGAATTTGCACTTTTGAAAAGAACACTTTGATATGAAGCACACTGCTACTGCCCATAAATACACTAATATCCCCAGATGAGGTTTACTTCATTCACAGTAGAATCAGATCTAGTCTCTCTATACACCCAATGCACCAAAGCTATTGAGCAAAATCTCAAAACATCCAGGAGAAATTTTGACTCAGCTACTCCAAAGGTCTGGATTCTGGCACGGATATTGCTTGTGCCCTTCTCGTCTCATTTACATCACAATGGAAAACTTCAGCGACACTCAGCTGCCCTGTTACCTCTGCTGCAGCGCAGAATCCATATGGCTTTGCCTACACTGGAATAAACATTACCAATAGCTGTTGACTTGATGCAACAGCTCAAGAAGCTGTTCACTGTAGGCCATGCTCAGCATCTGTTCAGGTACAGCAGTTTGGGTCCCACTGAAAGCATTTTTGTCACCATTTTTCAGCAGAGATAAAAGCTGTATTCTCTGGTAATATTTTTCACAGTATCAGCGCTTCATTCTTTCTGGAAAAAGCATATCTAAGAATTGATTGCTCCATTGTGAAGGACTGCAGAAGTAATGCACAGTCATAAATCACTCATCCCATTCACAGTGTAGAAATAATTGTATCAGGCTGAAACTCAGCTAGAGGAACATGACTAACTTCTGTGTAACTGAAAATTTAGACGCAAGATGTTTAGAAGAGTGACTGTTGTAGGAACTTGTCTGGTGGAAAGCGATACGGATTTGGACCAGCCTACGCTTTTCTTTATCTATTGTCAGCCCCTCCTGCAAACAACACAGTGCAAAGCCAGTGCGGCCTCTGTGCCTGGCTGGTAAGGAGAAAATTAGGGGTATCATTTCAAATAACATATGATGGAGTTCCCAAAGCTAACCTACTGTGGAAGGAATGTCCTTCTGGTCAAACACAGACACAAACAACAGTGTTGGAAATGATGCAACAGCTTGTTTCTCCAAAGAGCCAGCAACTACTGCAGTATTCATGGAGCATTCGCCTGCACACTAGCTATTACTTAAAATACAATTAATGAAGTTTTGTTGTGTAGTAAAGCAGCTGGTGGCTGTAAGGAGCACTGCCAAAGTGTGGAAAGCCCTCCCCACACACACGTTCTGCTTCGGGAGCCAGGCGTGCCTCAGGCAGCACCCTCAGCGATGCACGCGCAGTACCGCTCTGCTGGTACGGACACACCGGCAGCACGCAGCAACAGCTGGAAAGAAAAAACAAAAGGGAACTGCGGCACGGCGCTACATCCACATTTAACAGAAAGACAAATATTCAGGGTGACAGAGTCTGCGCCTCGAAGATTTATTTGCATTCGGTATAAATAAGCAACTGTAGCAAAAAGAAATGCCCTAGTAGCGAATGCTGAACTGTCCTCAAAAGTAAGAGCTGAGTGGCTTTTAGTGATGACTACTGCCAAAGATAAATACCAGTAACGGTTTTTTACATCGTACCTTTTCATAACTATTTCGCTTTTTGTAGTCAAATACTTAATCTTTGATGCCTTCTACCCCTAATTCTAAAACTTTCTGGTTATGAGCATCACTTGCAAGCACATAGGTCGGCACTGGATCTGCCGTTAGGTGGTCTGCCAGGCTCCTGGGGCACACGTTGAGCACACATCACAGAGCTGTGGCGAGCAGGGCCCATGATCTCTACCAGCTTGCAGGCACCAGCTGAAGGGCTACTAACAATACATTCCAGCCCAGAGACGATGTTCTGCAGATACCAGCCTGTATCTTACACTGTTATCTATGTCTTACTCTTACCTATATCTGTTTTGAACTGTTCTGCTTTCCAGGAGTAATGAATACTCACAGGGCAGGAGAGAGATCATCCCTTCCGTTGGGACATTCAGAGATGAAGGTTCAAGTTCCTGCTCCACTATATATCTGGTATTTATTATTTAAATAAGAGCATTTAAACGAAGCAGAACAGCTCTAATAAGGCACCTTGAGGGATATTCATCTCAGTCTAACGCACAGTCTCATGTTTAGGCCACTGAACCTTAATTTCCTGATCTGGATCAAGCAAAGAACAAAACCAGACTTGAGCTCTACACGGTGAAGGTGATGCTCTCACTACTGCCTGCAATCTCTATTTTGGAAATCAACAGAAACATGAAGTGCTGTGGAGACATTAAGCACTATTGTAATGAATGCAAATATATAAACCTACAGAAAATAAGTAAGTTATATTTCATTTTCACTTCTGCTCACTGTCTAGAACTTCCAAAGATTATTCTGGATTTTTAGCATTTTCCAGCAGAAACACTAAACCAGAAAAATATCACATCTGTTCCAGTATTTGATGAGTCTTTGTGCTACTAAACATGGGATATATTTTCATTTAATTTGTACAATTATTCATTTTCCACATAAAAGGAAACAGAAAATATACTACTATTCGGGGAAAAAAAAAGAAATAAAAATAATATAATTAAATGTGGTAAACAACTCTGTGACAATGGTATGTCAGCCACTGGCAATACTGGGAAACAACTGGCTTTTGTTTCACTAGCAGCTACACCTGGCTGGTAGCCATTCTCTTTGCTCCTTCGGGCATGGGTAGGAAAGGGCTACATTTCATTCTGCTCTTTTCTTTTGTAGCTGCCAATGTTAGTCAACTATTTAAAAATAATATTTTACTTCCATATGGGTTTTTTTTTGACAAGGCACTAAAACCCAGGCCTTTTTTCTTTGAAGACTGACATTAAATCAGCAGCAGGATCCCAACTTGGCAGAGGCTACAGTGCCTTGTGTCAGTGACGTCTGAACGAGAGGTGGGGCCCAGCATTCATCATTCCCTTACCTATGCACTTTGATAAATTCCTGCTCTCTGGGTCTTATCTCTAGATAGTACTCTGAAGTGATTTTGCAATAGCACAGAGAGACATCTAGCAAGGAAATTGCAGCAGTAGCTCTACTAATCAATATTTCCATTACACTAAAGAAAAAAGTAATCTTTGATTTTTCTGTGGAAATTATTCTTTCCGTTTTCCCACTACTTGCACATGAATTTAATTCTGGACAGAGCAGCCAATTTTCACTCCGAGCCCCATAAAGGGAAACGTTGTCAGAAAAGGCCCTGGGGGTCCTGGCAGGCACCAAGTTGACCATGAGGCAGCAATGTTCCCTCGTGCCAAAGGCCTCCTGGGCTGCATCAGGCAGCGCACTGCCAGCAGGTCAGGGAGGTGACCCTTCCCCTCTGCTCAGCACTGGTGAGACAGCCCTAGAGTCCTGGGTCCAGTTCTGGGCTCCCCAGAGCAAGAGACTGGGACATACTGGAGCAGGTCCACCAAAGGGCCACGAAGATGATTATGGGCTTGGAGCACCTGACGTACAGGCAGTGAGGACGAAAGAGCTGGAGAAGAGAAGGCTTAGTGGGAGGAATCTCATCCATGTGAATAAATACCCAGTGGGGGCGAGTAAAGAATGCAGGATGAGGCTCTTCTCAGTAATGCCCAGTGACAAGTCAAGCGGCAATCGTTATGAGTTGGAGCACAGCTAAAGCGGAGAGAAACCATTCTATTTTTTTTTTTATGGTGAGGGTGGTCAAGGACTGGAACATGTTGCCCAAAGAGGTTGTGGGATCCCACCTTTGGAGATTCTCACAACTCAACTAGACACAGCACTAGGGAACTGCCCCAGGTGACCCAGCTTTGGCCAGGGGGTTTCTTTTCACAGGCCTTGCTTTGTGTCAGATAACTAGCAACAACAGAGAAAGAAAAAGGCAAACTGGAAAAGAAAACAATGACAGCAGGAAAAAAAGGAAAAAAAAAAACCACGGACAACAAAGGGAATTTTTCCTTATTAGCAAACAGCATTGCTGAAATGGAGTACACAAACACAGTCTTCATTAACACCATCGATTACATGGACCTCCAAAGTCGTACACCCACAACGGGGCCAGGCCACCCAATCTGTTGGCACAGAAAACAGAATTGTTAGGAAACGCTCTACACTCTTAATACTCCACTGTGCCCAAGCTCAGCGCGAGTGGCCCTTTTGGGTGGCTCCACAGAGAGTTATTCTTGACATCTTATTCCCAAAGGATTTTATATCACTGGTTGGGGGTAGCTCCTTTGCTGGTGTTTCATGACTAGCTCGTAATCTGATGGATCAGAGGATGTCCCATCTCACAGTTCCCCACAGCCGTATATCTATATTTATTAAAGCCCTGAAAGCAGTTATCTGTGGCTCCATAGCAGCCTCACACGATCTCACCGTTTCTCCTCCAGCTACCTCTCTTCTGACAGTAACTCCCAAATCCAGGATGCTTCCTCCTTCTTAAAGGTAATCTTTATTGTCAAGTTGGTGCTGCAGAGTTGATAAGACAGCCCAGATTGTAACAGCTCAGCCAGATAACCTCTGCACGGACAGAAAGGGGAACAGTATTTTTCTCTCTAGCTTATGCAGTTCCTATAACTATTCTGACACTAAAGCAAATGATTTGTAAAGTGTGAGATGATATGAAGTAACTTACGTGATGGAGTCACAGGGCATGCTAGGTCCTTTTGTTACCCCTTAGTACGCATCTTGTGTATTCGTGGCCTCTGTGGCCACACTGAGATGCAATTTGTTTAAAGACACACCAAAGTTAAACCAAAATAGACATATTAATGCTTGTCAATATAAATTGAAACTTAATAACTTATAAAAACTTAGGATCTTTTCCTACCTAGAGAATTAACAGTATTAGAATTAACAGTACAACAGCACAAGGTAGATGAGAGCAGACTTTGCCCTCGGTTGTTGCCCAGAGTATGTATGAGCAAGGAACAGACCCTGAAAGTTCAAGCTGAGCCCTTGCTTATGCCCAGAAAACCACAATTCAGGCAGTAGAACTGTAAAATCAGCAAATAAATGCCCATTTTGGCCACAATGCTGCAACGTAACCTCTTTGCCATTATGGAAGCAAACTTCTTTCTAAAGCTTGCGATGCAGGCCCTGCCAGCAAGGGCAAGCACCCAGCAGCCTGCTTTTCCCACCCATTGCAGCAGTGCCAATGCTCCCGAGTGAAAGGAGCAGAGAGCCTGCAAACATGTCACTAAACCAGCCTTTATGTTTGTTCCCTTCAGTTCCTAGTTGAACTGCTTCCAGTTGTTGCCGCTGGTGACACCAGTGCAAAATGTTTCAAAATGAATTTCAGTTATTAGAGAAGAATTTAAAACTTCAAATAGATTTTCCTCCCATTGACTTTCAACATTACATGAACTCAGGGAGAGGATTTTTGCATTGCCAGCAAGACATGGGTTTTTTTTTTTAAATAATTTATTCATATTCTAATATTTGCCATATCATATTGGACCTCTACAATAAGAGGATACATTTGAAGCCTAAAAAAAGCTCCTCATTGCCTTCTTGTGCATCTAAAATTACCCATTCAGTTCTTGATAGTTGAGAGCACTCAAGCATGGCACGTTTATGACATTCCCTGTAGCTTTATACGCTTTGGTTCTTCCAGAAACATCACACACATGCTAATAAATACAGAACTGGTCCATAACAGGTACGGAGCAGTTAACTAGTGCATATTTAAAAACAAAATATCTTTTCCTTTTCGAAAATCCTCAAGCCTAAAGGTGTTCCACTTGGTCCTTGGTCATCTTCTGAAAAGGGATGGTACTTAGAGCATCGCTCTATGAATAAGAAAAATATAGTGTTGTCAAACTGACTTTTTTTCTTAACCACTCTGGTTTCAACAAAATTTCAGTTGGTATTTTACTCAGCACCATGAGAGTCATCCTTGACAAGCTGATCATACAAAAAAAACTTGTCACCAACTTAGTAAATTCATTGTAATCTTGATGCCTTAAATCCAGGCTGTTTCTGCAAGGCGAAACATGTAGTTGAAACCAGGTTCTGGCAAAAATAGCAAGTTCTGAGAGCAGCTTAAACAAACCGAGCATTAGCACGTCCGGGTGATAGGACAACTTCAAACTGCACTTGTAATTTTAGTTCTGAAATGTATGCAAGTGCTATTTCTTTTTTTTTCTTAGGTACATATCTAACTCTAAAAATTGTAGCCAAAGCTGCAGTTTCTTTCAGCAGTTCTTCAGCTATGACATTTGGGCAGATTAGCACTGAGTTTTATTACATTTAGACCCCCAGCAAGCCAAGCAGACAGAGTCCAGTTTCCATAAGTATGAGAGTAGAATCATTCTCAGGCCACATCATCTTCAACAATTTTTCCAGTGAGTGAATTCTCTTTTGGTTTCATTCTGAAGCTGTTTCCCAGAGCGCGAAGTTTCTCCCTGCATTGTACATGGCAGGAGAAACCACACAGTGAGTGAATCTCCTGATTTAGGTGAAATTCAGAAAAACAAGATGCATCGGAGAGACATCCTGGCCAACAAGAACACTCTGTTGATCTGCCACAAAAGTCTGGATGCCATGTACCTTTGCTGTGGAACATTGTAAAGGAGCACCAGGGCTTTGTAACAGTTCTGACCTCGATGAGACATAAAAATCCAGCCTAGGAATGATGAATTTGGATCTTGCAGAGCAAAAGGATCCCTCTGCAGGGGAACAGAGCAGCAGATCGTGTACAAACAGTGCTGAACTGACCAGGAGACTCCAAAGAACAGGAGGCCAGTGGGCATACATACGGGCTGCTCTGACCATCGTGGATGAAACCGCAGAGCAGCGCAGGCTTGTTAAGCTTAACCAAACAGTCTAAAATAGCAAGAGCTGAGTGAGTGAGAAAATCAGAATCTCCTTCAACTCACCAAGCTAGTTCTTCTGGGATGAGTCTTTCTCCATTCCTTCTCAGTCAAGCAGATCTTAAGTCCTTCAAGCCACTGGGAAGCTAACGGTGAAACTGCACGGGAAAAAGCGAAGCCTGCTCAGGACCATGGCTGGGAGCCGTGGCACAGAACAAGCGAGTCCACAGCTACATCTCATCTTTGGTTTCCCTGACACCAGAGTCCAATTCTTGCTGCTCTGCTTTTTTTTCATTAACAAGACCCTAAGACAACACTCCTTTACAACTCCAATACAACGTGATATACATTGTAGTATCCTAGGACAGAACAAACTCCTCGGTGAGTCAATAAAGGCTTTGGGGAGGCTGTTTGGGATTATTTTGGTCTGGTCCTGATACAAACCGTTGGCACCAAGTAGGTAAGCAACAGCGACTTTTGGTCCCCAGTTGAGCATCATGCCATAGCCAGTGCTGAGGAAGCATTAAGATATGTGAGCTAGAGAAAAGCCCTGTTCTGAGTGCACCTGAGGGCCAGGATAAAGGCTGACGTTAAAAACAAACGAAACAAAATGTCCTGCAAGACTGAAAATGCAGAACTGGTTAAAAGTGAGACAAAACAAGCTTCAGCCAGACATCCAAATGATGCCATCTCACACAGCCATGGCTGAAAACAACAGCAGTCTGCCAGGATGCATTTCCATCTGTGTTCGTGTCCACACTGGACTCTGAGCCTTTCTTTCCACCGCTACTGCTGCCTGCAACGGAAGGAAAGCCTCCAGCTCCAGCCAGCGCAGCTCAGTCGCTGCAGTATGGTTGGACAGATCATTCAAAGCACTAATCACTTGATTTTAAGTGTTCAAAACCAAGTACAGAGATTTAATGGAACGGTCAGGGTTTTTGGGGCTTTGGGGCTTTTTCATTTGTTTCTATCCATGCATGTGTATAACACAATTTATTCTAAATAAAGTTACTTTTTATTTTGGCTTTTAGTGAATCCTATCCCAGATAGCATCTGACACAGCAGCACTGTTTATTTTGGTACTCGCAGCATGCAGAGCAAACCTGTCCCCAGGCCTGCCAACACAACCTCAACAAGCTTGTGAGCTCCTGAAGCTGCTGTTGGCTTACAGAGGCATGTCCAGTGACAACTGCTAGGCAATAACCTTCCCCAGTTGTTCTTATAATTGTGGGCAGGTTGTGGTTCATCTGTCAATGTCTCTCCAGAATGGAAACCCCAGTTCTGCAGCATAACAGAATATTACAGTTGGAGTTTGGTGCTTGTTGGGGTTTTTTTGTTTGGTTTATGGCCAAATTCTAAAACAATACCTGCTGTGATTTTGTTGGTTAGCCCATTAAAAAAAGCTTTCAGGAGCCATGATAACACCAAAGAAATACAAATTAAAAATGCACACCATCTCCCCCCTTTTTTAAAAAACTCTAGACCTGAAAAGGAAACCAGTGTATTGTTACCCAAACACCTCATTTCTAGCACTTCCAGGTAAAAGATTAAAACACTCATTCAGAGGAAGGTGAACACTGCTGGCACATCAGTCTGCTCACCAGAGCCTAACAACTTTGTTAGGTCTCTCGTGTTAAGGGCCACCATTTCCATTCCAGCCACCTGCTGAAAGCCTGGGAGAAGGAAACTCATTAGCAAGGTAGAAAGAAAATGTGGAATTATGCTACAAAATCTGCTTTTTCAGCCATGCCCCTTCGCCAGTGGGGCCTGGTGGTTTATCCTGCACCTTGCGGCAGCGCCAAGCCCTTCAGACCATACCCCCACCAGACACCTGGCCGTAGGAGGAGCGCTGCCCCAGCGACCACCTACCTGCACCAACTCCGCTAAACTTTACAGTATGAAAGTGAAGTTTCAAAATGACTTGTAAAAGATTGAAAAGGAACTTTGAAATGAGCCAGTCATAACAGAAAGCTTGAGTATCTTGGCAAGAAAAATAAAATTACAAGATCCATTTCAAATCCATTCTTCAAATCCCTGCAAGTTCTGATGTGCAAAGAAATCTTGCTGCTTCCCCCCCCCGTTTGTTTAGTATTTGTTAACGGGGTTACATCGCCATCTCCTGGAAGAAAATAGGTTGCTGGAATTGCTCCTGAAATTTCATTTTCATTTAACAGTGCTCACACAACTAGCTACTACATGTGGTTCTGCCATGACAGTGCAACAAGGTGAAGTAACTGGATGGGCAAAACACTCTACGAACCTTTTTTTCCTTAGCAGACATACTGTAAACTGTCATAACGAATACAGGGAAATAATGAAAAGGCTGATTTTAGTTATACCCTAACTCTTTGAGAGGAATCATTTATGCTCCATTTTCAAAAGGCAACAGCAGATTCACAATTACAGAACCAACACTGGGAGAGCACAGACTTGCTCGAACAGGTCTGGCCTTTCATTGATCCAAAGAGAACTTAAACCGTTTTTGGTTCAAGTCAGAAGGTATAAAACCAGAGGGGCCAAAAAGCTAATTACCACAGCAAAACTAAAATACCACAGACAAGTTATTTTAGATTTACATTTGATTTCTTTACAAAAAGACTGAGAAATTTATATTAATAAAACTACTTTCATGTAAAAATGCTCTCATCAGAATTAATTTTAGCTTCTTAAAATAAAATATTACAATACTGTATTATCACTCAGCATTGGAAAAACAAATTGTAATTTTTTTTCAGATGACTAAAATAAGTTCCACAAATACAATACTGAAGAACTGTAGCTTAAAAAAATCCAAACACTGAGACTGAAAAAACAGAAAAACATGTGTATACACACACACAGATAGTCAAGATTTTAGTGTGTTAAATTAGAAAGCCACTTGAAAGAACAGAATGCATTAATGAAGAATTACTAGCAAGCAGGTATTTTAATCCTCAGCTATATATGACGTTACTACTCCTAGGCACTTTGTTATATTCAGGGTGCATCCTGAAAACTTCGTTGCGCAACATCAAGAATGAAGCTTATCATCTGGGGTTACTGCTGAAGTCAATCTGAAGAAGCAACAGTTGTTTCCAAGGTTATTAACTTTATTTCTGTATTATCTCATTAAATGGAATTGTACCCAGTGCGCTTGTTACCTCATCCAACTCTACAATTGTCAGAGGACAAGGAAAAATACAGCTACAGGATTAAAACACTTCAGCTATTTAAAGAAATTTTTCTTTCATTAAGAGGTTTCAGGGCTTCATATTTAAGGCTCTTTCTGGAAAAGACACACAAAAAAGGGAAAACTGTAGTTATTTTTATGATATAATCAATGTAGTATAATAGTCTTAGGGCATCACATCTCCCTGGGGAAAAATTGTAGCATCTGCAGTCACTAAAACTTATTCATAAACCTGGCTAAGTTGGGGCTACAGGAATACATCGCACACAACACAACATCTTGCTTTCAAGCACAAAAATAACCTTCAGCATTGTGCTGTATTTACCAACATATAATAGTGTATTTACTAATACAGCCATGAAGAAACATTTTTTTTTCATTTTAACAAAGGCCACTGATGAGCAATGAAAACATACTTCACAGTGAATCGACTCTTCTTCAGCCAAATGATCACCCAGCTGTAAGAACAGATTTCTCAAAGATGCTTCTGATGCTGTTCTCAGATACTATACTTTGAATAAACCTATTTCCACTATTTTGTCAAAGAAATATCTGGTCTGCAAAAGGGAGTGCATTAACTATGACATCTTTGTAGTCAAACACACTATTCTGTATGCAGTCCTCAGATGTTTCCTAGGGCTTCTCTGTGTCTGTAACATTACCTTTGTCAGAAACAAATTCTTTTTTCATTGCTATAGGCTAAATTCTGGATAAAACTACAGAGAAGTAGGCAAGATCTAATCAAGGCAAGCAAGACTGGGTTTTGTAGTGACATAAAGCAAACAAATATTCACAATAAAAGATGTCATCTGTTTACAATCCTAAGTGCATGTGTTGGAACATTTCTCTTGTAAACGAACAGTACAGCAGCACAGAAACACTACAGTGACATTAAAGGCTAACTTTGCAAATAAATACTTAGATCTTGTATTATACTCTTTGCCTTTTCAAAGCACTATCCGGAGAGATTCCTCCTTGATGTGTTGAAGTATTAGCTGGAGTCTACAACAGTGGCAGGTCACTTTCTGAGAAGAGAGAAGTGGTCCCCTTCAAAGGTGGTTTAAACTGGTTGCTAAATAAGTCTCAAATATTCTTTTTTAAAGCATAAGCATTTTTGATTTCAAATCACTTTTATCCACTAGGCCATGTTAAAACTCAAATAATGGAGATGAACATAGAGTAAATGTTCTCCCACTTGCTCTTTAGCACTTCCAAAGGCAGGAGGTAGGAGGAACATCTGACTCAATTCCTGCGGAATGTTTTAGCTGATCCCGGGGATTGTGCACTGTGGTAATGCTTGCTTTACTTCATTAGTTGACACAGCAGTATTTTAAAGTTTCCTTTGTTGAAAATAAATTTCATTTATTGGAATGATTAGAAGGATTATTAACTGTTAGCTTCAGCTATTAAATGCTGTCAGAGGAAATATTTTTAAATTATATTATTTGCGGTGAATTCTTCAAAAGGAGATCAGTGAAGCAAGCCAGTTTTTAGGATTAACCTTCCCATGAAAACGTGATTGTGCACTTACTAAAATTACAATTAAAAATACATGTCAAAAGTAAAGAGTATTGCATCCTTAGAGCAAACTGGCTAGACCTGCAAAAGACCTGATTCTGTTCAGCAGTGCCTGTAGGTTTCAAGGAGACATATGTTCCCTCAGCCGCAAAGCCTGATCCCACACAGACACATGGGATTTTACCAGGCCTATTTGGTTAGCCATACTAGACTTTTTTTTTGTCCCTGGTGTGCACCCCGGGAGAGCGAACAAAGAAATACTTTGACCGAAGAAAATTCATTATATTCTGCAGTGTTCTTCTTGACCTCCTTCTATAGAAGTGCCTAAACCTGCCAATGGACCATTTCTTTCCCATCCTTCCATATGTTAAAAGATATACGGGAAAACACAAACCCAGTCAGTTGCCCAACTGTTTCTGCACTTTTCCCAAATCACCCTTCAAACTCATTCTCCCCTAATCAAAGGGAGCTTGGATAGAATACTTTGTTGATAGTTAAGCTATGAAAAATCTTGGAGTGATAAATGCCTAATGACACTAGTATTAAGAAAAAACAGATCAACAAATATTAACCATTTGCCAAACAGCAATACAATGTAGATTCACATCTGTATGTGATAGCCTGCCCTTGCCCTCCTTTTAGCTTTAAGTTTCCTGAATTAGCCATGTTCAGCCAACTAACAGACCTGAAATAAATCATTCATGAACAACCAGAAATTTTTACAATTTCAGAAAATTCTTTGTCCTTACTCACTCCTTGATGATATCCAACTGCTTCAGCCTGAATACATCTATTCAAACCCTTGAGAAAACGTCATTTTCTCCGTGGATAAGTAACCTCTCTTCATCTTTCTTGTAAAACTCTATACAGAATGACTGAATGCACAAGGCTGAAAGCCACTCAGCCACGTTTCTCCTTTAGACTTTTTTCCATTGGAAGATTTACCGGGGGGGCGGGGGGAAGAAAAAACGATGATCCTGCAGAAATCAAATACCAATGCCACTACAAAATTACAGAATAGTTTTTTCTTATTTTAAAAGGTTGACAGTAAAGAACTGAAAAAAATTTGTAAACTTCTTAGAAAATGACCTGCAATTAACATCACTGTATCCACACATATAGTCTCCAAAGATCACAACAGAACAGTGTATAATCTTCCATGTCAATCAGTTATATAATCTTCTGTATCAGCAACTTGGAGATACAAATATCCTACCATCTTATTAGAGCTGAACTCAACCCACTTTATACGCCAGAATTGGTACCATGTGAGAAAGCAGTGCCAAGTGTAGTGCTTTACTTTGGCCGCCCCCTGCCAAGGTACTAAAATCAACCATCTCATCCATCTGCAGCTTCAATTCCACACTTCTGATTCTGATGAGACAGTTTTCATACACAAGTCACGATTCAAACCAGAGACACAGATTTTCAGCCTGCAGTGTGAGGAAAAACAAGAACTTGGTACAACTCAGTACCTTCCTCCTGATAAAGACTCATTTGATCATCTTTGCATTTGGAAAAATATATGGCAAAGTTGTTTGACTTTGAAAAGGGATCAGGATCATGGGAAATGCAGTATTTTCTTTAAAACGCTGGTAAATTTTTACCTTTCACAGAATCACAGAATGTTCAGGATTGGAAGGGACCTCTGTGGGTCATCTAGTCCAACCCTCCTGCCGAAGCAGGGTCACCTACAGCAGGTGGTGTATTTCTGTTGAACGTGGCTGACACTTCAAAGTTTGTTATCCGTGTGAAGATCTGTAGCTGTAGAGGCAAAGGATCGAAGTAGCTCCTCCCATACATTCCATCAGCAAGCAGAACTTGGCTGTTACAACATAAAACACCTTCTTGCTGGCAAGCTGGTCTACAGCCGCAGACCCATTGATATGGTGCAAGCATTAAGAAACTGAAGGGCAAGAGAAAAATTCAGATGAAGCCACATTCCATTAGTCACGCTGCACATGGAACAGATTGTTTTATTTTGTCCTTAGGTATGTGTTGAAATAAGGAAATGTGTATTTGTTTGTTTTTTTAAATACTCTAAATTACAGTGAATTTTAGGTATACTGGATTTTCACTGCAGAGGGGAGTGGCTGAACTACGAACTTCCTCAAAAATGGCGTTCAGATGCATTGAAGCACAGCATCTCTCTGAGAAATCCCTCCATAAAATGGATGGTACATGCAATTCATGGAAGAATTGTCTTCACACACAACAGAAATGTCGTAGATATGGGAGATAAACCTGAGCCACCTAGCAAATATCCTTAGTAAGGACTGGAGAAAGAAAAGTCTTCTTAGGGGACTTCAGATTACACTTCAGATTACATCCAGAATCCCCAGGAAGAGTGGCATCCAAAGTAACAGTAATTACATGATTAAGAGTCCAATACTTGTTCAGTTGAAGAGCAGAAAGGCTGGAAGTTCAATGGAAACTGCAGTCATATGTGAACAATCTTTTTTTTTTTTTAAATCTATTAATAAAAGAACCTTGGGAAAGAGTGAATTACAAACTTTTTCACCTATGGGAGTATCTTTACTGCACTGAACCAAGTGACACACAGAGTTTATTTCCTGAAGTCTGCAGCAGCCTCCAAATTTTCAGGTAGTAGAAATCCTCCTGTTCTTCACAAGAAAAAAAATAATGAAAATATAATAAAAAAAACTTCTGACTCCTTCAGAATAAAAGTATTTTCAGAATTACTACATACTTTTGTCAAAATACCTCTGGATGGATTTTATTTTTTTTAAGGACGCAGCAGGGAATAGAAATTAAACCCTTAAATTCTGGGATCACAGAAGTTCACAGCTTGCTAATCCCCCCCCCCCCCGTATTTCCCATTCTTCAAAAACATGATCAAAGGCAGAACACAAAAGACAGGAGAATTATTTTAAATGAAAGTATTCTCACTTTAGGACTTCATTTTCTCTATTCTCACTTTAAGACTTCATTTTCTCTTAGTGCTGCATTTCAAGTAACATCTGTCTTCCAGCCAGCGTCTGTGTGGTTCTCAAACACACTCTTAATTTCTTATCTTTTTCAGGGTTATGCTCTAAACCACAATATACAGGCTAATATCAACAGAAACACTTTTGTTTGGTTTGGGGGACGGATGACCTTTCTGAAGGCAATTTTCTCCTCATCAAAGATTATGTGGAAACATTAAAGCCTCATGGGGTGGAAACAAATCTAAAGAAGTCTAACTCCCTATCAAGACAAAAATGTCTGATCCTCACAAAAGCACCTCTTGCAGAAAACTTCCCTGCTTCACCAACACTGGTCATGGAAGACTGATTTACTTCATTACTATCAAGAACTCAGATTTCCCTCTCCTCCCCCAAACTCAGACACAATGAAAAATTACAGATGGATAATGATGAAAAAGGGTAGTTTAAGTGTAAGAGCCATAACTCTGTACTGAAGAGCTCTCTTAAAGCAGGGGGCCACGCTCGATGTGGCAACGCCTGCCTGTTCGCGTCCACTCATACAGCAAGCAAAGCTTTCCATCTTGTAGAAAGAAGGGAACAAGGACAGGAAGAAAGTAATAAACTGACTAGCAGTTATCATTTATCTGAAATTAATTTTAAGAACAGTAACAACAAAAAAAGTACGTCTTATCTGAAGTTTAGAGTAACAGGGAAAGAAAACTCAGACGCCGCAGGCTTAACTTTTGGGTATTTGGCAGAAACAGGCATCATTTCAGTCAGGATAAATAAAAACAAAAAAACCCACAACCCTAACACTTCCAAGGCCATGTTACTTTGCTTTTAAAGTCATCTCAAGGGGAGGTGAGGAAGGGGAAGTACCAGTAAACATGAGAACAGTTGCTAAATGACTACTACTAACCAGTCCACCAGAACAGGGTGAACTCGTTCCTAGCATTATTACTGCGTATATCCATCAAGCCAAATACAACAGTAGCAGATACGAACTTTTAATTCGTATTTCTAATTCGAGTTGATGAAATGTTAAAATAATCCTTCATTTGAGAGAAGCAATGCTGCTTACATGCATACATACTGCTTTGTTCACCTCATAAAAATACAATCTGGAAGTGGTTCAGCTCTTTTTGTCTACTGCTGTATTAGATGTAACATTTTGAAGGAAAATTCTATTTTAAAAAATAAATTTACACGATTGAGGTACTTGTAGTTTTCAATTTATAATTTTAGAAAAGACCTCCCTTGCAAAGACTTTTCATGGAAAATCAGAGCATTAAGTACGTTTGAGATACAAAAATATTTAAAGGCAAGAATCTACAATGCGAGGTCTAGTCAACCATTTCTATATTATGCACCAGCTTATTAACTGGTCTCCATTGCCTGTGTGCAAAATGATGAAAAACACTGTCTTTATATATCTTTATATATATATATCTCTATATCTTTGAAGCAACCTTTTAGAAGTCTGGTTTAGGTTTAGTGAGAGTAATTTCAGATTTTAATTTCAGATATTTAGCATTTAAAGAACAGATAGAGGCATTCTTGACATCATCCTTAACAGAATGACCTGAACCTAATTGCAATAAAAGCATAAATACAGCAGTTTTACCGAAATACTTGGATATATAGTAGGGAAAACAAAACAAAACAAAAATCTTTCAGTCAAGTGATCCAGTGAAAGTCAGTGGAATTTGAACACCTAACCTAGTTAGATCTTACAAAACTAATAAATAATTTCAGTAATTATGGTGTAATTATAACCTTTATGAGTCTGTCTTCCTAAGTTGTCAAAATAACCAGCTGCTACTCGGAAAGAACCATACTCTTAGAATTTCTGTAATTTACAGGGAAGACTTAATTCTTGTGTTCCCATCTGCTCCACCAGTGGTCAAAGTGAAAATTGCTCTCTTACAAGAAGGCATTCACTATGCAATATAGCTCAACCTTCTCTTCTGTCCTTAAGCTTGCTCCATTGCAATGTACTGTAAAACAGTGAAGATTATTTACATCCACCACATTAGGTGTTATTGTAGTACATAAACACACACATAAATCTCTCAACTACGAATACAAGTATTCTGTTTACTCACCGTTGTCACCTACTCCGTTTGCATATTTCAGCCTCACATTTCATGTTTATCATACCATTCTCACACCTAGCTTTAGGTCTATAAAACAGTTCAATGAACTCAAACTTAACAGGAAAGATCTAAGTTTAGTTTGACAACTAATTAGCACAACAGATTCTCAGTTAGGAGGCCTGCATATTGCTGTAATTGAAGTAGACCAGTTACACAGCAAGATAAAATGCACCTTATTCACAGTGCTATGTCTACCATATGGTTTCTCTCTAGAGTCATCCCATTCTTTTTTATGACATTTAGATATGTTGGTATGTTTAATCTCATTTATTTCTACTTCTAGCAGACAATTGTTACATTAGTATGAAGACTTTGGAGACAGAGAAAGCTACAATTTCAAAAATTTCTACAGCATTAAAATTGTTACCACTGAATGAGTTCATAGATGTCTTCATTCAGGTCTTTTTATTAAAATGCACCAATATCTCCCGTGCTCTTCCCAACCTGCAAGCATGTAAGGCTAAGAATGTGCCCCCGAATCCCAGTGCTCACAAGAAACTGTCTCTGAGGTCATAATAATGTATGTTTGTTTACTCATGTAGCAGCTTACGCCACATATCCATGTAACAGGTTTCCAAAATATCAAACTAGCTAAAAAACACCAGTTAACCAGAGAAAAACCAAATTAACATCTGACCAAAAAAAAAAAAGACAACTAAGCAATTGCATTAACCAAGTAATGTCAAGTCTCAATTTGAGGCAGTGGTTCCCCATCTTCTGCTATCAAATTCCCAAATCCAGTTCACTGCGGGACTGCCAGCTATCACCTCCTGGTCCACTTCTAGATTACCTCAGCATATTCACGGCAGATTTTTTTTCTTGTATCCATTTGCTGTCTATCTCTTGGTCTCTCTCTCTCTTACCATTCCCTCTTTCCTATCTTGCCAGAATACTGTATGACACTTGCAACACTGCAATTTACTGGTGGTTCTATGTGCCAGAAAACATTCCGACAGGCACAAAAGGATGGTCTGGCAATACTTCTCTAGGTAACACCATACATTAGTGCCTTAACAAAGCTGTTGGATGAAGAATAGGAGGTTGAAGCCACTGAAGAAACTTCCTTTCATACTTTTATAACAAAAACAAAGTTGAATCCAGAGTTCAGGAGCCACTGAGCAGTTATTGTTGCTCTCTGCTCATTCTACCTCCATCTCGTCCTATTTCCCTCCGATGTCCAGGTTTGTCCACCTCAATTCCAGGGGATCCAGCCTTTGGGAATGAAACACCATGAAAACTGCAGGAATTGTCATATTTACTGTAATAACATCTGCAGGGTCATACTACTGGCATTTTAAAAAGCTGGGTTAAGAAATCAACCTTCATTCGTCCCTTACTGTATGAATGGTCTGTATGTCAAAATACCTGAAAACTGCACTGATACAGTAGAACTTCTTTTAACTTGCATTATGAATAAACTGCACATGCTGTTTTACAGACAATATATATTTGTAAACTTGCTCATGCAAAATCAGTGTGCACAACAGGGATATTTGTTTTCTAATCCCCACACCTTTAAAAGTTACATATATGTCTGCCTTTTTTGAACTGTGCCCAAACCCTCTCTTTAATATAATACATCTTACACAGAATTCATCTGCCAGCCAAACCAATTTCTGAAGTTGAAACAAAAAAGAATAGAGAGTTATACAAAAACATGGTGCACCTGGATGCTTGATTCCCACCTCCCCCCACCTTTTTTTTTTTACAAGTAGAAAGAGTGAATAAAAGAAAAAAAAAAAAATCACGGTCACAAAATTTAGACATTTTAATCCTAAACATTACAGGGCAAATGGATGTTGGAACCTGTTTCCATACACCATACGTCAACGTTTTAATTCCCAAATGTGGCCAAATCCACTAAAACAAGAGTAGTTAACAAACTCTGAGTTATGGAAATACATTTCTGGAATAAATGCTAGAAAAGCAACAATGGGAAAAGCCAACTGTCTCCATAAAGGTAAATAAAGTGGAACAATGTGTAGATTAGATACTTTTTCTGTTTCTTACTCATAACCTGTCAATTCAGTGCATCATATGGTTCAGCATAATGGTCCCCACTTTGAAGAAACATCTAACTAGTGTCCATTGATTCCAAGTTAGTGGATGATGAATCTTTTTGGATACTTTCGAAGATGGCTGCCAGCTCCGGGTTAGAGCTTATCTGTGACTGAAATTCACTCATTAATGGACTCTTCTCTGCTTCTGGAATGGTTAGAAGCGCTGCTACTGCCCTCATAGCAGACCGCTTCAGTTCATCTTGCTTTTCAAACTCCTGTTTCACTGAGTTTGCCTTTACCTAGGGAGAAAATTGAAAATACGCTGGAAACTTTTGCTTAACTCTCCCTCTACACCCCCCTTAAAAAAAAAAAAAAGTATCTTACAAAGACCTAATTCCTTCCATACTGCCGCTCTGCATAGCTTTCAAAATGGCCTAAGCTCTTAAAAAAATCCAAACAAATAAACCACACACCCCCATCTACTTTTTAGCCAAATTTTACCAGAAGTTTACAAATAGACTGAAAGTTGAACACTGCAAGGTACGCAGAAAAAGGCTGTTTGCTACCAAGTCAATTACCAAATCAAAACAGTTATAGCAGCCAAGCTCTTGCTAGTAAGGTCAGTAAGCAACATTGAACTGATATTATCACAGCGCTTTCAGAGAACAGCACTTTTTCTAAAAGTTGACCTTCACTGGAATAACCACTTAACCTTCTGTTATAATTCTCAAAGATGTTTCAGTAGTACAAACATAAATTACCAACCAAAGGAGTCAAATTTATTGATGTGAAATGTAACAGACTACAGTAATGGAAAAGCAATGTAAATTAGGCATTAAATGACTGTCAGAGCATGTAGGTGGATCAAGACAAGAGGAATGGAAGGAGACTAACTGTGCCCAGATCCAAGAATCTTGTAATATAAATGAACGGGGAAAAAAACAAACAACCAAAAGGACTGTTTTACACTGTCTCCATCCTTTAGCATTCAAATGCTTGTCTGAAACAACGTAATCATCATGAATCGGAAAAACTCTTAGTATTCCAGCTTCTCTATTTATAATCAAGTGAGACTTACAAGTTGCCCGAGTGGCAGCTAAATTTTTAACGAACAAAAGAAATGGCATCAAAGAAACACGATTTTTAAAAAGAAGCTAATAAGTCCATGCTTCCATTTGTAATTTCAAAAAGTTTAATACATGTATGAAGGCCCACATACTTTCATTATTCTGCTTACTGCAGCTTTTCAACTATAACTCAAGAAATGCTGCAGCAGTACAGAAGTATTCTTCATACTTGAGTTCATTTGTACAAGACACCACAAAATAATTAACTTAAATAAGTTTAAATTTAAATACCTTAGTTGTACATGTAGCACGCAAAGGTTCGACAAGCCTATCCAACCTCTGCAGCACCGCGCTTGGACAAAGGGTAGACAGTCTCACCAACATTAAAAAGGTTAGCATCTAGGTTGAGAAAAAAACAATTCAGCAATTAGTTATGTTCAGTGCACATATATGGAGATCTATTTCCTACAACGCTGTGTAACCTTAACAGCAACTCTTTAATGAAACTCGCAAATATAGTGAAGTACTTCAGCATATGGAGTAGTATTTTTACCATTTAAGTCTATTCAGTATTTAAAATATTTTAAGTCACACAGAGAAAAATGACAGCTAACCTTAATATCATAGTGATCCTTCAAGCCATCTTCAACATGGTTTAAGAATTCAAATATATCTAGTCTATCCAAACAGCTATCCAAAAGAGTATACATGCACTCAAAAGCTGCCTTCCTTATGTCCAAGCCATCATCAACTGTATGCTTAAATGGTCCCATTTCCACCTGTAAGCAAACAAAACACAAAGTTAAGAAGTAATATATTTAGAAAAACAAAAGAATCTACTTACACATATTTAGCAGTGTTTTTCTCGGTTAACATACCTCTCGGATTAATTCCTTTCGGACTTTTGTTTCATTGTAAAGATGAGGAAGCACAGTATCTAAGAGGTCCCTTATTAATGATGGTTTATTGTGTGCAGCTGAGTTAAACGTCACTAGGGCTACTCTCCTGACATTGAGATCTGGATCCTCCAATGTTTTCAGAAAATCACCTGCAATCATGTGCAGAAATAATTCAACCTGTCAGGACCTTTTTCATTTGCTACTTCAAAAATAGCTTCACTTAGTTTCAACCTTTCAAATGGATATAGTGCAGGACTTATTTTGATGTAACACAGACAAATACCTGCTATTTTAGCATGATTACACAAATCTATCTAATTATAATCGTATCAAAAGTTGAGATACATAGCATTTCAGATAATGAAGCAGAAGTAGAAAAAACATCACCAAAATAAATGGCTAACAGCAACACTGCAACCTTTTTTAAAACGCACAGTGTGTAAATTAACTAAAATGGTATAACACAGTCTTTCTTTTTCTCCATTAAAGTCTCTCAGAACATGCATTAGAGAACCAATTTAAATTCTGCAGTTCCAGAATTAGAGAACACCTTTTAAGGAAACTATCAAAATTGATTTTTAACCCTTATATTGACATATATTGAGAATTCCTAAGTTACCACAAGAGAAGTCCACTCAGTATATATTAATGTAGCAACCACACACTGGGCATTTTCAGTTTAGAGTGTCTACAGTTCTATAACACAGCCTTGTTAAAATAAATGCCTACAGGAACAGATCATGCTTTTCCCCAATGTTTGTAAAATTTTACTAGCAACTTCCAAGAGGAGTGAAATTTTTAAAACAAGAAAAGCAAAAGGGTGTAAACAGAGTGACTTCTACACAGCAAAAAAATTAAAAAAAAACCCGGGTAACAAAAATAAAGGTGACTGAAATTTTTTTAAATATTAGATAGCAATAGCTTTTCGACTGGATAATCAGTATGTATTTCAAGAAACCAAAGAGGCAAGGCAGCTTCAGTGGGAGGGACAGCTGGGGGGAAAAAGCCGTAAGCATAGTCAATTGTTTAACATATTATGAAAAAATTTTAAGCTTAATGATGAAAATAACACATAGCAACTCACACCACTTCCCTACAAATAAAAAGCTTGCTCTCTACAAAACTGTACGTTTTCAAAGATTAATCTTTTTCCTCCTATTAGCAGTATACACAATTTTTACAGATCTTCAAACCTGTAATCAAGTCACTATAAAACATTCACCACAGCATATTAAACAAGTCTACAATACTTTGTCATACAAATGAAAAAATAGCAAAAAAACACAGCATTGCCAAGTTCTTCATCATACTGATGCTATATTGAAAGCTCTGATTACCTTATCCCTGTAAAAATATACACGCTTCCATAACTTTCAGGTCACAAGGCATTATTGAATCCTAAGGTTCTAAATCTACAATTTGCCACCTGGTAATACTCAGAATTCACATGTGCATACACATTTTAAATGACTAAATGTCAAATATTTCTAAGACCACCCTGCTGGGCAAAGACAGTACCTTACTACATCAAACTGATACATTTGGCAAGAGTATGGCAAAGGAAACCAGCTTTCCGGTACTATCTTCCTAAAAGCCCCAGCTCTCTGTATTCTTTGCCTACCACAGCTTCAATACGCGCCATTTTTATCACACAACTTTTACTGCTCAAAGTCAAACAAGCTAGAATTAATACAAATAGTTGGCCAGTACGGAAACATTTTATAACTGTTCCAACAGTTACCATTAGCAGCTAATTCTGGTACCTGCAGAATATTTTCTTCTGAAAACAGAACAAACATTTTTTAAGTGCAATAGAATTGAAAACGTAGAAGCTGTTACTGGAGAACTTACCTATGCAGTTCTTCAAGAGTGGGTCTATGGGTTGTGGATGATCAGAAATAGTGAACTTGACAGCAGTAACCACCGAACTTCGAGCATATGAGGACCCTAATACGAAGCAGAAGTGTAAATATGTAACATTAAAACAGCACAGCTACAGAATTTAAATTACGTTCAATTCCATTCTTTTTAAACCCCTCATACTCTTAAGAACATGTAAGAAAAAAAATGTTCCTTATTGCTAGCAATACAGTATGTTTTGTACTTGTGTTACATTTTAAACAGGAGAAGAAAGACCTTAACATTCAACATTATCTGCTACAGAAACTTCAAGTAATGAGCCTAATAGGACAGAATTTTTAATTCACCACATAGGCCTACAAACCACTCTCCTCTTTAAAGCGGAAGCACGCGAAGAAAAAGCATCAATACTCTTGACAGGAAACTGATTAATGAATTATGCAAAACAACCCTTTCTAATTCTTAAAAAATCTCAGAATTCCTATCTGAAAATTAGGAATACTGTAATTCACACCAAAATGTCAACATGTTGCAACCGGTTTGTCAAGTAGCACTGTCTCTTTGTTGCCCATGCTCCCTCCCTTCCAAGTTTATAACTCCTAGTTAAACACAACATCGTTAACAGAAACACCACACAGTCTGAAAGGAGAACATGCAATTCATTCATTTTATGTATGACTAACTTCTAGTAAAAACAGAACCACCTAAGCTTCACATTGTTGGGGGGAAGGAAAGCAAAACTTCAAGAGTATCTCCATTTTTAAGCAAGTAATTTGCAAAACTAGATCAATTTATTATTAATTATGTACAGGAGTTAACTACTACTCACCTGATGCCAAGTATCCCTTGAGTCGTGGAAGCAGAGTCTCTGGGTCTATTAACGTAAGCTTGCCCAAGCATTCAGCAACAACATTCCTTGTACCCTCTTCTGCACATTCGCAGTGTTTCAGGAGTAAGGCCCAGATGTTCTCAACATACGGTTTGAGACCAATCACTGATGCAGAGCTAATTATTTCTTTCAAGGAATGAAGAAGAAGGTATTGCCTCTTAGGTTGACTGGTTATTTCTTGTAAGACAAATGGCAGATACTCCGGAAGATTGCCAACACTAATACTGCCTAAGGCATAAGATGCCGCTGATTTGACTTCTTCACTAGGAGAGGAGAATGCTTCTAGTATTACTGACTTCAGCTCAATTTGTCCACTTAAGTCAATGTGATGCCCAACTTCCCCAAGAGAAAGCAAAGCCAAAAGCCGAATAGAATCCGTGGACCTTGAGTTCTTGACATCTTGAATGAACTGACCTACAACAGCTGGTCCTTCCTTAGGGCAGGCTCGAGTAAGAGCAGCAACACATTTGGCAATGGAATAGTAAGACTGCTTGTGAGTAAGTGCTGTGCTCTGTGAGTACACTGGACCCGTTAACATGCGCAGTAAATCCATATAGCCTAAATTATTTGTACCAGTCACAACCAAAGCTTGGAAAAATTCTAGCATGGCACTAAGTGCTCCACCCTGAAGTAGAGGTGATCTCACCAGCCCAATAAGTTCATTGAGAATAGACCCACTAATCTTTGACAGGGAGGAAGGATATACTTTAGCCAGCGTTGTCAGAAAACTGATGGCCATCTGTGATACGTGCATATCACTTTCACTAATCAGAGGTGGAAGCTCATCCAGAACAGCATCAATCATGGCAGCTGTCAAGCTATCACTGTAATTTTTAATTAAAATATCTAGAGCAGAAAGAGTGCCCAGTTTCAAAGCTCGCTGGTTCTTTCTCAAAAAAGAAGCAAGAATGGGAACTCCTTCCCCAAGGATTGGTCTCAAATCTATCTTCAAAGGAGAACCAGCAATCAATGTCATGGCCTTCACTGTAGTTAACCGAGTGATCTCATTCTTCAGTCTCTCTAGGAAGATCTGCAGTGTACTAGGCAGGTCTGTGCCTAGGCTGTCACCAAGGCTACAGATTATTTGACCCATGCAAGATATTGCCCTTTCTTTCACCTCCTGATCAATGTCAGCAGCCTTTAATCTCTTGATTGTACAAGTAAACAAATCTTTGATGTAAGGAGTAGCATCAAAGGAAGAAGGCTGATCTAAAGGTCGAATGACTTTCACAAGTTGTTGGGTAACCAAAAGTGCCTCTGATGTTATCTTGTAAAATGGGTCTCCAACACAAGCTACAACTGGAGGTACCAATGCTTGAACATGAGGATGAAAGACTTGGGGAGAATGATTGCAGAGGATCACATACAAACAGGACAAAGCATCTATCTTCAGATTAGAAGAACTTGATTTGTCATTCAGTGAAAAAATTATTCCTGGAATAAAAAAGAAAAATGTATTTTTAGGTTAGGTAATTATATTCTGTTAGAACACTTCGAAATTTCTGAAGGAAGGGAGCTAGACTCAATTTATGTTTTCCTGCTCCCATGCCTTTCTTGAATACTTACAAGCCCCTTTCATCATTTTATTCAATCAATTAGTTTTCAAGCTTCCTCTACACAGAGGACATGGGCCATTTGATGGTTTGTGATGTATTTTCTTAATTATAATGGCATTCTGAACCTTTAACTTTCCCAAACTTACTTTTCCCTGTTACTTCAAGATTCAACATTTCAGGTCCTAAAAGCTAAAATACAGACGAAAATAAATTTTGCTCTGTTGAGATGGGAAACAAGGCAATTTGGTCTTGCAATTAAGAAGCAAATTAACGTTTTTTAGATATAGAAGAAAAAAACCTCAATCTTAGAGCCAATCCTTGTTTTCAAGACTAATGGAAATATGTCACTAAAATATTTATATGGATCCACACAGTAGCTGATTATTTCGCCAATTCCTTTAAACAGAAGCAACACTTCAAAGCTTTTTGCGAAATGCACAGTCAAGACTTAAAGATTTTGAAACTTCACATCCAATTTACTAATAAATCTTTACTAAATTAATAAGATGTTTCTCGTACCTGGTACAAGTACAGGAACATGTTGTGTAAGGGCTCCAGGTAATACATTTACTAGCTCAGTCAACATGTTAAAGCAACACTGACGAGTCTTCACACTTTTCTCTTTCATCTGTTTGTGCAAGGCTTTAACTATGTTGGGGACCTGTAATCATCACACATCTGTTAATTGATACAATAGCTGACATTTTTCTCATCTTTGATCACTGGGGGGCGGGGGGGACCTACTCCTCTATTACAGAAGTTATATAAATACTGGGAAATTAAGATTCAAAATAATTGCTTTCTAAAAAAAAGTAATTTAACTTTAAAAGGTGAGATTAAACAAAGTAAAAATAGATTTGCATTAATAAAACTGTAGAGAGCAAGAATTGAGAAGTCACCCAAATAATTTCCTTAGAAAGTTTTCCAGCGCTATCTTTTTTGTTCTGCAAATAAAATACGTTGTAGCAAATTAAGTTTTATCTTGACCATTAGAGCTCATGTCTGCATACAGAACGCACAAATGAAACCCTATTTTGCTTTGGTAATTTGGCTAAACTGCATAGGACATGCAACTTTTACAAGTGATGGTAAACAACTGAAGTCAGATATGCAGATTTGCATGAGTTGGTAATTTCAGTTTCCAAGACTGCTGCATTTTTCCACGCCAGTTTACCTGGCTTGCTCTCTATGTTAGTACTACAGTAATAAATTGTAATCTATGCATGAAGAAAGTATGATGTGGCACATTTCAAGAACCATCCTTATGAACAAGGCAGAACTTCAGTGTGTCTTCAGGAAGATAACAAAAATCTTGACAAATAACCTGACTCTGAAGCATCGTCAAAGGTGTCTCTCCTTGTTCCATTGCATCGGGATCACAAAGCCAGCTTTGCACAGGTCGAGTTTGTTTTAAAAGAGAAAGATATGCATGAAAAACATCTGCTTTAACATTCTCTTCACGTTCCTTGAATCTGGCTATTAAAGCAGGAGATACAGTTTTGTAGAATTCTGGAAGCATTTCATGTCGTGTGCTAACCACAGCATCCAGACATTTAGCAGCTGCACGCCTCACTTTCCAGCTCATGTCATCATCATCACTATATTCATCATCGCTCCCTTGAAAAAATAAATTATGCATATGTTCAAGTCTAGACAATCAAAGCATCGAGTTTTATTTTAAACAATTAATAAGAACACCCTTGAGCTCTTTGTGTAAGGCACACCAAAGAAATAGGTTCAAAAGTATGTTAAAAACCATACCTAAAAAGCCTTCTAAACTGCCTAAATTGCAAGGCTAATTATTTTCTCTGCCAATTTTGTCATGCTAGTCTTACACATGTATTAATTTAAACTGTAAAGAGGACAAGGTGGTTCCCATGACATTTACAGCCTGACTACTGATTTAAATCATATTCCTCTTTATTCATGACATAAGTGACAATGCAACACCAATTACTAGCTGATCAAGATTCAACAAATTATTCTGTTTGTTTCTTTCTAGGAATAAACCAAACAATACTCTGCCCATCAAAATTACAACAAAAATATACAATAAGCAATACAAATTTACTTTCAGAGCACTAAAATAATAACTACACAGCTCGTTCATTCTTAAAGTAATAAGAATGTTATGCTCTGGTTTCAGGTAACTTGTGTGTCGAGGTTTTCATAAAGCTTATATGCATGGTATCACCACCATATTAGCTACATGTTATGCCTTTCAGTCTAAAAGGCTTTTTATCCTACAGAAAAATACTGAGTATTTTGCAACTTTCTATCTATTCTGATTTTATGCATTAGGTAACAATATATTAAAGTGGAAAGTAGTGAGAAGCCTTTCCCATGCTGAACGTGTGTTTTCAATTCATTAACCAATTTGCTTCTCACTTTTAAGTTGTATCATCCTACATGCTTCCGCCTTTTTCCACCTTTCAAGTATTGTAAAGTATTTGTCTTGTACTTTATGTTCACCCTCTGAATTATTTATCTCCAGCAACAACATCCTATACTTTTATTCCAAGAAGTGAGCTCATAAGGTATGCTTAAAAACAGTACCAAAATTGAATAGAAAATGATACAAGTCATTCAAAGTCATGGTACTTAGTAGCAATACCACCCATATCAATTTTCTTAGATGAGTGCAGGTTAACAAGCTCTTCCTCTCCCCTAAACCAAAAAGAGAATATACCTTGATCATCATCATCACCACCATCAGCATCCATAGCATTTTCATCTTCATCTTCATCATCGTAATTGTAATTAGGATCATAGGTAAGATATTTTAGACAAATGTTAATAATAGTAGATACATGAGGATAAACTTCTTTTGGACATCTGCATAATACAAACATACAAGCAATGTCAAATTACTTTGAAGAACTAAAATATTTCTAAAGACTTCATGCCACATGCCGTACTTTGGAGACATAAGCCAAACCAAGTACCATCAATGCATCCATCTGAACCACAGAAATTCAGAAAGGAAGGTCAGAAAGGCCAATGCTTCTACGCAACTGGATCTGCTAGATTGGAAGGTTGCAGAGGACCAAGATATGCCTTTGGATATCAATTTTTGTGTCACCACTATTGGACAACAAATATTACTGGAACACTTTCCCCTTCCTGTTTGCATAAGTAGTAATGGCACAGTGGAAATTTTCTGAAGTACACCCATAACACACTGCTTAACAGGTAAATTAGAAGATGGAGTTATAGGAATAGTTCCAGCTGAAAGCCTGCAAAAACATTTTGTATCAAGGAGACTGTCTCTTGAGAGCTTACAACCAAATGGCACACTATTAGATCTTAACAAAGCCTGAAATAGGTACCTGAGAATAACTTACCTCCTAACAAAGGATTCAAAGGCTTGAATGCAATACTCTCGTAGTTCATCATCATCTACATTACAAAACTTTACAACCAAAGGAATTATTTTCTCAAGATATTCACCTGGTAATAGGAAAAAATTAGCAAAGTAATTACTCTCATCTAAAAACTTCTTAAATAAATTCTCATCTAAAAACTTCTTAAATAAATTACCTATTTTTCTTACCTATTCTATGACCTGCTTGCCTACTGATAGCAGCAATACACTGTATATAGGTCCTAGTTGTTGACATGGAGTCATTTTTAGACAGCTCTGTTAACAGATGTTCAATGAGGTCAACAAAAACCATATTGCCACAACTCATAACCAGATGACCAAGAGCAATGATGGTTCTTTTCCTCACAGCAAGTCTGGGGCTAGTCAGCTGGGGGAGCAGACAGGTCAGAATTGAAGGATGGAAGTTAACAAGCAGTCCTCCTTGCCTTAAAACAGACAAAACACAAACTCAAACCAATTGAATCTAGGTAACTTTGTTCATATACTTTACAACAATTCCTTTAAATATTCAAGACATCACAAAGATTTCAATTAAGTCTTTAAATCTATGCTTTTGGAACCTTTAAAAACAATAAATGAGTTTAAAAATATGCCCTCAAAGCAAACATTAAAATAAGCTTAAAACTACAGTTCTCAGAAGATTAAATAATGAAGTAATGGATCTGTCAATCAACTCATCTTCAATACATTCACTACTTTTTTTCCTAAACGAAATTTCACCTATACTTAATACCTTACCATATTATTTCACATAACTTACAAATTTAAGTTTTACATTTGGAAAATTAAAGTTCAAGCTTTAAGAAGTATTGATCAGCATTCACTAGGGTTTTGGAAGAGAGATGTTTACCTGCTCAGCATATCAGCCATGATATCCAGCGCCTCCAGTTGAACAGACACATCCTCCTGCTTGGCTATAGCACTAGTGAGACGCCCTGTGATCTTTTTGCAAACATTAGCTGCTAATGCAGAACCTGAAAGAACAGCAAAACCTCAGCATTTTCATAATTTAAGAAAATACAGTTTTTAACACCAGTCATGTTTGTCACTATGGAAAGCAGCCCGATCTCAACATAAAGAAGCTTTTCCCTCCCGACAAAACAAGCCTGAACAGCCAGTTTGTTTGCTAACATAATGTATGCTCTGCATTAGAGCTGAAAGACTATCTATGCAGAAAAATACTCAGGAGGGCTTCTTAATTGTCGCATAAGGTATATACAACAGAAAGGACACTGCTTATGGCAGCACAAGAAATGGAAAGTGAAGGCCAAGACAAGTCTAGAGCAATAAACAAAAGGACTATAGATAAAAACAAAGGAATAACTAAAAGGTAAGGAGAAGCACAGAAGTACACAGAGCCACCTCTGAAGAACAGCTGCAGAATGAAATAGAAAAATAAAATGATTTTGCACAAGAAGCTACTTAAATAATAAGTACCCAAAATAGTGCTGAAACATTTGAGAAAGGGGAAGAAAAATGGATACTCAAAGTATTTTAAAATTCAAGTACAAATGTCTTTATTACAACTCCATAGCTTCCCCTTTCCCTCAACTGTCTAATCTTCTTTGGAGCAATTATGTGAGGAGAAGAAACTCATGTCGTGGCAACAGCTACCCAATGGCTAGTGCTTATCTTCATTTGCACGAAGTTTTTTAATCACACTGTGGGAATTTAGATGTGAAATTAATACCATTCCAGCCTATATTAAATATAGCTTGTAAGTATTTCTGGCTTATTCTTAACTATATGACTACAATCTATTTCCTGAATAAAACTAAACGTAACAATTGGACAGTCAAATGTGTTACCATACAGGCTAAGGGAAAAAAAAGACAATCATCTATATCTGAGTTGAGACCAAGAAATAACACCTAGGTTCCTTTCGTATTAGGAAAATGAATTATATTGAAAGATCTTGCCACATTTTTGTTTGAGCTTTACCTCCACCCCAAAAACCTCCTTTATTTTGTGCAAGCAAACAAAACAATAAAAGCTTAAATTTATTTACTTAAAATTAATTATTTATTTAGAATTTACACATCTCACTACTGCTTGATAAAAGCAAGACTTTCATATGGACTTTCAATACAGGATGTCAAAATCAGAATTTTTTTTTAAATTTAAGAAACCTCACTCTCTAAAAACTGCATTTCCAAAGCTTTTTTAATCATGTCTCTATTCTCATTCATATCCTACACTACGGCATCTGAAAATCACTTGAATAAAAAAAGTCATACCATTAACTGATGAGCTGTTCATCATTACTATCTCTTTTGGAGGAAAGACTGCCTTCATTTAAAACTGCAGGTAAACATTTCAGTAATTTAATCCGCAGTAGTTAGAAACACAAGGTACTTTCCAAAACGCTTACCAGAAACTGAGACAAGAAATCAGATCATTATCAAAAAATACCCAAGTTCTAATCATTTTTAAAGTATACTATCAATCAAAAAGCAAGATGAGATCTAGCTATTACTACAGCCTAGAAATGTTCCACCAGACAATTATTAAAACAGGAGCTTTTACCTGCAATTTGTTATACTGAAGTTCATATACTGTAAGTTTGTTTTTCACATTAATGCAATTCTTCAGTAAAAAAAACTTTTTAAAACTAGTTAAATCTGGAAATACAGTCAGAGAAAAAGACACTAAAAGAATATTTAAGCCATACATTTTTCCTCTAACAGAAATTAGTTCCAATGTTAAGTGAACTGAATTCTCTTCACTAAAGCACACAGCTTTTGCACTTTTTAAATTAGTAATGAAATGATAAAACTAGATAGTCTTGAGTACAAAATGCCTTACCACTGGAAGCTGGGGGTAGTTCTCCAATCACAGTTTTAAGGCCAATGCTTGAAATGTCACGTAACTGTTCTTTATCTGAAAGCATGTTTGTACAGAGGGTATCTACAATGGTCTCCACTTGATACTCCTTCACTTTACTCACCAAAGGGCCAAGACTGGATAAACAGAAGAAAAGCATTAAATCTGCAACCTTAAATCAAACCCCAGATTTTAATTTCAGTATTTTGCATTCAAGTCACAAACTTACGATTGGTTTTGGTAGCAATATAAAGCAGAATTTTAAAATCTGAAAACCTTCATCTGGTTGGGTTGATAACCCGTCTCCATAAATCTAATAACAATATACTGGTTTAGTACATGGTTTTATCTAGTGGTGGGAACAGGTTTTGTATGACTGTTCTCCTTCAGCCTCAGAACCAGAGTTCCTCTTACTTCTCAACGCCAAGATTTATAACAAAAGTTACCTAGCCAGAGCCATCAGTTTATGTGCTTGACCATCAGTGCCCACCTAGCTCATAGACAAGGAAGCAACTTAATTACTGCATTTTTATTCTACACAATGCTTTGGTTCAATCTCATATACACTCAGACTCCTTCTATATCTTCAAGTGCCTTCCTTAATAGAATGCAAATGGTAAAATAAAAACTATGACATTGCGTGCCCTCCTTCACACAGACTCCAAGCACAACTACACATGCAGCACATAGTAACTTTTCCTCTCTTTCCTCCAAATCGTGAGCTTTTAGTCTTTCCAACTGTTCTGAGGATCATAACAATCTTGTATTCCTTTGTCAAATGCTCCTATTTGTTCAAAACACTGAAACCACAGATGTCCTAGTAAAGTCTAGTTCATTGCTAAGAAATGTAGCACCCTTCATCTTCCTAGCCCTATCACAAACTTTCAGCATCTCTCCACTGTTAATGTTCTGTTCCAAATGGGAAGTTATGCAAAAACAGAGCCTTATATTGTCTATATTTCCTTCCGTTCACCTGTGAAAAACCTCCATAAGAACAACTCCAAGAACTTACTCTTTTTCCTACTACCCCTCCCACTTCTCACTCCAAATTTGCCTATCTAGCTTCTCCCTATTTTTAAAACATCTGCCTTCAGACAAAGCATATCAGAAATGGGAAATTAATTTTGAAAGACTTTAAACTGTCAAATATTTTAATCTAATTCAACTCCCTCAAACATACTATGTTAACAACAAGCACATCAAAATCTGAAAAAAGAGTGTTACAAGCTGTGCTACAGGCATTCCTACCAAGCTCCACTGAAAAACAGTACAGTAAACCTATGCATACAGTAACTGCTCTGAAAGACATAGGTCCCTTGTTCTGTAAGTTTCTGTTCTCTGTATGCTGATCTTGCCAGTTATGCTCTCTTTAATTCTCTGTGGTGTTATCCATTATGTTATTTTTCATTCAAGAAAGCATGCTTACTAATGACACATCAACACCAGAGGTGAGATGTGACATGAAGCTTAAGTTCTACCAAACTTAGATTCTGCACTAACCCCAATAGAAGCGAGGGCAGGAGGACAAGGAGCTGTGTGTAATGGTCACATAGGCGAAAAAGCAATGGCTCAAGGCAAGAATGGAGACAGCAGTAGCAAGGACCATCTACACAAAATGTTGAAATAGCAAACAAGAAGTGTAGCCAACAGCAGAATTAAGAGAAACACAAATGCATCTCCAGCAAACTACTGTATCTTTTCTCTTCCTTCTAAATTAGAGGGATAATGGACGTCATTCTGACTTGGCCTTGTGTACAGACCTTCCCCTAGTTAAGTTTTGCAGCTGCTCCACGTGTCCCACCAAGGAAATCCCACAGCCTGATTCTCAACAGCTTTTCCTCCTGTGACACGCACTTGAAGTTATATACATCATCATCAAATTCCACTTTGGCCACAGTGAGAAAGCACAGAATTTTTTCAAGAGATTCTACACGTGTGTTCTCAGTGTGAGCTTTGATGAGCAGTAAAGTGTGAGGACTTTATTAAGCAAGTCCTTTATACCAAAATAACCTGGTTAAGATTTTGAGGAGTGGAAAGACATGCACAAGGCTGTTATTTTCAGGCAGCATTTTTCAAAAGCTTAAGCTTTGTTACTCTTTTTATGAAAGCCAGGGCCCAGCTTGTAGTACAGAAGTCAAAGCAAGCCCATGCAATGGTTCCACCACTGAGAGGACAAAGAGTGTTTAAGTGGTTTCAAGTGCTGGGCTAAGAGGCCATGTCTCTTACTGCAACCAACAGAGCCATGCGTTACCCATCAGAAATCATAGGCGTTTCTGTGGCTTACAAGAGAGGGTACAAATTTTGTATCTGCCCTTCCACGTCATACACAGTGTTCACAGGCAACCTCTCTACAAATCGGAACTATAAAACTGAAATACGTAGAAATCAATGTATGAACAAATGCAGAAAAAGGTGCATCTTAAAGCCAATCACAAACTGATTATATTAGACTACATTAGCATGTAATGCCTCCGCATAAACTTCATTTTGTTCTACACTGAACATTAATACTGTATACATCTGCTTTTCATTGAAGTTGATTCTAGCAAAGCTAACAGACTAAAATGATCTCTGTAGGGTTAGTAGACACTGATTTGGAAAGCTGAAGTCAAACTGAAATATTACAAGAAAAATTAACAGACTAACTTATTATAAAAACAAGACTAAGATCAAGAATGCAAAGTTAAAATTTTCAAACATATGCCACCATTCACTACAAGTATGTCAGACTTGTAAGACTGCAATGATTTAGGACCATACAGTCATGACCTTATCTAAACATCAGAAGTATGGAGCAGTTTTACAAGCAGATGATGAAATTATTTGTAAAACAGATTAACATAAATAACAATAAAACAATTTTCAGCTGGAAGTATTTGCCTAGTTCAACTCCCTGTCAAGTGCAAAGGGAGTATCCTGTCCAAAGATGGACTGTTTTCCCATGCTGAGGAAAAAAATAGTAGTATTTGGAAAGTTGCAATGTAATAATTTGCACTTAAATTTTCATTGATTTGAAACAAATAGCAGTTGTCAAACTTTTAAAACAGTTCAGCCACAAGTTAGTTTGATCCACAAGGGTAAATATTTTTTTCCCCCTCCCCAAAATTAGCCTTTCAAAGCACTTCACAAAAACAAGACAAACTCAAGACACTAGGAAAAAGGTGGGAAGAGAACTTCCAACATCATACACTTTATTGTACAATGTAATAATGGAGTTGCCAGATCATGGTACAGAGCTAAACCTCGATTAACAAATAATAGTATGCAGTTCTAGTACAATTAATAAATTCAATACATTATATTCTAATTGGACCAGATAACTGGAAATAAGCTATCTGGATGCAAAGTACCTCCTTTCATACCCTAGCGATTAAAATGGGGGGGGAAAAATGTATTGGTTTTATTTCATAAGATTTTGAAAATTATTCTGAATCAAGAGCATGTTTCACATTAAAAAAAGCACAGGAATTAAGTCAACTACGCAGAACTGGCAGGGAGGGGTGGGAACCATTTACAGGCAAGCAGAAGTTTTGTTCTAGCTAGCAAGATAATAAGCTCTCAATGAAGACTACTGTTCTGGAAGTAGGTAGTCCAAAATCCAGATTAAGTTATGCCACTCAGGCAAAAACTCACTTTATGCTTAGTACTTAAATCACCTAATTCCCATATTATTGTATTACAGAAACCCACAAGTGTTTCAAGACAGAAAAATCACCCTTGAGTCTTTACAGTCTAAAGGAGAGTTCCTTTCCTAACTTACACGTATTGAGAGACAAGCACACAACATACAAAATGAAAAACAAAATGTTCTTTTCTTGTTTTACTGGAAATGGCTCTGGAGTTTAAGTCTAACTCTCCAAGAACACAGCTGGATCCTGGGCTCACTACTAGCTAATAAAACCATCAGCCAGGCAGCTGTGGAGGAACACACAGGTCAGGTCACTATTTAGAAGGAAAGGCTGGAGGCCATGGCATTCAGCGTAAAGGCACTGAAGTTAGTTTAGGAGCTTAGTACTGTATTTGCCAAGAATGACAGCAAGACAGCCCCACACGTTTAGTACCTTGAAAAAGACAGACTCCTGCACTGCTTTAGCAGTGGAGATCTGAGGACGTGTAGCTTAGTTCCACAGTGCTGTCAACAAGGAAATGTTATCTTGCATTAATTTTACTTGTTGACTTATACATGCTTAGTATTATCTCACCATTTTTCATATGACTTGGCACCTTGGACCATACTGAATTAACTTCCAAACGTATAGTCAAATTTGACAAGGAATTTGTTCATTTTGAACAAGTCACTTTATCAATCCCCACTTCTGGCCAGAGCACTTGTCCTTTTGAGTGTGCATGGGGAAGAAAAAAAAAGAGGAACAGTCTGGTCAAACAGAGTTTAGCAGCACCTACAGGGTAATCCAAAGCCACATGTTCCAAGTTCCTTCAAAACTCCATCTTCTGTCTCAGAGCATCAAGTTTTCCATTCCTTCTGCCACGAAGGCTCCCAAACACACTCGGAGTTCCCCACACCTTTCACCCCACCTGCCCTAGAGGTGCTCTCAGTCATTCTAAAGCCATCCTTCACCATATTGCTCACACCACAGGACAAATGCAGACCCTCAAAAATCATTGTTCCACCTGATCCAGTCACCTTCTTTCTCCACTCCTGAAAAACCAAAAAAACCCCGAAACAAACAAACAGTGTTCCAACAGCTCAGACTAAACCGTTACACACAGCTGTTCGAGGGAGCTAGACTGGAGGACTAGGCTCAGGCTCAAAAGACTTCAAGCCAGTAATCCCAGCTGGACTCGCAGGGCTGAGATCTATGGCCTTCACTCTTGGACAGCTAACAGACATGGCTCTACACAGTAGGGCAAAACCAAAATATGTCTTCCATCCCAAAAACCTGTTGTATGTACCCCACTGCTGCTACCCTTCTTTTTCAGGTCCAAGAAGTCACAGCAGCCAGAGCTAATTATCATCCAAAAAAGCCTGAAAGAAGCAAAAGGCAGCAAGCAAGCAGTGTGGACAGAAGGCGGCTATGGACAAAGTAGATTTATCTATTATATAAGGCAAGCCATTGCATTCAAGCACTAAGTGTGACTTACAATACGATAGTGAGGAGAGTAAGGTTCAAAGTTCTGGCATTAATGGTCTGTCACCATGTCAGGCAAACTTACGAGTTTCTCTTTCAATGGCTATGCTCGTAGCAGTCTTTGCGCTTGAGGCACAGCACTTAGATTAACACCCAGAAATTTGCAATTCCCAAGACAATCACACCTACCACTTTCCATGCCTTCCTTCACAAACTGTAGCCTGCTTGGTTTCCTTCTCTCCTTACTACTTACATCATCCTACTTGTGTGATAAAACCTGCTGAAAATACTGGCAACATGGAAATTTAAAAAAAAGATGGGGGGGGGGGGGGAAAAGCAAAACATATTTACCAAAAACTTGCACTGAAATATCACATACACCTAACTCCATTTTATTAACTCACACAACTTGGAACTAATTTGACTTTGAGGCCTACTCTCCAAATCCCAAATCAGGCCACAGACATCTGAGACTGATGCATTATGACCACCCTAATGCCACAAATTCAGTAAGATTGCAATTTACTCATTTTGCAGAGTATTCTACAGAGATACGCTGATATCTTAAAAATAACTACACAAAAGCAACGTTGGTACAACATTTCTAGAATACACTGCATACAGACAATCTCAAGAGAACTGTTAATTGAGATACTGACTGGTATCTGATGAAAGGCATAAAAAGTCCTTTAAGTGCACAATGAAGACAAAATGGAATGGTTTCCGACTTGCTTCAACAGGTACACCTACTGCTGCAGAAATTAACAGCTCTGACAAAGCACCCTTTGTTACAAGCAGCCAAACCTCAGGCCCCAAACTGGCACTGTCTTTTAATTTAGGTAAAGGGCACTGTACTGGAATTTCTTAGATCTCTAGATCTACTAAACTTCAGAGAGTAGGAGTGGAGAGGACCATATCCACAGCGTAATCTGGTCATGTTACTGCTTCAATCATGCTAACACCACAATCTTATTAAAATAATTTTTGGACACTGATAGCGGTAAAGACCCTTTTTTCCAACAGATAAATTCCTAATTTATCTGAGCTACCACTTTATCTGAGCTGTGGATATGATCTATCTGGACTTCTGTAAGGCCTTTGATATGGTCCCCCACAACATCCTTCTCTCTAAATTAGAGAGATATGGATTTGATGGGTGGACTGTTCAGTGCATGAGGAATTGGTTAGATGGTCGCATCAAGAGCGTAGTGGTCAACGGCTCAATAACCAGACAAAGATCAGTGACAAGTGGTGTCCCTCAGGGGTCCATACTGTGACCAGTACTGTTTAGTATCTTCACCAATGACTCAGAGACTAGGATCAAGTGCACCCTCAGCAAGTTTGCAGATGACACCAAGTTAAGTGGTGCAGCCAACATGCCAAAAGGATGGGATGCTTTCCAAAGAGACCTGGACAAGCTTGAGAACTGGGCCTGTGTGAACCTCATGAGGTTCAGTCAAGGCCAAGTGCAGGGTCCTGCACCTGGGTCGGGGCAACCCCCCCATCAATACAGGCTGGGGGATAACGAGCTTGAGAGCATCCCTGCAGAGAAGCACTTGGGGTACTGGTGGATGAAGAGCTTGACACGAGCCAGCAATGCGTACTCACAGCCCAGAAGGCCAAACGTATCCTGGGCTGCATGAAGAGAAGCGTGGCCAGCAGGTTGAGGGAGATGATTCTGCCCCTCTACTCTGCTCTGGTGAGATCCCACCTAGAGTCCTGCATCCAACTCTGGAGCCCTCAGCACAGGAGAGACATGGAACCATTGGAGCGGGTCCAGAGAAGGCCACAAAAACGATCAGAGGGCTGGAACACCTTTCCTACGAGGAAAGGCTGAGAGAGCTGGGCTTGCTCAGCCTGGAGAAGCGAAGGCTCCAGAGAGACCTTAAGTACTAGAAGGCTGCAATAAAGGAGGCTTACAAGAAAGATGGGGACAGGCTTTTTCACAGGACCTGTTGCACTAGGACAGGTGGTCATGGTTTTAAACTAAAAGAGGGTAGATTTAGACTGGATGTAAGGAAGACATTTTTAACGATGAGGGTGGTGAAACACTGGAACAGGTTGCCCAGAGAGGTGGAAAATGCCCCATAGCTGGAAACATTCAAGGTTGGATGGAGCTCTGAGCAGCCTGATCTAGTTGAAGATGTCCCTGCTCATTGCAGGAGGGCTGGACTAGATGACCTTTTAAGGTCCCTTCCAACTCAAACTATTCCATGATTCTAATAAATTTGTACACAAGTATTCGCCAGCACACGGATTATTACCAAGAATTGTTTCCCCAGACTCAAATACATCAAGCCATCCCTGACTGCATCCCTAAAAGTTGAAACATTTTCTCCAGTTGCTCAAAAAACTCAAAGGTTCCTTCACAACTTGATTTCATTCTTCAGCCAAGCTTTCCCTTCAGTGTCTTGTTGACACATCACTAGTTTCTCTTCATATACACACCACTGTCAGCCAGCAGCTACTCACAGCATTGCTGCACTCTTCTGCCCCTGATGCATAGTAAATTGTTTTGCAAGGGACGCAAGAACACATCACCTAGAACAGAAACAACCACAATTCCAAGGCGTGATGACCATCTACAGCCGTCTGGACAAATTCCCTGTACATTTCAGTCAACAGACTACAGCATACAAAGGTGCAAGTGCAGAATCTCTAGAAACCATTTCACATCTGTAACGCTGCGTGCTCCAACAGAAGTACTGTAAATAGAAGCACTGGAAAGTAGAAACAAGCAGATGTACAATCATGGAAGTGTATTTATATAAAACTGAGTAACAGCATCCTTTCAAAATATGTCAAACCTTCAGAGTAGCAATCCTTAAAGTTTGCTTTTGATCAATCGCAAGTGCATTTGCTATCTGGTTGGTGATATTCCAGGTGGCAATGTCATCCCCCCTTTCACTGCTAGAAAGATCACGTCTTCTGCTTTTGCAGTTTGCAATGACTTGTGCAGCTCTATAAAAATAGATCTTCCACATCCTAGAGATCTGCAGCTGGCACTATCCTTTTACATGTTGACTTTGACTGACTAGAAGCAGATCTCCACCAAAAGACCCAGATGTTCCACAAGTGAAAACAGCTGAAATATTGGTAAGGATTTTATTTCTTTTTGAACTTCAGCTGTTGAACAACTACTAAACTCTACTAATTTTAATATGTTTATTTCTCAAGTGTAGCCTATGAGTAACTAAAATAACAGCAAAGGCTGGTCAATTAGATCTATCTCAATTAAGTACAGGAAACACTTATTTGCTGATGTTTTAAAGATGATCAGATCAATGAAATGATTAAATCATTCCCAGAAACACTTAAAATTACAGTTTCTAGAAAGTGTTAAACCAGATTTTACCCTAGTTAGCATCTTCATTCTTATTTAGTCAGCCTACTAGTTCAATAAAGCTGACATACCAATCATGAAGTAAATTTTTACAACGGCTGCCTCAATCTTTTCTGGCCTTTAAAATAAGTAAATATCACTTACAGACCTTATTATTAGTCCCAGATTACAAATGGAACTTATCAGAAGTAGAAAATAAACTCTAGCCTTCTTTTATAAAACCAGTTCTGACTACAAAGCTTGTGTACTTAAATACGTATTTTACGCATTTCAAGGCAGTTTCAGATGCTGTTTTAAGTGCTCTTTGATCTTTTCCCTTTCACTAGTCAGTAATTTTTGTCCGGTTTCCCTCAAAGTCAAAAGCTCATTCAGCTGCCTATAGAAATAAACAGCGACTCTAACACAATGTCTCCTTTAAGTTACATATATTTGAAAATAAAGGCATTCATAGTGTAACTCACACTAGGCACAAAAGCACGTTTACTTATAGGGAAGAGTTAAAATCCACAAATGGAAGGAAAACTCCCCACACACACATTTTATTCAAATCACCAATACAGTGTGATGTGCAGCAGTGTATTACCACAGCATCCAAATTGCTTTAAAGCTGCTGAACCGGATCAGCCACACAACAGCCAATATGTGCATCATCCTGGCCACCCTAATGACTCACACTCACAGAATCAAGCAGGGTTCCCTGTATTGAACTACTGCCCAGAGAAGTCACACTGATAAATGCAAACAAACTACAGAATCACAGGGGAGGAACCACCTAAGTACTCGCTTTAATCTCACTTTCTTTTTTCGTGTATATGCATATTTGCATTTGTTCAGGTTTTTATAGGTTTCAGGAAACATTTCAGTGTGAAACAATAAAAAATTGGAAGCATAGTTTTAAATGGCAGAATATTAAACCATAGATAACTGCCCAAAATGAGTAGTTCATCCTTAAACTGCAACAGTGAACATATTAAACTATTAATGTGCAATTTGGACCCAGCAGAACATTACCAACATTATCAGCAATGAAGAACAAACAGCCCATCCAACAACATACCTATGCTTAGACAAATCATACTGCTCATCTAATCCAGATGTGCAGGCTCTTGGATAGAGCTACAGGCAGGATAACTACTACCGCCACAAGGTGCACAGGATGCCATGGCAGACTACCCGAACAGCCTTAAACTACAAATGTGCTGTAGAATGTCCAATGTCTTCTACATTGGCTGACTGTAAAACAGCCTATGACTATCACAGCAAAAAAACCCAACTCCTCCAGAAGACACCACAGACAACAAGAATACATTTAAAATTTTACATGCTCTTAAGAAAAATGAGGTGAAGAACCTGCAGTCACTGATCTAGTTTGTATCTACTGCCTGCAATAACAGAAACTTGACAAATACACTCCTTTCCCTTCTGTAGGATCAAAGCTTGGAGCAGGTTGACTTCTGCTCCAAGAGTACTAAGGCAGTTCATTATTTTTATTTAGACATGAATTGCACAATCATCTTATCATCTTGCAAGGTAGCTACCCAAATATCCATGAACTCTTAACCTGACTTCTGCTAACAAAAGAACAATGTTTTATCCTGCCCAAAAACAGTGTGATATAACAGAAAGGTTCAAGAATAAAATCACTACTGTGCTTTGAAGAGATAATAACAAACAAGTTCATCAGCATTTTGACCAACAGAGTCTTTCCTGCCCAAATTTGAAAGCAAGCAGTGGATAAGGCAAAGCCAAGAACACTGCTTACTTGTTGCTACACTTGCCTAAAAATAAACGCTGCTTTAAGGCTGCTCCAAGTTGTTTAAATCTACTCTGTTCAGTGACCTCAAGAATCCTGGAAAGTGTGATCCTCTGGCAAGAGATTCTTAGCTGCTCAAGGAGTGATCAATACCTTTGCCATTCACAGTGTTTCCATTGATCTACATGGTAGAGGAAGCTCCCGTAATAAACTGCAAATTTTTCCTCCCTTCCCCAAGGAAAAAGGTGTCTCAAATACACATTCAAAAGGTACACAGAAAAAGGATTTAAGACACCCCTAGGAGAGAAGGAATCCATACTTAAATGGGTCATGAAGTACCAGTCTGATGAAAGTTTCTCCTGATAAGTGTCTAAAGATCACCACAACATTTAAACTAATAAAGAGATCTAAACACAATTTATGCTTTCCTCAGCTGAAGTGCCAGTAAATTTGTAACAGAAATACACAAGAACAACAACACAAAATATTTAAAAACCAGAAAGTCAAGAAAAATACGCTGGCTAAATTAAACCTCCCAATAAACTGGGCTTACACCCAGTATTGTAGTAGATGGAAGACTTTGTATTAGCTTAAACTGTCTTACAAAACCTACAGCTTAACAGCACTCAAACTCTCCCATCCTTCACCTGCACTACTGTTTCTACCAATGCTCACTTGATTCCAGGAGGAGAGCACTAAGCCAGAAGAAAACTAAGTTCCCAAATCAGTCTACAGCAAAATCAGATAAGCAACAGCACAAGAAAAGCGACAAGGAGGGCGAGAACAGCAGAGCAGCAGCAGCAGCATTAGCTAGCCTGGCGTGAAACTGTCAAGGAGCAATACCGTGAATATGAGCTGCCTTCTAAAAAGATGATGCTTTTCAGGCTTTTTTTTTTTTGTGTACCCAAAGCATATCTGCAAGTGATTGGGAAGCCAAAAAAACCTTGATACATTCAAGAATATATGCATTCTAGATGAATGTTCACAATTTACCTGAAAAATTTTCCATCATGTTCCTTGTCCCATTACAGTAAATTTAACACTGTTCTTTAACACTATTTGGATTTCTCTAAAAGACTCCAAACTTTAAATCAATTTTGTCATTTTAATTAAATCCAAAAATTTTATCAGTGTGTCAAAATGAACTTAAAAATTGAAGAGTTAATAAGAAAAGGACATGTGTACATGTGCACATACACAGGCAGCCATCTATTTTCTCATTCTTTTCCCTTTGCAATCTTTCTTTCATGTTTTAACAGACATTACTTGCACTTTAGGTCCAAAATTCTAACATTGTCATTAAAGATGTGATATATAAGGCGTGCTTATGTGCATTAATCTAAACTTCAGGATCTACATTAAAGCTGAGTACTGCATGTACGCTGCAATGTAACTTCTCCACAAAATGCTATTTCACACAAAGACAATTCTAAGCCAGAGCCAAGTTTCATAACAATCTACTCTTCTGATTGAGTACAAGCAACCTTTTTCACAGTCATAAACCTCGAATTGTACCACAAGGAACTCTGGCCTTTCAGAAGTTTAAATTAAAAAGCAGCGTGGTATTTTGTGTTGTTTGTTAAAATAAAGGAGGGGGGGGGGGGGG